>Ga0326726_10001932_pt1 | contig 19256 bp, 18 predicted proteins | sample MHFenrmetagenome_2_FD_207603 | JGI IMG/M metagenome (GOLD analysis project Ga0326726, IMG submission 207603) | Lab enriched peat soil microbial communities from Michigan Hollow, Ithaca, NY, United States - MHF15MN | ecosystem: Environmental > Terrestrial > Soil > Wetlands > Peat | place: USA... | reverse complement strand
GTATGTATGATCAGGATCAGTACATGCCGCCCATACCGCCCATGCCACCGGGAGGCATTGCAGGCATGTCGGACTTCTCTTCCTTGATGTCAGTGATGCAGGCTTCCGTGGTGAGCAGGATGCTTGCTACTGAAGCGGCATTCTCGAGCGCGCTGCGGGTAACCTTTGTCGGGTCAACCACACCGGCTTCCACCAGGTTTTCGTACTGCTCGGTCCTTGCGTTGAAGCCGTAATCTCCCTCACCGCTCCTGACCTTTTCGAGGACGACTGCGCCGTCGGTCGTGCCGGTGTTGGCAACGATCTGGCGAAGGGGCTCTTCGAGTGCACGACGGATGATATCGATACCGGTCTTCTGGTCTTCGTTGTCGGCAATTGCACGATCAAGGCCCTTGATGGCACGGATCAGGGCAACACCGCCGCCGGCGACGATACCTTCCTGGACTGCTGCGCGGGTTGCATGCAGCGCATCTTCGACGCGTGCTTTCTTCTCTTTCATCTCGACTTCGGTAGAAGCGCCGATGTTGAGCACGGCCACGCCGCCGGAAAGTTTTGCAAGACGCTCCTGCAGCTTTTCGGTGTCGTATTCAGAGGTCGACTTGTCGATCTGGCCCTTGATCTCATTGATGCGTGCCTTGATCTCTTCCTGCTTCCCTTTGCCTTCGACGAGGGTGGTATTGTCCTTGTCAATGTTGACGCGGGCAGCCTGGCCGAGGTAGGCAAAAGTGGCATTCTCGAGCTTGTAGCCTTTCTCTTCGGAAATAACGGTACCACCGGTAAGGATGGCGATGTCCTCGAGCATGGCCTTGCGGCGATCGCCGAAGCCGGGAGCCTTTACAGCTGCGACTTTCAGGGTGCCGCGAAGTTTGTTGACCACGAGGGTAGCAAGAGCTTCACCTTCGATGTCCTCTGCGATGATAAGCAGCGGACGGCCGGACTGAGCTGCTTTCTCGAGGATCGGGAGCAACTCTTTCATGTTGCCGATCTTCTTGTCGTGGATCAGGATCAGTGCGTCGTCGAGCTCTGCTTCCATGGTCTCCGGATTGGTCACGAAGTAGGGAGAGAGGTAACCACGGTCGAACTGCATGCCTTCGACAACCTTCAGTTCAGTGTCCATGCCCTTTGCTTCCTCGACGGTGATGACGCCGTCCTTGCCGACCTTGTCCATGGCCTCGGCAATCAGCTCACCGATTTCAGGATCGTTGTTGGCGGAAATGGTGCCGACCTGTGCGATCTCCCTTTTGCCGGAAATGCTGCGGCTGATGTTGCGGAGCTCCTGGACGACTTCGCGGACAGCGCGGTCGATGCCCCTCTTCAGGTCGATCGGGCGTGCGCCTGCGGCAACGTTCTTCAGGCCTTCACGATAGATTGCCTGGGCGAGTACCGTAGCGGTGGTGGTTCCGTCGCCTGCGACATCGCTGGTTTTGGAAGCAACTTCACGGACCATCTGGGCGCCCATGTTTTCGATAGCATCGGCAAGTTCGATCTCTTTCGCGACCGTGACGCCGTCCTTGGTCGAGGTGGGAGCACCGAATTTCTTGTCGATGAGCACGTTGCGGCCGGCTGGGCCGAGTGTGACTTTCACAGCGTTGGCGAGCTTGTCTACGCCAACCTTGAGTTTCGCCCTTGCGTCGGCGTCAAACAGAATATCTTTAGCAGTCATTGTAACGCGTTCCTCCTATAGGATTTTTAAAAGCAAACTGTGTGTTGTTAGTCAAGAATCGCGAAAATGTCGGACTCGCGCATGATGAGGTAATCGTCACCCTCGACCTGGACTTCGGTACCGGAGTACTTGCCGTACAGAACCTTGTTTCCGACTTTCACCTGCATCTGGAGCAGCTGGCCGTTCTCTGCCACTTTGCCTGCACCCACGGCGACGACTTCACCGTACTGCGGCTTTTCCTTGCCGGTATCGGGAATGTAGAGGCCACCCTTGGTTTTTTCCTCAGCCGGCGCGGGCTTAACAATAACTCGATCAGCTAATGGTTTCAAGTTCATTGTCTTCTTTCTCGTTTGAGTTGATGATAGATCATTGTGTCACTGGAGGTCATAAACAACCGGATCCTTTCGTCCCGGCCATTTTAGCACTCATCGACCGAGAGTGCTAAAAGATGGATTAAGTATAAAAAAAAGATTTCCGGGCAGCAAATATTTTTTTATTGTATGGCACCGCAAAAAAACACGAACCCACAGCCTTCGGCCATGAATCTCGAAGATCGCAAAAAAAGAAGCCCTGAGGCAATCTGCGCCATCGGCAAGGTTACATTGGAAAAACTGGAGAGCCTCGCTTCGAAAATACGGGATGACGTAGCAACGGAGGCAGACAGAATCAACCATGAAATCCTTCGGGAAATAGTGGCGCTTGCCTCGAACCGTGTATCGGTGGAAGAGAACGAATCGTCCGTAATGAACGGTGGGAAAGCCTGGACGGAAAATACCTCTTCCCACTACCCGCACATCCGCCTTCACGGTGGAGCACTTGAGGATGATCCCCTGAAGATGGGAATTTGAAGAGTTTAAGAAAGGGACCAAAGGGACTTAAAGGACCAAAAGGACCAAAGTGTGAAGAAAAACTCTTCAACATTTAAGTCCCTTAAGTCCTTTAGGTCCCTTTTCTTTTTCCCTACCTTTTCGTTACTCCAGGTAAGCCTTCAGATGCCGGCCGGTGATCGAGGCTTCACACTCGCAGATTTCCTCCGGAGTTCCTACAGCGACCACATCCCCTCCACGGATTCCGGCGCCGGGACCGAGGTCGATAATCCAGTCTGCCTGCTTTATGATGTCCGGGTTGTGTTCGATGATGACCAGCGTGTTGTTCTGGGCCATCAATTTCTCGAAACATTGAACCAGCTTGTCAATATCATCGAAATGAAGTCCGGTGGTAGGCTCATCGAAAATGAAAAGTGTATTGCAGACATCGGCCCTTGAAATGAAATGGGCCAGCTTGAGCCGCTGGGCTTCGCCGCCGGACAGTGTACTTGATGACTGGCCAAGCCGGATGTAGTCAAGGCCGACCTCCTGGAGTACCTGCAGCTTCTTCTGGATAGCTTTCTCCGATTTGAAAAAGTCGAGAGCCTCCTGAACGGTCAGTTCGAGCACTTCAGCAATCGAAAGGGCGCGATACTTCACGTCGAGAGTCGACGTTTTGTAACGCTTGCCACCGCACTCTTCACAGACGGCTTCGATGTCGGCCAGAAACTGCATCTCGATCTTGACACTGCCCTCGCCGGCACAGGCTTCACAGCGACCGCCAGGGATATTGAACGAGAAGTAGCCCGGCTTCCAGCCCCGGTCACGGGCATCCCGCGTGGAGGCAAACAGCTGGCGAATATCATCGAAAAGCTTCAGGTAGGTGGCCGGATTGCTGCGACTCGATTTCCCGATCGGCGACTGGTCAACATGCTCAACAGCGTCAATGAGCTCGGTGCCGTGAATCGCTCGATGTGTGCCGACCTTTTCCCGAGACCCCTCCTTTTCCCGGATGATGCCAAGTTTGAGAATATCGTTTACAAGAGTGGATTTGCCGGAGCCGCTCACACCGGTGATGCAGGTCATCACGCCGAGAGGAAACTTTACGTCGATGTTCCGTAGGTTGTTCTGCATGGCGCCGATGATCTCGATGCATGAGGAAAAATCCGGTTTTCGCCTCATCGCAGGAACCTCGATATGCTTTCTCCCGTAAATATAGTCGGCGGTCAGTGAACCTTCCGCCGTCGACATGGCGGCCGGGGGACCATGAAAAACGATCTCTCCACCAAGCCGTCCGGCCCGTGGACCAAGATCGATGACCTCGTCGGCCGCCTCGATGATTTCCCGGTCGTGCTCAACGACCACCACCGTGTTACCAAGATCACGCAGTCGCCTGAGCAACGCAATCAGTCTGGCCGAATCGCTCTGGTGCAACCCGATACTCGGCTCGTCGAGTATGTAGATAGCCCCGACAAGCGGAGAACCAAGCGATGTCGAAAGGTTGATGCGCTGGAATTCACCGCCGCTGAGGGTATGCGTCAACCGGTCGAGCGTCAGATAGTCGAGCCCGACATCAAGCAGGTAGCCAAGGCGTTTCATGATCTCTTTCAGTATCGCGTCAGCCACGGTACGATCGAACGACGATATGTCGAGACTGGCGAAGAATTCGTTGGCATCGGCGATGTTCATCCGGGTCACTTCACCTATGTTCTTCCCCGAAACCCTTACCATGCGCGCATCGGAGTTCAGGCGGCTGCCTTCGCACTCCGAGCAGGTTGCATATCCACGGTACCGGCTCAGGAAAACGCGGTAATGCACTTTATAGCCGGCATCCTTCTCGATATCCTCGAAAAACGGCCATAACCCCTTGAAATCCCGTTCCGGGATCCCTTTCCAGATCATCTCCCGGTGCACATGTCCCAGCTTCTCGTACGGCACGTCCACAGGTATGCCGACCTGGGGAGCGATACGAAGCAACTGCTTGAGATACCAAGAGTACTTTTCGGAGTTCCAGCAGGTGATGGCCCCTTCAGCCAGGCTCAGCGACTTGTCAGGAATAACTGCATCCTCATCGATACCTGCAATTCTGCCGAATCCCTGACATGCGGTGCAGGCACCGATCGGCGAATTGAAGGCAAAAAGCTGTGGAGATGGCTCCTGATAGACTACGCCGTTCATCTCGAGCCTGTCGCTGAACCGATACTCCTTGCCGCCGGAAATCCTGATAACTGCGTTGCCGCCAGACTCGACAAAACAGCTCTCAGCCGCCTGGGCGACCCTGCCGTACACCTTCTCGTCCTGTTTGGCCACGAACCGGTCCACCAGCACAAGTAAAGCCATCAGCTCTTTCCTGTCCATGGCCTCAACCTCTGCGCGGACGGCAACATCGGAGATATCAAGCACGGCCTCATCCCTGAGAAGCCTGAAAAATCCTTTCTGAAGAAGGTTTTTCAGCTCTTCGGAAACAGAACAGTCATGATGGAGGTGATCGTGATGACACGGAAATGGATAACCGACATAAAACCTGGTACCGTTCTCAAAAAAGCGTGCCTGAAAGCTCACGTCTTCAGGGGTATGCTTCAGCACCAGTTCATTGGTGTCTCGCGAGAATATTTTACCGATCCTTGCATACAGCAGGCGCAGATAGTCATAAATCTCCGAGACGGTACCAACCGTAGAACGCGGATTTTTGGGTATGGCTTTCTGCTCGATGGCGATGGCCGGAGCAATACCTTCGACCGTCTCGATCTCCGGCTTGGGCATTCGCTCCAGAAACTGCCGCACGTAAGCAGAAAGGGATTCAACATATCGCCGATGCCCCTCGGCGTAAAGGGTATCGAAAGCAAGGCTGGACTTGCCTGAACCACTCAGTCCGGTAAGGACAACGAAGCGGTTCCGGGGAATTCTGACCGAGACATGCTTGAGGTTGTGTGTGGTAACACCGCCGAGAACGATATCTGGCAGTGATTTGCCGGTTCCGGCTTTTGTATCGTGAGAAGAGTTCGGTTCCAAAGGTTCTGCAGTGCTGTTCTGAATGTATGGCATGGAATGGAATGGTAGTGTAGCTGTAGACTAATTTAAGTAAACAGCCGCTGACCCCGGTAAGAAGAATTGTAAAAAGGATCGGACAGGTTTTCAGGATCTTTTGTACTGGTCAAGAAGCATGGCGATGGTCGTTTCATCGAGAAGCTGATGAATCCTGACCTGAAGGTTAACCATATACCCCTTGTGATTACAGTTCGACTCGATCTCGCACTCACAGCGTTCGTGGGAACAGCGCATCAGATGCGGCTTTCCTTCGATGGCCAGACCAATGTCAGCCACAGTGATCTGTTCCGGATTCCTGGCCAGCATGTAACCGCCTTTGACCCCCTGCACTGAGCGGGTGATTCCTGCTTTTTTCAGATTCTGCATGGCCTTGGCCAGGAATACCTGGGAAAAACCTATGTCAGCAGCCATCTCCTTGACCGTCACAACCCGCTCCGGGCCCTTCAGGGAAAGATAGGTCACGGCATGCAGACCGTATTCGAATTTTCTTGATACCTGTAGCATTGTCGAAGGGTATGGTTAAAACAGGATTAATTTAAGCCTATTTAATGAAATTCCATAAGATCCTTTTATTCTTTTTTCAACAGCTATATTCCTTTATCGTAATCCTGACCCACATCGGCATTGGCGCGAAGAACCCGCAGTGCGCATCGTAATGCCTAATTCCTGTATAAACTTACTCATGAAAAAAACATCGCAAGACCGTTGGTTTATCTGGCAACTCGCTGAAGACCAGGAGGTAAAAATACGGTATCGTGAATATGGCCCTGTTGACTCACCATTCACTCCGCTGCTCTTCATACATGGATACGGCGGCATGATTGAGCACTGGGACGACAATATTCCCGCGTTTGACAGCAGGCACAAAATCTATGCGATGGACCTGATCGGGTTTGGTCAATCGGGCAAACCCAACGTCCGCTACAGCCTTGACCTTTTCGCAACCCAGATTCAGGCATTCCTGCAACTCAAAGGGATCGAAAAGGTGATTCTTGTGGGACACTCGATGGGAGCTGCAGGTGCAATACTTTATGCGCATCTCAACCCTGAAAGAGTCCGGGCGCTGATTCTTGCAAATCCTTCAGGGCTATATGGCGACAGTATGGACGGTATGGCGAAAGCATTCTTCGGGCTTGTAGGCTCACCTTTGATCGGCGAGGTGCTCTTTGCTGCCTTCGCCAACCCTGTAGGAGTCAGCCAGAGCCTCGCGCCGACCTATTACAACCAGAAAAGGGTGGACCTCAACCTGATCAACCAGTTTGCCAGACCGCTCCAGGACCGCGGCGCCATATACTCTTACCTCTCCCCGTCAAGGCGACCCGGAGATTTCATGCTCGATAACATCAGACCCTGCAACTATAAGGGAGATGCCTGGCTGATCTGGGGAGCCGAAGACAGCGCCCTGCCTCCACACAAGATTATCCCCGAGTTTCAGGAACTGCTTCCGCAGGCAGGCGCCTTCATTATCCCCAAAGCCGCACACTGCATTCACCATGATGCTCACGAGGCGTTCAATGCCCGGTTGGAAAAGATCCTGAGCCAGTTGGTTTGAGGATTCGTAATCGGCTCGATCCGATTACGGCAACGACTGACTGTAGCCGCTGCTGGCCTTGATTTTCAGATCCTTGAGTTGAGGAGGTTTCATGGCAATCTGAATCATATAGCCCTTGTAGATCCCGGACGGAACCCACTGACAACTGAGCTGGAAATCATGAAGATCCCTGTACAGGAGAAGTGCCGGGTAAATGAACTTACCTTTCCTGAGATCAATACCGCTATTCATGCCCACCTGCCAGTTTCTTGAAAGTGCAACTTTGGCAGCAGAATTCAGAAGCGCCGTTGACGTCGGGTTCCGCGGATCGCTTCTGTCGTCTATCAGGTAGAGCGACATTCGCAACGACCAGGGCAGTAACGAACTGAATCTGACCAGTTCATCGCTGGTAAACCTCTCCTTGTAAATCGCCTGCTCGACCGTCGTGACTTCGTTCCGAACAAGTGATGGCTCCCCCTCTTTACTCTCGACCGGCTCGTAGCGCGAACGAAGATTACCGTTCACACTCACACTCATGTTGAGGAACCCGCTGACAAAACGGAGAAGCCCCTTTCCTTCGTCCATGTTGAGTTTGTCTATTCTGTTACCGGTTACCGGATCAAAGGTATAGAAGTCATAAATCGCGCCGGCGCTCATCATCAAGGCTGGAGAAAGCGCATTGCTCGAAGCTGTAATGGTAAGCGGAGCGATGCGTAGCGAATCGGCCCCAAAATTGTATCCGGAAGCTGCCGTAAAGGAGAGCAGCGGCACCGTCTTGTCACCGCCTCCTGCCGTAGCATCGTTGTTCCGGAACTTTCCATGAAACAGGTTCTGGAGGCTGATGCCTACATAACGCTGCTTTTCAGGAACAACAGAATAGAGTGACTGTTCGAACCGGTTGTATCGAACCAGCGACTGCTTGACGGGATCGTAATAGGATCCGTAATAGTTGAAACCCGTCCCGGTGTAATCGGGAATGAAGGTAAAAGTAAGTGTCGGAATAAAGGTGTGCCGGATAGCCTTCAGGCCAACGACATTTTCCAGCAGACCGGTATTGAGAACACCGTAAAGACGTGTCTGGGCATCGACAGAAAAAACTGCGGTCGAATATTCGGCCGGCTGGTCGATCGTCACGGTTTTCTCGCCACCATCATAGAATTTCATCACCGTACTGTTGACCCTGTAATGGCTGAAGGTCAGCGATGGCGTGAGATTCAGGTATTTGAACAATGTTGACTGAACCTGGAATGGAAGCTGAATTCTGGTAGCACTGAGGTCACTCTGCTGATCTGCCGTTTTGTGTAGATCCTGAACCGTGATACCCTGGGTAAATGTCGCTCTGTATCCTGGCGCGAAATTCTGCAGGAAACCCATATCCAAACCGGCATTGCCGGTATAAAGATCGGTCCTGACGCCACTGTTGTTGGTAAACTGTCCACCGAAAGAAACATTCGGCTGAATGGAAAAGCGTGAACTCCAGTCTGATTCTGAGGCATCACCCCTTTGCCGGAAAGGATAGATGCGGTTCTGGTAAAGAGAGGTCGAGAAGGTCTGGGTGATATCGTTGTTGATCAGGTTATCGACTCTCTGGTATCCGGCTAACAGCACCCGATTGCCGTCATCCCATGCCTTGGAAAAGGACGCATACGATGTTGCCTGCTCGGTGATGATCGACTCCGGGTTGATCGAGTTGATATTATAGTAACGATCTCCCCCCATGTACTGCAGATTGACGTCGAGCTTGGCGGTCGGATCGAACTCCTGGTGATGGAGGATCCTTAAATCCCTGTTTTTATACTTGGCATAATCCGGATCGCCTGGATTGTTGAGCACAAACGTTTCATATTCACCCTCGATCGAACCGTTGTAATGATTCCCGTTTTTGTACCGAAAACGCTCTGCAAGACGCAAGCTCCCGTTGAATGCAACATCACTTTCGAACCGCAGGTCTGAGTAGTCGTTGATTGCCCAGAAATAGCCGAGATTCGATAAATAAGTTCCAGTGTCACTGCTGCTGCCAACCCTTGGGAAAAGAAATCCAGACGACCGCTTATTCGAAATGGACATCGACATGAAAGGCAGCGGCAGAATTGGAATCACGGGTAAACGATGCGAAAACAGTTCCGGATGGATGTACATGATGAACGGCCGTGAAACAAGACGGTCGTCAGGAATGATCTTCATGTAGTGGCCGGTAAACCAGTAATGAGGGTCGTCGAGATCACAGGTTGTGTAGACTCCGTCGCGGATATACAGTACTCCGGACGCTGTCCGCTGTACATCTTCACCATAATAGATACCCTGGGCGTCCTTCGACGAGACGTTCGTACTCTTGCCCTTCCTTGTCTTGTAGTTGTAGCTCATCACTTCAGCATTGAACGAGCCGGTTTTATCGGTATAAACCGGAAGGTCCGACAGCCTGCCCATAGAGTCAAGCGCTGCCCGGGTGTGAATGGTGGAAATGAGCTGTTCGACGGTAATTCTCGGACCCTCGAGACGCATGTCCTTGTAATCGACCCGCGCCTTGCCGAAAAGATCCATGGTACGCTTGTCGAAATTGTAGATCAGGGAATCGCGTGCCGTGTAGACAACCGTGGAATCGAGGTCGTCATGTTTTTGTTTAAGGGTATCCGGCTTCACTGTACCCGATTTTTTACCGGTGCTTTTTGAACCGCTTTCTCCTGCCTGTAACAGCACAACCCCCTCTGCCATATTGACGAGGAGTATCAGGATCAGAACTTTCAGTGACTGGACAAATCTCACGGGCAAACAATGGTGTGTTACTTAGCGTTCATAAAGCGTACAGACAGAAAACCTGATAGTGAATATATGAAACCTTTGCGTTATTGACGCCTCTTCCGGATCTTGCAGAAGACCTTATATTGAATCACATTTCGAAAGTCCTGCCAAATGATGCCCACCAGGACAACCATGGAGAAATGCCACAAAGGTTTCTATATTGCTCCATAGATGCGCTGCCGCATATCTCCCGGATCACCATTCGAATTCAGTGGTGGGCATCGCACTTGCGAAGACCGTTTCACTTGAATAACCATATTCTCTGAACTTTCATGACGAAGGTTGTCTACTCCGCACCCGATGAATTCGGCCATTTCGGCACATTCGGAGGGAAATTCATTCCTGAAACACTCGTAAAAAACGCCGCAGATCTTGAACAGGAGTATCTCAAAGCCAAAGGGGACCCGGAGTTCAAAAAGACCCTCGATAATCTGCTCCGTGACTATGTCGGGCGTCCGACCCCCCTTTATCATGCCAAACGGCTAAGCGAAAAACTCGGCGGAGCGGAAATCTGGCTCAAACGGGAAGACCTTTGTCATACAGGAGCGCACAAAATCAATAATGCGCTTGGCCAGGTGCTTCTGGCAAAACGAATGGGTAAGAAACGGGTGATCGCCGAGACCGGCGCCGGCCAGCATGGCGTCGCAACCGCGACCGTCTGCGCCCTTTTCGATCTGGAATGCATAGTTTATATGGGAGAGGAGGACATGAGGCGCCAGGCTCCGAACGTAGCCAGGATGAAACTGCTCGGCGCCGACGTCCGGCCGGTAACCGCCGGCACCAGAACACTCAAGGATGCTACCAGCGAAGCAATCCGCGACTGGATGAACAATCCTGAAGAGACCTTTTATATTATCGGATCAGTTGTCGGTATGCACCCATACCCCATGATGGTCCGGGATTTCCAGGCCGTTATCGGACGCGAAACGCGCCGTCAGGCCATCGAACAGGCCGGACGCCTGCCAGACGTTATCGTCGCCTGCGTGGGCGGAGGCAGCAACGCTATCGGGATGTTCTACGAATTCCTGCCCGATGCACGATCGATCGAACTGATCGGCGTCGAAGCAGCCGGAGAAGGACTTGAAGGCAAGCATGCCGCATCACTGACCAGAGGCGAGATCGGCGTCCTCCACGGAGCAATGATGAAACTGCTGCAGGACGAACATGGCCAGGTGCTTGAAGCCCACTCGATATCCGCCGGCCTGGATTACCCCGGTGTCGGACCAGAACACTGCTACCTGCAAAGGCTCGGATTGGTCAGCTACACCTCGGCAACTGACCGGGAGGCCATCAACGCGCTCGACACACTGGCCAAAACTGAAGGAATCATCTGTGCCCTCGAATCGGCCCACGCGATAAGCTATGCAATGTTGCGCGCACCGATGATGTCGAAGGAGTCAATCATCGTAGTCAATCTATCGGGTAGGGGCGACAAGGATATGGGTACGATCATGCAGGAACTGAACCTGTAAAGACCTCTGTTGACAAAGGTTTTTTTGTTTTGATCGTTTCATTGGACAGGTTTCGAACTATTCATTACGCCCTGCCCTGCTCTCAAACAGCCAGTCAAAGTGGGAACATACCCTGATTCCAGATACTCCAGTTTCCAAAAAAATGAAAAAAGCTGTTGCACAAAACGGGAAATATCCCTATAATTAGGCCTCTCAAGCGGGAATAGCTCAGCTGGTAGAGCACAACCTTGCCAAGGTTGGGGTCGCGAGTTCGAGTCTCGTTTCCCGCTCTGTAGTAACACAAAAACCTCCACATCGGAGGCTTTTGTGTTTACTGCCAATTTTGCTGCCAAAACCGACAAAAAGATTGCATCCGCCTGTTGCACGAAAAGGGAAATATCCCTATAATCAGGCCTCTCAAGCGGGAATAGCTCAGCTGGTAGAGCACAACCTTGCCAAGGTTGGGGTCGCGAGTTCGAGTCTCGTTTCCCGCTCTGTAGTAACACAAAACCTCCACATCGGAGGCTTTTGTGTTTTCACCACCCCCTTAACACTGGTTCCGCCCCTGACATTAAGTCACAATGCGATTAATGCAGTATTTCGTACATTTGGAGATATTGATAGGGAAATAAGGCCCGCATCCAACTATACGATTTACCATTTTTCATGAGGTAACTTTGGAAAAAAGAATTCTTGTAACCGGCGGCGCCGGTTTTTTGGGAAGCCATCTTTGCGAGCGTCTGGTTGAAAAGGGGCATGAGGTTATCTGTCTCGACAACTATTTTACCGGCAACAGGAGAAACGTCAGGCATCTGATTGGTCATCCGAATTTCGAGTTGCTGAGGCATGACGTGACTTTTCCACTCTATATCGAGGTCGACCAGATTTACAACCTCGCCTGCCCGGCCAGCCCCATTCATTACCAGCGTGATCCCGTGCAGACGACGAAGACGAGCGTCCACGGCGCCATCAACATGCTCGGGCTTGCCAAGCGGGTAAAGGCACGTATCCTTCAGGCGTCGACCAGCGAAGTTTACGGCGATCCCGAGGTCCATCCCCAACCTGAATCATACTGGGGAAAAGTCAATCCAATCGGAGTACGTTCCTGCTATGATGAAGGCAAACGTTGCGCGGAAACGCTATTTTTCGACTATTGGCGTCAGCATTCCCTTAATATCAAGGTCATTCGGATTTTCAATACCTATGGCCCCCGGATGCATCCCAATGATGGACGGGTGGTGAGCAATTTCATTGTGCAGGCATTGAAAGGTAACCCTTTGACGATTTACGGCGACGGCAGCCAGACACGCTCTTTCTGCTACGTTGATGATCTCATCAGGGGATTGATGCTGATCATGGATAGTCCGGATGAGTTCATCGGCCCAGTCAATCTCGGCAACCCAAATGAGTTCACAATGCTCGAGCTCGCTGAAACAGTGCTCAAATTTACCGGTTCTTCATCTAAGATCGTTTTTCATCCTCTCCCACAGGACGATCCGAAGCAGCGACGGCCAAATATTGCCCTCATGGAGAGTACCTTCGGCTGGCAGCCATCGATTGAGCTTGCAGATGGCCTCGCCAGAACCATCGATTATTTCCGTTCGATATTATGACGATTATCAAGAATGAGCTGGAACAAACTCCAACGCTGGTGGTCGTCATGCCGGTTTATGAAGATACCGAGGCTTCAACACGACTGTTCAGGGAGATCGGTAGGTTGTTTGGCCGTAATGCGTATATCGTAGCGGTGGATGATGGCTCAGTTATGGCTCCTTTGAGCCCGTCAAGCATCACTGAGGCCGGGGTGCCGGGAGTCGTACTGACCCTGCGGAGAAATGTCGGTCATCAGCAGGCGATCACCGTTGGCCTGCATTATGCAGCCGAGCAGCATACCTCCGTACCCCGAACGGTCATCATGGATTCTGACGGAGAGGACAGACCTGAATCAATCATTGAGCTGCTACGCATCCTTGATGCCGGTTCGGCAGACATAGTCGTTGCCCAAAGAAAAAGTCGGCAGGAAACTGCCGCCTTCAAAACATTTTATTTCTTCTATAAGCAGATATTCAAGCTACTATCCGGAAAAAAGATCAGTTTCGGCAATTTCATGGCCATGAATTCGTTCGCACTCAGGCGAATCACTGCCATGCAGGAGCTGTGGACGCATGTGGCAGGATGCGCTCTGTCTTCGAGACTACGATTGCACTATTTGCCACTCGACCGCGGTGCCCGTTATGCCGGCTCAAGTAAGATGAGCTTCGTTTCCCTTGCCCTGCATGGTTTCAGGGGGCTGATGGTGTTTGCCGACAACGTCATGGTCAGAGTTGGAATTTTCTGTACGATGCTGGGGATCCTTTCCATTCTCGGAGGCCTGACGGCCATCGGGCTGAAGATCTCCGGTTTTGCCACACCTGGCTGGTTTTCAATAGCCCTTGGGATCCTTACCCTTTTCTTTTTCCAGACGGGAGCCATTACGCTCATGACACTGCTTTTGACGGGCGTTGCCAAGACCGGCGGCATCAACCTGCTCGATTACCGCCAGTATATAGAAAAGGTCACGCATGCCTGATGATTCGCCGCAACATCGAGCAAACACCCGTAAAGAGCTCGGGCGCTATGTCGTGAACGGTGTATTCGCTACTGGTGTGCATTTTTCTATCCTTGCGTTGTGTCTGAGGATCCCGGGATGGCCGTCGGCCGGCCTGGCCAACCTGATCGCAGCCTTTTTCGGTATTACCTCTTCCTTTTTCGGCAACCGGCATTTTGTCTTCAGGAACAGAATTCAGCCATTTTTTACCCAGGGAACGAAGTTCCTTGTCCTCTATGGTGCCATTGCACTTCTGCATGGCGCTACGCTTGGCCTTACGACCGACCTGTTGAAGATCGATTATCGCATCGGTTTCCTGATAGCGACCGGCTTGCAGCTTTCTTTGAGTTACGGGGGCAACAAAAAGCTGGTGTTCAATCAATAATGCTATTCATATGCAACGATTATGAAATACGTTAAGGCTATGTTTGCCCTTTTGCTCTATTTCTTCATCATGCTGCTTGTGTATGTCGTCCATGTGCAGTTTTTCAGGGTCAATGTGGTCCTTTACAGCGCCCTGTGGGATTGTACGCTGAGTGCGATAGCAACATCACTGCTTGTTTCTGCGTGGAGCTACTTCAGGCTATTTTCCGGTTTTGAAAAAAGCCTGCTTGCCATTGTCTTCCTGTTGTCCGGCTTCATGTTCGCATTTGCGGTTCCGACACTTATCGACCGTTCGCTGTCTTTCTATATCCTTGAAAAACTACAGCAAAGAGGAGGATGCATTGCGCTGCAACGATTCCCTGCAGTTTTTACTGAAGAGTACCTGATAGAACACCACTTGATGGATATACGCCTCACCGAGCAGATGGAGTCGGGCACGGTTGTCATAAAGGACGGCTACGTCAGGTTGACTGAACGAGGGCATTCACTTGCCAGCTTCAGCCGTTTTTTCCGGAAAAACCTTCTGCCCAAGCAGCGGTTGCTGATGGGAAAATATACCGATGTGCTGACCGACCCGTTCCGTCAATCGCTGCCACATCCGGCCGAACGCCCCACAAAACGTTAACCGCGCTCAGGACATGAAAAAAACGAGTAGCATTGTCATCGGGCTTCTTTTTTTGTGTGCGGGTGTTTTCGCCTATCTGTTGCCTGCGACAGCCAACTTTTCAGCTGTGCCTGGCGACCTTGCCGATACTCGTTTCAATAGCGTGATACTCGAGCATATCTACCGATGGGTGACCATGAAGGATGTCTATCTCTGGGAGCCAGGGTTCTTTTACCCCTACAAGGGCGTCCTTGCATTCAGCGACAACCATTTCGGAAGTGCGTTGCCCTACGTCATGCTCCGCATCTTTGGTCTGGGAAGGGAAATGGCTTTTTCAGGCTGGTTTTCGATCGGATACATTCTTGACTACCTCGCCGCTTTTTATGTTCTCAGGCGTCTAGGGCTATCTGAAATCGGCGCCGCAGCCGGATCCTTTGCCTTTGCCTTTGCCTTGCCGTCATTAGCTCAGGAAACCCATGCCCAGCTCATCTATCGCTTTGCAATTCCTTTAGCGTTCCTTTCTTTATGGATGTTCCTGACGGCAAGACGCGCGCATTATGCCTGGCAATGCATTGTGTGGGTTTCGGTCCAGTTCCTGTGCTCCATTTACCTTGGCGTGTTTCTGGTTTACCTGCTTGGCGCAGCGCTGGCATCATTCCTGTTCTTTCGAGTGGACAAGGATTTTGTAACCATGCATGGCATCTATAAACAGAAGTCCATAGCAGTCCGCTCACTGACTATTGTTCTGGCCCTTATGACAAGCTTCGTTACGGCATGGATGCTCTACCGGTATTTCACCATCAGCAGCGCTTACGGGTTTCAGCGGTCAATAGAAGAGATACAGTCGCTGATGCCGAGGCTTGCAAGTTACCTTATCGCGGACAAGGCTGCGCTGTCCTCCTGGCCGGGGACGTTAGTGAAGGACATCCCTTCACGGAATGAACAACATCTGTTTCTCGGTTTTGGAGTCTGGGGACTCATGCTTTTGGGACTCACTTCAGCTTTTCGCAAAACATCTTCCGTCAGACCTCTTGCAACAGTAGCAGCTTGCTCATTGATGCTGCTTTTCCTCTTCACTCTTTTTATCGGCACATGGTCGCCCTATCTCCTTTTTGCACACCTGCCGGGAGTCCGGGCAATCAGGAGCGTTTCCAGAATAATTCTCGTTATGTTGATGCCAGTCGGATTATTGGTCGGCATGGGGGTGGATGCTCTATCCCGAACGATTGCTCCCAAACAGGGTATTGCAAGGATGGCGATTCTCGTCGGGGTGCTGTTGACTGTTTCGGCGGAAATCATGGCATTTGTTCCGCGCAACGTTCCGATAACGGTCTGGATTAAACGTCAACGGGTCCTGAGCTCCATGCTTAAGCAACCTGTTCCCATGAACGGAGTGCTCAATTTCATTCCGTTTGATCATCACTCATCGCCGATCGCAACTCTCGATGCCATGGTGTTTGCCCAGGACCGAGGCATAAAAACCATCAACGGCTATTCGGGCAACGTACCTCATGACTACCGAGAGCCCGCTCTCGGCCTATCGGTTCACGAGTGGCTCAGGAACTGCTCGATGCCTTCCGGCTGGAGGGAGAAGCAGATTGACGCGCTCGCATTGAAAGTCGTCACGCTTTCACCGTTTCCCGATTATACCTTTACCAGACCACAAAGCAGCAAGGCCTGTTTCGGTAAACCCAACGACGGAGTCAGTTATCTCCTCGAAGGATGGAGCGAACCGGAAGATTGGGGAACATGGTCGCTCGGAAAAAGTTCGAAACTGCTGCTGAAACTTCCGGCAGAAGCTTCGCCTGACAGCGGAAAGCCGGTAATCCTGACGATCGAATTCCAGACTTTCGACGGACGGCCAGAAAAACCATTGGTTCAGTATCTGTCGATTACCGGCAGGGAGACGACTTTCTATTCCGGTCTGCTGGAATCAGCCGATTCCAACAATCATAAATTTTCTTTCCCTGTATCGCGCTCGCTTTTCGACCAGAATGGAGAGCTTGTGCTTCAGTTCAATCACCCTTCTGCAGCAAGCCCCGCCTCTTTCGGTCTCAATACCGACGGTCGACTTCTTGCCATCGGCATCAAATCGGCAGAGATGCTTTATGAAAGCGATAAGAATGACAAGACAACAGTAAAAAAGAGGTGATCGCATTTTCAATTCACAGTCATTGATGAATCTGCCCGAATCTCCATATCTGACATTAGTTGGCGTCGGATCACTCAAATTCGCTCCTCTGTTTCGATTAACCTGAGCCAAACTTTCTCAACCACAATGGCCTGGAAAATCAGGCTCATTCCAATCATTCTGATTGATTTCAGGTTCCATTCAGACATTATACTCATCGAAACGATGTCTATGAATCGCACACATTGTTAGTCCAGTCACAGTAATTTTATAGAATCCATGCAATTTCGCCTCATCGCTTTTACATAACACATATACCGCAGTATCAGCCTCCTCACATATTCTATATACTCCAGCAGCAGCATCCTCATACATCAAATATATTCTAACTTCCGTGCTTTTATATATTCCATATACCCCAACATCATTACTTTTGCATAATTGAGGCTATCACTAGTTTTTTATTGCATTATCAGCCCAGTTTAAGTACTTTTACATAATTGATATACTTCAGCGTCGGAATCTTTAGATAATCCATATACTGCAGTTTCAGTAATTTTTTAATATCGTAGTTCTCACTGGTTTTTTTTGCATTATTGGTCCGGCTTCAGTAATTTTAGATTATCGACATACTCCAGCTTTGTAATTTTACATAATCGACATACTCCGGCTTCAGTAATTTTACATAATCGACATACTCCAGCTTTGTAATTTTACTTAATCGATATACTTCGGCTTCAGCATCTTTAGATAAAGCAAGAATATCATTCAACCTTGCAAAACTTTTCATGCCGAAACACAATTTCTCGCAAGGCTTCGTCGATTAAGCACACTCACCATATTATAAATATTATAGGAGCTCGTTCTCGTAACGAGGCGCCCAGCTCAAACTGCAGGGCGCGCTTAAAGGAAGGGTTAAAGATCAACTAAATAAATTATGAGGTAAAACCATGTTGAAAAAATTACTCTCCATCAAATCACAAAAAGGCGTAACCATGATCGAATACGCCTTGATCGGTTCTTTGGTTGCTATTGCTGCGATCACCATGCTTACTGGTCTTGGAACTCAAATAGGCGCTGTTTTTACCAATATCACAACACAGCTCACTCCTGCTCCGTAAAAACTTTTTACAGTTTAAGCAGTGAAATTATCAGTCTTTGTTGCTATCGCACTCACTCTGGGTGCGATGGCAGCGTTTGTCGTTGCGCGCCAGATGAACTTCACCCAAACTTCGTTGTCCAAGGTCGTCATCGTAGTGAAGCCAATCGAAGCTGGCAAAGCTATTAAGGTTGATGAAATCAAGACTATCGATTGGCCGGGTTCAACCGTTCCGCACAATGCGTCTACTCGCACCACCGACGTGCTGGGTCGAATTGCCCGCGTTTCCATGATTCCGGGGGAACCTGTATTTCCTGGCAAATTGGCTCCAAAATACGCGACTGGAGGTTTATCCTCGATCATCCCGGAGGGTAAGCGCGCCATTACAGTTCGTGTAAACGAAGTGATTGCGGTTGCCGGGTTTGCACTGCCAGGCAGCTATGTGGATGTTCTGGTCAGCGGCAAAGATGCCGACAATCAATCTTTTGCGCGAACAGTGCTGTCGCGCGTCAAAGTATTGGCCGTGGCCCAGGAAACCACTGCAGAACCCGATAAACCTAAAGTGGTCAACGCCGTAACCCTTTTGCTTACGCCGCTCGAATCGGAAAAACTCGACCTGGCCCGCAATATCGGAAAGCTTTCTCTGGTCTTGCGCAACGAACTCGACACCAACGAAATAAACTCTGCGGGTGTACGTCTACCCGATATTGTGAATCCACAGTCCACTCGTGCAACCACCGCTTCGCCGGCTGCAAAAGCGGCACATTCGCGTCAAAGCCGTGGACCCGAAGAAATACGTGGCACCAGTCGCCAAACTGTCGCCACACCATAGCCACATACACATGAGTTATAAATGCCAAATGCGTTTGGCCTGCAGGATAAGTGCGCTTGTGGCACTTCTTGCTGGCACCCTCCCTGTGGCCGTAATGGCCGCACCTGAACCCCTGGATACAAAGGTCCCTAAAGCGGCTTCCGTACCCGTGGCAGCAAAAGCATCTCCCAGGCCAAGGACTGCAAAGGCCATGCAATTACCTGTGGCCGCAATGGCCTCTCCCTCGATCTACCTTGTGCCTGTGGGCGAATCAAGGGTTTACCGGCTTGAACGACCAATTTCACGTGTTGCTGTGGGCAACCCCGCGGTGGCCGACTATATTCT
>Ga0326726_10001931_pt1 | contig 19260 bp, 13 predicted proteins | sample MHFenrmetagenome_2_FD_207603 | JGI IMG/M metagenome (GOLD analysis project Ga0326726, IMG submission 207603) | Lab enriched peat soil microbial communities from Michigan Hollow, Ithaca, NY, United States - MHF15MN | ecosystem: Environmental > Terrestrial > Soil > Wetlands > Peat | place: USA... | reverse complement strand
TGAATCTTCAGCACTCCTAAGATCACTAACGTTTTTAAGATATCGTTGTTCAATAAAAACCCTATTGTTTTTCGCAGCCTTAATGTTCAGCTCGATATTTAAACTGTCCGCCAATGAAACCATATAGTTCGCTATCTCCGCACTAACTTTAGGGTCTTTGTTTACCACACTAAAATCAATCATTCCAAATTCGTTAGGATCGGATGAAATGTCTTTTCTGAATGCCTTAAGTGCCTTGTCCATATTATTATCATCAATCTCATAATAACTCATTAAATTAAATTTATTTATTATTTTAGTTAAAGCACTTCTGCTATTCAAAAGCCCTATTATTATATCCTCCGATTGATTAGTAACCCCAAATAACCTGGAACCCATTGAAGCAATTGATGATTTACCGCCGAGTATATTAGTTAAACCTCCAAGTCCCATTTGTTCAGCTGGTGGAAGTGTGACAGTTGCAGTTGCTTTATATTGAAGAGGAAGCAGCAATGCATAAGTTGTGGAGAGGATTATAACAATTAAAATATTAATTAACAGAAACTTCTTCCATTTATACAAGACATAGATGTAATCACTAAATTTAGCTTCTTTCTTTGGTTTGTCATTCATAATTAAAAATAAGGATTTTGTGATAGTTGAATATAAAAATTAACATATTTCCGCAACATATCGCAATGTTAATTTTATGAACTTCCCACAATTCGATGGTTTTTATTTAAGAAGGATCATCTTCTTCGTTTCTGAATATTCACCAGCCTTAATCTGGTAGAAATAAATTCCACTTGTCAGATTCCTGCCTTCGCCGGAATGACTGTTGAACTGAACTTCATAGCTACCAGCTGGTTCTTCTTCGTTAACTAAAGTTGCAACATCTCTTCCAAGAATATCATAAACTTTTAGTGTAACAAATTCTGTCTTTGTAATTTGATATCTTATTGTTGTACTCGGGTTGAATGGGTTGGGATAGTTTTGGAATAATGAAAATTCATTTAGTACTTCGTTTTCATCCGGAAGGAACATTGGTCCGCCACTATCAGTTGTCTTGAGAATTGTTCCGTAACTTCCAACAATCCAGCCGGTATTTGGATCTGTGAAATAGACTGAATTCAACCAATATGCAGTTGAAGTTCCGCTGCTTTGAGAGTGCCAGTTATTTCCACCATTAGTTGTCTTAATTATTGTTCCTTGGTCTCCTACAGCCCAGCCCGTATTTGAATCTATTAAGTAGACTGAATACAATATACTCGCATTTCCACTAATTTGAGATATCCAGTTATTCCCACCATCAGTTGTTTTAAGGATTGTTCCACCATCTCCCACAATCCAGCCCGTATTTGAATCTATGAAATAGACAGACCGATGTGAAGTTCCACTAATTTGAGATATCCAGTTTTCTCCACCATCAGTTGCCTTGAGGATTGTTCCGTAACTTCCCACAGCCCATCCGGTATTTGAATCTATAAAATAGACTGAATACAAATTATTTGAAGTTCCACTACTTTGAGATATCCAGTTAACTCCACTATTAGTTGTCTTAAGGATTGTTCCAATATATCCCACAGCCCAGCCGGTATTTGAATCTGTGAAATAGACTGAAAACAAATAATTTGTAGTTCCACTACTTTGAGATATCCAGTTATCTCCACCATCAGTTGTCTTAATTATTGTTCCAGTAGCTCCAGCAGCCCATCCGGTATTTGAATCTGTGAAATAGACTGAATACAAATACCTTGTAGTTCCGCTACTTTGAGATATCCAGTTGTTTCCACCATCAGTTGTCTTGAGGATTATTCCGTAATATCCCACAGCCCATCCTGTATTTGAATCTGTGAAATAGACTGAAGAAAAACTATTGTTAGTTACACTGTATAGCGTTATCCAGTTATCTCCACCATCAGATGTCTTGAGGATTTTTCCATAATTTCCCACAGCCCAGCCGGTATTTGAATCTGTGAAAAAGATTGAATACAACAATCCTGAAGTGTCGGGACTTTGTGATGTCCAGTTATCTCCACCATCAGTTGTCTTGAGGATTATTCCATAAGATCCCAAGTAATGTTCATAACCACCTACGGACCAGCCGGTATTCGAATCTGTAAAATAAACTGAATACAAATTATTTGTGGTTCCGCTTGATTGTAATATCCAATTATTTCCACTATTAGTTGTCTTGAGAATTTTTCCGCCATATCCCACAACCCATCCGTTATTTGAATCTATGAAATAGACTGAAGAAAAAATATTGTTAGTTACACTGTATTTAGTTATCCAGTTATCTCCACCATCAATTGTCTTGAGGATTATTCCTATATTATTCGGATACGTATCACCTCCTACAGCCCACCCGGTATTTGAATCTGTAAAATATACTGAATACAAACTATGTGGAGTTCCGCTACTCAGAGATATCCAGTTATTTCCGCCATCGGTTGTCTTGAGGATTGTTCCACCACTTCCCGCAGCCCATCCCGTATTTGAATCTGTGAAATAGATTGATAACAAATGATTTGTAGTTCCACTTGTTTGAGTTGTCCAGTTATCTCCTCCATTAGTTGTCTTGATGATTGTTCCTCCACCTCCCACAGCCCAGCCAGTATTTGAATCTGTGAAGTAGACTGATGTTAAATAATTTCCTTGTGGTAAAGGATTCTGCCAGAACCAACCTTCTTGAGAGTATGTAGTAATTTGAAAAAGAAATGAAAAGAGAATTGAGCAAAATATTTTTTTCATAAAACCCCCCCGAGGAAATATTAATCTAAAAATTTACCCGTAGATCTTTTCCCTGCAACAAATAACGCCAATCCTTGCATAAAAAAAGCGAAAATAAATTACTTTGTCAAGAGAAAATTTGCTTTGGTTAAATATTTTGCTTAAAAAATGGCTTAGGGCTTAAAAAAGGGCTAAATCTGCAAGATAAAAACTATATTGACTTAATAGTTTTTTTTAGTATTTTTGAAACAAAAATGTAAAGGGATTTTAATTTATTGATCGATTTGCTACTGTAATAAAGAAAAATTTATAGGAACTTTTATTATCAGAGTAGCAAATTAATGCCGATTTTAGGGAACTTCTCTGATCGGTTTTTTAGTTTAAAAGGAACAAAATACGGAGGTATTATCTCTAAATGATTGATACTATAAAACAGGTAAAGATATCCATTAACAAAAAGAAAGGAAAGCAGGGATGAAGGAAATAAAGGCTAGAATAGACAATCCTCTGTCTGAACTTATCAGCGATGAAATTTTCGAACTTTTAGAGTCCCACGGACTAATTGATGAAAAAGCCGTCCGCGATTATCAGATTCGGAAGAAATTCAAAAGTCTGAGAGCAAGTAAGATAAGTGCCGGTGATGCTATTGATTCTATCCGGGAAGAATATCCTTATCTTCAATTCGATACAATAAGAAAAATAGTTTATCAAATAAGCAAATAGTAATTACTTGACAAATAGCACTTATCGGATTATATTTCCAACTGACTCTTTCAAAGGGTTCTCCCCTGCCCTTTGATGTATCAGAGTCGAGCCCAGTGGTCCCCCATCGCTGGGCTTTTATTTTTTTAACGAAGGAGTGATTATGGCAAAGCAGATTAAAAAGAAAACAATAAAACAAACTAAAAAAATCTCAGTTTCTCCCTTCAGCATTTACTGGGTAAAAGTAAATTATTATTTGCTTGCATTGGGAATATTGTTTACTGTAATAGGTTTTTACGTTATGAGTATGGGAACCTGGGATAGTGTTACTTCACTGGTTATTTCCCCGATCATTCTTTTTATTGCTTACGTAATTATTTTCCCGCTCTCCATCTTCTTCAGAAAAAAATCTGAAAAAGAAAATAAAGAGGAAAACCAGGTTGATACTGGCAAAAGTTAAGGGGAATCTGGTTTCTACTCAAAAAAATTCTTACCTTGTCGGGCATAAATTGCTGCTTGTTCATCCTATTGATTTAAACAACAACTACATCGGCAAAAATGATGTGGTTGCTATTGATGTTGTGGATGCTGGAATAGACGATACGGTACTTTTAGTTCAGGAGGGAAAAGCTGTGCAGCAAATTCTGGGACACAAAAATGCTCCTGTTCATTCAGTTGTAGTCGCTGTTGTAGATTCAATAGACGTTCAGAGCAGTTACACTTCAAATAAATAGAGTTTTAATAAGTTGAGTAAGCTAAGTTTTGATCAATTAACTGATCTGTTTCTTTTACTTTCTATTGAAGGAATAGGACCGGGGAAAATCCGAAACCTTCTCGCAAAATTCAAAAGCACAAAAAATATTCTGTCACCAGATTACCAAACATTGCTTAACGTTGAAGGAATTAGCACTAATCTCGCTAAGAGAATAAAAAAAGCTTCACATGAAAGAGAAATTTCTGAAAAATTCACAGAAAAAGAATTAAAAAAGTTAGATACGATCGACGGAAAATTAATAAGTGTTTGGGATGAAGAATATCCATCTTTGCTAAAGAAAATTTATGACCCTCCTTTGTTATTCTACATTTTGGGTGAATTAACCGAGAGCGACCAATATTCAATCGCCATTGTTGGCACCCGCCAGCCGACAAATTACGGCAAAGTACAGGCTGAAAGAATCTCGATGGATCTCGCAAAACAAGGAATTACAATTATCAGCGGAATGGCAAGGGGGATTGATTCGATTGCACACAATGGCGCAATAAAATCGGGTGGACGAACTATAGCTGTAATCGGCAGCGGATTAGATGTGATTTATCCGCCGGAGAATAAAAAGCTTTTTGAAAAGATTGCAGAATCTGGTGCAGTCATAAGTGAATTTCCCCTCGGTACAAAACCCGATGCGCAAAACTTTCCCAAAAGGAACAGGCTTATTTCCGGACTTAGCCTGGGTGTGATTATAATCGAAACCGGGATAACGGGAGGTGCAATGCAAACAGCAGCATTTGCGCTTGATCAAAACAGAGAAGTTTTTGCATTGCCCGGGAATGTTGGCATAAAACAATCGGAAGGAACAAATCTTCTTATACAAAAATCAGAAGCTGAGTTAATAATTTCAGCGGAAGACGTAATTCACGAGCTTGAGCTTAAACTAAAGCCTGTTCTGGGGAAAAATATTCCTAAGCAGCAAATTGATCTAAGCTTGTTTGAAGAAAAAATAATGAATGTGCTTAACTCCGAACCGCTTCAGATAGATAAAATAGCTTCCCTGACTAATTTATCTACTTCAGATTGTCTTGTAAATCTTTTATCACTTGAATTTAAAGGATTGATTAAGCAGCTGCCGGGGAAAATGTTTGCTTTACTTTGAAGCCCCACCCAACCCTCCCCTAAGGGGAGGGCTTCAATATTTTTTCTTTCCTTTCCATAAAGTCTTTAATCGATCTTTCAGATTTTTTTCCTGACCATTTTCAGTTGGAAAGTAAAATTGTTTTCCTTCCAGTTCTTCGGGAAAATATTTTTCGATTAAAAAATGATTGTCGTAATCGTGTGGGTATTTGTATTTCTCTCCATAACCAAGTTCTTCCATCAATTTTGTTGGTGCATTACGAAGATGATTCGGAACACCATATATGGGTTGCGTTTTTACTTCCTGCTCAGCTTTGGAAATCCCGATATACGAAGCATTGCTCTTAGGAGATGAAGCAAGATAAGTTGTGCACTGTGCTAAAATTATTCTTGCTTCGGGCATTCCAATTTTTTCTACGGCACCAAATGCTGCTTCAGCTAATACCAGACCATTTGGTGACGCATTTCCAATATCTTCTGACGCTAGGACAATTAATCGCCTTGCTATGAAAAGTGGATCCTCTCCGCCTTCAAGCATTCTTGCCAGCCAATAAAGTGCTGCATCAGGATCACTGCCGCGGACACTTTTAATGAATGCAGAAATTAAATTGTAATGCTCTTCGCCACCTTTATCATAAATAATATTTTTTCTTTGAATTATATTATCGAGAAGTTCTTTGGTTATGAGAATTTTATCTTTGGTAATTTCCTGTACTATGGCTGATTCGAAAATGCTAAGCATTATTCTTGCATCTCCTCCGGATAAATAGAGTAAATAATCTTCGTCCACCAAATCAATTTTAAATTTTGTAATGAATTCATCTTTATAGATTGCATTCTGCAAAATTCTGTGAAGATCATTTTTAGTAAGTTCATTCAATACATAAACTCTTGCTCTTGAGCGGAGAGCGGGTATCACTTCAAATGATGGATTTTCAGTTGTTGCACCAATCAGGATTACCAGACCCGTTTCAACCGAATGAAGCAATGCATCTTGTTGTGCTTTATTGAAACGATGAATTTCATCTATAAATAGAATTGTTCGTAATCCCAAACTTTTATTATGCTCAGCAATTTGGATTACATTTCTAACTTCCTTTACACCTGCAGATACAGCACTCATCTGATAAAATTTCGAATCAGTTTCTTCCGCAATGATATGTGCAAGAGTTGTTTTTCCCGTGCCGGGTGGTCCCCAAAGAATAAACGGGCTGATAGTTTTATTTTCTATCATCAACCTGATCGGTTTACCTTCTCCAACAAGGTGATCCTGCCCATAAAATTCTGAGAGTGACTTTGGTCTTACTCTATCGGCAAGCGGTACGGAAGGAATATTTTTGATACTATCACTTTTCTTCGACTTCAATCTTTGTTTCACCTTCGCGTTTCATATTATACTTTTCGCGGGCAACTTGCTCCATTTTTGCGGGAATCTTTTTTTGTAAAGAATCAATTTCATTTTTCAATCGTTCATTCTCCAGCTTTACTTTTTCCACTTCAACTTGCATCGATTCAACTTTGCTTTTCAAACCAAAATATTTTATTACACCGTGCTCATTAAAAAAAATATAAATTATCCCAATGATAAGAATGAGAAGAAAAAGATATAACACAAACTTTCTTTTGCGTTTTGCCATTAAAGCGCCTGCTGAATAATTCTTTTTATTAATTCCTCGAACGAAATTCCTACGGCTTTAGCTGCCTTTGGAACAAGACTCAAAGGTGTCATTCCCGGCAAAGTATTTACTTCAAGACAATAAAGTTCGTTATCATTGCTTAGCCTGAAATCGACCCTTGCATAACCTTCACAACCAAGAGAATGAAATGCAGTTAAAGCTTGCTGCTGTGCTTTTTTTGCTATCTCATTAGGAATTTTAGCAGGTACGATATACTCACTCATACCGGAAGTGTATTTACTTTTATAATCGTATAAGCCGCTTTTAGGAACGATCTCGAGAACGGGTAAAGCTTCGTTAATTAATATTGCAACTGTAAGCTCTCTTCCGGGAATGTATTTTTCGATCAAAGCTTTAGGTGAATATTGCTGAGCAATTACTATTCCCTCCTCAACTTCTGATTCATCATTCACAAATTTAAGTCCAACAGTTGAACCCTGATCATTTGGTTTGATGATGCAAGGGAATCCGCCTATTTCCTGGTTAATCTGATCGGCAATCAAAATAGGTTCAAAGTTTCGGCTTTTTATAGTAAACCATTCAGGTGTTTGAACTCCTGCTTGTTTAAAGATTACTTTGGACATTTCTTTATCCATAGCAAGTGCACTAGCAAGAACTTTTGAGCCCGTGTACTTCAATCCTCTGAGTTCAATTAAAGACTGAATTGTTCCGTCCTCAGCCCATTTACCATGCAATGCAGAGAAAACAACCTCAACGTCATCAATCAAACCTGAATTAATTGCATCAATGCAATTACGATTTGAAATTTCAGCAAAATCTTTTTCGAGAAAATATTTTTCTTCTTCTTTGGGTTGATTTAAACCATAAGCAGGATCAATAATAACATTAGGATATTGCAAAGCCTTTAAAGCGCTGAGTACACCTTTGCCCGACATCTTTGAAACTTGCCTTTCGGGAGATGTGCCGCCAACTAATAATGCAACTTTAGGTTTTGAATTCATTTTAGACGATCTAATCAGCATTAATCAAATACATTTCTTGGATCCTGAGTGATACCATAAGTTTCTTCGGATAGCTCAACTAATCTGCGAACCTCTTCCGGAGATAGTTCGTGCGGAGTTCCAAGCTGTCTCGCTTTAAAAATAGTTTCAGCAGCATGTTCCAGCTTTTCCATTTTATAATAAGCATCATCAACATTTTTACCGAGAGTAAGTGCACCATGATTCTGAAGAAGGAAAGCCCAGCAATAATCAATGTATGGATCCAGGCTAAGTGGAAGATCTTTTGTTGATGGTGTAGCGTACTTACACAAATGAATTTTGCCAAGTGTTAAAATCACTTCGGGGAAATAATGCTTAACTAATTCTTCACCTAGAAGTGAGAAAGCTGTAGCGTAAATAGGATGGCAATGGACTACTGCATTGACTTCTTTTCGTTTTGAATAAGCATAAAGATGAAGCTTGAATTCGGTCGTGATTTTTCCTTCCCCCTTAAGGTGCTTGCCGTTAAAATCAAATTCAAGAATATCTTTTTCTGTTATGTCTCCCTTGCAGATTCCCGACCGGGTAATAAGTACGGTATTATCCGGTGTAATTAGAGAGATATTTCCATCGCTTGCTGCAACAAATCTTTTTTCATAAACCTTATGGCATACAGAAATTAACTTATCGATCTCTGACATTTTCTTTCAAGCTCTTCCATTAACTTCATATTTATTAATCCGTCTTCGCCGGTAACAGGAGGCGTTTGATTTTTGAGAAAAGATTTTTGAATAGCTTTCATCATAAAGTGAAATTTATTCCCGCGTTTTCTGAAACTATTTTTAGCTTCGCCATCCAGCTGGATAGTAAGTTTTGATGATAAACCTTTCACTCCAATAAAATTTTCTATGCTGATTGCACCGGTATGCCCTAGAATTTCTACCCGGTTGAAAGCCTTCTTCGTATTATAGGAAACTTTAAAATTTCCATAACTGCCGTTTTCAAATTTCACAAGAGCAGAAGCAAAATCCTCGACATCATATTTATAAATGATATTATCCATATAACCATTTATTTCTACTATCTCACCACCAAAAAATCTTAAAAGATCCAACATATGAGAGCCCAAGTCTCGCAGTGCACCACCTCCACTCAGTTCCTTATTAAACCTGAAATTATTGCTTGGGGGAAGATCAAGATTGAAAGAAACGTTAGCAGAAACCAGTTTACCTATTTTCTGACTCTTTATTAATTCCTTTGCTTTCATTATCTGTGGATGTAAACGATGGACAAAATTTACGGCCAGTAAAACATTATTCTGTTTACAAGCTTCGACCATCTCCCCGGCTTGCTTGCTGGATAGTGCCATTGGTTTTTCGCAAAGGATGTGCTTGCCTGCCTGAGCAGCTTTGATAACCTGCTCATGATGTTGTGCGTTAACGCTGGAGATAAAAACACAATCTATATCGGATTTCAGAAAATCATCGTAATTATCGAAGTAACCTGTTGCGCCAGATTTTTCAGCTAACTCTTTTGCTCTATTTAAATTATGACTGAAGATAGATTGGACTATACTTCTTCTTAAAAATTTCATTGTCGGGATGAAAGTATGCTCAGCGTATCTGCCACAGCCAGCGACTCCCCATCTTAATTTTTTAACAACATGTCTACGTACTCTAACCATGTGATCTAAGTAATTTTTTAAAAGACTTTATTAAATAATTTAAGCCGTTCCATAACCATGTTTATTGGTTTGGAGTTAAGCATTATATAAAAATGAATACCTGGGACATTTTTATCAAGCAGTTCGCGCACCTGGTTTGCAGCCCATTCAACCCCGATGCTGAGAACTTCATCTGGTTTTGCGTTATCAACTTCATCAGAGAGGGCAGATGGAATACTTACGTGGAAATCTTTTGGGATAGAATGAAGCTGAGCTTTTGATGTTAATATTTTTAGTCCAGGTATAATCGGAATAGTTATACCAGCTTCTATGCATTTTTCAACATAATCAAAATAAAATTTATTATCATAAAACATTTGAGTAACAATATAATCAGCTCCTGCATCTACTTTTTGTCTGGCAAATTTTACGTCTGCTTTCAGGTTCGGGGCTTCATAATGTTTTTCAGGATAGCCGCCAACACCCACGCAAAATTTAGTTGGCCTGGCATCGAGTAATGAATCTTCCAGATAAATTCCTTTATTCATTCTCATTATCTGTTCAACAAGTTCAACAGAATTCCGGTTTGCACTTCTGCCAACAGGAATTGGCTTTTCGTATCCGCTGTCATCCCCTCTGATCGCAAGCACATTGTCAATTCCGAGATAATTCAATTCAATCATAAAGTCTTCAGTCTCTTCACGTGTAAATCCTTTTACAAGAATGTGAGGGACTGCATCAACATTATATTTATTCTGAATAAGTGCACAAATACCCAAAGTTCCCGGTCTTTTCCTTTTCACCTTCTTTTTTATCCCGTCAGGAGTTTCCTCATAGATAACTTCTGCAGAATGGCTTGTGATATCAATAAACGGCGGTCTGAATTTTATTATATTATCAATTACATTTAAGACATCCGTAATATCTCCTCCACGTTTAGGAGGAATAAGCTCGAAACTTATCAGTGGCTCTTTTGCTTTTTCCAGGTGATCAATAACTCTCATTTAATCTCTTGTTGTTGAACAAATCATTTGATACAAATATAGCCAAAGTTAACAATAATTATTATTTGATATGCGGTTAATTATTTGGGAGCAATATTAGTAAGCTATTCTGCGGCACCTTAACTGATTTTTCATCGGTTTTTAATTTCATATACTCCCCCTTCAGAAAGAGATCAGTCATATCCTTATAATGGTCGCTGAAAATATTTCCAGATTGTCCGGTAGTCAATATTAAATAAAATTCATCCGGGTTAGCAAAATCATAAATGAATCTCATCGACGGACCAAGATCACACTCAAACGGTTCGTGCCGGAACAAGGGATATTTTTCTATGCTCTCGTAAAACGGGTATTCTGTATTAAAAATTGTTGTGCCGTCACCGCTTATTTCAAAAGGTCCAATGTTAATAACCTTATCCAGTAACCAGGAAACACCGCTAAATGCATGTTTAAAAGTAACTTTGTGAAGGTTTCCCCACTGCCAGTATTTTACTTCCTTGCCCACCGTTGTTTCAAGTTCATTAAGTGCATCTGTCATGCTCTTTCGTATTATATCATCACGCGTTTCAATTGAATTGGTTTTTATATCATCAAACCACACGGAGTTTGGTTTTTCTAAAAGCTCGAACACATTTCTGTAGGGAATATTTGCAAGAAAAATATATTGATTATAAACGTCCTCTCCCATCTCATCCAAATAAATGTTCTTCATCAGTTTATCGAAGAAAGTTAAAAAAATTGCAGGTGCTTGTTGGTATTTATCCATCTCAAAATTCCACTCCCTTAATAGTTGAAGGGACTCAAGCAGATTTTCATCCTTTATTTCAACATTTTCAAATGCAGAAAGAATGTACGGAACAATTGTTTTTGCATACGGCGAATAGATATCAACCTGGTAGTACATATAATCTTCCACCGAATGTTTGTTCTTTGACTTAAGAAGTTCTGTTATTCTTTCAATCCGCGAGGAAGGTTCCCATAGGTTCGTAATATAGTATTTGAAATCTTTTAATACTTTGTTATTAGCAGTAGCTATGTAACCTGCCTTTCCGTCAGGCAGGTTTGACGAAGGATTAAATAAGTACGGTAATTCATTTCTGGGTACGAATCCTTTCCAATCACTTTTGGCAGTCGAGCCGTCAAATAAAAAAGTTGAAGCATTATCTGATCTGATAGGAAGAGCACCACCAAAAACATAAGCGATGTTTCCTTCTTTGTCAGCGTAAACAAAATTTTGTCCGGGAATGTTAAATTCTCCCACTGCTGATTTAAATTCATTCCAGTTCTCAGCTTTATTTATTTTAAGAAAGGCATCCATCTCATCGCTGAATTCATTTCCCAGCCAGTGCATACTTATCGGAGGAAAACTTTTATCTTCATTATTAAAAATGAAAGTATATGGATGTACGTTTGAAATAATCGGACCTCTGTGAGTGCCCTTGATTTCAATTGGAACTCCTCCTGCATTTCTAATTTTAATCGTATCCTTTATGATCTCCAGCTCTTTCCATTTACCATCGATTACATATTTTGTCCGGGAAGAATCAAGAGTTTCAAAATAAAAATCTGTTTCATCTGTCATTATGTTTGTTAAAGTCCAGGAAATTTTATCATTCTTTCCAATTACAATTCCAGGAACTCCCGGTAAAGTAACTCCCGCAGCATTCCAAGATGGAGCTTTGATTACAGCCGCATACCAAATCCCCGGGGCTCTGTAAGCAAGATGTGTATCATTAGCTATGATTGGTTTTCCTGATGAAGACATTTGTGAATTTACTACCCAGTTGTTTGAACCGAGATGTGTTCCGGACATTCCTATAAATTTTCTAAACTCTTTATCCGTTTTGATGAAATCGCTGTTTATTTGTGCAAACTTTTTTATATCTGCAGGAATTATTGTTGGTGCGTTTTCAGGATAACCGGGAAGAATTTCTTTTACTTTTTCCTCACCGAGCTTTTGGACTAATTCTGTAAAAGTTAAATCGGTCCACCAGCCAAGGTTTAATTCCCACGCCATCATTCTAATTATGATTATGCTGTGTTCTGGTTTCCATTCTTCCGGTTGGTAACCGAGAACATCGAACTCAATAGGGTATTTGTTTTTCTTTTCTTCCAGATAATAGTTTACTCCCCGTGAATATGCTTCTAAAAGTTTTAAGGTTTCAGGATTCATTTTATTTTTTATCATCATTGCAGTTCTGTAAATACCGACAGTTCTGAACATCATATCGAATGGAACAGTTTCTTCACCAAAAATTTCACTCAACCTTCCCTCCCCAGCACGACGAATCAAATCCATCGAGAACATTCTTTCACGGCCGTGCAGGTAACCAAGTGTAAATGCCACGTCCTCATCGTTTTTTGCAAAGATGTAAGGAACAGCCAGGCTATCAAAATATACTTTCACTTCTTGCTTTAAAGATGGCGCAGTTAGTTCCCCTTCATAAACTGGTAACGATGCAGTGAGTGTATGGTAGAAAATATAACCGCCAACAACGAAGATGATTATTAACGAAGCAACAATTCCGATCGTAACTTTTAGCCAGGTTTGCATAGAATAAATGAGTAATTGATTGATGTAAATATAATGAAAGATGATTTTCTTAACAGAAATTAATAGTTTTTAAGATTTTTTCTCGCTCCAATTATGAAAAATCCTCAATATAATATTACGTATTATAACCATTCTAAAATCATAAACAATCAATTAAAGATTGATTGTTATTGATTTACCCTGTTAATTAAAGTAAATTTATAGTACAAAAAAGTGAGTTTGCTTTTAACAAAGAATTATTAAGTAAGATCGAATTATGAATAAGATTCTGATTGAATAATATTTTTGTTTAAGTAGTAACATAGCTTCGCAATAACTCTTTTATCGGAGTTAAGATATGAATCCGGCAAACGAAAATATGCCTGATTATAAATCACCGGCTGAAGCTTCTTATTTAGATTCAACCCTTAAAGCACTTCTATATAAATTACAAAATGGACCTCAGCAATCTGGTGAAGTTGAACGGGATTGTTCTTTAATAAAAAATTATTTATCATCTTCCTCAATAATCATTGAACAGGAAAAAATTAAATCCTTAATCCCATTCCTGGAGACAAGTTCGGTTGATATCAAGGAATATCTCTTGCCCTTATTCGAATCTCTTATTCTAAAATTGAAAGATCCTCAAGTATTCCTTTCAGAGCTTTTATTCTCTAAGGATGAGCAATCTCGTTCGCTGGCAGCAAAACTCTTGGATTTAGAAGGAACTCCAGCTTCAGAACAAACAATAAAAAAAATATTAGGGAACGAAGCTGCAAAAATACTCTCTCACTATCTTGCCTACACGCGTGCATCTCATCAGGATTTACTTTTTTTAATTCCTGATCTGGGTAAACCTCCTCCGATTCTTAAATCCTTACAACAGTGTCAAAGAATTTGTGGAGAGAATATTACTAGGGAAGTGATAGCAAAGCTGGGTTGGAGGCTTGTGAACTATGGGCTTTCTGTAAAACATTATGTAGGAATCAGCTTTGATGGCTCACTTCCAATACATCTTTCTGTAAGCGAAGCTATCCATTTCGAAAAAGCTGTAAAAGCTGAAAGAGTTTCTGATTTTTACATTTTCACTGCCCAGGGAGGATTGCCTCTTGAAAAAACTAAGGATGTTGAAGGTAACAAGCCGGTTGCACTCTTTCGCGCATACAATTTAGCACATGCTAATTTGCTTCAGGTGATACTTGATGTCGCTCCTCTTTCCTCTCAGAAAGTGAATCTTATTATTGAACAAATGGATAGGATTGTTGATGATTTTATAAAACTCTTTAAGTCATATTCAGAAGAGTGCACAATACTTCCGGAAGTGTACGGAAAATTAAAAAGTAAAATAATTACTAGCTTGAATAAAGAGTCTCCACATTTGTCTGCTGATGTTACCCGGTTAGTTCAAATGTTTGAAGACCCGCACACACTCGGTGAGGTTCATACTCTTCATGGTCTTAAAAGATATTTACATCAAAAGGGGTTGCAATTAGGATTTAAACTTGTCGATCAATCCAGATCACCAAATCAAAGTATAAACTTGGTGCTAACAACGGGGAATCGAATCTCAGCTGTCGTAAAAAATATTAACTTTGCAAATTTCGAGGCAGGAACCGATGGGGAATTTTCACTTACAAGAATTCCCTACCCCATTAAGATTGTTTCCGATGGCTTTGAGCGTCAGCTATTACATGCCCAAGAAAGTTTTCCTTCTGTAAATATTTTTTGCTATGGAAACGAAGTACATTATTTTGTATGGTTCCGTAACCATCCCGTATTTATCAGAATTGATTTCTCTCCTCCGTTGCAAGGTGGAATGATAGATCTTCAATATTTTGGTGTCAGCAATTATGAAATTGCAGATCACCCCAACATTTATCTTGATGCAATTAAATACTTTTTTCAATTTCTAGAGTTTAATGTAAAGTTAGATGGCACTCACATACAAGCCAGGTATGATAAAGAACGTGCTCTCAATTTAAATCAACTTTGTGAAAAAGCAGAATATCTTTTCTGTCTTGTCCCCTATCTGATGGATTTGGATTGGGTAATTGGTTCAATGAATCTTGGCTCCGATGCTAAGAAAAAGGTTGCAAGGGCTTGGGCAGAATTATTTACACGATGGGCTGTGCTACCTATTAGCAAACTTGTGACGAAGGATAGGCTTGGTATACTGCAAGATGTTTTAAGCACTCCTGAAGGTGAATATGAATTAGTATGGAAAGGGGAAGATGATTATAAAGATAGGTTTGCCATACCAATAACAGTTGGTTTTTTTGAAAATATTTTTAATTCTCTCAATAATTTAGGTTTGAAGATTCCAAAATTTTCTGAAGAGAAATTCAGTCAGCTTGGTCAAATTCATTTGGAAAAAAAGTTACTTAATTATTTACGTGAAGCTTTAGCTGAAGGTGAAATTGTTGAAACTCCTGAGGGATTTGATAAGGTGTCGGAAGATTTATTTCAAAGAATTCACGAAGCATACTGGTTCGCAGAAATAATCAGCCATGGAGGAGAGGATTTTGAATCCTCAGTAGCCTTAGCTAAAGTGATAATCTCCCTCGAGCAAACCATTAAATTCCAGGATACTGGAACTTTAGAGAGTTTTAAAGTGCAATCATCATCACTCCCTCTCAAGGGAGAAAATATAAGACTTTATGCCTTACGGGATTATAAGGGGATGATTCGCATGGGGTTTTTTGTACATGGAAACTCGTTTTACAGGAAACGAAAAAATGCAAATGAGCCCTGGAAGACAAGTGCAAAGCTTTCACCAGTTGAACTTATGTCATTACTTAGATTCAATAACTATAATGTCGCAGGATCAGAACTATCTGTCGAATTCATAAAGGAAGAAATTCAAAAAGTTGTTGAGGAGCTTCATTTACACTCAAGACCAGTACTGCAGTTTCGCACTCCCGGTGAAAAAATTGTTACTGGACTGAGAGCCGCCCCAGGGAGAGCAACGGGAAGAGTTCTTTTAGGTGTTCAAGAAAGATTACCAGAAGAATTTAATGATCATATTTTCGTAGCTGCTTCTATATCTCCTGATGAGAATACAATTCTTTTTCATTCAGCAGGAATTATTGCAACTGGCGGCGGCATACTTAGTCATGCGGGTCTTATCGCAACTCAGTTTGACAAACCTGCAATAATAATCTCAGGAAAATGGAATCGGGAACCAGATGGTTCATCAGTTCTGAATTATCAGACTTCAGAATATCAGGTTGACCAAAAGAAAGTGAAAAATATTAATATTACTATTTATTATGATTTGCAGGAACGAGAACATCAAATGCAGGAAGGTGATTTGGTAGTCCTCGATGCTAACGAAGGAAGACTGCAGATTCTTGGTCAGGAGAGAGACACTATTGCATTATTTGAAGAGTTAAAATCTTTAGGTAGAACAAATGAAAATATTTCCAAAATTGATGATGTCAAAGAACTATTGGTTTTGCGCGGTAAAAAGCTTCACATCAGACATCAGATTGAAAAACTTCTTACACGAATTAAGGAGCCGGCACAAGCAAAATATGCCGTTGAGGAAATCCTGGTTGGAAATTTCTTGGATGGTAACAAGAGCACACCAGAAGAAAGAGCTTATCTTTTAACATTTCTTTTACATAACGATCAAATTGGAAACCTTGCTGAAACTTATCTTTTGCAAACTACAGTCGAAATTGAAAATATTTTCTTTAATGCTTATTCAACCGCCGAGAAGGATATTCCGCTTGCACAATATCCGTTTGAAATAGTAATGCCTCGATTGGAAGTGCTTAAGATTTATGAAATGATGAAAAGTTTAATTGCCTCACTGGACGCTGAGCATTTGCAAAAAATAAAAAAAGAAATTAGAGACGTAAATGATATTAATAAAATCAGTATTAGTCGGCTTAATATGCTTCGCAGCAATCTAATAAGGAATATCCAACAATTTTTGGAGCATATTGACAAAAAAGAATTTGTAAGGCATCTTTTCAGACAATTAAATAGAATTGATTTACTCCTTAATACATCTGAAGACGAGAAGCTGAAAATTAGAGAACTGCATTCGGGTTTTAAGATTGATGATAAAGTTGTACGTAGTAAGATGGAAGATAAATTTATTCTGAATTCTCGTGACGGTGCACTTGAACTATCTCCGCTGATTGGTTGGAAGGCTGCGAACCTTGCTGAACTTGAAACGCTTGGAGGGAGAGGATTAGTTCCTCCCTGGTTTGTTATTTCGGATAGAGCTTTTCAGAGTGTTCTTAAAACTTCCCTAAATGAAAATGTACGTATTTCCAAAGAGGAGCTTCCTGGCGGACAATCCTTTCGCGTAGCAATTGACAAAATAATTTCAATAAATGAAATAAATAACAGAGAAAAATCTTTGCACATTAGAAACTTATGGGATATGATTTCTTTACCGGAAGTATTAAAGGGGGAAGTACTAAAAGCATATCATCAAATGGAAAAAGATTTTTTTTCAGATTCAGCAAGAAAAGAAAAGGATCAAGGATTCTATGTTGCGCTTAGGTCTTCATCTTGTGAGGAGGATGCAGAGATTGCTGCTAGAGCAGGTGAATTTGAAACCTACCTTTTTATAACAGGTGAAGATCTCTTAATTGAATATCTGAAAAAAACTTGGAGCGGGTTATGGACTGAAAGAGCAATTCATAACCGCTCTGTTTTGGGTAACCGGGAGGTTGGTACAAAGGGGGGAGTGATTGTTCAGCGAATTGTATGGTCACGTGTGTCCGGAGTGCTTCAAACTATAAATGTTGCTAAAGGTGAGTTGAAAGAAATTGTAATAAATGCTGGTCTGGGACTGGGTGAAGGAGTTGTTTCAGGTGCTGTAGCTGCTGATCAAATTATAGTCTCTAAGGAAGGTAATCTGGAGAAAGATCCTTTACATTTCAATTATATAACTGCGGATAAAACAGAGCAGGTGGTATTTAACAAAAGAGCAGGCTTTGGTACAGTACTTGCATCAACTCTTTATCATCAAAGATTCCGTCCTGCGCTAGAATATGTTGAACTTTGTGAACTCGTTTCAGTTGCGTCCCGTCTAGAAGCTGCTTATGGATACCCGCTCGATATAGAATTCGGAATTGAGGGCACCAGATTATGGATTTTACAGGTTAGACCTGTTGCTACTTTCCTGCCCGCCTTTAAAGAAACATTGAATAGTTATCCTTTATTTGAAAAGAAAATTAGAAATACTAAGGAGAAATTGAAATGATTAAACGCGAAGAATCATTAAAGTACCATTCGGCTGATCGGCGTGGGAAGATAGAAATTCACCCAACAAAAGCCTGCTTAACACCGAGAGAAATGCGTCTTTGTTACTTGCCCGGTGCATCTTTCCCATCATCGGAAATAATTCAGGATACTGCAAATGTATTTCTGTACACTTCAAAAGGAAATCTTGTCGGAGTTATCACAGATGGGTCCGCTGTTCCGGGGCTTGGTAATGTTGGTCCGCTGGCAGCTAAGCCAATGCAGGAGGGGATATCGAGTTTATTTAAACGACTTGCGGATATCGATGTATTTGACCTGGAACTTAACACAAAGAATCCCGAACAATTCATAGATACCGTTAAAGTACTGGAACCGACATTTGGAGGAATAAATATTAAGGATATAAAGGCACCGGAAGGATTGAAGATTTATGATCAGCTATGCGATAATTTGAACATACCCGTACTTCACGAAAATTTATATAGCACAGCAGTTGTTGCTTCTGCCGCATTATTAAACGCAATAGACATAGTTGATAAACGCATTGAAGAACTTCGCATCGTTTTATGCGGTGCTGGAACTGTTGGAATCGGTTGTGCACGATTGTTAATTCAACTTGGCATCCAACCGGAAAATCTATTAATGTATGATGTGAACGGTTTGCTTCATTATGATCGAACGAATCTTTCAGAATATCAGCGACCGTTTGCAATAAAAAATGCTGCAAGAACTTTGGAGAAGGGCTTAGAAGGCGCAGATGTTTTTATCGGTGCATCTACAGGAGGAATACTAAGGCTTGAAATGATTCGCTCAATGAATAAATTTCCAATAGTCTTTGCGCTTGCTACCCCCGAGCCTGAAATTGATTACGAGTTAGCAAAAAGCAGCAGGCACGATGTTATAGTTGCTACAAGTTCTGCCAGGTATCCTAATTCGATTCTCGATCTTTTGAGTTTCCCT
>Ga0326726_10001930_pt1 | contig 19263 bp, 15 predicted proteins | sample MHFenrmetagenome_2_FD_207603 | JGI IMG/M metagenome (GOLD analysis project Ga0326726, IMG submission 207603) | Lab enriched peat soil microbial communities from Michigan Hollow, Ithaca, NY, United States - MHF15MN | ecosystem: Environmental > Terrestrial > Soil > Wetlands > Peat | place: USA... | reverse complement strand
CTACTTTACAGGAGCTACATCCAGCACCATGAAAGTACCAGGTTTGACAGCAGGACGGCGATTTGTGTTCGCGGCAGATGGATCCGGAGCCTCATATTCTGCTGTCGACATGAATATATGATGGGTCTTTTTGTCAATAGCAATTGTTCTGGCACCACGAAGTGTCGGGACATTTTCGAGTACTTTAAACTGATCAGGACTGATTTCCTGGACAACTGTCATTGTACCCTCTCCATTTGAACTGTAAGCCCGCTTCAGTGCAGGATCAAAAGTTGCCCCGTCGCATCCGTCACCTATAGGAAGTGTTGTAATTACTTTACCCGACAACGCATCCAGAACAACCATTAATTTGTTGCTGCATACAGTGAACAGACGGTGAGTTTCATTATCGAGTGCCAAACCACTGGCTTCTTCACCCGGTGCAATACCCCATGTTTGCTCTACTTTATTTGTCGTTGAATTAATAACAGATATCTCGCTCTTATCTTCAATATTCACATAGACTTTGCCCTTAAGGTCAGTAACGGAGTTCTCGGGCTTACCACTAAGTTTGATTGTTGCAATGACTTTATTGGATTTACCATCAATCACAGTCGCATTTGCTGTTCTGCCATTATAGGCAAATACATTATGACTGAACGGATCATACAGAATTGCGTCAGGATTCTGACCTGTTACAGGAACTTTAGTAATGAATGCCAGGGATTTAAGATCGATGATAGTCACTGAAGAATCTCTGCCGTTGCTTATAAATGCCTTATTAAGGTCAACTGCAATGGCTATTCCATGAACTCCTTTCGTGTCCGGAATAGTTCCCAGCAGTTTCCCGTCTTTCTCATCAATAACGTTAACAACAGTACCATGTGAAACAAATATCCTACCGGTTGATTCATCTACATTAAGATAATCCCACCCGCCATCTCCTTCAATATGGAACTTGTTTGCTATTTTATATCCTGACGGTACAGTCTGAGCCTTCAGGGAATAGCTGCAGCCGATAAGAAGAAAGCAATTGATAATAAAGAAATACTTTTTCATTTTATTGAATTTTAAATAATTATTGACAAAGTTAAACTTTTATAGTGTGGCGGATGTTATTTAAGATAATTTAACTTTGATTTAAAAAGAGGAACTATGTCGAGAAGAAAATGCACACAAATAGTAAGGGGACAACATGCCGTTGATGGCGCCGGTGTTCATTTGCGCAGAGTCCTGGGATTGAATACGGTTGAGGATTTTGATCCTTTCCTGATGTTAGATGGATTTGATTCCACAAATCCCAGGGATTACATTAAGGGATTTCCATGGCACCCTCATCGTGGAATTGAAACGGTTACCTATCTGTTGCAGGGAGAAATAGACCATGGCGACAGCCTGGGCAACCATGGTGTCATACACGATCTTCAATGTCAATGGATGACAGCCGGATCAGGGATTATTCATCAGGAGATGCCCCAGGTTTCTGAAAGATTGCTGGGCTGTCAGCTTTGGGTCAATCTTCCAAGACAGAAGAAAATGACACAACCGGCGTATCGTGATATTAAACAGCAAGATGTTTCGGTGGTTCAGGAAAAAAACGCAAGTGTCAGAGTCTTATCCGGGAATTACCATGACAATCACGGAGCAGTGAAAGGTGAATATGTAAAAGTTCAGTATCTGGATGTAACATTGGAACCCGATAGCGTTTGGAGTTATCAGGAAACCTCTAACGATCAGACTTTATTCCTATATCTGATTGAAGGATCTTTAGCCGCAGATGAAGCACTGGTTGATTTTGAAGAAAAAGCCTGTGCATTACTGATGTCAGCCTCATCAGTCATGAACTCAGACTATGATGAAGTGCAGGTTAAATCAGGAGCTGAAGGAGCAAGATTTTTCCTCATTGCCGCTAAACCGCTAAAGGAACCTGTTGCATGGGGAGGACCTATAGTTATGAATACTGAAGAAGAATTAAATGAAGCTTTCAGAGAGCTTAATAATAAAACCTTCATTAAACACGATAAACCACAAGAGCTGTAAAAATTTGTAATGTCTGATTCGCAGTTGTGTTTCTTTCAGGAAAAAATAGTTCTGAATTTTACCGTTCCTTTTAAGTTTTCGTCCAATCCCTGTAGTTACTTGTAAGCCAGGCAGGATTACCCGTACCTCCGGTAAAGCAAAATCTCACCGGATCCCATTTAATGTCAGTATTATTGAAATAAGCCTGATTTATAAGATGGCATGAAATGACCGTACGACCTCCGGCCTGTTCGCTGGCAACGGGTTTTTTGCGGCTTCTTACACATGACAGGAAATCCTCATAATGTGAATTGCTTTCGTAAAGTTTGATCCTGGCGTCTTTAAGGAGCAGCTTTTCAGCTTTCTCAACCTCTGCCTGGCAGGTTGTTTCTTTGTCTTTGGCACCTTCATAGGAAGCGATGGTCTGTCCTTTAACAATTACTTTAAATGTACCCCGGTTAACCATTACTTCTCCATCGCTGCCAAAGAAATGGATGCCAAAACCACTCCTTTTGTGCAGCACTGTAACTCCATTGGGATAGACCAGTACAGCTTCATTATTGACCAGACGGACCTCGACCGGCCCGCTGTTATCCATTCCGAGACCCCATTGTGCAATGTCGAGGTGATGGGCACCCCAGTCACCGACATCTCCTGTGCCGTATTCCTTGTAGGAACGCCATAATGGGAAATGGGTATGAACTCCGCGCGGACTCAATATGGAATTATACGGGCGCATTGGTGCAGGACCAAGCCACATATTCCAGTCCAGCCCTGGCTCCATTGGCTCTTCCCCAAGATCGCAGGATTTGGGTGGTCCGCCAAAACTGCACTCAACATGGTCGATCTTTCCTATGCAACCGTTCTGCACCAGCTCACATGCTATCCGGAATTCCTTGCTTGAACGCTGCATTGACCCGGTCTGAAGTACACGCTTATGCTTATCCACACCTTTGATGATATCTATTGCCTCCCGGATATTATGCGTCAATGGCTTTTCGCAGTAAACATCCTTACCCTTTTTAAGCGACAACAGAACAGGCATGGCGTGCCAGTGATCGGGTGTTGCAATGCACACAGCATCTATATCTTTTCGCTCTATAAGTTCGCGGTAGTCAGTGTATGTCTTGCAATCAGCAACACCTTTGTCCTTATTATTGGTGTAGAACTTATTAACTGTCTGTTGTGCATCGGTACGCCTTGTGGTATCCACGTCACAAACAGCAAGAACCTGTGCCAGTGGCATAAACTTAGTAAGGAGATATTGCGATTGTTTGCCCATTCCGATAAAACCCATCATGATACGGCTGCCCGGAGGAAAAGCCCGCAACCGTGAAGGGAGAATAAATGGGGCAACAATAATCGGTGAGGCCACCGTTTTGATGAAGTTACGCCGGGTTGTTTTCATTTGTTTGGTTGTTTGAATGAAAGTATGTAGTTAAGACAATTATAACAAGACTATTAGAAATTCAGTCATTGAAACTGGTACGGCAGATAGTCACAATTCCGGAGCTATCAAAATAATTTTGGTTCATATTTAATTCTATTGTAAATTTATTATAATATTTTAACTCTAAGGAAATTATAATTGCTTTGGTCGTATTCTGACAAAATTTTGTATTTGTATGCTGTAACTGCTTTCGGTAAAGAAATGGATTCAGAAAACAGATTTTTATTCTTTTTACCTCATGGTAGTTATAAGAGAAGCTCTCTCAAACGATAATGCAGCTCTTTTAAAGCTGACCTCCCTGACACCCATGAAGGGCAGAATTTCCCTCCGTATAGACAGGAATCCTGACTTTTTCAGCCTGCTCTCAAAAAGAGGAGAAAATAAAGTTCTTGTTGCTGAAAGAAACGGCACTCTGGCTGGATGCTTCTCAGTCTCAAATACAGAAACCCTGGTTAATGGCAGACTTGAGAAAGTATATTACCTTGCTGATCTTAAGATACATCCTTTGCATGGAGGTATAACACTTATCAGACTTCTTGGTACAATGATGGATTATTTAAAACAATGCGGAGCTGACCTGCTTTTTTGTACAGCTGCCTTTGGGAACGAAAAGGTGTTGCCATTATTTGACGGGAGAGCAGGATTCCCTGAATTTCACCCGGCTGGCACTTTCAGGGTGTACCAGATTATTCCTCTGAACTCGAGAATAAATTCAAAGAAATATTCTTTGAGTGAAACAGAAATAAACGATGCTGTAATTAGCCTTTACAACATGTTTTATTCAGGCTATGATGTCGCACCAGTTTATTCTTTATCCTCTCTTTATGGAACCCGAACACTCACTGCAATGGAAGAAGGTAACTTAAAGGCTTCTATTTCTCTTTCTGACATAAGCGATTCAAAGCAAAATGTACTCTTGGGTCTTCCTTCTATTCTGAATCTGGCGGTTTCGGTTCTCAGACTCCTGAACAGAATTGCACCATTTCTCAATTTGCCTGAAATCGGGAAACCTGTAAAAATCCTCTATATAAAAGCATTTGCTTTTTCGGAAGGATGTGAAGACGGTCTTGAACTTCTTATTAAATCGGCCAGACAACTCGCTTTTCGCGAAAGATATTATTATCTGACTGTCGGTATACATGAAAGGGATCGGCTGGCAAGATTTTTTAAGAAGTATCTCCATTTTACATTTCAATCGCTGGGATTTATAGTGAGCATGCGTGGTAACAATGAAAAAATTAATAAGATCCTGAAAGGAGTTCTGTTTGAAGATTATTCTTTGGTATAATCACAAAATGAATTCTTTACAAGGATTTCACTAAAAACAGCTTCGGGAAAACCATCAGAATCAACAAATATGAAATCAAAGGAAACAGACCAGGTCAGGTTGTACAAATTAATCTTTACGTTAAACTGGGAAGATCCGGAAATGGACCGGTTAGCTTTAAAGTGCAAACCAGGCGAAATAATGATGACAATAACCTCAGGAGGCTGCAATACTCTGAGTCTTCTTCTTGAGGATCCGTCAATAATTTACACAGTTGATATAAATCAGAGTCAGTCTCAGGTTATTGAAATGAAGATGACTGCCATAAAGCATCTTGATTACAGGGAATTCATAGAATTTGTTGGTCTTGCACCTGCCGGAAACAGGCTGGAAATTTATCACGGGTTTAGAAATAAAATGAGTCCTGGTGCTATTGCATTCTGGGACTTTAATTCCAGGGTCATCGAAAAGGGATTTCTGATAAATGGAAGGTATGAAAAATTTGTGAAGCTTGTAGGCTGGTTTGTGCGTACTATTGAAGGAAACAGAAGAGTAAATGAACTGTTTAATTTTAATACACCCGAAGAACAGAAAGCATTCAGTAAAAAGGAATGGGATACAGCCAGAACAAGGTTCATCTTCAACACCTTTTTCAATAAACAAATTCTGGCGAGAAGAGGATTAAAAGCAGATTATTTCACATTCGACGATGGTTCCAACTCGTTTGCTGAGAGTTTTTATAAACGGTTCATGAAAGTCATTTATGATGTACCAACTGCCGGTAATTATTTTCTTCATCTCTATCTGAAAGGCTGTTACAGATCTCTTCATGAACTCCCGGATTACCTTGTTGAAAAGAATTTCAATATAATCAAAAGCAGGCTTGACAGAATCAGAACAATTACAATGGATGCAAAAAAGTGGCTGGCGGAGATGCCTGATAACTCTCTGAACTGTTTCAGCCTGTCAAATATCTGTGAATTAATGAGCCTGGATGATACTTTAAAACTTTTTGAAGAAGTGTACAGAACTTCAATTCCGGGTGCCCGGATTTGTTTCCGGAATCTGGTAATTCCCAGGGAAGTCCCGGAAAGTTTAAACAACAAAATCATCCGGGATAATGATTTGAGTGATGAGATCTTTAATAAAGACAGATCTTTTGTTTATTCCAAGGTTGCTGCCTACAAGTTAAACAAGTGATGGAATCTTTGCAGACACAAATACAGCGAGTGAGTAAATGGATAACTCACTTACGTTATGAGGAGATTCCTGACCAGGTACATTACCTGGCAAAACTTCAGCTTCTCGATTGTCTGGCCGCAATCTGCGCCGGCTCAAGATCGACAGTCGGAGTTCAGCTTAAAAATGCGTTAAGCATTATAGAATACGGGGGACCCTGTACTCTGATTCCCGGCGGAGAACAATGGTCCATGGACAATGCCCTTTACTATCATGCTGCAATGATAAATGCCCTTGAACTTGACCATTTTGTTTATATGGGACATATTGGTCAGTCAATTATTTCCTCTGCACTTGCAACGGGAGAAATACATAATTTATCCGGAAGGGATCTGCTCCTGGCGCTTATCACGGCAGATGAAGTTTCAGGCCGGATGGGCGCTCATCTTTTCAGCGGCCCATTGCAGGGTCACATGCGCTCATTTATTCACCGCGCCGGAGGAGCAACTGTTGTATCAAAGCTTCTTTCATTTAATGAAATGGATACTTCCAGGGCTTTGTCTATATCTTTATCTTTGCCTGAACTGCCTTTATATCCTGCCTGCTTTTCCCCCGACACAAAAGTTATATGTCCCAGTCCTCCGACTGTGGAAGGAGTGAAAGCAGCTTTTATGGCTCAGGCCGGAATGGACGGACCCCTGGATATTGTTGAAAATCCCGCTGGCTTTCTTGCTTTTTTTTCCTATACCGACAGATTTGTTGATATCTGGAGGTGGATTGGAGAATCATGGACCCTGTATACTTTAAGTGCAAAATTCTATGCTACCTGCGGTTATGCTCAGGGACCTGTTACAGCGGCCATCGACCTAAAGAATTCATATGATTTTTCTGTGGATGAAATAAACCGGATAGATATATATGCTCCTATGTCCACCCTTATCATGGAGAAGTTTTCAAAACCTCATTATGGTGCATCAATAACGCCGGTCAATACACATTTCTCTACAATACGCAGTGTTGCAGCAGCATTAATCTATGGAGAACTTACAGGTGACTTTTATGCTCATAATAGTTTTGAAAAAAAGACCGATTCCATTCTGGCTCTTTCGCAGAAAGGTCAACTTCTCCATGACTGGGGAATGACAATTAATCTTGTCAGGAAAATCGACTGCGGACTCGTAAATGCCGGCAAATATGGTTTTCTGTGCCTTAGAAGCAGTGAAAAAACTCTCGAACGTTTCAAAAAAGCCTTTGGCAGCCGTTCATTGTTTCACTGGCGCGACATTAAAGAAGTTGCAAATATCCCTTTCAATGATCAGCTGTACTTCATAAACAGGTATCGTCTTGCCTTTTCAGGGAAATACGGAAAGAAAGAACTATACCATGATGCTGACAATTCTTATTCACATGAGAGGGATCTGAGTAAAATGACATTTCCAATGTCAGGACGGGTTGAGGTACTGTTGAAAAATGGGAAAAAGCTCGAAAGTACATGTACAATTCCACCAGGGTACAATCCGGAGGAAAGAGATGTAACGATCAGGAAAAAATATCTTAGGGAATCGATACCTGTATGGGGAGAAAAGAAAGCATTGGAAATAATGAAAATCGTCCTGGATATTGAAAAGTATCAATGCCGTGACCTTATGAAATCAATTTCAAGAGATAAGTCTTGATTTACTCTGTGAATAAAATGGTCCGTAAATTTTAACATAAGTTTCAATATTTAACAACATAAATCTTGTGCCATGAACAATCTTCAAACTGAAACCAGCGAGGTACAAAGTAAAAGTTCAGATCAGCGTGTTCAAAAGATTTTGTTCACGTCTTCTTTATACCCATATCCGACACTGCCAAATGACACTTCACTGACAGATGCAACCGGGGCTCGTTTTACCAGGGCCGACGGGATTTTCTGTCTGATATCGCATTCTCACCATTTTGCCAATCATGTTCTTGCCCAGAACATAAATGTCCCATCCGTTATTCTAGAATATCCCCGATGGGATGATTTCACAGCGGAAGTCAAAAAAGGATACGATATTATAGGTATCAGTGCCCTTCCTGTCCATATGGAAAGTGTCATGAAAATGTGCAATTTTATCAGAGAACATTCACCAGGCACCAAAATCCTTCTTGGTTGTTATGCAGGACTTGCACTTCAGGCAGTGTATCCTGATGGAGGATGGAAGAAATATGTTGACGAGATTTGTCATGGGGAAGGAGTTGAATTCATGCGCCGTATGCTGGGGGAAGATACCAATCGGCCTATTCAGCAGAAGTTAATGCCAAAAGGAGGAGGGTCTCCGTTGTTCATTTCAAAATTCCCAAAAGGTGCAATTGGTTTTCTTGTATCCGGTCTTGGCTGCCCGGGTAGTTGTGATTTCTGCTCTTCAACATCATTATATGACCACAAGCGCATTGAAATGCTTTCACCAGGGGATCTTGTGGAGCATATGTATCTGTACAAAAAGAATTTTCCGGATGTAACCAATGTATTTGTTATTGAGGAGGATCATTTCCGCTGGCCTGATTATTTAATAAAGATAAAGGAACCGTGGGAGAGTCATCCGGATATGGTAGAATCTATTGACTGGTTTTCGTTTGGCTCTCTTGATTTCATAGGTGCTTTTGTCGATAAGTATGGTTGGGATGCAATAGTTGAAATAGGGATAGGAGTAATGTTCATTGGCGTGGAATCAAAATTTGCTGATTTGCTTCATTACAAGAAGAGAAGTAAAACAGATCCGCGAGAGGTTTTCAGCCATCTTCATAACATGGGAATAAGAACCGTTGGCTCCTGGATCTGCGGCTGGGATTTTCACAATCATAATAATATTGAAGAAGACCTTAACTATTTTGTGTCATTGGATCCGACTTATCAGCAACTGACAAGGCTTTCTCCCTTTCCGGGTACTGCGTTATGGTATCAGCTAAAGAATGAAGGCAGGTTAAAAAATGTACCGTGGGAAGATGTACATTTCTGGAGCGGCACCCAGAAAAACCTTGGTCTGGAAGAACATGAAACTTTGAATTATGTTGAACATGGATACGATCTTCTTTACAGGACCTGGGGTCCTTCAATGTTACGCCGGCTTGATGTAGAGCTTAATGGGTACGCATACTGTATGAAATCATCAAATCCGGTACTTCATGATCATAAATCGGTTTTCTTTAAAAAACAATGCGGAATGATCTGGACCTTGCTGGCAGCAATGGAACGATTTGCGCCAAACAGCATCGTGAGGCGGAGGGTTAAACAGACCGGTAAAAAATACCTTGAAATAATCGGGGAGCCTACACCGGTAATGCAATACCTTTCCAGAAACATATTAAGGCTTGCCTCCGCCGAGTATATGCAGCAGCTAAGCAACCCTTCATTTTACAGCCCTAAGGTTGAGCCTTTTAAAAAGTATATCTATCATAAGTCGTCAAATGGGAATGAGGATATTCCATACCGGACTGAATGGCCAACCAAACCTTCATTTAAAGTCAGGAAGGACATGTTGTCAGAAAGTTTCAGATATTTTGCTCTTGAACAGATGATGAAAATAAAACGTTCGGCCTCACAAAGCAAATCTGATCCCATAATAGATGACTACCTGATGGGGATGGTAAAGCGACGTGCGTTCGGATTTGGACTATAAACCGGCAGTTATAACAGCTATTTATCTGATATTTATAAATTCCCATTCTCCAGGATACCATCGCGCAGGTGTAATACCCTGTCTGCGTATTTTGATATTCTCTCATCATGACTTGCAATAATCACGCAGCGGCTTTCTGTTTTGCAGCTCTTGCTCAGAAAGTCAACAATCTGCATACCCTGCTGTGTGGCGAGACTGCCAGTAGGTTCATCTGCAATTAACAGTTCAGCACCTGTGACTAAAGCCCTTGCAACTGCAACTCTTTGTTTTTCGCCCTGACTCAGGGTTACAGGAGATACATTCATAAGATGTTTTATTTCAAGCCTGTCGAGAAACTCAATAGCTTTAGGTCGCGCCAGATCTCTGGGAATACCGGCAAATCTCATTGCCAGAAGCACATTCTCAAGGACATTAATGGAATCGAGCAAACAAAATGTTTGAAATATAAAACCCACTCTCGAGGCCCGGATCTGCTGTAGATTTTTAGCTGTAAACTCCTGCAAACGGCGACCAAAGAGAAAAACTTCCCCAGAAGTAGGTCTTTGAAGTCCAGCCATAATTGTAAGCATGGTAGTTTTTCCGCTTCCGCTTGGGCCAAGCAATAATATAAGTTCTGAAGAAAAAGCTTCAAACGAAATGTGATGCAATGCAGTGGTTTCTCCTCCTGACCTGGGATAAATCTTCGTTACATCTTCCAGTTTAGTGAACCAGTTATTTTCTTGCATAATTATTTGAACAGTTCAAGAGGATAGATGTGTTTCAATTTAAGTACCGGGAAAAATGAGCTGACCAGACTAATAATTATTAAGCCTGCAAATACAGCCAGTATCTGAAAGACGGAAGATTCAGTTGTCACCTCAGGAGCTACTTTTTCCACAGCTTTTAACAATGGAAAAAACAAAATGACAGCTATCAGCATTCCTGAAACAGCCAGGATGAGCGCCTGCTGGAGAACAATCCCCGGTATAAATCCCGCGGGTGCTCCAAGAGCTTTTATGATCGTATAATCTCTTCGTTGTTCCATAATATAAACAGAGAGGATCAGACTCAGGATAGCTGTGAGAACAATAGATCCAATAATTGCAATAACATAAAGCATTGGCAGAAAACCTGACTCCATTTCATGCTGATTGTTCTGTAAGAAGGTCTTTCTGTCGAGAACTGTCACATCCGTGAGACTCGATCTGATAAGTCCTGCAATTTTAAGAGGATCTGATCCTTCTTCAATCCTGACTTGGAAAAATGATACAATTCCCGGGAAGCCTATCAGAGACTGGGCTTTTTTCAGGGTAATAAAAGCATACTGATAAACCCCCATATTTGTACCTGAACTTAATCCCTTTACTGTTAGTGTGTCCTCATTTAAGGTAATCTTATCTCCCAGATGGATTTTATATTTAAAAGCAAATGAGTGATCAAGTATTATCTGGCTGTCATTTTCCAATCCATTTCCTTTGTATAATTCCGGCGGTCCTCCTACTCCGGTATTTATATCATATCCGGTGAGACGAACAGTGGCAAGAGCGTCAGGTGTCTTCACGGAGGAGCTAAAGAAAAAAACCGGAGCAACCTGTTTTACTCCCGGTATTTCCTTAATAATATTCCCCTGATTCATCATCAGCAGAGAGGTGCCCCGCATAATATTTGAAGTATGTTTTTGAAGTATCCAGAGGTCGGCATCGCTTTCATTTATATATCTCATACATCCAGTTGCCACACCCCTGAATATCGCAAGCAGAAATAACATCAGTATAATGCAAAGAGCAATGCCGAATGACGTAATAATAAACCTTCCGCGCTGATTAAAGAGTGTTTTGAAAGCGTACATATGAATCAACTTTTGCTCAGCCCCGGATCTAGTAATTATCTTCCCTTACCTGCATAAATGCTTTCGGATGTAAACAAACCGGACAGGTTTCCAGGGCTTTTTCTGATTCGTAAACATATCCGCAGTTGAGACATTTCCACCAGACTTTCCCCTTTTTCATAAAAACCATATCTTCCGAAATATTTTTCAATAGTTTCATATACCTGCGTTTGTGTTCAGCTTCGACTTTGGCAATAAGTTTGAATACTGCTGCAATTTCATCAAATCCTTCCTTTTTAGCTACCTCTGAAAAATGAGGATAAACATCAGTCGTCTCTTCATTTTCTCCCTCAGCTGCAGCTTTCAGGTTTTCTTTTGTTGTGCCTATTACTCCTGAGGGATAGCCTGCAGTGATTTCAGTCATACCTCCTTCAAGAAATTTGAAAAACCTTTTTGCATGCTCTTTTTCCTGAAGTGAAGTTTCCGTGAAAATATTTGCAATCTGTTCATAACCCTCTTTTCTTGCAACACTCGCAAAGAATTCATAACGATTCCGGGCTTGTGATTCGCCTGCAAATGATTTCAGCAGATTTTGTTCTGTTTTTGTACCCTTAAGTGATTTTGTCATAATAGATGATTTTAAATAAATATGATTCTGTTTTTATAGCACCATAAATTTATTACTTTAAAAATGGAAATCCTCATTTTTGAGAAACAACCTGAAGAACATCAGCTTTAAGGCCTTCAGATACAGCTGTTAAACGAATACTCCCGCTTTTTTCAGTCGATTGAACTACTGCTAGCGCAAGGCCATTAAATGCATTTCTTAGTTTGCTTTTCATCTGAGTTTTATCCTGCGGGTTGCCGTTGTCTGTACCTAATAGAATTCCTTCGCCTTCAATTTTAAACTCAATAGTATTACTGGCAGTTGGAACCACAAATCCATTTTCATCGACTATTTCAACTTTAACATTAGAAATATCATGAGCATCTGCTTTAATATTCTTCCTGTCAGCTGAAAGACGTATTGCCGCAGGTTTTGAAGCTGTGTGAACTTCTTCAGTAACAATCTTCCCGTTTTTCCTGCCCACTGCTTTCAGAGTGCCTGGTTCGTAAGGGACATCCCATGACAAATGCAGATCGGATGTTGTTGGAGCTATATAGGGTAGTGCATATCCATTCCATGATTTAGAATGTCCCTGTTGAGGGAAAACATAAGATTTTGCACCAAAGGATTTGCCATTCAGAAAAAGTTCCACGGTGTCACAATTTGAGTAAGCAATTACTGAAATAACCCTGCCTTCACTGCCTGCCCAGTTCCAGTGGGGTAAGATATGAACCATTGGTTTTTTTGTCCACTGGCTCTGATAAAGATAATACCCGTCTTTAGGGAAACCACAAAGATCAATTACACCTGAACTTGAGTTTTTATTTGGCCAGGCGGCTTCTCCAAGATAATCAATGCCAGTCCACATAAAATCACCTATGACATAATCATTCACTGAAGTGAATTTCCATAGTTGTTCAGCCTGGATCATACCTAACCTGTAATCTCTTGAACGGCCCGGCCGTCGGTCCGACTGGTCCGATGTAACTGAATATTGTCCCCGCAGACCGCCTACAGAAACATTTTCTGTTCCTATCATTTTCCAATCGGGATGGTCGTGCCTGTCAACGCTGTAATATAATTCCCTCCGCTCATTCCAGCGGTCAACATAATTATAACCGACAATATCCTGCAATTCAAGGAAAGGAAGTTTCGCCGGGCCGTCGCCGGCAGCAATTCTGTCATTTGCCTGAGTCACCGGCCGGGTAGGATCTTCCGTATGGAAAGTCTCAGCCATCTTTCTCATTACTTCACTTCCGGTATCGACTACCTGGTCCGGAACCTCATTCCCCGCGCTCCATATCACAATTGACGGATGATTACGGTCGCGATGGATCATGGAGAGCAAGTCTGATTTCCACCATTCTTCAAAATATATATGATAACCGAAGCCAACCTGCCCCTTCTTCTCTACCCATTCATCAAAAATTTCATCCATTACCAGAAATCCCATTTTATCGCACAGATCAAGAAATTTGGGAGCAGGAGGATTATGTGATGTCCTTATCGCATTACAGCCCATTTCTTTCAACAGTTGTAACCGTCTTGCCCACGCCTGTTCAGGAACTGCTGAGCCAAGACATCCAGCATCATGATGCAGACACACACCATTCATCTTTATATGCGTTCCGTTCAGAAGAAAACCTCTGTCCTTATCGAACTCTATCGTCCTGATGCCAAAAGTAGAACTATAATTGTCATTTACTTTGGTTCCCTCCAGGACAAAGGATTGAAGCGTATATAGTGATGGAGTATCAATCGACCACAGTGACGGAGAAGCAACACTTAAAGTTTGTTCCACATCAGTTTTCCCTGATGATTTCAGTAAAACAGGTGTCTCTGCAGTTGCTACTTCCCTGCCCGATTCATTTTTAACAACCGAACGTAAAACCATATTCCTGGTGTCCTGAGTATGGTTCTCAATTGATGTCCGAACCGAAATAGTAGCTGATGATGAATTTACTTCCGGTGTGGTAATATAGGTTCCCCACTGAGTAATATGTACCGGACCGGCTATATTCAGCCAGACATGGCGGTAAATACCAGAACCTGAGTACCAGCGGCTGTTTGGCTGGAGAGAATTGTCGACTCTGACCGCTATAATGTTTTCCCCTTTTTTAATGAAGGGAGTCAGATCATAATAAAAGCTTGTATATCCATAAGGATGTTTTCCCAGGTGGTGTCCGTTTATCCAGACATCACTGTTCATATAGACACCATCAAATTCAATCCAGAACTGCTGACCCTTTGCAAATGAAGGTATAGTAAACCGTTTACGGTACCACCCGATGCCGGTTGGAAGATAGCCACCGGGTCCTTTTGTAATTGCATCTTCCCTGAATTCACCTTCAATACTCCAGTCATGCGGAAGATTAAGTGTCCTCCATCCGGTGTCGTCAAAATCAGGCTTTTCCACCTCTTTTATATCTGACTGTGTAAATTTCCAGTTATAATCCATCAGCACCCGCTGTCGTGTTTCTGACACAGCCGACCTTGCATTTGTTGCATGCATTTGTATGGCCAGAATGAGAATGATTAAGGATTTTTTCATAAGTCAAATATTTTATGTTTAAAGCAGGTTTATTCCTTCTTTCTGGAAATACCCCAAATCTCAGATATGGAAAAAGCTGTCAAGTCGGTTTCCCTTTTTCAGTCGGTAATGGTAGAAGAAAAATAACAGCGCTATTGGAAGAATTGAGACAGCAATAATGAGAGACCATTGCAAATCCACAAAGCCGTTCCGGTATTTATCAAATATTATTTCTGTTATGATGCAATATCCCGATAATGCAATAAGTGCAGATGCGATTATGTTCAGCCCTTTCAGATTGAATACCCTGTAGAGAATAATGACAGTTCCTACCGCAATAAATCCAGCAACGGTGACAGGAAGTCCGACCGGAAAGAACCATGCCCTGCCAGTAGCGATAAGGTCAATAAAAAAGAGGGCTGTCAGAATTGCAAGCATCTGTGAGGTAACTATTATAAAGGTTTTTTTGTATGCAAACAGGTAAAGTGTCAGGATTACCCATGCCGCTGTTATTGAAACGTCAGAGAAGAGCGACCAGTTTAGCCCTTTGCCTGTTAACAGGTCAAGAATGGTACAAACAGAGATCCCCAAAAACGCTATTATTCCGCTTAGTTCCCAGAGATACCTTCTGTTTTCCTTTTTTTCAAGTTGAATGATATCCGAAGGATAATTACTGGAATTTTGTTCCTGTTCCTCTTTATTTTCCGGATCCTTGCCGCAAAGAGGGCATATCTTCAGTCCGTCATCCAGCTCGACCCCGCAATTGACACATAAAGTCATAGGCTGTGCTTTTAGTTGTTATTCAAAATCTTAACATGAATACCGGCATCCGTAAGATGCCTGAAAATATACTGTTCAAGCTCAGTAGATTGCGTGATATTACAGAAACAGATCCTTAGCTTGTTTTTATATGAAAGCAGAGCGCAGCCTGCCTTCACTTTTCTATTGGGTGGAGTCGGAATGAGCTCAAAAGAATCAACCATATCCTCCATTTCTCCAGGTAGAGTCACCAACCCAAGGTTGGTAACCATTCCTGTCCAGCGCCTTGCAGCAAGCTTTCTGTAAATGGTAGCAGTAACCATTTTTTTAATGAACAGTGGCATTATCCTGACGATTAAAAGCTTCTCATAACTGACATTCGATGACAGGAAGCGTGATATCTGCTTGACATCGGTACTAATCTGCAGCTGGTGATGAACTGATCTGAGTATCTCTTCAAATGTGTAAGTTCCCAGTCTAACATCAATTTCCGGCAAGACGAAAAGAGAAAAATTACGCATCGTCCTGCTGGGAAATTTGTTTCTCATGTTAACCGGTACTTCAATCCTCAAAACTTTTCGTCTGCGGTTTTTACTTTTTCCTTCGAGCGAAATAAATATTTTCTGGAGAGAAAAAAAGTAGACTGAAACAAAATACCCGGTAACAGACACATTGTACTTTCGGGATACCTCAAGGATCTCATCAACATTGACCTCGGCACGAAGCACTCTCAATCTTGGCTTTTCATTAAGCCTGAAAGGAAGATGCCAGGCTTTGACAAGCTTTGACGGAGGAGGAAGTTTTTGAAAGAACTTAATGTATCCGTCTTCGGACTCCTCTTCGGATACCGGCGTTCCGGGCAGTATTATTTCCCCTGGTGAGCTGATGTGCTTGCCGCTAAGGATCAGGTAAGTATAAACCAGGGATTTAAGATATTCCAGCGCCCCTCCGCCATCTGTAAGTATATGAGTAAACTCAACAGAGATCCTTTTACTTTTGACTATTACCCTGTATAAAGGTTCGTTTTTTCTCTTAACAGCAAAAGCAGTGCAGGGGATCTTTTCTTCGGCCTGGATACGCGGCAGCTGATCGTTTAATTCAAGGAAATGCCAGAATATCCCGCTACCCAGGGAAACACTGAAATATGGAAATCTTTTTGAAGTTATTACCACAGCTTCCCTGATTGCCGAATATCTTACAGGTTCCTTCAGCGATGCAGTTACCCTGAACACTGAGGTAAGGTCTTCCGAAATAATCGCCGGAAAGAGCTTTGCAGCATTATCGAGCTTCAGCCAGCCCCGCTCCTGAAAAGATTTTGTATTGATATCTCTCCTCCTAATTTACTTATTATATGTTCAATTAACTACCTGGAATGTTTCTTAAAAAACGACCAGATGACTTCATTGGCATCAAAATCCCTGCAGGTTTTTCCTATGACCCTTGCAGGCAAATACTGAACACCTCCGGGCCATGTATGTCCTCCGCCTTCAACAGCATAAAGTATGACTTCTGTTCCTTCAATACCGTTAATGTATTGCTTTCTTGTTACTCTTGTACCGTCTCCTGGATCCGTGTCAGGCTCTTCAGTCACTGCAGGTATGGCTGAACATCTGTTCCTTGTCACCCAGAAGCCTATTGATTCATTAACAGATAGAACCTTACCCAGGTTAATCTTTCGGATTCCGTAAATATAACCTCCTTCAAATGGAACCAAAGGGTCATTTGTATTATTAATTGCTAATACTGAAACAGGTCTGGAGGGTGAACATTCGGGGAAAAGCATATTTGGAATATTTCCGTCAACAGGAGCAATTGCAGTAATTTTATCAGATAATTCACAAGCCAGACGATATGACATTATTGCCCCGTTTGATATGCCTGTCACATAAACCCGTTTTGGGTTTACGTTATAATCCTGGATCATGGAGTCTATTAAAGCAGAAATGAAACCGACATCATTGATATTATCCCTGTGTGCACGGTCGTTTGCTTCTTCATCCATTCTGCCATCATTCCAGTTGAGCTCAATCCCATCCGGATAAACAATAATAAATCCATCCTGATCAGCCAGTTTATTAAAACCCTTATGGGTAAGAATAACCATACTGGCTCCGTTTGCTCCCCTGCCATGCAATGCAATAACAAGCGGAAGCTGAACAGATTTATCATAAGATGAGGGGAAATGGATATTAAAAGTCCGTTTAAAGCTGTCGTGTATAAAGGAGGTTCTCAGATCTTTTCCGGCAAAAGTCGGAACGGACATCAGGTTTATTCCAACAAGCATGTTTAGAAAAGCAGATAATCTTGTTTTTATGAAGGATTTGAATTTTTGCTTAATCATGATAATCTGCTTTTTTACCGGGCAACAGTATTTCATTGAAGCTGTATCAACAGTTTATTCCATAAAGTTAATCATAAAATATTGAATAAACTGTCTGCTGCCTGCCGCGGAGCAGATCAATGGATTACTTTGTATTTATTCAGGATCTCCGATGTAGTCGTCATAAAATCAATATATTGGGCACGGCGATAAGGGAGCTTATTTTCAGAATTTCTCTTTGAAAGCTTTCCTCTGAAACTGTCAATAGTATTGTATCCTTTTGAATCCATCCATTTTTCAATTTCATTGATAATTGAACCAATGACCTCAATCTGGTTTAAATAAAGAGTACTGACAATTTGCACACAGTCTGACCCGGCCAATATCATTTTAATTACATCATAACCATTGAATATTCCGGTGTTTGCACATATTGAAGCCTTAATATTCCCGTATAACAATCCGGCAAAACGCATTGGCAGTCTGTTGTCTTCCTTATTGCTGAGATTATTAGGGGAATAATGTTTTTCTGTTTCAATATCAATATCTGACTGAAAAAGCCGGTTGAATAATACAAATCCATTAGCTCCTGCTTTATCCAGGTCGGAAATAATCTGTAATGGATTTGTATAGAATGGGCTGAGTTTTACTGAAACCGGTATACTTACCGCTGATTTAACTTCCTTCAGGATTTTTAACTGTTTCTTTTCAATATCATCATTCTCCTTTTCCTGCTTTTCAGGAACCGTATAGAAGTTAAGCTCTATCCCGTCGACTCCGGTCTCCTCAATTTTCCTTGCGTATTTAACCCATGTTTCATTGTTGATCGCATTAAGGCTTGCAAATACGGGAATATTAACAGACTCTTTTGCTTTTTTTAATTTTAATAGATGGTCCGTTGGATATTCTGATTCTGATTTGGAGTTTGGGAAAAGTGTTATCATTTCAGCATTTCTCTCTTCGTATTCGGTTTTTTGCTCAAATAATTCCAGGTTTTCCAGTTGTATCTGCTCCTCAAAGAGTGACTTAAATACAATTGCTGCGGCACCTGCTTTTTCCATCCTCTTCAGATTATCAATATCTGTAGTTAAATTATTTGCACCAACTATCAAGGGATTTTTAAGTTCCAATCCCATATACTTTGTTGTTAGGTTTGCCATGATACTTTTTTTTGAGGTTAATACTTTCTATGCTTCAACCGGTTTCTATTGTATAATAAACAATAAACAACATAAATTGTTTAATGATCAAAGTTGTACAAGATGGAAGAACATATCGTCAGGATTATAAGTATCGAACAGGTAACCCATGATGTCAGACGGTTCCGGGTTGAAAAACCGCAAGGATATTCATTTATTCCGGGTCAGGCTACTGAGGTATCGATTAATACCCCTGAATTAAGGACTGAAAAAAGACCATTCACTTTTACATGTTTAAACAGAGAGCATTACCTTGAATTTACTATCAAAATCTATCCTTCTCACAACGGGGTTACATATGAGCTTGGGAAACTTAAACCGGGTGCTGAACTGATTATCAGAGATGTGTGGGGCGCCATTTCCTATAAGGGGAAAGGCATTTTTATTGCAGGCGGAGCAGGAATTACTCCTTTTATTTCCATTTTCAGAGATCTCCGTACAAAAAATGAAATCTCCGGCAACACATTGATTTTTGCAAACAAAACAAAAGCCGATATAAT
>Ga0326726_10001929_pt1 | contig 19269 bp, 12 predicted proteins | sample MHFenrmetagenome_2_FD_207603 | JGI IMG/M metagenome (GOLD analysis project Ga0326726, IMG submission 207603) | Lab enriched peat soil microbial communities from Michigan Hollow, Ithaca, NY, United States - MHF15MN | ecosystem: Environmental > Terrestrial > Soil > Wetlands > Peat | place: USA... | reverse complement strand
CGCGCATGGTCAAGGGCACGCCGGCCGGCCGATTCCCGGTTCGGCCGGGCCAGTCGGTGGGCGAGCTGCTGGCGGAGCTCGAGCCCGTGATCTTCGATCCGGCCGTCGACGCGAAGCTCGTCTCGAAAAGCTCCGCGAGCGACGTCGTCGCGAGCTCCGCAGTCAACTTCTATGGCCGCGGGCTCACGCAGGCCGACGTGGCGGCGTTCTACGCGGGGCGGCTATCGCCGAACGATCCCGAGCCGGTATCGCTCGGCCTGAACTCCACGCTCGAGCAAAGCGCTGCGGGACCGGTGGAGCGAGTTTGGAAAGTCGGCGGCCGCTACACCGAGGCGATCGAGCAAGTCGTGCGCTGGCTCGAGATGGCGTGCACGGTTGCGGAGAGTGACGCGCAGCGCGTAGCGCTCGAGAAGCTCGTGCAGTTCTACCGGAGCGGCGAGCTGCGCGACTGGGACGAGTACAACATTGCGTGGATCGCGGACAAAGAGTCCGTCGTCGACGCGATCAACGGCTTCATCGAGGTCTATCACGATCCGCTCGGCATGCGCGCCTCGTTCCAGTCCGTCGTTTCGTTCCGCGACGCGGTTGCGACGAAGCGGATCGACGCGATAGCGAGGACGGCGCAGTGGTTCGAAGATCGCTCGCCGATTCTCGAGCGCCACAAGAAGGCCGACGTCAAAGGCATCACGGGTCGAGTGATCACGGTGGTGATCGAAGCGGGAGACACCTCGCCCACGACGCCGATTGGAATCAACCTGCCGAATTCAGATTGGATCCGCACGCAGCACGGCTCGAAGTCCGTGAGCCTCGGCAACATCGTCGCGGCCTATGACGCGGTGCGCGGGGGCGCCGATCGCGAGTTCGCATGGGACGCCGCGGACGCGGAGCGCGGCGCGCGCTATGCGGCGCTCGCGTCGGAGCTCAACACCGACATGCACGAGGTGATCGGCCACGCGTCAGGCCAGATCGATCCCGGCGTCGCGCCGATCGCCGAGACGCTCAAGAACTATGGCTCGACGCTCGAGGAGGCGCGCGCGGACCTCGTCGCGCTCTACTACGCGATCGATCCGAAGCTCGTCGAGCTCGGACTCATGCCGTCCGTCGAGGTCGGGCAAGTGCAATACGAGCGCTACATCCGCAACGGGCTCCAGCTCCAGCTCTATCGCGTGCGGCCCGGTGGCGACTGCGAGCAAGATCACATGCGCAACCGGCAGCTGATCGCGGCCTGGTGCTACGAGCAGGGCAAAGCGGACAACGTGATCGAGCGACGCGAGCGCGACGGCAAGACGTACTTCGTCGTGAACGATTTCGTGCGGCTCCGCGAGCTCTTCGGCGAGCTATTGCGCGAGCTGCAGCGGATCAAGTCCGAAGGCGACTATGCGGCGGGCCGCGAGCTCGTCGAGCGCTACGCGGTGAGGGTCGATCGGAAGATGCACGCCGAGGTGCTCGAGCGTTACGCGAAGCTCGACATTCCGGCGCACGCGGGCTTCATGGGCCCGCGGCTCGTGCCCGTGCGCGACGGCGAGCGGATCGTCGACGTGAAGCTCGAGTATATCGACGACTTCAGTGCGCAGATGCTCGAGTACGCGGAGAGGTACGCGTTCTTGCCGAGCTGGAACTGACGCGCCCGTCGTTCGCCGCTCGGTTTCCGCGACCGAACGCGCGCAAGCGCGCGGCTCAATTGGTCCAACCTATGTCCTCGTAGACGGCTGCCGCGAAGCCGTACGCGCCGACGTTCGCGAGTCCCTTCTTGCAGGCCCAAAGCTCGGGCCTCTGGTACAGCGTGAGGGAGTGCACTTCTTCCCAGAGCAGCTTATCGATCTGGTTCGCGAGCTCGATGGCCTTCGCGCGATCGAGCTCCGACGTGGCCTTTTGGAACAGCTCGTCGATCTCGTCCGAGCCGACGCGCGCGTAGTTCTGCTGGACGTCGAGCCCGCCTTGCGAGTTCGTCTTCGGCTTCGCGTAGATCGACTTGGCCGAGCTCACCGGGAACGGTGTGCCGATCCAGGAGAACACCGTGAAATCGAACTGTCCGACGCGGATGTACTTGTCGAAGAAGTCGGGGCTCGGCACGACGTCGATTTTCAGCGTCACGCCGACGCGGCCGAGCATGTTCTGCATCAGCTCGGACTCCTGCCGCGACGTGGTGATGCCGCCCGGGATGACGATCGAGATCTCGAGTGGCCGGCCGTCCTTCATCCGGACGTTGCCCTCGAGTTTCCAGCCGGCTTCGTCCAGTAGCTGCGCCGCACGCGTGGAATCGTACCCGCCAATCGCGCCGGAGTTGTCTTGGTACCCGACCTGATTGGCCATGAAGATATGGTTGCCGAGCGGCTTCGGATCGATGCCGAGCGGCCCGAGCAACGCTCGGCCGATCGCCGCCCGGTCGATCGCCATCGCGAGCGCCTGCCGGACCTTCACGTCCTTTAGGTTCGGGCCCGTGCCGTTGATCGTAAGGTGCCGGAAGTTCGGGCCTCCGGCCACGCGGACCTCCACGCCCTCGATACCCTTCGCGCGGTTGTAGACGTTCGCGTCGGGTCCGACGTCGACGAGGTCGATCTCGCCGTTGGCGAGCGCGTCGATCTGCGCGGTGTGGTCGGGGATCGCACGGAACACGATCCGGTCGAGCTTGGCGCGGTTGCCCCACCATTTGTCGTTGCGCACGACCGTAATGGTCTGCGACGTCTGATCGACGCTCTCGAACACGAACGGCCCGGCCGTCAACAACGGCCGATCTTTCCAGCCCTCGTTGAAGATCTTCGGGTCGCGGGTGGACGTTGCGGGAAGCAGCGGCGAGAACAGACCCTGCCAGTCGGCATAGGGGCGCGCGAACGTGACCACGACTTCGCGATCGTTCGCGCCGCGCTCGACGCTCTCGATCTCGCTATATCCGTTCGCAGACGAGATCTGGAAGGCCTCGTTCTTGCCGTTGACCGCCTCCCATTGCCAATGGAAGTCTTCCCACGTGATCGGCGTGCCGTCGTCCCAGCGCGCTTTCGGGTTGATCGCGTACGTCACGACCTGCTTCGGTGCGGTAGCGAGCGTGGGCTCGGAAACGAGATAGTCGGGGTTGAAGCGCGGTTCTGCCGCCGCGTCGAAAAGGAACATCGACGGCTGCAGGGCGGAGACGACCGTGTTGTTGTCGAACAGCGAGCCGTCGATTTGCAGGGCATTGAAGTTCGTCGGGATCTGATCGAGCGGCCAGGTCAGCGTGCCGCCGTCCTTCACGCGCTCGCGCGGCTGCTTGTTGATTTGGCTGGCCGTGACGCTCGGCGTCGCCGCGCCCGACGCCGGAACCGTCGCCGACGACCCGCCGCGACCGCCGCATGCCGACACGATTGCTGCGAGGGCGACCGCGAGCCAAAGGTTGCCGAGTCTCGGCTGTTTCACTTAGCCTCCCGCCGCACGAAGCGCGGCGGCCGTAGGATAACTCAGAGCACGGGCACCACCGCGGCGAAATGGCACGCGTCGACGTGATCGTCGCCGCCAGTGCGTGCCGCGAGCGGCGGGACCTCCGCCACGCAGCGGCGCTGCTGCTCGTCACCGAGCTCGTGCGCGTATTTTTGGCAGCGAGTCCTGAACCGGCAGCCCGACGGCGGATCGGCTGGGCTCGGCGGATCGCCGCCGAGTACGATGCGCTTGCGGCGACGCTCCGTGCGCGGGTCGGGCCGCGGAATCGCGGACAGTAACGCCTGCGTGTAGGGATGTGCGGGTCGATGAAAGACCTCGTCCACGGTCCCGATCTCGACGATTCGACCGAGGTACATCACCGCGACGCGGTCCGCGAGGTGTCGCACGACCGACAAGTCGTGCGCAACGAATAGGTAGGAGAGGTTGAGCTCGACCTTGAGTCGCTCGAGCAGGTTGATCACGCCGGCCCTGATCGAGACGTCGAGCGCCGACACCGGCTCGTCGAGAACCAGCAGCTTCGGCTCGAGAGCGAGCGCGCGCGCGATGCCGATGCGCTGGCGCTGGCCGCCGGAGAACTGCGCCGGATACCGATTCACGTGCTCGGGGCGAAGACCCACGAGCTCCAGCAGCTCGCGCGCGCGGCGCGCGCACGCGTCGGCGCTCACTCCATGCGTCTCGAGCGGCTCTGCGAGAATGTCGCCGATTGGCAGCCGCGGATCGAGCGACGCCAGAGGATCCTGGAAGACGACTTGGAGGTCGCGGCGAATCGCGAAGCGCTCGGTGCCAGACATCTGCGCCGTATCGCGCCCGAGCACGACGATTGAGCCCGCGCTCGGCTTCACGAGACTCAGAATCTCCATGATCGTCGTCGTCTTGCCGCAGCCCGATTCGCCGACGAGCGCGAGCGTCTCGCTTGCGCGGATGTCGAAGCTCACGCCGCTGACGGCCTGGACCGTGCCGACGCGGCGGCGTAGCAGGGCGCCCTTGACGAGTGGGAACTCTTTCACGAGATCGCGCGCTTCGAGCATGGTTGCGCGCTGCGCGCGCGGCAACGCCGACTCGGTCGCCGTAGGTGCGGGCGCGACCGCGAAGACGTCGGTGCTCGTGAGGCCGCGCTCCTCGACCTCGCGGCTGCGATGACACGCGGCCTCATGTTCGACTCCAGAGCTCGCGAGCACCTCCAGCGCGGGCTCGACCTCGACGCACTTGTCGATTCGGAGCGGGCAGCGTGGCACGAACGGGCATCCGGGCGGCAGGTCGACGAGCGAAGGCGGCTGGCCTTCGATCGGGGTGAGCGGCCGGCGTTCGCGCTCGTCGAGCCGGGGTAGCGAGCCGAGCAAGCCCAACGTGTACGGCATCCGCGGCCGGTAGAACACGTCGTCGACCGCGCCGATCTCGACGAGCTTGCCCGCGTACATCACGGCGACACGGTCCGCGACGCTTGCGATGACGCCGAGATCGTGCGTGATCAAGATCAGCGACGCGCCGGTCGCTCGTCGCGCGGTCTGAAGCACTTCGAGAATCTGCGCTTGGATCGTCACGTCGAGCGCGGTCGTCGGCTCGTCGGCAATGATCACGTCGGGATTGTTCGCGATCGCCATCGCGATCATCACGCGCTGGCGCATGCCGCCCGAGAACTCGTGCGGGAACGCCGTCGCGCGCTGCTCGGGATTCGGTATTCCGACGAGCGTGAGCAGCTCGATCACGCGGCGCCGAGCGCGTTCTCGGCCGACGTCGTCGTGCACTAGGATCGCCTCGGCGAGCTGATCGCCGATCGTGTAGACCGGCGTGAGCGCCGACAGCGGGTCTTGGAACACCATCGAGATCTTGCGGCCGCGGATGGCCGAGAGCTCGCGATCGGAGCACGCGAGCAGCTCTTTTCCATTGAAGACTACCGAGCCGCTCACGCGCGCTTGCGGAGGAAGGAGTCCCATGACCGCGAGCGACGATACGGACTTGCCCGACCCCGACTCGCCAACGATTCCGAGCACCTCGCCGCGGTGCAGCCGATAGCTCACCGAGCGCACCGCGGATACGGCGCCGGCCTCGCTCGCGAACGACACGCTGAGATCTCGCACCTCGAGCAGCGGTTCAGCGCTCGTCTCGGCGTCGCCCCGCGTCGATTCGTCGCTCGGCGCCATGCGGTTGTCTCAGCGCCCGCCCTGGAGCACGGCGTTCGGGTCGAGCGCGTCGCGCAGACCGTCGCCGACGAGGTTGATCGACAGGATCAGCCCGACGAGGAACGCGCTCGGGAAGTAGAACTCCCACGGATACGAGAGAGCGGCGCCGGCGTTGTCGCCGATCAACGTGCCGAGCGAGACGTCGGGCGGTTGGACGCCGAAGCCGAAGAACGACAGCCCGACTTCGGCGAGGATCAGCGAGCTCACGTTGATCGTCGCATCGATGATCAGGAACGACGCCATGTTTGGCAGGATGTGCCGCAGGATGATCTTCCAGCCCGGCACGCCCATGAAGCGTGCGGCCATGACGAACTCACGTTCCTTGAGCGACAGTGTTAGTCCGCGCACGATCCGCGCGGTGACCATCCACTGGAACGCCGCGAGCAGGAACACGAATACGAGCCAGGTGTGATCGCGAAACAGCGGCGACAGGATCGCGATCACGAGAAACGACGGCAGCACGAGCAGCAGGTCGATGATCGTGAGCAGCACGGTGTTGAGCGCACCGCCGAAATAACCGGAGAATGCGCCGACGATCGCCGCGATGGCCGTCGACATGACGGCCCCGAGCAAGCCGACGATCAAGGACTTTTGCAGGCCGCGCATCGTCAACGCGAACATGTCGAAGCCGGTCTGCGTAGTGCCGAACCAATGCGCTGCCGAAGGCGGCGATAGGAACGCGTTCGCGTCGAGCTCGTTGTAGTGCCAGGGCGTGACGAAAGGCCCGAGATAAGCGACCGCGAAGAGCAGCGCGAGCGACGCGAGGCCGGCCAGGGCCGGCCGGCGCCGAAGGAATCGCCGCGCGACGAGACGCGTTCGCGAGATCGCGACGGAGGCGTCGGGGCCGCGCTGCGCGCCCGCCTGACCGGGAAGGAGTTCCGCCGAGCTCGCGCGGTCCGCCACCGCCTACACCCGCACTCTCGGGTCGAGCGCGGCGTAGACGACATCCGACAGAAATCCGGCCGCGAGCACGAGCACCGCGACGAACAGCGTTACGCCCGCGACGGTGTTCACGTCGTTCTTCGTGATCGATTCAACGAACAGCTCGCCCATCCCATGCCAGCCGAAGACACGTTCCGTGAACGTGGCGCCGACGAACAACAGCGCAAACTGGTAGGCGAAGAACGTCGCCATCGGGATCAGCGCCGTGCGCAGGCCGTGCTTCACGAGAGCTTTCGGTCGGCTCAGTCCTTTCGCTTGCGCCGTGCGCAGGAAGTCGCTGCCCAGCACGTCGAGCATCGCGTTGCGCTGATAGCGACTGTAGAACGCGATCGCACCGGACATCAGAACGAGCGTGGGCAGCACGAGATGCGCGATCCGGTTCACGACGCCGTCGAGCGACCAAGGATCGAGGCCCGGCGTAATCTCGCCGGTGGTGTAGAGCAGTTTCGTCTCGCCCGTAAACCCGAGCAGGTCGTTGAGGCCGATGCCGGCGTTCTTACAGAGCACCGCGAGGACGACCGTCGGCGCTGCGAGCACGATGAACGAGAACACCGTGATCACGTGATCGGCCGGACGATATTGTCGAATCGCACCGTACGCGCCGGCCGCGACGCCGAGGACGGTGCCGAGGATCGATCCAAGCAGCATCAGGCGCAGGCTCACCCACATTCGCCGGCCGATCTCGTCGTTCACCGACGCGTTCTCGATCGTGCGGCCGAGGTCGCCGCGCACGACGCCGCCGGCCCAGCGGCCGAACCGCTCGACGACCGGTGTCTTGTCGTTGAGATTGAGCTGGTCGAGGATCGCGTCCACTGCCGCGGGCGGCGGCGGCGGGTTACGGCCTTCGTAACGTGAGCGCGGATTCAGCTGCGTCGCCGCAAGGAAGTACGCGACGACGGTCGCGATCACGACGAGTACGGTCAGATACGCGAGCCGGCGCAGCAGGAACTTCGTCATTCAAGGGTACCGCCGGCTCGTAGCGAGGACGCGCGCAGGACTTACTCCGCCGCTTTGTCGGGCTTCGAGCCCGCGAAGAACAACGGCCGGCCGTCGGCGAACGCGATGTTGCGGCCGACGGCGCGATTGGAGCCGTCGCGCGCCTGGTAGCCGTCGATCACGAGCTCGGAGCCGAGCGGGATCGTCGTCTTCGTGACGCCGCTCTTGAAGAGCACGTTCGGGCTGCCGCCCTCGACCATCCACGACGTCGTCTGGCCGGCCGCGTCCTTCACATCGATCGTGATCCACGAGTGCGGGTTGATGAGCTCGACTTTCGTCACGACGCCCCGCAGCGAGACGGGCTTCGACGCGTCGAACTCGGCCGAGAACGAGTGGTGGGCGAGCGCCGGCGCCGCGGCGAGCAGCGCGGCGGCCGCAAGGCCGGGAACGAAACGCAGGTACTTCGGCATCGGGGCTCCGTTCTTCGACTAGCGCCGCGGCGGTGGGACGGGGTCGCGCGGCGTCGTGCCTTGAGCCGCGGCCTCGCGTTCTTTCGCGCGTGCGCCGCTCAACGTGTTCGCCAGCCCGTAGTTGCCTTCTTGGCACGCGTACTCGAAACGCATGCCGTCGATCCGCACGAGCGGATACTCGGCGGTCCACGAGCGGTCCCAGAGGTTCTTGTCCTCGACCGTGAAGCGATAGCGCAGCGTGTCGGCACCCGTCCGCTCGAGGTACTCGGTCACTCGCGCGTCGGGCGTGAGCAGCAGGCCGGCCGGCGTGCCCGGGACTTGAGTGCGGCCGGTGTAGTTCGTCGTCTCGATCACGAGGGTGTTCCCATCCCAGTGGCCGCGCGAGTCGCCGAGCCACTGCTTCACGCCGCCCGGCAGGTGCGGGCGGCCATCGAGCGGCACGATCCGCGCGTCAGGCATCATCTCGGTGATGATCGTCACGTAGCCCGGCGACTGATAGATCTCGAGGTTGCTGTTGTAGCCCGTCGGCATGATCGGTGGGCCCTGGTGCGGCCAGACGATGCAGCGCACCGAGAGCCCGAGCATCTGAGCGCTGTCGTACGCGTGCGCGCGCGTGTAATCGGCGCGCTCCTTCGCTTTTGCCGCAGCCTCGGGGCGCGGTGCGGGCAGCTTACCGTCCGCCGGATCGACGATCGCCGCGGTGCGCGTATCGATGTTCATCTTGCGCTGCGTGATGTCGAGGCCGTAGTCGGTGAGCTGATAGTGGACGTCGGCATCGGTGCCCGCCTCGGTTTCGCTCGGCTCGAGGGCCTTGTCGAGCCGCTCGCGCGCCTCGGCCTCGGTGAGCTGGGCGCGATCCGCGTACGCAGCGGGCCGCTGCAGCGGCACGACCGTGTTGTTCGTCCAGTAGCCTTGCAAGTCCGGCTGACCGTCCGCTGTGCGCGGGGCTTTGAATGGACGCTCGGCCGCGGTCGCGGCGCCGAGTGCAAGCGCCGTCAGCATGGCTGCCGCGCATACGCGCACGAGCGGTGCGTGCTCGCGTAGCGCGATCGCGCCGACGTCGACGATCCGGCGCGCTTCAGCGAGCCGGCGGCGCACTCGCGCTCTCCGGCTTCTTGGCCAGGTGCCCATACAGCAACTCCTCGGCGAACTCCTCGCACTTGAACTCGAGCAGCTGCGCGTTTGGCTCGACGTGTCGGTAGAGAGGCAGGCTGATCGTCCACGGCCGCGAGTACACCGCGGGATCCTCGAGCGTCGCCTCGTACCAAAGGTGGTCGGGACCCTGCGGGATGTAGCGCTCGACGACGTGCAGTGAGGCGGTTGCGAAATTGCCGGCGCGATCGAGCCAGCTCTGGCCGATCTGCCCCGTCACGTCGACGACGAGCACGTCGCCTTCCCAATGCCCGTTCGACCAACCCATCCAGCTGTCGATCGGCGCTTCGCCGCGATCCTTCATGAAAATGGTGCGCACCGCGCTCGCGTACTGATACGCGATCAAAATGTCGCCGTCGGTTTGCAAAATTTGGAAAGGCTGCGGCATGTACGTCGCGCGCGGCACGCCGGCCCGATAGCACTTCACTTCGGGATCGGCGGTGAGGCGGTTCTTGTAGTTCTCGTCGCGCTGCGCGAGCGCGGCGGGTAGATAAGGTATCTGTCCCTTGACGACGCCGAAGCCCGGCGGCACGGCGGCCTGCGCGCCGAGTGAGGGGACCGGTCCGAACGTCGCGGCGTGATCCTCTACATTGAACGACGCCGCGCTCATCGCTTCCCAGATTCCGCTGATGTCGGGCTTACCGGCGGCCGTTCGCTTCGCGACGACGGGTTTCGGCGTGGACTGGGCTTGCGCCGCTGCGCCGATCGCGAGGACGCAGCCCGCGGCGAGCAGCGCGACGAGCCGCCACGTCGTGCAGAGCGGCGCGCCAATCGAGCCAGCGCTGTGCGCCAAGAACGTCCTCCGAAACTCGAGAATCGGGCCAATATGCCGAAGCGCCCGCGGCAACACAACGCCGCCGCCTCGCGGCTGCGACGCGGGTCGCGTACGCTTATGCGCATGTCCGCAACCCTGTACGTCGGTAATCGCAACTATTCGTCGTGGTCGATGCGCGGCTCGCTGCTCGTTCGCCAGAGCGGCATTCCGTGCACGGAGGTGGTGATTCCACTCGACACCGAGGAGGGGATGGCGAAGATCGCCGAGGTGAGCCCTACGCGCCGCGTGCCGGTGCTGCACATCGACGGGCTCGTGATCTGGGAATCGATCGCGATCGCCGAGTTCTTGCACGAGCACGCGCCGGACGCGGGCATCTGGCCCGACGAGCCGAGGGCTCGCGCGCTCGCGCGCTGCGTGAGCGCCGAGATGCATTCGGGCTTCGGCGCGCTGCGCGCGCAGATGCCTCTCGACGTGCGTGGGCGCCACACCGTGCCCGAGACGCCGGAGCTGCGCCGCGACATCGAACGGATCGAGCAGATTTGGCGGGAGTGTCGCGCGCGCAACTCGCGCGGCGGGGACTTCCTGTTCGGCGCATGGTGCGCCGCGGACGCGATGTTCGCGCCCGTCGTGAGCCGCTTTCGCACCTACGGCGTGGACCTGTCGCGCGGCTCGCAGCAGTACGCGGACGCGGTTTGGAAGCGGCCGGCGCTCGGCGCGATCGCCGCCGAAGCAGCGGCCGAGCCCTGGTCGCTCGACCTCGGGCTCGCGCCGTGAGCTCGCCGGCTCGCGAGCTCGATCTCGTCGAGCTCGAGGCGGGCCTCGACTTCATCCGCAACGCTCCGCGCGACGCGGGCACGCTCGAGATGATCGTGCGCCGGCCGAGCTCCGGCGAGCGCGAGGAGCTCGCGGCCGCGCGGCTCGATCCCGTCGACGGGCTCGTCGGCGATCGCTGGGGAGCCGCGCTGCCGCGCGGGAGCGGGCAGCTCACCCTCATCGGCTCGCGCGTGATCGGTCTGATCGCGCAGGATCGCGCGCGTTGGGCGCTCGCGGGCGACCAGCTCTACGTCGACCTCGACTTGAGCGTTGGGAATCTGCCGGCCGGCACGCAGCTCGAGGTCGGCGACGCGCTGATCGAGGCCACCGGCGAGCCGCACGCCCCATGCGCCAAGTTCCGCATGCGCTACGGCCTCGACGCGGCGCGCTTCGTCGGCTCCGCGCTCGGCAAGGAGCTACAGCTGCGCGGCATCAAGACGCGGATCCTCAGGGCCGGCGACGTTCGCGTCGGCGACTCGATCCGCAAGCTCGCGGCTCACGTGCGCTGATTCAAGTCGCGCCGGGTAGGCACTCCGCGAGCACGCGCGCGACGTGCACCGCTTCGCGCGCGGCGCCGTCGTGGATCTGATGGCGGCAGCTCGTGCCGTCCGCGACGATCACGGTGTCCGTGCCGGCCGCGCGCACCGCGGGCAGCAGCGCGAGCTCGGCCATCCGCATCGACACGTCGAGATGTCTCGCTTGGTAGCCGAACGCGCCGGCCATCCCGCAGCAGCTCGACGCGATCGTCTCGACCGCGAGCCCCGGCACGAGCTTGAGCGTCCCGACCACGCTCGGCATCACGCCGAACGCCTTTTGGTGGCAGTGTCCGTGCACGAGCGCGCGGACGTAACGCGACGGGCGGAGCTCCGGCCTCAGGCGCCCGGCCGCGTGCTCGCGCACGACGAACTCCTCGAACGTGAGCGCCGCGGCGGCAAGCGCGGCGCTGCCCGCGCCGGGCAAGAGCGTCCGAAACTCGTCCCGAAGGCCGAGCACGCACGACGGCTCGAGCCCGACCACCGCGGTGCCGCGCGCGACGTGCGGGGCGAGCGCGGCGAGCGTGCGCGCGGCTTCGGCGCGCGCTTCGTCGACCATGCCGGTCGCGAGATACGTGCGGCCGCAGCAGAGCGCGCGCCCGCCGTCGCTCGCGACCGTGACTCGATACCCGGCCGCCGCGAGCACACGCACGGCCGCGCGTAGGTTCTCGGGCTCGAAATACGTGTTGAAGGTGTCCGCGAGCAGCACGACTTCGCGCGCCGCGGCCGCGCCCGCGGTCGGCTGCGCCGCGGGCACCTCGCTCTGCCCACGGAACCAGTCGCGCCGCCACCGCGGCAGCGAGCGGCGAGCGGAGAAGCCGGCCAAGCGCTCGGAGAGCGAGGCGAGGCCCGGCACTCGGTCGCGCAGGTTCATCAGTGGCGCGAGCGCGGCCGCGCGGCGCGCGTAGCGCGGCAGGTGCGCGACGAGCTTGTCGTGCAGCGTGCGCGACCGGCGTTTGTGGTAGTGGTGCAGAAACTCGACCTTCATGCTCGCCATGTCGACGCCGGTCGGGCATTCGCGCTTGCAGCCCTTGCACGAGACGCACAGCGCGAGCGTCTCGTAGACCTCGCGCGACGCGAGGCCGTCCGCGCCGAGCTGGCCAGAGAGCGCGAGCCGCAGCGAGTTCGCGCGGCCGCGCGTGACGTGGCGCTCGTCGCGCGTCACGCGATACGACGGGCACATCGTGCCGGCATCGAATTTGCGGCAGTGGCCGTTGTTGTTGCACATCTCGACGGCGGCCGCGAAGCCGCGGCCGCGGTTCGCTTCGCCGACCTCGTGCTCGGACCAGTCGAGCGCCGGCTGGAGCGGCGCGGTGCGGTAATCCGGCTTGAAGCGGAACAGCGCGCGCTCGTCCATCTTCGGCGGCGCGACGATCTTGCCCGGATTCATCAGCCCTTTCGGGTCGAACGCGCGCTTGATCTCGCCGAACGCGCGTGCGAGACGGCTACCAAGCATCGGCTCGATCCACTCGGAGCGCACGAGACCGTCGCCGTGCTCGCCCGAGTAAGAGCCTTTGTATTCCTTCACGAGCGCGCAGGCTTCCTCGGCGATCGCGCGCATCCGGCGCGCCCCGTCGGCGGAGCGCATGTCGAGCACGGGCCGCACGTGCAGGCAGCCGACCGACGCATGCGCGTACCACGTGCCGCGCGTGCCGTGCTTCTCGAACACGCGCGTGAGCTTGTCCGTATATTCCGCCAGGTGCTCGAGCGGCACCGCGCAATCTTCGATGAACGACACGGGTTTCCCGTCGCCTTTCATCGACATCATGATGTTGAGGCCCGCCTTGCGGACCTCCCAGACGTCGCGCTGCAGCGCGGGGTCCTCGATCGTGACCACGCTGCCCGGCAGCCCGAGGTCCGCCATGAGCTCGACGAGGCGTTGCAGCTTCGCGACTTGCGGCGCGAGCTCGTCGCCCGCGAACTCGACGAGCAAGATCGCGTCGGGGTCGCCGCGAATCGTCTTCTCGACCGTCGCGCGGAACGACGCGATCTCGCGCGACAGCCCGATCATCGTATGGTCGACGAGCTCGACCGCCGCGGGCTCGAGCTTCACGATCTCGCCCGTGAGGTCCATCGCGCGATAGAAGGTCGGGAAGTGCACGATGCCGAGCGCCTTCTGGCGCGGCAGCGGCGCGAGCTTGAGCTTGAGCTTGCGGAAGTAGCCGAGCGTGCCCTCCGAGCCGACGAGCAGGTGCGCCATGTTGAACGCGCCGCTCGAGGCCATGTCGAGGTTGTAGCCCGCGACGCGGCGCTGCACGTGCGGCACGCGCGCCGCGATCTCGTCGCGCTCGCGCTCGTGCAGCGCGCGCACGAGCGCGACGAGCTCGTCGTGCCGGGCGGTCGCGGCCGCGGAGCTCTGGGCATGCGCGGCTGCGCCGTCGCGATCGACCGCGCCGAACGTCACGGTCTCGCCGCTCGTGAGCCAGGTCTCGGCTGCGAGCACGTTGTGCACCATGTTCCCGTAGCGCAGCGAGCGCGCGCCGCAGCTGTTGTTCGCCGTCATGCCGCCGAGCGTCGCCTGCGCCGACGTCGAGACGTCCACCGGGTACCAGAGGCCGTGCGGCTTCAGCCGCGAATTGAGCTCATCGAGCACGAGGCCGGGCTCGACCCAGGCCGTCTGCGCCTCGACGTCGAGCTCGAGCAGCTCGCGCAGGTACTTGCTCGTGTCGAGCACGAGCGCGGCGCCGACGGTCTGCCCGCACTGCGACGTGCCCGCGCCGCGCGGCAGCAGCGGCACTTCTTCCTCGGCCGCGATCTCGAGCGCGCGCTGCGCATCGGCCGCGGACCGCGGCACGACGACGCCGAGGGGCTCGATTTGATAGATCGAAGCGTCGGTCGAGTAGCGGCCGCGGTCGTCGGCGCCGAACAGCACGTCGCCTTCGATCTCGCGGCGGAGCCGCGCCTGCAAGGAGGCGAGGTGCGGTGCTGGCATTTCTTGGGCTAGCTCGCTGTGGGGGGAGTCGGCCGGGCGTGTATTGTATGCGCCGCCGAAAGGAACGAGCAGACGTAGACGATGATTCATACAGGCCGGCATTTCCTGCAGATTCCGGGCCCGACGAACGTCCCCGATCGAGTTCTGCGCGCGATGGCGCAGCCGACGATCGACCACCGCGGGCCCGAGTTCGGCGAGCTCGGGCGCGAGCTGCTCGCGAACGTCCGCGGCGTGTTCAAGACGAAGCAACCGGTCGTGATCTACCCGGCCTCGGGCACGGGCGCTTGGGAGGCCGCGCTCGTGAACACGCTGTCGGCGGGCGACACCGTGCTCATGGTCGAAACCGGCCAATTCGCGTCGCTCTGGGAGCAGATGGCGAAGCGCTTCGGGCTCAATACCGAGCTCCAGCCGACCGACTGGCGCCACGGCGCGGACCCGGCTGCGATCGAGGCGCGTTTGCGCGCCGACACGCGCCACGAGATCAAGGCCGTCTGCGTCGTTCACAACGAGACTTCGACCGGAGTCGTGAGCCGGATTCCGCTCGTGCGCAAGGCGCTCGACGCCGCGCGCCACCCGGGGCTGCTGCTCGTCGACACGATCTCCTCGCTCGCGTCGATCGATTACCGGATGGACGAGTGGGGCGTCGACGTGACGGTCGCCGGCTCTCAGAAGGGCTTGATGCTGCCGCCGGGCTTGAGCTTCAACGCGATCTCGGAGAAAGCGCTCGCCGCGAGCAAGGCCGCGAAGCTGCCGAAGAGCTTTTGGGGCTGGGACGAGATCCTCAGAGCGAACAAGACGGGCTATTTCCCGTACACGCCGGCGACGAATTTGCTCTACGGCCTTCGCGAGGCGCTAGCCATGCTCGCCGAGGAAGGGCTCGAGAACGTGTTCGAGCGCCACCAGCGCCACGGCGAGGCCACGCGGCGCGCGGTCCGCGCCTGGGGACTCGAGGTGCTGTGCCTCGAGCCCGCTGAATACAGCGGCTCGCTGACCGCCGTGCTGATGCCCGCGGGACACGACGCCGACGCGCTGCGGGCCAAGATCCTCGCGGCCTTCGACATGTCCCTCGGCACGGGGCTCGGCCGGCTGGCCGGCAAGGTGTTTCGGATCGGCCACCTCGGCCACTTCAACGATCTCACGCTTGCCGGCACGCTCGCAGGCGTCGAGATGGGCCTCGCGCTCGCCAAGGTGCCCCATAAGCCGGCCGGCTTGCAGGCGGCGCTCAACTATCTCGCCGGCGCCGCGGCTGGCGCGCGCTGACCGTGCCCGGATAGAACGCTGAGTCCCAGCCCGGCGCGCGCCCCCGGCTCGCCATGCCGGCGGCCTCGAAGGGACACACCTGTCGCCAATTGGCGTCACTTGGACCGCGCGCCCAAGACGTGGTGTTGTCGAATCGGAGTCGCCGAACACGCTCTCTCATAAGAGAAGGGCAATGTTTGCTAGAATTTCACCGCCGATTACCCATCGGGTGATCGCCAATCCCGCCTTTCGAGCTCGTCGAAGAAACGGTGCCGAGATTGAGACTGGATTCTTGCGAACTCCGTCGCGCGCGTGCAAGCGAGGCTCGAGCGCGGGCCGAATCAAGCTCGGTGTTACCTCGTCGCTGTGCGGTTGGTATGGTTCGTGCTTGTCTTTTCCGCGATTTTCTCGTGTGAGCTCGATGGCGACGCGCAAAACAAATGCGCTCGGCGTCGCGGTCGCGATGATTGCAGTGGCCGCGAGCGGTCATGCACAAGAACGGCCCGCGTCGCCTTTCAGCCGGGCGATTTTGGTCGCTCGAGCCGAAGAGCTCGCGAAGCAGGAGTATGTCGAGCCGCCCACGGCGCAGGACGCCAACAAGCTGAGCTATGACCAGTATCGAGCGATTCGTTTTCAGAAGGGTGCGTCGATTTGGGCACACCAGGACCGCACGTTCACCCTCGACTTATTCCACCCGGGCTTCATCTTCGACACGCCGGTGAACATCAACCTCGTGATCGGCGGCATGGGACGGCGCGTGCTGTTCAAGAGCGATCTCTTCGACTACGGGCCCGAGATCGGCTCTGCGCCGCAGCGCGACGAAGACGAGGGCGGCTACTCGGGGTTCCGCGTCCGCGCGCCGCTCAATCGGACCGACGTGCTCGACGAGTTCCTCGTGTACCAGGGCGCGAGCTATTTCCGCGCCATCGCGCGCGACCAAAGCTATGGCTTATCGGCCCGGGGCCTCGCGATCCGCACAGCGCGGCCCGAAGGCGAAGAGTTTCCGGTGTTCACGGACTTCTGGATCGAGCGCCCCCCCGAGCACGCGACGGCGATCACGATCCACGCGCTGCTGCAGAGCCGTTCGGTCGTCGGCGCGTACACGTTCACCGCGACGCCCGGCGCCGAAACCGACGTGGACGTCGTCGCGACGCTCTTTCCGCGCCGCCCGATCACGAACTTCGGGATCGCGCCGCTCACGTCGATGTTCCTGTTCGACGCGTCCTCGGGGCGCGGCCGCTTCGACGACTTCCGCAGCGCCGTGCACAACTCCGACGGGCTCGAGATGCTGACGGGCCGTGGCGAGCGCGTCTGGCGGCCGCTCGCGAACCCGCGCACGCTACAGGTGTCGGCGTTCATCGATCACGACCCGAAGGGCTTCGGCTTGCTGCAGCGCAAACGGCGTTTCGAGGAATATCAGGACTCGGACTCGCACTTCGAGCGGCGTCCCTCGCTTTGGGTCGAGCCGCGCGGAGACTGGGGCGACGGCCACGTCGAGCTCGTCGAGATCCCGACGGATCGAGAGATCCACGACAACATCGTCGCGTATTGGCAATCCGCGACGCCACTAGCCGCGGGCAAAGCAACGGAATTCACTTACCGCTTGCGCTGGCTCGCCGAGCCGCTCGACACGTCGCTCGCACGGGTCATCTCGACGCGCGCGGGCGCCGCCAACGCGAGCGGGGACCAGCGCGAGTTCGTCGTGGACTTTCTCGGCGCGTTCGCGGCGCCGAGCGACATCGAGGTCAACGTGTCGAGCGACCGCGGAAAGGTTCTCTTCCCGCGCGGCGCCGTCGTGACGGACACGGGCGCTTATCGCGTGACCTTCGATCTCGCGCCCGAGCGCAACGACGCCGTGGAGCTGCGGCTCCAACTCGTATCGAAGAACCAACCTTGGAGTGAGACGTGGCTGTATCGCTGGAGCCGATGATGGTACGACCGGCCGCGGTCCCGCCATTCTCGCTCCTCGAGATGGCGGACCAGAGCTTCGAGCGCTATACGCGCCGGGAGAAGCCGTCGCGGCCGCGCCTCACGACATGGCTCGCGCGGCTCGTGACGTTCGGCGGCGCGCTCGCTCTCACGGTGTACGCGACCCACGAGATGATCGAGGTCGTGTCCGTCGGCGGCGTCACGATGCTCCAAGGCGTTATGGTCGTGCTGTTCGCGATCACGTTCGGCTGGATCGCGCTCGCTGCGTCGTCGGCGGTCGCGGGCGTGCTGTTCGGCGGCTCGGGCCGGCGCGCGAAGGGGGACTTGGTCGCCGAGCAGCGCACCGCGCTCGTGATGCCAGTCTATAACGAGGATCCTTCGCGCACGTTCGCCTCGCTTCGCGCGATGGCCGAGGGGCTCATCGGCGCGGGGCAGGCGGCGAGCTTCGAGATCTTCGTGCTGTCCGACACGCAGAACCCCGACGTCTACGTGCAAGAGACCGCCGCGGTGCAGGCCTTGCGCGACGCGCTCGGTGAGTTTCGCGTCTGGTACCGCCATCGGCACGAGAACGTCGCGAAGAAGGCCGGCAACCTGCGCGACTTCGTCACGCGCTGGGGCGGCCGCTACGACTACATGATCGTGCTCGACGCGGACAGCGTCTTGTCGGTCGACACGCTGCTGACGCTCGTACGGGAGATGGTGGCGGATCCGAAGCTTGGGCTTCTGCAGACCGTGCCGCGGCTTTGCGGCGGCCACACGTTGTTCGCGCGGCTCCAGCAGTTCGCCGGCGCGGTCTACGGGCCGATCGTCGCGCGCGGCATCGCGGCCTGGTCGGGAGACGACGGCAACTATTGGGGACACAACGCGATCATCCGCATGCGCGCGTTCGCGGCGTCCGCGGGCCTGCCGATACTGCCGGGACGCAAGCCGTTCGGCGGAATGATCATGTCGCACGACTTCGTCGAGGCCGCGCTGCTGCGGCGCGCCGGCTGGTCGGTGCGGATGCTGCCGACGCTCGGCGGCTCGTGGGAAGAGGGCCCGCCGTCGCTGCTCGACGTCGCGGCTCGCGACCGGCGCTGGGCCCAAGGCAACATTCAGCATCTCGCGGTGGTCGGCAGCGCGGGGTTCACGTGGCCGAGCCGCGCGCACATGTGGATCGGCGTGATGAGCTATCTCGCCTCGCCGTTGTGGCTAGCACTGATTTGCGTCGGCTTGGGCGTCACGGCGCACATCGCGACCGTGCAGTTCGAATACTTCACCGACCAGCAGTCGCTGTTCCCGCGCTGGCCGCGATTCGACAGCGAAAGGATGATCGCTTTGTTCTTCGTCGCGATGGCGACGCTGCTGCTGCCGAAGATCCTCGGGCTCTTGCGCGGGTTCTTCACGCGCGAGCTCCTGCTCAAGGTGAACCCGATCAGGCTCGTGCTCGGGGTCGTCGGCGAGACGGTGCTCTCGGCGCTCTACGCTCCGATCATGATGCTGCTCCAGACGCGCCAGATCGTGGAGATCTTGCGCGGCCAGGACTCGGGCTGGAGCCCACAGAGTCGGCAACGCGCCGCGGTCGCACGCTGGCACTTGCTGCTGCGCCGCCATTGGTTGCACATGGTCGCGGGTCTCGCGACGAGCGCCGGGCTCATGTTCCTGTCGCTGCCGTTGCTCGCATGGATGGCGCCCGCGCTGCTCGGTCTCGTGCTCGCGTTGCCGTTGTCGGCCGCGAGCGGGAGTGTCTTCCTCGCGAAGGTCACGCGGTTCTTGGGCTTCTTCGCGATCCCGGAAGAAGTCGAGATCCCGGCAGTCGTGCGCAGGCGAGACGAGATCGCGCAGGAGCTCGCGCCGGCCCTGCAGGCCGCCACGATCGAGCACTTGCTCGCCGACGAGCCCGCGCGGCAGCGGCATTTCGCGGCGGTGTTGCCGCGCCCGCCGGCGCAGCGCGGCAAGCCCGACGTGGCGTATCTCA
>Ga0326726_10001928_pt1 | contig 19282 bp, 14 predicted proteins | sample MHFenrmetagenome_2_FD_207603 | JGI IMG/M metagenome (GOLD analysis project Ga0326726, IMG submission 207603) | Lab enriched peat soil microbial communities from Michigan Hollow, Ithaca, NY, United States - MHF15MN | ecosystem: Environmental > Terrestrial > Soil > Wetlands > Peat | place: USA... | reverse complement strand
GACCATGTCGATCTACGACAACGTGGCTTCCGGACTCAAGCTCAACGGCTTCCGCAACCGCAAGAAACTCGACGAAGTGGTCGAGCGCTCTCTCAACAGCGCGGCCCTGTGGGGAGAGGTAAAGGATCACCTGCACAAGAAATCCGGAGCCAGCCTGTCCGGCGGACAACAGCAACGCCTGTGTATCGCCCGCGCCCTGGCCGTCCAGCCGGAGGTGCTGCTGATGGACGAGCCTTGCTCGGCCCTCGATCCGATCTCCACCGGCAAGATCGAAGAGTTGATTTTTCAGTTGAAAGAGCAGTACACCATCGTTATCGTGACGCATAATATGCAGCAGGCAGCCCGGGTCGCCGAGTTTACGGGCTTTTTCCTGCTGGGCAAGATGATCGAGTTCGACAAGACCGAGAAGATCTTTACCAAGCCGTCCGACAAGCGGACGGAAGACTACGTGACAGGCAGGTTCGGATGACGCGTACGCGCTTTCAACAGGAGATGGAGGAATTGCGGGAGAAGCTGCTCCGCATGGGAGGGCTGGCGGAGCTGGCGGTGGACCGCGCCTGCCAGGCCTATTCGGAACGCGATCTGAGCCGCTGCCAGCTGGTGCTGGAAAACGAGAGCCTCATCAACGTCGCCGAGCGGGAGATCGACGAACTCGCCTTCGACATCCTGGCCACGCAGCAACCCGCTGCCGTCGACCTGCGCTTCATTCTCGCCGTCACCAAGATCAACTCCGATCTGGAACGCGTCGGCGATCAGGCGGTCAATATCGCAGAACGCGTCATGGACCTGATTGAGCTGCCCGCCGCGGAGTTGCCCGTGGACATCCCGCGCATGGCGACCGCGGTCGGCGCCATGGTGCGCCGCGCCCTCGAGTCCTTTGTGGAAGGCAAGGCTGAACTCGCCCAGGCCGTGCTGGAAATGGATCACGTCGTGGACCGGATGCGGGACGAGGCTTTTATCATGCTCGTGCGAACCATGAATGAACGTCCGCAAGTCACTCAGCAGGCGCTAGATGCGCTTCTGGTCGCTCGCAATCTGGAACGCGTCGCCGACCACGCTACCAACATCGCCGAAGATGTCATCTTCTGGGTTCTCGGGGCCGACGTCCGCCATCATGCCCAGTCGATGGCCGCCTCCCCGCAGTCCGCGCAGCCTGGACAACAGGAACAATAGGTTTCTTGCGGGAACTCCTTCTTAACCGGCGGCTGGGCTGCGATACACTGTTGCGGGTCGCATAGAGAATCTGGTTGCTAGTTTCCAGTTGCTTGTTTTGTCGCTCTCCATCCGCTCGTATGGTTTGCTAAAAACAAGAAACCAGCAACGAGAAACTGCTCTCCCAGCTCTCCTGACCCCTACCGACCAGCATGAGCCAGCGCGTCCGTGTTTTTGCCACTTGCGATATCGGCGATGCCCTCAACCTTCTGCGCAGCCAGGGATACGACGTGGAGGTATATCCCAAGCCGCAGGCGCCGCCCAAGAGCCTGATTATCGAAAAGGTGAAATCAGGAATCGATGGCCTGATTACTACGCTGCGCGATCCCATCGACGCCGAAGTCTTTGCCGCGGGCAAAGGCAAGCTGAAGGTCGTCGCGCAGATCGCGGTCGGGTTCGACAACATCAACCGCGCCGATGCCAACCAGTACAAGATCCCTTTCACCCATACTGCTGACGTCCTCACGGAAGCGACTGCCGAGTTCGCTTTTTTCCTGATGGGCGCGCTGGCGCGCAAAATGTGGCCGGCCGAGCATCTGACGCGCGAAAACCGCTGGGACTACTGGCATCCCTACCTGCCATTTCTCGGCGACGAGGTCACCGGGAAGACGATCGCTGTCATCGGCACTGGCCGCATCGGGTTGGCCATGATCAAGAAGTGCACCGGCTTCGACATGAATATCCTGTGCTTCGATCCGGCCTATGAGAACCGCGACTACATTAAGGCGATCCAGGAACTGAAGGACATGCGTTTTCAGAAGGGGATCTGTCGCGAGAAGACCTGGATTCGCTACGCCAGTCTGCACGAGGCCTTGAGCGCCGCCGACTTCATCAGCCTGCATGTTCCCCTGCTGCGCGAAGGCGAAAGCACGACCCCGACCTATCACCTGATCAACGAAACCACTTTGCGTACGATGAAACCGACGGCCATGCTCATTAATACGTCGCGTGGCCCGGTGGTGGATGAAAATGCATTGGCCCGCGCTCTCCGTGAAAACTGGATCGCCGGCGCCGCGCTGGACGTTTACGGGAAAGAACCGCTGCCCGCCGATTCGCCGCTGCGCGACCCTGCCATCGCCGACCGTTGCCGCCTTCTTCCGCACTTCGCGAGCGCCGCCCGCATCACTCGCCTCTCTTCCGATCCCGACAAAGGCATGGCCGGCCGCTGCGTGCAGGGACTGATGGACGTGCTGGAAGGGAACTACGGCGGCGATGTCACCAAGATGCCATACGTGGTGAACAAAGAAGGGTTTGTGAAGTAGAAGCTACCAGCTTATCTCGCAAAAAATCCGTTGTGCCGACTTGCCGTAGCGGCCACCCCTTTAGAACCTAGCAAGCTGCGGAAAGACTCACGAATGTATGCACCACCGTGGAAGAGCGGCCCTTCAGGGGCGCGCAAGACTAGTCTGTCGTGGCGCGCTAGTTTCTTGTCGATTCCTTTATCCCGACGGCTTAGAATGGTTGCGTGAGGTGAGGGGGAGGGAGTGTCTTCCCCATGGCCAGCCGAGCGTCAAGCCAGGACTTGCTCGTCGGCCTCGAACTTGGCCACTACCGCATCATCGAAAAGATCGGTGCCGGCGGCATGGGTGAAGTTTATCGTGCCCGCGACCAGCACCTCGCCCGCGATGTCGCCATCAAAGTCCTTCCGCCCGGCACGCTCACCGACGAATCTGCCCGCAAGCATTTCCGTGAGGAAGCTCTGATTCTCTCGCAGCTTAATCATCCTAATGTCGCCACCATCCACGACTTCGATACGCAGCAGGGCGTGGACTTCCTGGTGATGGAGTACATCCCCGGAATTACACTGAGCACGAAGGTGGCCGCCGGAGCGCTGCCGGAGAAGGAGGTCCTCCGCCTGGGCGTGCAACTGGCCGAAGGGCTGGCAGCGGCGCATGAACTGGGGATCATCCACCGCGATCTCAAGCCGGGCAACGTGCGGGTGACCGCGGACGGGCGGGTGAAGATCCTGGACTTCGGGCTGGCCATGCTGGTACAGCCGGTGAGCAGTGATGCCGAGACCGCGAGTCGGACTGAGACGCGCGAGGTCGCCGGCACGCTGTCGTACATGGCCCCGGAACAGCTGAAAGGCGAAGCCGTAGATGCCCGCAGCGACCTCTGGGCTGCCGGCGTCGCGCTCTACGAAATGGCGACGGGGAGGCGCCCGTTTGAGGGAAAGACGTTCACTGCGGTGGCGGATCAGATTCTTCATGTTCAAGCCCCCGCGCTGCAGGAACTGCAGCCAGGACTTTCCCAGCGACTGGCCGACATCATTCTAAAGTGCCTGGAGAAAGATGCCGAGAACCGCTACCAGTCAGCAAAGGAGTTGCGGGTGGACCTGCGGCGGCTCACCTTGCGCCCTTCCACTGCACGTGCCGGCGTCGCTGCCATTCGTAAACGACCTCACTCAAAACGGATTCGGTCGGTCGCAGTGTTGCCACTCACCAATTTTTCCCGTGACCCCGAGCAGGAGTACTTTGCCGATGGAATGACCGAAGCCTTGATATGTGACCTGGCCAAGCTCCGGGCTGTGAAAATAACCTCTCGCACTTCGGTGATGCGCTACAAAGGAAGGGAAACGCCCCTGCCGCAGATTGCCGCCGAACTGAACGTCGACGCGGTGGTGGAAGGCTCTGTCATGCGGGTCGGTCCGCGCGTACGCATTACGGCCCAACTGATCCACGCGGCCTCCGATACGCACCTGTGGGCGGAGAGCTATGACCGCGAGTTCGAGGACGTGCTCCTGGTGCAGAGTGAGATCGCGCGCGCCATTGCCCGGGAGATCCAAGTCGCCATAACGCCAGAGGAAGCCAAGCGTTTGAGCAGTGCGCGCCGCGTCAATCCTGAGGCCTATGAGGCCTACCTCAAGGGCCGCTTTCACTGGTACAAGCTTTCGCGTGAACACCTCGACACGGCCCTCAAGTACTTCCAGGTTAGCCTGGAGAGGGATCCGCGCGACCCGCTGGCCTATGTCGGTATCGCGTGGGTGTGGGGCTCCCGCGGGGACTGTGGGCTCGTACCACCGCGTGAGGCGCTTCCGAAAGCCAGGGCGGCGGCATTGAGAGCGATTGAACTGGATGACTCTCTCGCGGAAGCGCATATGACCCTCGGCATGATTCGAGCAGACGGATGGGAGTGGGACGAAGCGGCGAAAGAGTATCAACGTGCCATTGAACTGATGCCCAACTCTGCCGAGGCCCACTTCTTCCTCTCGGATGTGTTGCTTTCACGGCAACGTGTGGAGGAGTGGAAGACACATGTGGAGCGAACCCTGGAGCTGGACCCACTCAATTTCTTCTTTCGGTGTTTCTACGGTTGGCACTTGCTCTATTTGTGCCGGCATGACGAGGCGATCGTCGAACTTCACAAGGCGCTGAAGACCGAGCCCAATCTTCCCGCAGCACATTTACGTCTATGGAGCGCTTTCTGCGGAAAGGGGATGTACGAAGAAGCCGTGGCAGAAGCCCAGACGTTCTTTGAGGTATTGGGAGACAAGGAAGTTGTGCAAGCTTTACAGCGCGGTTACATCGACACGGGCTATTCCGGGGCGATGCGTTTGGCAGCGGAGACCCTGCGCGAGCGGTCCGATCTGAGCTACGTTCAACCGACACAGATCGCCCGCCTCTACGCTCACGCCGGCGACAAAGACCGCGCGCTCGAATGGCTCGAGAAGGCATACCAAGAGCGCCTCCCCGCGATGATCCATCTCGGTGTTGATCCCGACTGGAGTTCTCTGCGGAGCGAGCCACGTTTCCAGGACTTGCTGCGTCGCTTGAATCTTTGAATGAGGAGGGATTTATGACTGATCGGGAGTTTTTTATTCGCTGCTGGGAAGACGAGTATCCAGTTTTCTTGAAGGCATTCAAGGCAGTTCCCGCCGACCGGCTCGACTACCGGCCGCATCCGGACTCGCGCTCAGCTGCCGATCTGGTGTGGCTGCAGGTCGTCGAAAAACGGTGCTGGATCGAATTGCTGGAGACCGGAAAGATCGACTGGAAAATACCGCCTCTGACCATGAATCTGGCTGAAATGATCGCTGCCTACGAGAAGGCTCACCGGGAACTGGCACCGCGCCTGAAGAATGTGGACGAGACCAGCTGGCATCAGAAGCTCACCCAGTTTGTGGTTGACGGCAAGGTGTGTTTCGAGACCAGCATGGGCCATATGTTCTGGCTTGGGCTTTTCGATGCCATCCATCATCGCGGCCAACTCACGGTGTACATTCGCCCGATGGGTGGCAAGGTGCCCGCTATTTATGGTCCCTCGGCAGATGATGAAGTTGACATTCACCAGCCACTTCTGGGCGAGGAGACCTTGCTGGCTGTGACCCATAGCTAGCGCAACCGCGACAGCCGCCACTATCGTACGGCGCGCTATCATGTGGTTTCATCAGCTGCGTGTCCCGACCCATGTTCTCCCGCCGCACAAACTGGCCTCTCACTCCCAACCCGCTCACCCGTGCCCTGGAAGAAGTGCGGGCTTCCGGGCAGGACGTTCTGGATCTAACAGTCTCCAACCCGACGGAGGCTGGCGTCCAGTTCGATCCGGAAGTCGTGCTCGAAGCGTTCGTGAACCCCGAAGCCATGCGCTACAACCCTCAGCCCCGCGGTCTGCTGGAGGCCCGCCAAGCCGTGTGCCAGTACTACCGCGAAGCGCACGAGGTCTTTGAGCTCGCTCCCGAACGGCTCATCCTCACCACCAGCACCAGCGAAGCTTATTCGCACCTCTTCCGGCTGCTCTGCAACCCTGGCGACGAAATCCTCGTTCCCAAGCCCAGCTACCCGCTGTTTGAGTTCCTGGCCGATCTTGCGGACGTCAAGCTCGTTCCGTACCCGCTCCTCTACGATCACGGCTGGCAGATTGATTTCGACTCGCTCTACAAGGCGGCCACGGCCCAGTCGCGAGCCGTGATCGTCGTACACCCCAACAATCCCACCGGCTCGTACGCATCATCGGCCGAGATATCGGCGCTCAACGATTTCGGCAGCGACTATGGTCTGGCGCTAATCGTAGATGAAGTGTTTCTTGACTATGCGCACGACGGCGCGCCTCGTCCCAGCTTCGTTTCGAATGCCAACGTGCTGACCTTCACGCTCAGCGGGATATCGAAAATTTCCGCCCTGCCACAGATGAAGCTCGCCTGGGTTGTCACCAGTGGCCCGGAGGAACTCGTAACCCAAGCGGGAGCCCGGTTGGAACTGATTGCCGACACGTATCTGTCGCTGAACGCTCCTGTGCAGCTCGCTGCTCCGGTGCTGCTGGAGCAACGCAAGCAGGTTCAGCCCTTACTCCTCGACCGCTTGCGCGTGAACCTCGGAGAACTGGACCGCCAGCTTGTCGCCGGCCCCGCCTGCACGCGTTTCAATGTGGAAGGAGGCTGGTACGTAGTCCTGCGGGTACCCGTCGTGCAAAGCGACGAAGACCTGGCCATCGACCTCCTGCGAAAAATGGCCGTCCTCGTCCACCCCGGCCACTTCTACGACTTCCCTAGTGACGGTCATCTTGTGCTGAGCCTGATTACCGAACCTGGAGTATTCGGAAAAGGAGTGTCCCGGGTTCTACAGTGCCTTGCCACGTAGTCAGATTCCATCCCAGCCCGCGTCGCTTCGAGGTGGAATAGACCCTTGAACCACAGAGGACACAGAGGGACACGGAGGAATTCTCGTGGGGTTTCCCCGTGGTCCCCTGTGTCCTCCGTGGTTAAGGGGTTTGGTCTGCCCCCAAACCCGCATGTTATCCTTGCTGCCGTTTCTCAGTGCAGGAGCCCTCATGTCCATCACTCGTCGTGGGTTCATCGGTTCCGCGGCTGCAGCCTCGCTGGCTGCGGGTTTGAACGCACAGGACAAGAGCAAGGCCTCGCCCACACCTGCTGCGGCAGGTTCCGCCAAGCGGCCTATCATCGTCTGCGCGAACAATGGCTTCCCCTACCTCGACGACGCTTTCCAGTTCCTGAAGACCGGCGGCGACACTCTCGACGCCGCTTTGCGCGTCGTCCAGGGTCCTGAGAACGATCCCTTCGAAGACAGCGTCGGCTTGGGGGGATTGCCGAATGAAGAAGGCGTCGTCGAACTCGACGCCTGCTGCATGCATGGACCAACCCGGCGCGCCGGATCGGTCGGCGGCGTCCGCAACATTAAGAACGTGTCGCTGGTGGCCAAAGCAGTCATCGAGCATACTGGCCACGTCATGCTGGTCGGCGAAGGCGCCGAGCGCTTTGCTGTCGCCATGGGTTTCCCCCGCGAGAACCTGCTCACGGAGCGCTCACGCAAGACCTGGCAACTGTGGAAGGAATTTCACTCGACCGACGACTGGTGGGGGCCGGGAATGGCCTCCCCGCAGTGGAAGGCTCCCGATACTTCGCCCCACTCCGAACTTTGGGAAGAACGAATTCACCGCATGGAGGAGCGCGCTGCCACGCTTGGCATCGAGCCGGAGTTCCGCATGGCCGCCATCCACCGCGTTCTGTTCCCGCCCACGGGAACCATCCACTGCTCAGCACTCAATGACAAGGGCGAGATCTCGGGTGTCACCACCACCAGCGGCCTCGCCTTCAAGCTGCCCGGACGCTGTGGTGATTCTCCGATTATCGGCGCCGGCTGCTACACCGACCAGGACGTGGGTTCGGCAGGCGCGACCGGCAGCGGGGAAGAGAACATCAAAGTCGCCGGCGCTCATACTATTGTCGAGAACATGCGTCGTGGCATGTCTCCGCAAGAGGCGGGAATGGATGCTCTCAAGCGCATCGTCCGTAACTACAACAACGACATGACCCGGCTGAAGTTCCTTGACATGACCTACTACATCCTCCGCAAGGACGGAGCTTATGCCGGGGTTTCCCTGTGGGAAGGCTATTCGCCGACCTCTTTCCACAAGATCGCGGTCCATGACGGGACCAGAAGGTCCGAGAAGACCGTGGCCCTGCTAAAAGGGGCGTCGCAGGAGTTTCCGCCCTTCCCAGCCCTGCCTGCCGGGGTGACCCAGGATTCGGACTATTACAAATAGGTTGGACCCGCCCACGGAATGGCTGGTTCCGGGCGTTTCCGCCGGGTGTACAATTGGCTCGTAGGACAGAAGCTTCACGGGATTCTCTTCCCGCGTTCGAGGCTCTCATGAACGTCCACGTCAGTTATAAGGTTCAGAAAACTCCCGACATCGAAAAAGAAATCAGCCACCAGATTGAAAAACTGCGGAAGCGCCTTCAGGTCTTCCGTCCGGAACTGGTGCATCTGAAAGCGGTTCTGGAGCAGAACTCGCCGCGCGAGGGAACCCAGGTTTCGCTCAACCTGCGCTTGCCCTCCGGACAGCTGACCGCCGAGGAGAAAGCGTCCAGCCCGACCGCGGCCATTAAGAGTGCGTTCGACGAACTCCTGCAGCAGATCAACCGGCACAAAGAACTGTTGCGCTCCAGCCACAAGTGGCGCCGCTGGCGGAGTGGGCCGCAGGAATCGCCGGAGCCGGGAGTTCCGTTCGAGCAGACCGTTGCCGCGGTGATGCCCCCGGTCATCTCAGCCGATGATGTCCGTTCGTATGTGAACGCCAATCTGCCCCGGTTGGAGCGCTTCGTCGACCGCGAACTCTATTTCCGGCACGCCGACCAGGATGTTCCGGAAGACGGTCTCACCACCGCAGAAGTCGTGGACGAAGTCATCGTCCGCGCCCTGGCCGACGGTGACCGCCCCGAAAAGCTCGCGCTCGAACCCTGGCTTTATCGTCTGGCCATGGAAGCCATGGATGAAATGACTGCGCGCCTGAACGAGCTGGAATCTCCCGTCCACCTGGAAGACAGCCGTCGGCGTCAGAACGTGGAGGCGTCCGACGAGCCCGCGCTGCAGTTCCACCAGGCCGACGAAGGATGGACCAAGGAAAGCTCGATCCCCGACCGCCGCCTCACCACGCCCGAGCAGGCTGCGTATTCCGACGAGATGGTTGCGCTGGTGCAGGCCGCCTTGCGCGGCGTCGACCGCACCGATCGGGAGGCCTTCCTGCTCTATGGGATCGAAGGCTTCTCGCTGCCGGAAATCGCCGCCATCACCGGCCGGCATCCGGAGGCGGTCCGCGAGTCCATCGACCGGGCTCGCGAACACGTGCGTAATACTCCTTCCGTGGCTCAGGAGTTTCACAGAGAACTTATCAAGAACACTGCAACCTAACGACTCAAGGAGAATCGGATGATGACCCGGGATGAAATCCGAGAGTTGGCGGCTTTCCAAGCGGACGAAAAGAAGGGTGCCTATGCCCTGAGTTTCTACTTCCAGCCCGACCCGCCTCAGGACCGGTCGCATCGCCGCGAGGCGATCCTGGCCAAGGACGTCGTCAAGCAGGCCCTGAAAGAGGCGAGCGGCAAAGGCAAGAACGGCTGGCTCCACACCGACCTCGACCGCGTGCTGGAGGTGGCCAGCCGCTTGCCTGGCCACACCCGGGGACGGGCCGTGTTCGCCTGTTCCGCTCACAACCTGTGGAAGGAGTTCGATCTCCCGCCGCGGCTCGGGGCCACCGGAATCTACGTTCAGCCTCGCCTGCAGCTCAAGCCGCTAGCGGTTTTGCTGGGCGCGCAGCCAGACTTGTGCGTCGCGGTAGTCGATCGGCAGCGGGCGCGGTTCTTTGATCTGCGCCTGGACGATCTGCGCGAGCGTGGCGCCCTCGTCCACATGCTGTCGCGCAACGCCGCCAGCTACGGTTACAACGGTTACGAAGCCGGGCACGCCGAGCGCCGCATTGCTGACGAAGCCATGCAGCACTTCAAAGCCGTCGCAGAGCGCCTGCGCACGGACCTTGAAAAAGGCCTGTGGCAGCGGCTGATCATTGGCTGCCATTCCAGCAACTGGCCGGAACTCGAGCCGCATCTGCATCCCTACGTCAAGCAGCGTTTGATCGGACGCTTCTCCGCCGACGTAGCCAGCGTGGGCGACGAAGAAATCCGCACCCACGCCGACGCTCTGCTGAAGAAGTGGATTGACGAGCGCGGCCGCTCCAAAGCGGAGGAGGCAATTGGGTTTGCCAAAGCCAACGGACGAGGTGTGACCGGCCTGCGCCGCGTGCTGCGCGCGCTCGAAACCGGCGAAGTCCAGGCACTGTTCCTGAGCGAGAGCTATTCCGCACGCGCGGTCGAGTGTACGCACTGCGGCCATCTCGACGCCCACATCGTGCCGTCCTGTGTGGCCTGTGGCAGCGCGACCCGCGAACTCAGCGACGTCGGCGACGCCATTATCCCGATCGCCATCCGCCGCGACATCGAGATGTTCTACTTGAAGGGGAACTCGGAACTGGACCGCGCCGGCAACATCGCAGCCCTGCTGCGCTTCCGCGCGGATCAGAACCGGACAGGACAGATCGCGGCCGCATCTTGAAACCAGTTCTCGGTTCCCAGTTCCCACTTCTCAGCCCGAGGTGTGAGTTCTTGACTGAGAACTGAGAACTGAGAACTCGCACATGATCCACGAAATCCTCCCCGTAGGCCCGCTGCAGTGCAATTGCTCCGTCATTGGCGATGAAACTACTCGCGAGGCGATGGTCATTGATCCGGGCGACGACATCGAAGACGTCGCCGCCATCATCCGCAAGCACAATCTGAAAGTGAAGCAGATCGTCATCACGCACGCCCACATTGACCACGTGGGCGGCGCCATGAAGCTGCGCGCGCTCACCGGCGCACCGATTCTCCTCAATCAGAATGATTATGCGCTGCTGAAGATGCTGGACGTGCAGGCCACCTGGGTGGGCATGGCAGCGCCCGGAGAAGTGAAAATCGACGCCGAACTCGGGCATGGCGACGCGGTATCCGCCGGAGGCCTGTCGGCTGACGTCATGCACACGCCCGGGCACACCGAAGGCAGTGTCTGTCTTTATTTCTCAGCCGAGAAGCTGCTGATCGCCGGCGATACGCTGTTTGCGGGCAGCATCGGACGCACCGACCTGCCCGGAGGATCGTTCGAAAAAATCATGCGCTCCCTGCATCAGCAAGTGCTGGCACTGCCTGATGAGACCATCGTGATCCCCGGCCACGGCCCGAAAACCACTATTGGAGAGGAAAGGGAAGGGAACCCGTTCCTGAGATAGCTCTCAGCTCTCGGCTGTCAGCTCTCAGCCCTGAAGGGCAGGAGCGAGTTTGCCAGAATTAGGTTTTGATGCCGCCACAAAAGAGTGTGTATGTAGGTGATAGATTTTGCCGAGAGCTGACAGCTGACGACTGAGAGCTAACCACTACTTCTGCGTCGGTGTCGGCGCCTGCTGCTGCGGCGCCGGCTTTGCTGGCTGCGACTGCGTCTGTCCACCCTTTACTCCCGAAAGCACCGACGATGGACCGGTCCGGCGCGAAGCGTAGATGGAAAGCGTGATCGACGTCACCATGAAGATAATGGCCGACCAGGTCGTCGCCTTGGAGAGAGCCGTGGCTGCGCCGCGCGGACCAAATGCCGTCTGGCTGCCTTGGCCGCCGAAGGCCGCCGCCAGGTCTCCGCTCTTGCCGCTTTGCAGCAGCACGACTGCGATCAGGAACAAGCTAACGATGACATGAACGATGGTGATCAGAATTGTCATGACTACAAAAAACTCCGGCGGGCCGCTTGCCCGAATGTCGCCTGATATCTCAGGAAGTTTGGTGCGGAAGGGGGGATTTGAACCCCCACGCCTTTCGGCGCCACCCCCTCAAGATGGTGTGTCTGCCAGTTCCACCACTTCCGCTAAAATCAATGACTTACAAGGACTCTTCTGTATTTATACACTGCCACGCAGGAGCAATTCAAGCCGCGACAGGCGGTCCTGACGAACCGCCGTCGCGGAAGAATTGCAGCTCTCAATTCACAGTGAGCTGGAAACTGGCGGCATGACTGACGCTTCCCGAGGTCGCCGTCACGGTGACCGAGTAAACACCCGCGGGAGTTCCGCCGGGAGCGGGCGCCGTGCTGCCGCCACATTTCGCCAGCGTTAGCGTCACAATCCCCAACACTAACAGCAAGAGAAACGCGCGCATGGTGCGATGGCGGCGTGGCGTGCCGATCACGACCGCAAGCAGGCCCAGGCCGCTGAGGCCGAGCCAGATCGCCAACACCGACTGAGCTGGGCTCTGCCTCAAGGCAGTATTGCGAGCCGTCGTCGCTACAGTGAGCGTGGTCGTAGCGTTGCTGTTGCCGGGAGTCACGCTGGTGGGATTGAACGCACACGTCGTCAGTGCGGGCAATCCTGAACACGCAAACGTGACCGCTGAATTCCAAGGCGCGGGATTGGGCCGGATCGTGATGGACTGCGTCACGGAACCGCCCGCGGCCACCGTCTTCGCTGGTAAAGCTTGCCCACCGAAGTCGAAGTTCGGGTTGACCACGGTCACGGTCGCGTTGGCCTGAGCCGTCGCGCCCTGGCTGTCCACCACCGTGAGGACGACCGGTGTCGCGCCCACCGGATACGGGCCGGCCGGCGCTTGCGTGACCGTGATGATGTCGCCCGGGTCCGGATCGTAGGACCCATTGTCTACCGAAGCGCTCGCCGTGTGATCTGCATCCGCAACCGCAGTCACGTCGTGAGCCTGAGCCACCGGCACATGGTTCGGGCTCAGGGAGGCGAAGGCGCACCCGGAGAACTGCAGGTTGTAGCTGCTTCCGCTGGCTGCGCCCGCAGGCACGTCATGAACCGTCAACGTGTATGTCTGTCCAGACGTGATCGCCATGCCAAAACTCTGCACGCTGCCGCTGGCCCCGGCGTCCGCGATGTAGTTGGTGGGAATGTCCGCGGGATTGAAACTCGGCGCATACGCGTCGAAAAAGAGATTCACCCCGTCTGTCGCCGTCAGCGTGAAGGTGGTGCACGCATTCTGGGTGGCCGTGAAAGTGTAGCTGTCGTACTGGTGGGAACTCGCCCCAATGATGCCAGGCCATGCCTTGGGAGTCGTCCCACAGGTAGTCGCCACGCCATTGCGCGACACCCTGCCGGTCTGAGTTCCAGTGGCGGTCGTCACGGCCGCGATCGGCGATGTCGGAGCCGTGGTATCGAGCGCCGTGTCAAGGTTGAACTCGGGTCCTGTCGGAACCGTGAATCGTAACGCCCGCGGGCTCGGTCCACCTGTGTAGTTCACGGTCAGCGTGAAATCAATGGGCTGGCCGCACGGATAGTCGCTGGCCAGAGTGAACGTGAAGGGACTTAGATTGTTGCCCGTGCCGGTGAGTTTCGGCAGGTTCGCGTAGGCAGACGTGTTGGGCGTGGTGACGGTCACTCCGGTGGTCGTGGTCGTCAAGGCCGCGGAAATGGTGGTGGCGTCCGCGACTCCGCCGGTATTCTTCAGTTCGATACTGACCACTCCTCCTTCGCCGGCTTCCAGCATGCCATTGCCGTTTCCGGGATGGTCGCTAGCCGCCAGGGTGCCGAGTTCCGGGTTGGCCGATCCGGCTACACCCAGCGTTTGCAGCGCTTCGAACGCCGTCACGATGCCGGCGCCCGCGTCGCGATCGATGCCTGCGCCCATGATGTCCACTGCAGAGCTGGTGAGGGCGGTACGCATGTCATCGGGACTGCTTGCGGGTGCCGCCGACTTGAGCAGTGCCGCGATCGCCCCCGCGTGCGGAGCTGCTGCCGAGGTTCCGTAGAAGGGACTGGGGAAACCTCCCACGCCAGTCACCGAGACGCCGTCGGCCGCCGTGATATCCGGCTTTTGCCGCACGATCCCGCCAGTTGATGACACATTGCCCGGTGTGAACGCGGTGCCGTCCTCGTGATAGAAGAGGCGCGGTCCGTCGGAGCTGAACAGCTCGATCTGGTTGGAAACATCGAAAGGATTCGGATAAGGCCCATTCGCAGTTGCCGGACTGAAGGCGGTCAGTGCTGGAGTCGCCGCCACGCTGTAGGCGAACGCCGCGTGAGAATGACCGTGCGCCTCTCCCGCCGTGGCGACCGCCAGCTGCCCGCGAAAAGTGTTCAGGTGAAAGTACCGGTCTTGCGCGCCGGTCTGCTTGAAAACGACCAGCCGATTGTTGGCAACGTTGTAGGCAGGCGAGAGCGCTTCCAGCGGATCCTGGGTTCCGTCCTGCACATCGGTCGATGCTTCCAGCACTGCGGTACCCGAGGAATTCAACACGAACAGGTCGTAATCGTTGCTGGAAGCGCCTAACGGATCCGACCAGAAAAGCAGCACGTAACTGCCGCCGCTCGCGGAGATCAGATCATACTGATTCGTATTGAAGAGGTGCACCGTGCCGCCCGCCAGCGGGCCGAGCGCGCCGCCGTCCACAAAATCCCCTTCGTACGAACCCGCACTCCCGTCATCCAGGTTGCCTTCATTGCCGGCGGAAGAGAAATAGAGTGCTCCCGCCGCGGTGACGTCGTTGACTGCCTGCAGGACCAGCCCTCCGTTACTGGGCGATACAACGGCGCTGGTCTGTCCGTCTACAAAAGGGTTTTCGACGAAGTAGAAAACGTCGTCGATGATGATGTCGCAACCGGCCGCCCGCAGATCATGAATGTTCTGTGCAAAACCGGCCAGGCTCCCAAAGGCGGTGGCGAAGTAGAGTTTGGCGCCCGGCGCCAGGTCCTGGACGATTTCCATCATGGCCGTGCCTTCATCGCCACTGCCGACTTGTCCCGGGAGCACGGTGACATCGCCGGGCAGATCGCCCAGCGCCTGACTCGCCGCCAGGTTGGTAGCCCCGTCGGAGAGCACACCGATCTTGATTCCCGCGCCGTTAACACCGAATGCCATGCGCGCGTCAAAAGCCCGGTGCGTCAGATCGCCTTCGGAAGTTTCGCTCCCCTGTCCGGTGGGCGCAGGATTCCCGCCTGTGCCGCTGGCCACAGCGCCCGCTGTGGCGAGTACCGCTTCCAGGTAATCTCGCACGCGCTCCCCGCGTCCCGCAAAACCCGCAGCCGCCCAGCCGACGGGCCGCATGGCGCCGGGGCTAGACCCGGCAGTCATGGCTTCCTGCTTCGGGTTGATGAAGATCACGCTGCGCCAGCCTGCAATGTTCTCCAGTCGCGCCGCCGGGACAAGCGCCCGCACGCTGCGCGATGCTGGATACGAGCTGTAAATGTACGCGCCCTGCTTCTTCAGTTGAGCCAGAAACGCGTCGGTGACCTCCGCAGTGATGTCCACCAGCACACTGCCTTCGTCGTCCACGTCCACACCCGTCTCCAGAGACGGCACGCCCGGCGCGGCGGGAAGTCCCTGCAGCATCCTGGCCGTGTAAATGAGTCTCGAACTGATCTTCTTTTGCGCCGCCGTGCGCGCCTGCTTATCGATGAAAAGAGAGTTCATCTGCTGCGCCGCCGAGGGGCTGATCGCCGCCGCGCTCTTCCTCTCGGCGCCCGACGCATCCAAGGTGATCAGATCCGGCGAAATCACTGGACGGAATTTGTGGGTGGTAACGTCCATCCCGCTGATTGCTCGAGTGCGGTTCGGCCTGGGTTTGACTTGCGCAGATGCCGTCAGAGACTCAAACAGCACGCTCAGCCAGACGAGCGTGATCGCAGCCGTTCTGCACGCTTTCATGGAGTTCCTCGCCGTGTCCCAAGGAACTTATCGGCAAGGCCCAGAATTTCCCCACCCGAATGAAACGCCCGCCCGGCAAGGGATCTGCCGCTGCATAGTATCTACTTTACTGTCAGGCAATTACTGACAACACGCTCGGAAGGGCCCGGACGGCCCCTGGTAGCTCTATTGCTATGGACGGAATTGGCGGGATAAGGTTGACAGAGGACGCAAGACAACTCGCCGGTATCATGGATCCTCGAGAGCACATTCGCGTCACCGGCTCTGCCCTCAAAAACTGGGCCGTTGCGCAGATCCAAGACTCAATCGCAGTCGCACTTTTGTGGCTGGTGGGTCTTTGGACCCTCAAGATTCCCTGGGCGCCACTCTGGGCGCTGCTCGCCGCCGCCCTGCAGATCGTGCCCCATTTGGGACCGGTGCTCAGCCTGGTCGGTCCGGTGCTGGCGGCCTTGCTTCGCTGGCACGACTGGCAGCACCCCCTTTATGTTCTCATCCTGTACGCGGTCATCGTGGTCGTCGACGGCTTCTTGCTTCAGCCTTACATCATGCGCCGTGTAGCCAAGGTGCCGATGTGGGCCTCGATCCTGGTGCCGATTGTTCTGGGATTTGCCATCCCGTTCTGGGGATTCCTTCTGGCCCCGCCGCTCCTGGCGGTGGGGTACGCGTACCGCACAAAATTGTTGAGCCTGTCTACCAGGAAATAGCTCCCCCAAAAAGCAAATCCTCCCGGGATCTCGTGATTACTAGTGAGGCCAATTACGCCTCAATCATTCATACCAAGGAGAATGAAGTGGAAAATCATAGCATTGCAAAATCTGGCAACGGCAAAGCGACCCGGACGATGGTCCGTGGAGCGCTCGTCGCAGTGGTGGCACTGGCGCTCGCAGGCTTGGCCTCGGCTCAGGAACGGATCGCCTCGTTCAATGGCGGTATCGGGGTTCAGACGCTGACGGGCGTTAACGCCGACGGCACCGTGAAGCTCAACATCGTGCGCGGCGTGAATCCGTCGGGGCCGTGGGTCATCAAGCACCTCGATGCGCACGTGAACTCCAACGGTCACATCACCGTCAATGGACGCGGCCTGCTTCTGGCAGCCGGCAATGGCATCGGCACCAACGCCGGAGCGAGCGTGTTCGCTACCCTCTTCTGCGGTCCCGCCGCTACCCCGACCGCCTTCACCTCAAACCTCGCTGGGGTCGCCCTCGACGCCAACGGAAACTTTCAGATCGACGACTTCCTGTCGGCGGTTCCGGCAAATCCTTGCACCACTCCGGCGCTGCTGATCCGGAATGCGTCCAATGGAACATGGTTCGCTGCCGGCGTCCTGAACGTCGCCCAAGAGTAAGACCGAGCGTTCCTCACCCTAAGGGTTGTGGTGGAACTTAGGGTGGGGATGCGTTGGGTTGTCTTCAACCCCCAGTCCTGTTTTATTACATCGACCTAAGTCCCCGCCTTCAGCAGCGCTGTCCTCAGTCTCCGATGGCTCTGCGTGAGGTGCAGGTACTGCATCTCATCGGGCTTCGCCTTCGCACCAATGACTCGCAGCAACTCGTTATTCTCCCGCGCTGTCCAGAACCGCACACCCGGCATCACACTCAGGGCCAGCCCAAAATTCTCGAATGCTAATCGCTCGAGCGGTGACCAACGCGACGTCCTCACCCCCGTAGCTTGCTCTAACTCCCGGGTTGTGTGGGCACGCATTCGTTGCGCATCCCCACGAAACGCGGTCGCCATATGGGCATTCACGCGAAGGCCAATGTTGCGAGTCGAGAACCGATCCCACGCCCCCACCTCACTTCCCGGCAATTCGTAAAAGACGTGTCCCGCTGCCAGCCGTTTCAGCGTTCGCGTCGGTGTCCGATACTTCGGATTCGCCGCGATCTTACTTTCCTCCCGCTCCACCAGCCGCAACAACTCGGGACGCCCCGGCCGGAATCCCAGCTTGCGATAAAACCAGAACGCCCCTGACTCGATGGCCTCATCGTTATCATGCCCGAGCTGGTACGGATACACTGACACGCACGTCGTCCCCATCAGGTGGCAAAGGCAGCGCAGCACCTGCGCGTAGACCCATCCCGTTTCCCCACCGCGAAACGTGTAGAAAGTGTTGAACCCCACCTCCATCCACTCGCACAGGCCGATGGCCTCGATGTAATTGATAGGCACACCATTCTTCATCGTGAAACCTGCCACATACGCACGCAGCGGCAGCCGCCGCTCCGGGGGCAGGCTCCACAGATAAATGAACATCCCGCGCCCGATATCGGCCCGCACCACCGACGCCGGATCGCCCAGCGTCGTTCCATAGAGTTCGCGATACCGCACCAGCATGATTTCGCGGATCGTGTCCATCACGCGTTCGCCCTCTCGCCGCGACAGCTTGAAGAGCGCGGGAGGCTTCTTCGCCAGCTCCTCCGCCAGCGAGACCTGGCTCCGGCTGATGAGCGGGCCGTCATGATAGAAAAGTTTCCGGGGCCGCTCCCAGTTTCGCGTCCGCGACACATGAGAGTTGCCGAGATCCCACCGTAACGGCAACCGTAACGAATCGTAGAGTTCGGCGCGTTCGCGATCGGAAACGGGCAACTCTTCGAAGCGCTGGATGAGCCACTCCGGGCTCGCATTCTTCTTTCCCTGTGCCGCCTCGAGCCATTGTCGCCAGGGCGTGTCCGCCTCGACATACGCGTCGTCTTCCAGAAGCGGCATGAAGCGCGGCCAGATCGCGCCCACCTCCCGCCCCGGCTGGTAGTTATCCCACGCGATCTCGACGTGTGGTGCGGACATTCCTCTCCGCCCAATGAGCCAGCGCGCCACATCAAAGCTGAGCGTGTCCTCCATCGTGGTTCCGGCGGCGCCAGAGAATTCGAATGTGTCCCAGGAACTTAAATCGACTCCCCGTTGGCGTAACTCCGCCACTCTCCTCCAGAAGCTGTTGAGCAGCTTTTCAGTCTTGCGGACGACGCCGGGGCCCTGCGGGAAAGCTCGCAAGAAAAGCAGAGCTTCGTGGAAGCGAACGAGATCTTGCGTATCCGAGAAATGACTCACGGCAAGTGAGCTCAGAAGCTTCCCTGCGCGCGAGGCCTCGCCCCCGCCAAAGCGATAGCGGCAATCCTCCAACTGGGTTAGAAGACGGTCGAGGTGTTTAGAGGACATGTAGAACGTACTAAGACTACCTCACCCTACGATTGCGCCAGAGTGGCAGAAAGGACCCCGCCTTCAAGGATCGACCCGGATTCCTGGTCGACCAGCGCCGCAACGCGTCGGCCAACCCTCAATAGCTAGTCACAAGCCGCTCCCACCGCGCTCCCATGCTATAATCACTCTTCGCCTGACCAGTTTTGGTTGAGGCTATCCAGTGATCTCCTCCGCGGGCGACTTCTTAGTCAATAACGCAATTCAAGCTCTTTAGACCGAGGTATTTCCATGTCCGGCCATTCCAAATGGGCCACCATCAAGCATAAGAAGGGCGCGCTCGACGCCAAACGCGGCAAGATTTTCACCCGTCTCATCAAGGAAATCGCGATGGCCGCCAAGAGCGGTGGCGATCCTGATATGAACCCTCGCCTGCGCACCGCCATCGTGGCTGCCAAGGCCGAGAACATGCCCGCC
>Ga0326726_10001927_pt1 | contig 19282 bp, 16 predicted proteins | sample MHFenrmetagenome_2_FD_207603 | JGI IMG/M metagenome (GOLD analysis project Ga0326726, IMG submission 207603) | Lab enriched peat soil microbial communities from Michigan Hollow, Ithaca, NY, United States - MHF15MN | ecosystem: Environmental > Terrestrial > Soil > Wetlands > Peat | place: USA... | reverse complement strand
GACTAAAGGCTAACGGATATAATGTCGTATTCGCCTCTGACAGTATCCAGGCGTTTACGATTGCCAACAAGGAGAACCCGGACCTGATCATCCTCGATATTATGATACCCGGAGGGGGTGGGTTCGTCGTCGCAGAACGATTGAAACAGTCCGCAGCTACCCATCATATTCCCATCATTTTCCTCACAGGGATCCAAGGAGGGCAAGAAAGGGCCTACAAGCTGGGAGCTTCCGGCTACCTGATGAAGCCATATCAGCCGGAAGAGTTAATGGAGACCATTGATAACGCGTTGGAAATAAGCAGAAGGCGGTCCGCCCAAACCGTCGGGGAGACGATAGGGGTGACCCCCTAAAGGCTCTCTTCCCATCCCTTGAATCTCAGACAGCCTGAACATCAATTTCACACTATCTTCCGTCCAAAGGGGGTTTTGCAGGCAGACGGACTTTACGGTATACTTTGCCTAAAAGGTGCTAAGATAAACACGGCCTTATAGTCGCACCACGGAAGAGCCCTATTCAAATACATGAGATAGAAAGGCTCAAACAGGATGACAGTGAATCATAAGATCCGGCAATTCTTTTTTCCCTCTATCACACTGAAGTTTCTGATCAGGGTCTCCTTGGTTGCACTCTTCGCGTATCTTTTTTTTGGCCACCTCTGCATTCCTTTCTCTATTCAAGGAATCAGTATGGAGCCGACCTATCACAATGGACGGGTGAATTTTTGTTGGAGGCTGCGTTATCTTTTTTCAGAACCCAAAAGGCATGATGTCGTAGCGGTGCGTTTTGCCGGAAGCAAAGTCATGCTTCTAAAGCGTGTGGTCGCTCTGGAGGGCGAACGGATTGAATTTCGTGACGGAAAACTTTTTGTTGACGGCAGGGAGATAGAAGAACCTTATGTCCGCTATCCATGCACCTGGAACCTTCCGCCTCGCCAGGTTGAAAAGGATGCTATCTATGTGGTCGGGGATAATCGGAACATGCCAATAGAAAATCATCATTTCGGACAAACTTCAAGGAGTCGTATTATTGGGGGGCCATTATGGTGAAAAAAAGATATTTCCTCATCGGGTTACTGATTGTGATCATCGGGAGTGTGATTGCCATAACTGTTTTTCCGAGTGAGGAGAAGAGGGTAAGGAAGCAGTTCAATCTCCTATCGGAATGGGTCTCAAAGTCTCCGGAAGAAAATGCCTTCGTCATGTTACAGAAGATGAGAGACATCGGTAGCTTGTTCGATGAGCATTGCGAGTTGAAAACCGACTACCCATCTCTATCAGGAAGTTATACGCGTGAAGAAATATCCACGTATGCCGGCAGCACCCGTTCCCATGTTTCCCGACTCGATCTAAAGTTTTATGACCTTCAAATCGTTTTTCCGGAAAAGGAAGTAGCTAAAGTCACTTTAACAGCCAGGCTCACGGGCAGGTCGACGGCTGGAGAGCAGATGGACGAAGTCCGAGAGCTTGAATGTCGCCTGAAGAAAATCGAAAAGAAATGGCTTTTCAGCGCCATCGAGGCGGTTGAAGTTCTAAGGAAGTAATTGGCTCTGAAAAATCGCTCCATCAGGAATATCCCATCCTTGAGGAGTTCTTTCTCCTCCCATCAATTCATAGTCGTTTTTCAATTTCTACTCTTCCATGCGACATTTGGACTGTTAATGAGCGGTGTAATAGCTGTGTTGATTTCTTTTCCATATCGCAACCTTCAAGGAGGTACGGATAGTGGCAGGATATATTCAGCTTAAAAGGGGCCGGATACCACCGAAAGTCGTCCTGTGATCAATAAAATGCCGTTCTCCCTATCGATGCAAATTTTATAAAGAGAAAAGATCTTGCGAATAGCGCAGGCCTAAATGAGTTGACATAGCCGATTGGAGAACGCAAGGAATAAGGCGGAAGAAAAGAAATTTGGAAAGAATCGGGGTAATTTTGAATCCAAGGGATCGGAATTCTTCTGAGCGAGATTTTGGGCCAGACAATAATTTTTTTCACCAAAGGATTGTCCTGTAATTTCAGTTAATTATGCAAGACTCCGAGAACTAAAAAGTTTTTTCAATAATTTTCAATAATTTTTTTTCTTGACACAATTTGCCCGTTGTGGTACAGAAGATACCGGGCGGTCGGGATGTAATTCTTTTCTGCCTTCGGGTGATAAGGAACCTCGCATGGACAATAGAGACAATAGAGATGACGTGAAGGAAAAACTTGTTGAGGCGAGTATTCGGCTCTTCCTCAGGAAAGGCTACGCTGGGACGGCGGTTAATGAAATAGCTACTTCGGCGGGGGTAAGCAAAGGGGGGCTGTACTGGTACTTCAAGAGCAAGGAAGCGGTCGTTGAGGCGATCCTCGACAGGTACCGAGACCAATTCATTGAAGAGATCACCAAGAAAGTGAATGGCTGCAGTGGAGACTTCGCAACAAAGTTCAGGGCATTCTACAAATTCACCACCGAGTTCGCCCGAGATAATAGAGAACTACTCTTGGTTTTCACCGCGCTGCTGATCGAATTCGCCGGTACCGGCACCGAGCTGGAAAAAAGAATGAAGGAAGTCCACAACAGCTATACCTTTATTATTCAGAGACTGCTGGAAGAGGGAATACGGAAGGGAGATGTCGGGATAGAGATCGATCCGGTCATCTATGCGCGTTTCTTTTCAAGCGCTCTGGTGGGATCTCAACTTCAATGGTACCTTGGTAATTGGGCTTATTATGAGAATGACCCCGCCTACGACAGACGCCATGCGCTCATTCAGCGAGACGCGCTGTTAAAAGTCGTGTTATCGAAGGAATCGTCCGCAACAAGCGGATCCATTAAGGTAAAGCCTCGCGGCTGGAGACACACGCGTACCTAATGAAACTAGTGTGGGTTCATTGGATCGTCTAACCTGGACTTGTGTTTAGGAAATGTCCAATGGAAAGCAACGTCGGGTGTGGTTGCATTCGAACATGCCGGGCGGTCGGGATGTCCTTCGTAACAACAGAATCGGCCGGACGCTTCCGGGCTCTTTGAACGTTCACGGCAAAGGGGGTGATAAATGTCATTATAGGGAAGGATAGACAGCTTTAGTAACGCTCTTTGAGTCAAAGGGAGGAGCATTCCAGGCCGTGAGCACAAGTTCCGAAAGGCTTATGTACGTCATTTCTCAAAGCATGAAGAGGGAACAAAGGAGGCTTCAAATATGGATTACCTTGATATCGATCTTAGTCTTAGCGAAGAGGACATCTCCATACAACAGAACGCCCATAAGTTTGCCGAAGAAGTTATGCGGCCCGCAGCTAAGAAATTGGAGCAACTGACGCCGGAAAAGGCGATAGCCGATGATTCGCCTCTTTGGGATTTTCTTAAAAAGGCCTACGAATTGGGATACCACAAGGTCATCTTTCCCAAAGACGTAGGGGGCATGGGTCTAACCCCACTACAGCAGGCTATTGTCCTGGAGGAGATGGGTTGGGGCAGCAATGGGCTGTGCGTCCAATTAGGGGCGGCGGGCGCCCATGCCCTGGGAGGCTTAATGAGTATGAACCCGGCTCTGTTGGAGGAATTCACCATACCCTTCTGTAACTGCACGGATGGGAGCATTCGGGGATGCTGGGCGGTCACTGAACCTGATCATGGCTCTGATACCCTGGGTTTCGGCGAACCCTTTTTCGAATCCCCTCAAGTACGCCCAAACTGCGGAGCCGAGCGTGATGGGAACGGATGGGTTATCAATGGGCAGAAATCCGCTTGGATCTCCGGCGCCGCGGTAGCCACCCATTGTCTGGTTCATGTTCAGATCGATCCCGCCAGAGGTTTTGCGGGGATTGGAGCGGCCATTGTACCGCTGAATCTCCCAGGATGTTCCAAAGGCAAACCCCACGAGATGTTAGGAATGAAAGAACTCAATCAATGTGAGCTTTACTTTGAAGATGTCAGGATCCCCGCACATTACATGTTCTTGGATAATGCCGACTATTATTTTCCTTTTGGTAAACAGCTTCTAGCCGGGTTCAATATGACCGTAGCATGTTACGCGACGGGTTTGGCTAGGGCCGCCTTTGAGGAAGCCTTTTCTTACTGCCAGCAGAGGGTCAAGTGGGGACAGCTCCTTAAAGAGCACTATTCTGTCAGACAGAAAGTATTTGAAATGTTCAGCCGGGTTGAAGCCTGCCGGGCCTTGACGCGGCGAGCTGTCCTATTGAATGGGAGTATCTTTCCCGGCTTTCCCGAATATTCGATTGCGGCTAAGACTATGGCCACCGAGATGGCGTTTCAGAACGCCCATGATGCGATTTCGATCATCGGGGCGAGTGGGTTGAGCAAGGAATATCTCACGGAGAAGCTCTTTCGTGATGCCCGAGAAAATCTTATTTGCGATGGTACCACGGAGACGCTCAGAAAGGTGGGAGGACATTTTCTGTTTGAGGCCTACCCAAGACCTCGCGATAGCATGCAGTTCATGCGTTAGAAGTGGGCGGGCCATTTCATGGCTTCGATCACTATGACAACTTAGAGAAAGGAGAAAAAAAAGATGGCCTATACAAACGTAAAAGAAACTTTTGAAAAAATGCCGTCCGTATTTCAAGCTGCTAAGGCGAAGGGAATGAACTCCGTTATCCAGTACGTCTTCGATGGGGAGGGAGGAGGAAAGTGGATTATCGAAATAAAGGACGGAAAATGCCGGATAGAAGAAGGCACGCATGATTCTCCCAACGTTACGATCACAATGAGCGCCGAGACCTGGTTGGCCCTGGTCAACAACGAAATAAGCGGCATGCAGGCGTTTATGGGGGGCAAACTGAAAGCGACCGGGGACGTTATGGTGGCCCAAAAGATTCCTGTTCTTTTCCCGCTTTAGACCATTGGGTTCTGGTATCCGAACCATAGAGCAGCGATTGCCGGAAGGGTATGCGGAATGAATGCGCTTCTATTCTCCGGCTTTGTCGAGATGCCATCATACACAAGACGACAGCAACGGAACCGGCGTACCAGAACGCACGGTATCAGGAGGACTCACATGGCCAGAAAAATTCTAGAACCAATAGATATCAAAGGAATGAAACTGAAGAACAGGGTAGGATTTGGCCCTATCCTTGGCCAACCCGTCGACCCGGACGGTTTTGCAAATAGCGAGACGGTAAGATGGTTCGAAGAGCGCGCGCGAGGAGGGGTGGGGTTCATTATGTCGGGGACCCTTGTGCCCTTGCCTCCCGATGCCATCGCCAAGGACGCCCCGGTGATGCCGGAAACGGGGGCCTGTATCTATGACGACAAGTACATCCCAGGATGGGCTAAGCTGATCGACGTGATCCATTCATACGATGTGAAGATCGGGGGTCAAATAGCCGCTCCCGGCCCTATGATGGCGGAAGGACCTTCACCTTCTCCGTATCCCGATCAAAGCTCTCCGGCGTTCGGTATTTTTGACTTGTTGGCAGGTACTATATTGCCCGTTGAAGAAATTTCCCTCGAACGGATGGAGGCGATTAAACGCTTCCTTTCAGCGGCTGCCGGCAGGGTAAAGGCCGCAGGCTTTGACTGTGTGGAGCTGCATTGTGCTCACGGTGGTGCAAATCTTCACGCCTCCTTTCTCTCGCCTTACTACAACAGGAGGACGGATCAGTACGGCGGCAACTGGGAGAACCGGCTCCGTTTTGTCGTCGAAACGATTGAGGCGATACGCAAGGTTGTCGGCAGAGACTACCCGCTTTTCCTCAGATTTTCTGCTGATGACTTGCTGGGAGAACGGGGAATTACGCTGGACGCCTCTGTGAAGTATATCGTTCCGGCCCTTGAAAAGGCCGGTGTGGACGCAATCGATGTGAGCCAGGGATCTGTGACACATTCGATGGAGGGTATGGCCATCCCCTTGTACTACCGGAGAGGCTGCTTCATCGAGAATTCAGCGGCAATCAAAAAGGCGACGGGTCTTCCCGTGATCGGTGTGGGCCGCATCCTCGACCTTGACATGGCCGAGCAGTTCCTCGAGCAGGGGAAAGCCGATGTCATCTATCTCGCGAGCCAGTTATGTGCTGATCCTGAAACACCCAAGAAGTATTTCGAGGGGAGGCAGGAAGAGACCAGGAAGTGCATCGGCTGTAAGCCCATATTATGCGGCACGCCCTGCACGATCAATTACGACTCGCAGGTCGGTCGAATCCCCCTCACCCCAGCGGAAACCAAGAAGAAGGTCCTCGTAATAGGCGGCGGTGTCGGCGGTATGGAGGCAGCAAGGATAGCCGCACTACGGGGCCACAACGTCACGCTCATGGAGAAGGAATCTGAACTGGGAGGCATCGTGTCCGCCCTGTCCCGGACGAAGCTGAACCATGAGTTCAAGAACATCGTTACCTATTTGGGAACCCAGATGAAAAAGCTCAAGGTGGAAGTGAGGGTGTGCAAAGAGGTGACTGCTGCGGATGTCGACAACATCAAGCCGGATGTCGTCATTGTCGCGTGCGGCTCTTCGATGGTAATCCCCGACATCGCGAAAAATAGGCCGGGGGTCATGGACCACCTTAAGGCCTGCCGTGAGCCGGAAGCTGTGGGTCAGAGGGTCGTCATATGGGGACTCGCCGCTGCGGAACTTGCCCTCTCCCTTGCCGAGGAAGGCAAGGATGTGACTATCATCGGCAGCGGAGAAAAGGCGACGTTGGGCGGAGCATGGGTAGAAGGTGTGCGTCAATTGTATATATGGAGAAAACTGACGGATATTCCCCTCGCTCGTGAAACCCGTGAAGCGGCGAGGCTGCAAAACCCGCAGGCCCTCTTTAGCGTGAAGGTTGAGGGGATCGGTCCGGAAGGGGTGAAGATAAGGGATAAAGAAGGAAACGAGAAGACGCTCCCCTATGACAGCCTGATCATCTCTCGCCAGAGGACGGCGAACGACTCTCTTTTTGGAGCGCTCCAGGGGAAAGCGAAAGAAGTGTACAAGATTGGTGACTGCGACAAATTGCGTGCAATCAAGAACGCGATCTGGTCGGCTAACGAAGTGGCCCGAAAGATCTGACGGGACAACTCCACGGAGGTGTGCGATGGCCGGAACAATGACGGGGAAAACCGCGCTTGTGACTGGCGCGGCATCAGGTATCGGTCGGGCGATTGCCCTTGCGTTTGCGCGTGAGGGCGCCGGTGTGGTGGTGACGGATATTAATACCAATGCAGGGAAGGAGACAGTTGAACTGGTCGGAAAGACAGGTGGTAAGGCTGTATTTGCGCAGTGTGATGTAACAAAGGGAGAAGAGGTTAAAGCCATGGTTGAGAGTACGGTCAGGGAATTCGGACGTCTCGACTTTGCGTGCAATGACGCGGGGATCCATAACCCGTTGCCTGAATCTCTGACCGAAGTGGACGAAGATATGTGGGACAAGATTATTGCCGTAAACTTGAAGGGTGTGATGCTCTGCATGAAGCACGAGGTTCCGCCCATGCTGAAACAAGGCGGCGGAGTGATCGTCAATATCGCCTCACTGGGCGGCCTTTTTGCCGAGCCAGGGTCTTACGCCTATACCGCATCGAAACACGGCGTCATGGGTCTCACAAAAGTGGCGGCTTTTCAGTATGCCAGAGACCGTATTCGGATAAGTGCCGTCTGCCCGGCATGCATCGATACCCCCATGTTGGCTTCGGCTCCAGAGGAGGTAAGACAATACCTGAAAAGCCTCCATCCCATCGGCAGGTTCGGGAAGCCGGAGGAAGTGGCTGCCGCTGTGATGTGGCTTTGTTCGGACCTATCAGCGTTCGTAACCGGAACAGGTGTAGTTCTCGATGGCGGCGCCAGTGCCATATAAGAAGGCGGTAAGTGTTACACCCATTGCTGTATCGAAACACGATGTGATGCCTTAACAAAGGGCGACGCCTTACCCTATGAGGAGGAATAATTATGTATACCGAGTTAGACGAAAAGCTGACAGAGGAACAAAGATTATTAAAGGAAACAGCCCACAATTTTGCAAAAGAGGTTCTGCGACCTGCTTCGGTGGCTATCGATGAGATGACCAAGGAAGAAATTATTAAGAGGGGCTCTGTCTATTGGGAGGTTAAGAAAAAAGCAAGACAGCTGGGGTACCATTTAATGGGTATACCGAAAGTCTTGGGAGGTTTTGAGGCAAGTCCTTTGGAATTTCATATTGTCATGGAAGAATTCGGGTGGGGATCTCCAGGATTAGGTCTGTCTATTATCACAGATGCTTTCCCTGCAATAGCCGTTCTCATGTACCAGCCTCAAAATAAGAAGTTGATCAACGAGATCGTATTGGCTTTTATCAAAGATTCGGATGAGAAGATCGTTTCCTGTTGGGCAGCAACGGAACCGGATCATGGTTCTGACGTTGGCTTCTCCCATACAAAACGTTTTCCCGATCCAAGATTAGCTTATAGCACAAAAGCGGTACTTCAAGGCGACCAATGGGTCATCAATGGACAGAAATCAGGTTGGACTTCCAATGGGCCTGTAGCAACCCAGGCATTGAGCTATCTAACGATCCTCGACTCGAAAGGAATAGCAGGAGGTGGGATCGTAATCGTTCCTTTGGATTTACCAGGAGTGACACGAGGAGAGACGACGGAGATGATGGGGTTGTGTGATTTCCCTCAATGTGAGATTTTTTTCGAGGACGTGAGAGTACCAAAAGATTACATGGTAATAGGTCCAGATTTGTATGAAGATGCTTTTGATCCATTCGTTAATATGACCATGGCAACTGTTGCAACCGTATACACGGGGTTAGCTCGTGCCGCTTTTGAGGAGGCCTTGGAGTTTTCGAAGCGCAGGATACAAGGGGGGTGCGTTTTAGCTGATCATCAGATAATAAAGTTAAGATTGTTTGACATGTTTACAAAGGTGGAAGCGGCCAGGGCATTATCGAGGGCAGCTGTAGAATATTGTCTCAGACCGAGAGACCCGGTTCCATTGGAGTATAGCAGCGCAGCGAAAGTTTTTTGTACCCAGGCCGCCTTTGAGGTAGCCCATGAAGCAATAAAGATTCACGGGGCTTATGGTTTAACAAAGGAAGCCCTAACTAATAGGTTATTCAGGGATGCCCGTGTTTCACTTATTGAGGACGGTACCAGTGAAGCCGCAGGCCTGAGGGCGGCCTATAAAATAGTCGAGAGTTATAGGCCATGAAGATGAGAACGGTTATCCATTAAGTATAAATCTGATGAAATAGGGGGAAAGAATGAAGGGAGAAAGACCCTATTGGAACATGGAGATGGAGCCGCTTTACAGTGCGCCCGAGATGGCGAAGATCCAGCTTGACAGGCTGAAGGATCAACTTGTCAGGCTGAAGGCCAAGGGTGGATTCTTCGCTCGAATGATGAAGCGGAACAGGTTGGATCCTGGAAAACTGAGCGGGTTCGACGAATTCAAAGATAAAGTGGAAATATTCAACAAGGCAACATGGAAGAAGATCGTGGACGATTGCGATGGCGATATGCTGAAGGCCCTCGATGAACGAATTGCATGCAGCCTCGACGATCTGATCATGATCGCGACGACCACAGGAACGACAGGCGTCCCGAGTCCTTATGCATTCACCAACCGGGACCTGTGGGAGCTCTGGGGCGAGTATACGGCCCGGGGCTGCTGGAGGGCAGGAATACGAGCCCACGATCGGGTTCTGCATTGCTTTGCTCTTTCCATGGTGATTGCCGGCCTGCCAGCAGCAATGGCCTATACCAAAGTCGGAGCCGCCGTGTTGCCGGTTGGTGCAGAGGGAAAAACAGAGAGGATTCTCATGACGCAGAGCATGTGGAAGGGAACGGTTTATCTCGGCACCCCCTCCTTGCTTGAATACCTCATCGAACAGACGCCGAAGGTGATCGGCAAGGAAGTTAGGGACCTTGGGTTCAAGTTCCTCGTCTGTGGGGCTGAGCCTGGAGCAGGCATACCTGAAGTAAAGAGCAGACTGGAAAAGTCCTATGGGGCCAGGATTTTCGACATCGGGGCAGGTCTCGGTTTCTCCTGCGATCATGATGAATATCAGGGCATGCATTGGCATGGCGAAGACCTGTCGTACTACGAGCTTGTGGACCCCGATACGAAACAGCCTGTTCCTCTCACGCACGGAGCCAGGGGGGAGATGCTCATGACAAATCTTAGCGCTGACGGGCTTGTAGCAATAAGAGAGAGCGCGGGAGACGTCCACGAGGTACTGACCGAGCCCTGTGCCTGCGGGCTCAGCGGCTTCCGGTACAAAGTGATCGGCCGGGCCGACGATATGCTCAAGGTTAAGGGAATCATGGTCTACCCCAGTCACATCAAGGGAGTGATCAATGACTTCATACCACGGGTGACCGGAGAGATGCGGATTATCCTTGACGAAAGACCGCCCCGGGTAGTGCCACCCCTAAAGATACGGGTGGAGTATGCACCAGGTGTCTCGAGTGCGCAACTGGATGCCTTGGCAAATGAGATCTCCGATGCCATGAGCAAACGCCTCAAGATCAACCCTCAAATCATTTGGGCGGAGCCGGGTAGCCTCGAGCGAAGCACGTACAAAGGCAAGGTGTTTGAGAGGACCTACGATGATAAGGAGGTCAAGTAACATGCGTGATGTCTATATAGTGGGCGTCGGTATGACGCGGTTCTTCAAATGGCTTGACCGGGGAATCAAAGATCTGACCAGAGAATCTGTGACGGAGGCCCTGAACGATGCAGGTCTTCGCGAAGAACAAGTAGAGGCGGCATGGTTCGCCAATTCGACGTGGGGATATTTCGAGGGGCAGGATCAGGTGCGTGGCCAGGTGGTTCTTGCCTCTCTTGGTATTCATGGGATTCCTATCAGCAATTCGGAAGGTGCATGCGGGGGCGGGTCACAGGCGCTTCACGGAGCCTGGCTCGCCGTAGCCTCAGGTGCTTATGAGTGTGCCATGGCAGTGGGTTCGGAGAAACTCTACAACGAGAACAAGGCAAAGTCCTTTGGGGCAATAGCCAGGGGGACGGATGTGGAGAATGAACGGTCTATGATCGGTGCCTGGCTGAAAAGGCTGCATGAGGTCGGCATTGCGACATCAGCCGAGGATGTGGTCGACCCGGATAATCTAACGCGCAGCCCTATGATGGATATTTATGCCTACATGATCCGTTGGCACATGAAAGAATATGGTACCACACAACACCAGTTAGCCCTGATTACGTCCAAGAACCACTGGCACGGCTCCATGAACCCCAAGGCGCAGTATCAAAAAGAGATGACCGTGGAAGAAGTGTTGGCGGGAAAGCCGATCGTCTACCCTTTGACCGCACCCATGTGTGCACCGCTGGGTGATGGAAGCGCCGCGGCTATCCTTTGCTCTGCCGATTTCCTGAAAAGGATGAAATCGCCGAGGCCGGTTAAGATACTCGCATCGGTTTTTGGATCGAGTACCCCGAGGTATTTTGACGAGCCGGACAAGGGCATAGAAGTGAGGCTCTCTGCAAAAGCATACAACATGGCCGGAGTGGGGCCTGAAGATGTCAACGTGCTTGAGATCCATGACGCAGCGTCATACGGAGAACTGAAGATGACGGAACAGCTCGGTTTCTGTGAGCGGGGAGAAGGGGGGCTCTTCGCAGAGTCGGGCGCTACTCGACTGGGCGGGAAGATGCCAGTGAATGTGTCAGGAGGTCTTATCTCCCGCGGACACCCCCTTGCGGCCACCGGTATTGCTCAAATCTATGAACTTACAGCCCAGCTTCGCGGAGAGGCAGGAGAGAGACAGGTCGAAGGGGCAAGAATCGGTATGTCCGAGAACGGCGGTGGCCAGATCTATTTTGAAGAGGCCTCGATGGGCATACACATCCTGGAGAAGGTACGTATCTAAAGCTATCTATCATTTTCCACAGGTTAACTCCCTCTCACATAAAGGCAGAGGCGCCTCTCTACCGGAGGTTATCTCTGCCGCACTGGAAAGGCAATTTGCATTGAGATAACAAGCTAGTAGAGTTACGGGAAGCAGGTACCATGTCGGTAAAAAGAGGCAGATTGGAGAATCGAAACGCCTTAATCACCGGAGGAAGTCGAGGTATTGGTAAGGTGATTGTACGCCGCTTTGTTGAGGAAGGGGCCAACGTTTTTATCTGCGCCAGAGGTGAAAGCGCTCTGAAAGAGACTGCGGAACAACTCCGGCAGATGGGAGGAAAGGTGGCCATTCATGTGGCCGATGTCTCGGATCAGGGGTCGGTAGAACGGATGGTGGGACATGCCCTGGCCGAATTCGGCGTCCTCGACATCCTTGTCAATAACGCAGGGATAATGATGTCCAGGCGGTTTATGGATTATTCCTTTGAAGAGTTCGACCAGGTAATGAAGGTGAATTTCTATGGCCTCTTTCACGTAACCCGGGCGGTCCTCCCCTCCATGACTGAGCGGAAGAGAGGCAAGATCATAAACATGGCATCCACTGCAGGCAAATGGGGTTCCATGAATCAGAGCGCCTATAATGCTTCGAAACATGCCGTAGTCGGTCTCACCCGATGTCTGGCCCTCGAAATGGCGCCGTTTCATATCAACGTGAATGCGATCTGTCCCGCCGGAGTAGAGGGCGAGGAATTAGATTCCATGGTGGAACACTGGGCTAATGAGTTGAAGGTAACCAAAGAACAGGCACGAAAGAGTATTGCCTCTCGATCCCCTATCGGCCGTTTTGTCAATCCCGACGAGGTTGCAGCCCTTGCGGTATACCTGGCATCCGACGAGTCGGATGCAATGACAGCCCAGTCACTGTCTCTTTGCGGGGGATACCTTATGGTGTAGCCAGAAGGGGTTGGGCCGATTAACCGATGGCGAAAGACAGCGCGAACACGTGGTGAGAGGAGAGATGCTAAGACCGAGAGACACAGAGAGGAGAAGAAGGGTATGTCTAATATCCGTTTCACGGGTCGGGTGGCAGGGGTCACGGGCACCGGGGAGCAGGTAATGGAGAGCTGGAACAGGATTGTGAGCATGGAAAACCCCGTGTTCTGCAATTCTCTCCCCGCATGGTCACAAGCATTCTGGACAACGATTTGACCCGGAAGGGATAGCGAGAGGTATGCGGGAGGAGATGGCATGATAAGCCTGTATGTGATGGGATGAGACCGCGAGTTGGGAAATCGTAATCGGAGAAGTGCAGGCACAGGTACGTAGAAGTCTTGGATTGAGGGAAAGGAGGTGACGATTTGAAAGAGCGGGTAAGGTCAGCGTACCGCTGGGGGAGATAAGACCAGGATGTCACGCTGTAGAATCTTTTTGGGGGTATGAGCACCAATATTAATCATCAAACACATTATACGAGGAGGAGTATTATGAAAAGCGTTCGCGAAACGAGACAGTTCGTATTCATTTCATTATTGATACTGGCGCTGTTGGCCTTCATTGCCGGACCGTGCTTCGCCGACGGTCCTGTAATGAAGATCGCGCCAAAGGGGAAGAAGAAGATCACTATCGGGGTCATGGACCCAAATGCTGCGCTTGAAACTGCCGCATATATCAATAAGGCACATAAAGCCCAAGCGGCAAAGAGAGGCTGGGATATTCAATTCGTAGACCTGAAGGACAATATACCTCAAGCAGCGACGTACATGGAAAACATGATATCAGCCGGGTACGACGGCATCGTCATTCACTGGTTACCTCTACGAGCCATTGATAAGCAAATAAAGATGGCTTTCGACAAAGGGATTCCCGTAGTTACCATTGCCGCCTCGGGCGCGAGGTTTCCCGGAGTTCTAGCGGATGTGGGCTTTATGGAAGCCACAGACGGGGCGATGCTTGCCGAATATTTGGGAAACAGGCTGCAATCAGATGATAAGATAGTTACCATAAGCATTCCCCAGATAGAAAAGCATCAGATTCAGCTCACCGGTGCTAAGGGTGTATTCCAGGCATATAACCTCAAAGTTGTCCAGGATCTCCAATTTCCGTTCACGGGAGATCCTTTCCAATGGACATACGACCAGGTAACGAACACACTACTAGGCGATTCAAAGAAAGAAATCAAAGGCATTTATACTACCTGGGAAGGCTTTGGTATTCAAGCCGCGCGCGCTTGTCACGACCGGGGTCGGGATGACGTCATCGTAGTGATGTGTGATGACAGACCGAATACCTACAAGGAGATGGCGAGGTTGCCCGCTCTCCAGGCCGTAGCAGCGACTTCTATCCACGATAAAAATCTCAATGAAATAACGTTCGGGCTCTTTGATAAGGTGTTTAGGGGTGAAAGTGTCGTGAGTCAAAAGAACTACCCGCATATTGCAGGTCTCTTGACCAAGGACAAGCTTCCTCCTTCCGGATACTTTTACGATGTTTGTGGAGGCTACAAGGCGCGCAAACCTGATTTTGAGGTAAAATAGGTTTATCCACTCACTAAGCTTTCTCCTCTCATGGACCGAAGAGGGGAGAACATTATTCTTGTCTAGGAAGAGCCCCGCGATGGAGAGTGGAAGTAGCTCCAACATCATTCTGGAAACCAGAGGAATTGTGAAAGATTTCTCGGGCCAGCGTGCCCTTGACGGGGTAGACTTCGACGTTCGGGCAGGGGAAATACACGCGCTCATAGGCGAAAACGGTGCGGGCAAATCCACACTTATCAAGATCATCGCGGGTCTCTTCCGGCCAAATGAAGGGGAAATCCTGGTGGATGGACAGGTTAGAGCCATCTGCAGCCCCAGAGACAGCCAGGAACTCGGTCTTGCCTTCATCCACCAGGATCTCAACGTGGTACCCCATCTCTCTGTCGCAGAGAACATATACCTGGGAAGGTATCCGAGAAGTGCATTCGGATTGGTGAAGCTCAGCAAGATGGTCGAAATGGCCCGTTCCATTCCCGAAGCGGTGCCTATGCACACGGATTTCCGGAGGCCTGTGGGAGAATTGCCTCTCATTGAGCAGTGGAAAACGGTTATCAACCGCGCTCTCGCCGTGAAGTCCCGGATCATTTTCATGGATGAGCCCACCACCTCCCTGACCCACAGTGAGGTAGAGGAGCTTTTCAACTCCATCTCTCACCTGAAAGAAAAGGGGAAAGCGATCGTCTACGTTTCCCACCGGATGGAGGAAGTTTTCAAGCTTGCCGACAGGGCAACAGTAATCAAGGACGCAAAGAAAGTCGGGACCGCCTCAGTCAACGTTCTGAACTCGGGGCAACTTTACCGCATGATGCTGGGGAGAGAACTCGAGGACGTGTTTCCCTTAAAGGCCCCCCCCAGGGAGAAGGTCTGTCTAGAGGTGAAGAATCTTTCCCGAGGAACTGCCGTCAGGAACGTCAGTTTTCAACTTCGCGAGGGCGAGATTCTCGGTCTTGCCGGACTTGTCGGCTCGGGGAGGACTGAACTAGCCCGTCTGCTCTTCGGCGCGGACCGCAAGGATGGAGGAGATATCTTCATAAATGGAGACAAAAGGGACATCAGATTTCCTACCGAAGCTATCAGGCATGGCATCGGCTTGGTTCCGGAGCAGCGGCACACACAGGGGCTCGTCCTCCCAATGGACGTGAAGCAGAATATTACGCTCCCGAGCCTCAAAAAACTGTGGAAGTCAGTGAGGCTTCCCCTTTTGAGTCGCCGAAAAGAGAACACTCTTGCGCAGAAGTTCGTCATCACGACGGCCGTCAAGACGTACGGGCTGAATCAATCGGCATCTTCGCTCAGCGGTGGAAATCAACAGAGGGTAGTCCTTTCCAAATGGCTCTGCGCTGAGTCGGCGGTCCTGATACTTGATGAGCCGACCAAGGGGATCGACGTGGGCGCGAAGTTCGCAGTCTATCGGCTCATTACTGATCTCGCCCGAGAGGGAAAAGCAATTATTGTCATATCATCCGACCTCATTGAGGTCGTAGGGCTTTCTCATCGGATCCTCGTGCTGGATCAGGGTAGGATCAAAGCAGATCTAAGGAGGGAAGAAACGGATCTGCAGTCGATTCTTGCCATGTGTCTGGAGAAAGGCTCGAAATGCCTGGGAACATCTATTAACTGAAGGTCGATGAGATAGTTTCATGGAAGGAAAGGAATCAACCAACGTGCGGGCTCTCGTATTTGCGGGCAAGTATGGAACGCTACTCTGTCTCTTTGCTATGATCGTTGTTTTCAGCATCCTCCTCCCCGCATTCCGGTCGTCTAATAACCTATTGAATCTCCTCGGGCAGACTGCCATCCTCTCGTTAATGGCCGCCGGGATGACCTGCACCCTAAAGATGGGAGACTTCGATCTCTCTATCGGGGCCATCGCTGCCCTGACGGGGATCGTCACGGCAAAGATTCTGCTGGCTAACGGAGGGATCTCATTGGCGATTGCCTGTGGTCTTGGCACGGGTCTCGTAGTCGGCCTCATTAATGGTATCTTTGTGGCCTACGTTGGACTTAACGCATTTGTGTGCACCCTGGCCACGATGAGCATAATCTTTGGGTTATGCCTGACGGTCACTAAGGGCATAATGTTATTCGGCCTGCCCCAGGGCTTTGAGTTTTTTGGCCGAGGGGATGTCTTTGGGATTCCCTTCCGCTTCATCTCCATGGCCTGCCTGCTTTTTGTTTTGTGGTTCTTCCACAAGTACACGCCGACCGGCAGAAGGATGGAGGCCATTGGAGGTAATCCCGTGGCCGCGCAACTTTCAGGAATCAAGGTGGAATACAACAGGCTTCTCGGCTACCTGTTATCGGGCATTTGTGCGGCGGCCGCCGGGGTTTTGCTCGCCTCATCAACAATGAGTGCAACCTCCACGCAAGGGGCCGCCTACCTGTTGGATGCTTTTGGTGCCTCCTTCATCGGCGCCTCGACGGTCCGTGTGGGCCAGTTTCATATCCCGGGGACCTTCGTTGGCGTTCTCATCGTCGTGGTGGCTATCAACGGTCTGGTGATCCTTATGGTGCCCGGTTATTTAACCGATATGATTAAGGGAATCATCCTCTTGTTAGCGATCATATTGTCTGGTGCGGTAGGGAAGTTCGTAAAGAGCAGATAGGTAGAAAAGGAGAAGCGGCGCAGCGGCCTTTCTGGGAAGTTTCGATAGCTGCTATCTATCCGCTGTTTTCAGACTCTTGAAAATGTTTCAATTTGATTCTCATATATTTTAATATTTAACGCATCCAAAGGCAGGTTTTTACCATTTGATGGGGTGGGTGAGGGGTCATCCGTTGTATGAGTAGAGGTTTTCGAGAAAGTTTTGGAATGGACGATTCCAAAAATATTGTTGAAAGGAGGACGACTTATGGAAAAGTGGGGAAGGTTAGCGGGTGTCATTTTCGCAGTCTTTTCTTTACTGTGGCTGGGATCTTTTTCAATAACCTTTGCTGCCCCAGCTGGGAAGCCGATTGTCATCGGGTACATCGGTAATGTTTCTTCGCCGGGGACTAAGCCCTGCATGGATATCCAGAGGTACGCCGTGGAAGAGATCAACAAGGCTGGCGGGATCCTTGGCCGTCCAGTGGAGTATGTAGTACTTGACGGCAAGGGAGACACATCGCTGTCAGTAGAAGCGGCCAGGCGGTTGATTATGGATAATAAGGCCAGCTTCGTTTTGACCGAAGGGCGGTCCGAGATTTGTCTGGCTGCGCAGGAGAACTCGGCAACACTTTTCAAGGAATATCCGCATATCCTGGTCTTCAACGGTCCCATGGCTTCCGAGCTGACGGAAAAGGTTGTGGACAACTATGAGAAGTATAAGTTCTGCTTTAGGGATTGGGTCCCGGAGCCTGACCACTACTCCTGGCTCGAGGGTATGATGGGGGGGCTCTTTAAAGGGGTTATTAAGGGCAAGAACCTGGCTATTCTCTGGGAGGACTTGGCCTGGACCCAGAAGTGGCGCAAAGGGATTGACTACCTGAAGCTCCCGTCCTGGGAAGAGATAGCCAAGCAGAAATACGGCTTGGAAGTAGTTTATAGCAAACCTGTCAAGCCGCGCGGGACCATGTATCTTCCGATTTTGCAAGAGATCGCTTCCAATAAGGCCGACATGATCTGGTTTGTAAGTTCGTGGTTCACCGACACTGAAGCTTTCGCCAAGATGTGGGCCGATTCGGCAGCCCAAAATATCCCGGTCTATTTATATGGTGGGGTTGCCCAGACGCACGATTTCTGGAGGATGACCGGTGGGAAGGCGCTGGGAATGATCTCTGGATTCTACGAAGGTGATATCCCTTACACGGAAAAGACCCTTCCCTTTATCGCCCTTGGGAAGAAGCTGGGGATTCCGCTCCAGGTTCATGTCCATTTTGCCTACGCTGACATCTACCACTTCAAAGCAGCAATTGAAAAAGTCGGTGGAACGGATGATGTAGAAAAGCTGATTAAGGCTTTGGAGGAGGTAGAAATAGTCACCTCTATTGGGAAAATGAAATATGAAACCAAGCGCATCAAGCCTTTTTTCCATTCCCGTGTCATGTGTGATCCGGAAAATCCTTATAGAATTTTACCTGGATACTTTCCACTGTTCCAAGCCCAGTTCCAGAAAGAAGGAAAGATGGCTTGGGTGGTAGATGAAAATGGAAAGCCAATTCCCAAGAATTACGTTCCTCCGGAAAAACTTCGAAAGAAATAACCCGTAAAAGAAGAAGGTAGACTTGTTCTTAGAAAACGGGTCTACTTTTCTTCTTTTCGGCTGAGGAAGGCCTCTAATAGGTTCCTATGTGAGCTGAGCGGGCCGCAGCCGTAGAGATCCTCAGGATAAATCCCAAATTCTCTCTGGAGCGTTATGCCAAGATCCTTCCTTTCCCACAGCCTGTAGCAGATCGTGTCGTCGAAGGCCTGCGCAAAGCGGGGCTGAAGTGAGAGAAAAGAAGTTTCAACAAGATCCTTCTTCATTTAATCATGCACATTTCTACCAGTAATCGTTGACTTTAGAAACTATCTTAGTATAAAGATTTGAGGTGAAAGAAATAGCCGAAGGAGACCTGGCGGAACTCCTTTTTAGGAAGGCTCAGTATCTGCTATAAATCTTCTACTTTCGGACCACCCAAAATGTTTGGATTTGATTTGCATATATCCACCCGGCATGATGATCTCCGCTGGAAATTTTCAACTTTTCAAGCATGCCTCGATTGAAGAGGCAGGTGCCTAGCTTCAATCCTTTAAGCCTAAATCTCCTAGTCTGTGTCCTTTTTGTGGCCGCCAACATTGAAATTTCAAAGGCGGATGCTTAAATTATTATGACTCGTGGGAGGTGGCTATGATGAAATGTAATCGTTGCGGTGGCGCGATGTCTTATGAGAAGTTTTACGGTCAGGCTGAGGATTATTTCGGATGGAGATGTATTGTCTGTGGAGAGATAGTGGACCAGGTGATCTTGGAGAACCGATTCCGAAGGAAACGATGATCGCCCCTGGGAAGAAGATTATTCGGGG
>Ga0326726_10001926_pt1 | contig 19283 bp, 15 predicted proteins | sample MHFenrmetagenome_2_FD_207603 | JGI IMG/M metagenome (GOLD analysis project Ga0326726, IMG submission 207603) | Lab enriched peat soil microbial communities from Michigan Hollow, Ithaca, NY, United States - MHF15MN | ecosystem: Environmental > Terrestrial > Soil > Wetlands > Peat | place: USA... | reverse complement strand
ATGGGGATGACGAGTCCTTTTCTCATCAGGATCATTGCCCGGAGTGGCCACGTTGGGGACTCTGCCGGGCATATCTTTGGGATCTCAACCATCGGGAGCGTTTTGGGCACGTTCTTGCCTATACTCATCTTCATTCCGACCCTTGGTACAGCGACGACGATACTTATTTTTGCAGCTGTGCTTTTCGTTGTCACCGCGCTGGGTTTTGCCAATAGAAGGACCGCACTCCTTTGTATCGCAGTGGCTGTACCGTTTCTTTTTCCGATGCCGCCAATGCGAGAGATCCCTGGAAAAGTCTACTCCACGGAGTCTGCCTACCAGTTTATACAGGTATTTGACAGAGGTCTTTATCGCTACCTCGTTTACAACGATGCAGTAGGGTTCCAAACGGCCGCCAACAAAATAAGTATCTTCACCGGTCTCTATTACGATTACTACTCGCTTCTTCCGCTCTTTTTCGAGACTCCCCCCCGAAGCGCTCTCATTATCGGCCTGGGAGGTGGGATCATAGCAAATCAAATGCACTGCTTTTACCCGGACATGGGCGTTGACGGCGTGGAGATAGACCCGAAGGTAATAGAGATTGCCCGAAAGTACTTCGCCCTTACCGATACCGTGAAGGTATTCAATCAGGATGGGCGGATTTTCATGAACCTGGGAAAAAGAAAATACGACATCGTCATCATCGATGCCTACACACAACAGGTCTATATCCCTTTTCACCTTACGACAATAGAATTCTTCAACCAAGTGAAAAGAGGACTCTTGGGCAACGGAATTGTTGCCATGAACGTTTCCTCGGCAAAAGATGACTCACCTCTCCTCAGGAGTATCACGAATACGCTCCGGCTCGCGTTCAGGCATGTATACCAGCTCAGAATCCCGGACTCCGTCGATAATTTCGTGCTTGCTTCAGATCGAAAAATCAATTTTGAGTTTCCCACAAGCGGCTTTGAAAAAGAAATGCAAGATATGGCGCGGTACAGCCAAAAGTTCTTTACCGAGAGCCCATACGACGAGAGATACAAGCCCCTCACCGACGATAGGGCACCGATCGAGCACATGGTGGATTGGGAAATATTAAAGCAATTAGTCAAAGGTTAAGTCCGGCGTGAGCCGAACTTCTCCGGAAGCATCCCTATTTTTCCCTTCTCCCCGTCACATCTCTTCTCCATTTCTGCAGATTTTGTCTCCCTATCTCCTCACCTCTTTGTCTCCGCATGCGGTTTTCTCCCTCTCCGCGTCCCCCCGTCTCCAAAGAGAAGCACATTAACGGAGCAGAAGATCAGTGGCCAAGGGCACCAGCAGTCAGAGCATCAGATTTAAGCCCTGATATTCTGATATCTTGCTAACCTGCCTTCTCATTTTCTGATATCCTGATATGCCGCCATCACGATGCTGTTCTTCATCTCCCCTCCCCTCATCTCCTGATCTCCTCTTTTTGCTCTCCGTATCTCCGTATCTCCCCGTCTCCCTGTCCATGTTTTGATTGTCTCCGCGTCTCGTTTCCCCTGATTACCCGATATCGGCACTTGACTATTCTTCTTACTCAAGACATCATTGTGTAAAAGCCTCAGCATGGCTGATCGAAAGAACCGAATTGCCTCTTTGCTGATTGGCCAGCTAATATTCTGAGGGAATTTACAGTAGTGCATGGAATCGATGTCGAAAATTTCTTCCCGCCCCTCCCCTTATCTGGTGGTCGCAGGCTTAGCTGCTCTGATTTTGTTTGTGTACTGGCAGGTGGGAGGGTATTCCTTCACCGGATTCGACGATGATGTCTACGTCTACGAAAATTCTCATGTCCAGAGAGGCATGACTAAGGATAGTCTTAAATGGGCCTTTACGACTTTCCATGCCTCCAATTGGCATCCCCTGACCTGGGTGTCGTACATGGTCGATACGGAACTATTTGGTTTCTCAGCAGGATGGCACCACCGGATGAATGGGGTGTACCACATATTGAATACGGAACTACTCTTTTTGGTTCTGTGGGGGATGACAGGGGGGCTGTGGCCGAGTGCGTTTGTCGCGGCTCTTTTTGGGGTTCATCCGCTGCACGTGGAATCAGTGGCTTGGATAGCAGAGCGTAAAGATGTGCTGAGCACGCTGTTTTGGTTCTTGACGATGGCTGCCTATCTCCGATATGTCCGCCGCCCAAACTTTAGGCGATATGTTCCGGTAGCAGCGTTTTTTGCGTTAGGTTTGATGAGCAAGCCGATGCTGGTCACGCTGCCGCTCGTCCTTCTATTGCTGGACTGGTGGCCCCTGGGGCGAATGACCTCGAAAGATTCCCAGGGTTTTTCCTCCGGGTCCTATGCCTTATTCAAATTTTTCCGATTGGCATGGGAGAAGGCGCCCCTCTTGGGATTATCGGCAGTTTCTTGTGTCATCACTCTACTTGCACAGACTAAGGGAGATGCGGTTCGATCCCTCGATTACGTGCCTTTCGGAATAAGGCTTTTCAACTCGTTTGTATCCTATGTGTTTTACTTGTGGAAGGCAGTTTGGCCTTCATCGCTTGCGGTGTTCTATCCCCATCCGGCGAGCATCCAGGCGGAGATACCCTTCTTGAAGATCGGAGGGGCGGTCGGATTGCTTGCTGGCCTTTCCCTCCTGGTATTATGGCAGGGTAAGCGGCGGCCGTATCTACCAGTGGGATGGCTATGGTATCTGGGCACTTTGGTTCCTGTGATCGGGTTAGTTCAGGTGGGTGATCAGGCCGTAGCCGATCGATATACATACGTGCCATTAGTCGGGGTATTCATCGCTTTAGCCTGGAGCATCCATTCCGCCTTTCTGAAGCGACGATTCGTCCGGCTTGCGTTAGGGCTGTTGGGAGGTGGAGCGGTAGTCGCGCTTGCTATGGTTGCTTGGAACCAAACAGCTTACTGGCGTGATAGCGTCACCTTGTACTCAAGAGCGTTGAGAGTCACAGAGAATAACTGGTTGGCATGGAACAACTTAGGCTTCACGTATGAGAAAATGGGCCAACGCGAGCAGGCGATCGCTTGTTATCATGAGGCGCTAAGAATCAAACCAAATCAGCCTATCGCATGGAACAATCTCGGAGGCCTCTACATGAAGATGGGACGACTGCAGGAAGCTCTCGAGGATCTTCAGATCGCTATAAAATTAAACCCGTATCTTGCAAAAGCACATAGTAGTCTTGGTTTCATTTATGCAAAAATGGGGTTATTGGAAGAGTCAATTGAGCACCTTGAAACTGCCGTACAGATCGATCCTATGTATGGGGAAGCTCATCACAACCTGGGCGTTGTTTACAAAATGAAAGGATGGATAGACAAGGCGATTGAGGAGTTCCAAATTGCATCAGCACTAATTCCTAATTACCCACAAATTAGCGGGGCTTACCACGATAAGAGCACGCCGGTAAATCAATCACACGGTGTCGGATCACCATAAGAGGCCACAGCCCATGATGACACCTGCCGGCAATACTGCCGACAGTTCAAGGTTGACATTTTTTCGAATGATGATTAGCTTGGTGCCCCTTTTTCTGCCTGCATTCCTGATAAGTGGGACATTCCCAGCGATGATTACCAAAAGAGAAGGATAACCGGGAGCCGGGTTTCTTGACCCTCCGGCATCCTTTTTCTGCAAACCAATCCCTAATCCCAAATTTCTTAGAATCCCGGGTTCCGAAATCCACATCCCAAAATTTGGGGAAAACCCGCAGGGGTGCGGGATATCACGCATATATGGAAATAGTTTCACAAGATTGAGGAATGAGTTACTTATTCCAGCTTTCTGCCATCATTTTAACATATTGAAATTAAAGCATTTTCATTTTCGTATCAAATAAGGTTTTTCCGATAAAGTTCTAAAGAATTCGGCATGGTGCTTGCTTTGTAGAAAAGCGAATGGAAAAAATAAGCTGCCAAACCATGAAAAGTAAACTTCTAAGAACCAACTTGTTAATGTTACTCACCATCCTCTTCTTGATGCTCCCCCTTACCTCGGGAATGGCGGAAGTGAAAGGATCTTTTCTTTACAAACTCTCGAATTTCACTGGTACGATTCCTTTTAGCTGGGTGAGGGTTGTTCCTGACAAAGAGATGAATGAAATCTACGTCGTTGATACTTCCGAGGGGGCGGTTCGTATATTTAACAACTCCGGGATGGAGATCTACAACTTCGGTGATGACGGGTCTATAGGCTATATCTACGATATCGCGGTCGAGGAAGACGGAAATCTCCTTGTCCTTTCTTATAAGCCTGCAGGGAATGGCCTGAAGCCTTCGATCCTCCGGTGTAATTACAGGGGTGAAGAAATTTCCGAAATAGATATAAAGAACCTCCCCTCAGGGTTTTCCGGATTCTCGCCCATCCAGATCTCCTACCGGGATGGGCACCTCTATATGATAGACAAGAATCAAATGAAGGTGCTGGTCACCGACAAGAACGGCCTTTTCGAAAACGGTTATGACCTCGCCTCTATTATCGGCCTGGACGAGAAGAAAAGGGCAGATACGGGAATCGTCGGCTTCAGCATTGATAGGGAAGGAAATATGTTTTTTACAATTCCTCCTCTTTTCAAGGCATACAAGCTTTCTCCTGACCGGAAGTTGACAGCCTTCGGTCAACGCGGAGGCGCCCCTGGAAAATTTAACATCGTGGCGGGGATTGTATCGGATGATAAAGGTTATGTGTACCTGACGGATACGTTGAAGTGTGCCGTAATGGTCTTCGATAAGGACTTCAACTTTCTATCGCAGTTCGGCTACCGCGGTTATGATCAGGGGGGCTTGATTGCGCCGAGGGAGCTGGCCGTGGACGGCGCGGGCAGGATTTATGTCGTCCAGAGCGCGCGAAGGGGAGTCAGCGTTTTCCAGGTGAAGATCGACTAATGGGCATAGAGCTAAGAGCATAGAGCATAGGGAAATTAGAACATCATGCATAACACGCAGAGCAAAAAATATGGAGTTAAGGAAATTGCTGAGGCAAAAAAGACTGCTTTTGCTCTATGCCCTCTGCCCTCTGCTCCATGCCCTATGCGTTCTTTCGGATAAACAGGGGGGTTGTCTGGGGGGAAATAAAGAAATAGCGAAGGAGGTGGTCGAGAGCAAATTAAGAGTTAAGAATGGAGAGTTGAGAATTAAGAAGTAAGCACTAAAAAAAAACAAAAATTAATTTAGGAGGAAAAAATGAAAGCATTGAAATTGAGTTTGGTTATCATGGCTGCGGCCTTGCTAACCATTGGTTTAAGCGGGATGGCGTATGCCTTCCATAGTGGCGGCGTTGGCAGCTGCGAAGGCTGCCATACGATGCATAACTCAAGCGGTGGTGCGGCTATGTTTGGTCACGGTGGCCACACTATCAATCCCATAGGCAAAACTCAATATACGGGCGTAGCGTATCTTTTGCAGGGCAGTGATCAGAGCTCGACCTGTCTGAACTGCCACGCGCGTACGGGTGGTTTTGGCGTATTGACCTATAACATTCCGGCACCTGGAACAGGTCCTTCAAACTATACTCCCGGAGGCGACTTTGCCTGGCTTGCGAAGACTTGGGGAACCTCGGCTTCCGGTAAAGGTGAAAGACATGGTCACAATATAATCGCGGCCGATTTCGGTTTCCCACTCGGAGACACAACACTAACCACCGCTCCTGGAGGCTCTTACTCTGCGAGTAACCTTACTTGCATTTCCTGCCACGATCCGCACCCCAGCGCCAGGTACGATACCACAGACACTCTCCTTTACTCAAAGATTGGGACGTCAGTCCCTCCTATTATCGGATCCGGCTCCACCGGAACTCAGGCTGGTGGTGGTCAGGCAGTAGGGACATATCGCTTCCTCGGTGGCGTAGGCTACAAGCCATTCTCCAACTCTGAAGCTGGCTTCACAGCGCCCCCTCCTGTTGCGATATCACCGAGTACCTACAACATGTCGGAAAACACCAATGACTGTAGGGTGGCATATGGTCAGGGAATGTCCGAGTGGTGCGCAAACTGCCACGGCAACGGCCCCGGCGGCATCCATGGTGGTAACGCCGACGGCAAAACAGCGCCGTTTATCCATCCTGCTGGAGCCGGCGCTGTCCTTTCGGCTAACGCAAATATCGGAGGAAGTTCCACGACTATAGCCGCCATCTATGACGCCTACAAGGGTAGCGGTGACCTGACAGGCTTAGCGGCTAGTTCATACTGGTCTTTGGTTCCTTATGAGGAAGGCGTAGGCAGAGCCCAACTGAGAACAAACGGCCATGCGGGCAATACTGGTGGAGCTTTACAGATTGTTGGTCCCTCCGGCTCAGAAAATGTGATGTGCGTCTCCTGCCATAGAGTTCATGCAAGCGGGTTTTCCAGCATGGGCAGGTGGGATTTCGGTGCACAACTGATAACCAACGCTAATACTGCATACAATTATTCAACTTCGAACAGTGCCACTGCTCCACAGTCGGAGCTCGAGTATGAAGCTGCAATGAACGGTAGGCTTCCAGGCAAATTTGTCAGCTATCAGCGAAACCTCTGCAACAAGTGCCACGGGAAAGATTAATTTAACCCTTTCCTCCCTCTCCATCCGAAAGGAAGAGACCGGGGGTGAAGGAAAGAAGGAGGGGGCCGGAGATACCGGCCCCCTTTTTTTTTAGTTGAATTGTGAGCTTTTATAAGTTTTAATAAACCTTAAACCACACCTTTTAGATTGCACTGAAAATGAAAGGGGGTTCAAGACCATGCTGAAGAAAGTTCTATGCCCGCCCCGGCCTTCGAAGCCCTGGTGTATGGAGGGTAGTAGGCTGCTCTCTGCGCTATGCGTTTTTGTTCTTCTCGGTTGCCAGGCAACCCTCTTACAGGTGAAAGCCCCCCTTGAAGAAGAAGGGGAAGTCTATCTTTATATCCAGCCGTTTCCGCAAGAAGCGGACAGGTTAAGGTTTAAAATCCTGGAGATCTCTGCCCTGAGTAGTGATGGAAAGGAGTTTCCTCTTTCCGTCTCTCTTCCCGAGCTGAAGGGACCTGACATGAAGAGGCAGCGACTGCTTGCCTCGGGTCAACTGCCCCCAGGTTCTTATACCGGATTCTCATTCAGGGTAAAGGATGCTATTTTGAGAGTGGAGGATGGAGAAGCTCAACTCCTGTCACCCGAAGAACCTGTAAAAATGAACTTTCTTTTTTCAATCGTAAGAAAGAAGGCCTCCCTCATCACACTTTCGTTCAAATATACCGAATCGATCAAAGGAGAGGTTAACTTTTCCCCGGTATTTTCTTTTCTTATACCGGCCAGGCCGATCACCAGCCTGGTGGGATATGTAACCAATTACGGTTCCAACAATATAACGGTCTTCGATAAGAAATCGGGCCAAGCGGTCGGCATGATTGCGACAGGAAGAGGGCCCGCAGGAATGGCCCTTGACCAGATGGCCAGGAGGGCTTACGTCGCTCTGACGGGGGAGGATGCTATCGATGTGATCGATGTGGCAGCCGGAAATGTGATCACCCGGATAAGGCTTAATCCTGGGGATAAGCCCCAGGAAATAGCTCTCACACCCGATAGGAAGGTGCTTCTTACGGCCAATACAGGATCGAACACCGTAAGCTTTGTGGACCCCTTTACCCTTTTGGAGGTAAACAGGATCATGGTGGGAAACGGTCCTCATTCCATTTTGATGGACCCGTTGAGGAGGCGGGCCTATGTTTTTAATACACTCTCCAGCACCCTTTCCATCCTCGATATTGCAAATAAAGCCCTCATCACGACCATCTCCACAGAGCCGAGCCCCTTAAGGGGACAGTTCAGCAGAAAGGGAGACAGGTTTTATATTATCAACGAATGGTCTTCGTATCTCACTGCGATAGATCCTGGAACTTTATCAGTCCTCAGGAGGTTCCAGGTGAGAATGGGCGAGAGCTCTATAAAGGTCGATACCAATACGGACCTTGTCTATCTTGGCAGAAAAAATGACCCGCTCGTGGAGGTATACGAGCCCGTAACTTTTGTTAATATTGATTTCGTTAAGAGCGGGCCGGGTGTGGCATACATGACCATCGATGGCGAGGAAAACAATCTTCATATCGTAAACACTGGGAAAAAAACCCTGATGATATTCAATCTGGTTAGCAAGAAGATTGTTGCTGAGATTGATGTCGGTGAAAACCCGTACTGGGCCACGATGATGGGAGAACGTTGAAGAAGGCATAGGGCAAATCACGAATTAAAGTGACTAAAATGCCTAAAGTGACTAAAGTTAAGAGTGGCTAACGGATTGTGGAGGGATCAAAATGGTTTCGGTCATTTGGTCATCGGTGTTTGGAATTTATTTGGAGCTTGGAATTTGGAATTTGGAATTTTGAAAAAAGTTGTCATGCGCTATGCGCTTTGCACTATTCCAATGGTGTTTATCTTGGTGTTGTTACCAGGATTGGGAAGGGCTCAGGGGATCCTGCAGGGATTGAGTGGTTATTCAGAGACCGAATACGACTCTTTTTCGACTACATCAAAAGATGCCACAGGGACTACAACGAAGACATCCATCAATAGCTTGAGAGAGCGGGTCAGCCTTGACTTAAACACTACCATCTTCCCCAATCTCGGACTTAGGGCAGGCGGCATGTTCGAGAAAGATATATCGTGGAACAAAACCGATGGCATGAATACAAAGTCCACAACCACCCAATTGAGACCTTACTTTGATCTTGTGTTCAGCAATCCCATTTACACTGCGGGGGTAGGCTATAACAGAAGAGAAGAAACGGACAAGGCCACAGGTTCACCAAGCCTGACCACGGTGAATGAGGATTATCATGCCATTTTAGGATGGAGGCCTGTGGGATTCCCGTCCATGGATTTTTTGTTTAGGAGGACAAACACCTTCGATAAGACGGGTGTCACAGAGAATGTTACCACGGATTTCTTTAACTTGAGCTCGACATACACTTACAAGGGCCTCTACCTCCAATATCAGGGTACCTATATCGATACCACAGACAAGTTAAATCATTTTGAGACCACGGACATGATCCATACAGGAAGAATAACGTATACCGATTCGTTTTTTCACAATCGGGTATCTTTTAATGGAAGCTATAACGTTATTTTCGATGAAACAACAAACACCTCCACCGGTGCAGCAGTCGGTGGAACCATAAGCTCTCAGATATTCCCTTTCGCCGGGCTTTTTCTGATCACAAATATGCCTACTATGGGTGCGTTGTCTCCCAATTCAGCTTTAATCGATGGTAACTTAACTGTAAGCAGCGGAATCAACATTGGAGTTCCTCCCCTTGGAGGAAATGCCGACCCGAGAAATATTGGTCTTGATCTTCTAAATTCGACCCAAGTGAACGAGCTCTTTGTATGGGTGGATAGAGATCTTTCCTCAGCTCCTGCCATTGCCAACTCCTTCTCATGGGATGTCTATACAAGCTCAGATAATCTGACCTGGACCTTCCAGTTTACTGTCTCCCTTCCTCCTCCTCCTCCGCCTCCTGCGTTTCCTACGGGAGTCACTTTTGGACCTTTTCAGAACCGCTTTGATATAACCTTCCCGAATGTGGTAACGACGCGATACATAAAGGTAGTGGTGAAGCCCCTTACCGCAGCAGCGGCGGCCCTGGTACCGAGTTTTGCAAATCCCGATAGAATATTTGTCACCGAGCTCCAGGCTTTCCTTAAGAAACCAACATCGCAGGTAGTAAAAGGGCCGGGCGCGAAGACAACAAGGATTACTCATCTCTTAAATACGGACGTCCGGGCCACCATTTTGAATATTCCCACCCTTTATTACGAGTCCTCTTTTTTCTTTGACAGAGAAGATCCTTCCGGTGTACAGACGTACACGCTTTCCAACGGATTATCCGCAAATCACAGGTTCAGCGAAATTTTTTCGGGCAATGCAAGGGTGGCCATAGAGAATGGCGAACAGCAAAATAAGACGAGGACCGCATACATCTATTATGCATCGATCGTCGCCACTCCTTTAAGGACACTGAGCGATACCTTGGTTTACAGCGGGCGGCAGGAGACGGTCGGTGGAAAATCAAATGATAATAATTCAATATTCTTGAACAACACTGCCGCTCTTTATAAAGGGATAGATGTTAATCTTAATGGGGGCGTTAGCTTTGCGAAGAACGAAATGGGCCAAAGTCAAACCAGCACCATCATTAACTTCGGGTCCACTATCACCCCTCATCGGACCCTGACGCTGAACCTTAGTTATTCGGATACAATAACAAATCAATCAGGAGGAGGCTTGCCATCATCTTCGACTTTTTCAAGGAGGGGGCAGGTTGACTTGAATTATACCCCTTTTGAAACATTACAGCTGTTTGCCTCGGTTGGAGTTTTACTAGAAAAGGATCAAAAGACACAAACGATCCAGAATTACGGGATCAACTGGTCACCTTTTCCCGACGGCACACTCCAGTTTAGTTTTGCTTTTAATGAGAGCCTGAATTCATTCGATAATTCGAAGAGCAGGGTAATCGTTCCGTCTTTGAGGTGGAATATAACCAGCCGCATCCTTTTAACTGTGTCTTATCTGAATATAAGGACCTCGTCAAAGTCACTGTCGACGGATTCCAACGGTTTCAGTGCTAATTTGAAGATATTTTTATAAAGCAATTATATTGACAAGTTATGAAAAGTATTTGATATTTATAATTTGTTGACAATCTTCACAGATATTGACTACCCATGGAAGGGGGAGAATCATGTTGGTTGTGAAGAAATCTTTCAATCGATTAAAAATCTTGTTGTTTTTGACTCCCTTCTTTTTATCAGCTTGTGCCACAACTGACATATACCGTGACCCAAACATGGATTTTGGGGCGATACAAACCATTGCCGTAATGCCTTTCCTGAATCTCTCAAGGGATAATACCGCGGGCGAACGAGTGAGAGACGTCTTCATCAACAAACTATTATCAACAGGTGCTGTGTACGTACTTCCGATCGGCGAGGTCGCAAGAGGGATTACGAGGGTAGAGATTCAGAATCCGGCTGCTCCGTCTCAAGAAGAGGCGGTAAAATTGTCGGGGTTTATCAAAGCCCAGGCCGTTATTACGGGAGTGGTTAGAGAGTATGGCGAGGTGAGATCAGGTTCGACGTCCGCCAATGTTCTATCACTTAGCCTCCAGATGATCGAGGCACAAACAGGAAAAATCGTATGGACTGCAACCTCCACGAAGGGAGGAATAAGCATGGTGGATCGGCTTTTGGGTGGAGGAGGACAGCCGATGAACGATATCACTGAAAAGGCTATAGATGATCTCATCAACAAACTTTTCAAATAGTTATTTCCACCATTGGATAATGAAAAGTGATAATCCCGTCTTGCCCCTCCTTGCCAAACGGAAGATGGAGAGATTCGTTGCAGCAATTTTATTGATATTTTTTGTTATCATTTCAGGGTGCGGAAATACAAAGGAGACGGTGAAGTTGGATATTCCCTCCCGACAAGCTAAAATCAAAATTGCCGTTCTCCCGATTGAGAACCTCAGCGCGACAACAGCTCCGCTTAAGGACATAAGGCTCTCTTTAATCGATGGGTTGAGGATACAGGGCGCCACTGTCATCGAGGAACAGGAGCTTGAGCGATTTATGGCCAAATACCGAGTCCGTTATGTAGGCGGCATCGAAACGTTGGTAACCGAAGCCTTAAAGAGGGAGACGGGGACGGATGCGGTTCTGATCACATCTTTGGAATTTTATAGCGAGAGGGTCCCTCCCAAACTTGCTATGGTTTCAAGGCTTGTTTCTACGGGAAATAGGCCAGTGATTTTATGGACCGATGGTGTTGGATTGTCGGGGGATGACTCACGGGGGATCCTCGATTTGGGTCTAATCGAAGACCCAAAGGCACTGATGAAAAAGGCACTACAGGCACTCCTTGGCTCTCTCAATGACTACTTGTCGGACAAAAAGAAGATCGGTGTGGTCAAGGGCGTAAAGCGGAAGTTTCAGCCTAAGATATCTTACCGCTCCGAAATGGTAGATGAGGAGAGAAAATACACGGTGGCCGTTATACCATTTTTCAACAGCAGCGGCAGGAAATACGGCGGAGAGATCTTGGCGCTCCACTTTATCAAGACGCTAAAGGAATTCGAAAATTTTGACCCCGTCGAGCCCGGTCTCGTCAGACAACAGTTTCTGAACCTGAGACTGATTATGGATGAGGGAGTATCTCTTAGGGACGCAGATGCCATCTTCAGTAGCTTGGATGTCGATCTTGTTCTGACGGGAAAAGTGATCGATTACCAGGACTATCAGGGTCTCTCTGGCACCCCTAAAGTCGATTTCTCCACACAGGTCACCGAAAGAAAGAGTCGCGAGGTGGTCTGGAGCTCTGGTAGCTATAATACAGGAGATGATGGGGTCTTCTTCTTTGATTGGGGAAAGGTGAATACCGCCTATGCTATGGCATCTCAAATGACAAAATCGATTGCTGAGAGAATTGTAAGGGGAAAGATTAAGGTGCCTCCTGCTGGAGAAACCATTCAGCCTAACGTAGGTGGCCCTAAATGAAAATATGCCTAACACACATCACCTTCCCGTAGCAGGCTTTCGAAGAGCGAGTAGAGGCGTAAAATAAGTGTGGCAAAGGGCAATGGGTAATGGGCAAAGAACAGAAATAATTGCTTCTTTATGTGAGATTTTTCGGGGCATCTTAGGGTTAACGAAGCGGATAGGTTTAAAGTGGTGATCCTAAAATAAATAGACAATAGAGGAACTGATGAAACGCAATTTTGTAAGATTGTTAACGGTATTGATTTTATTTTTACTGCTAGCCTTTGGCACCTTCGCTGTCGGTCAGAACTTACCTGTGATAAAGGGGAAAAAGGTTGTAGCGATAGTGAACGATGAGCAGATTACTCTCGATGAATTCAACCGGGAAGTTAAGTCTTGGAATGAGGGGAAGGCAGAGGGCAGACTGGATAAGGCAAAGGAAGAAGAACTGCTCAAGCGTCTAATCAATTCGAAACTTATGATTCAAGAAGCGAGAAAGATCGGACTTGATCAGTTGTCGGAAATAAAGAACATGGTGGATGTGTATTCGCGGGTGACCCTGAGAGAAGAATTAATAGAAAGGCAAATCAGGAATGTAAAAGCCGATGATAAAGTGATAGATGAAATTTATAAAAAACTTATTCAGGAATGGAAAATTAGGTCCGTCATCTTCGAAAAGGAGGATGACGCAAAGAAAATGGAGGAAGAGATAAAGGCAGGCAACGTTTTTGGTGATCTGGCTAAAAAAGCAGTTGCTGACGGAACAGCGAAAGGAGGTCAGGAAGGGGTCTATGTCGGTCAAAAGGACCTTTTACCTGAGATTGCTGAGGCCGTTTCTAAGATGAAAGTTGGTGCGATTAGCCCTATCACTCCGGTCAAATCAGGGTTTGTGATTTTTGAGCTTGAGGATGTTTCTTATCCCGAAAACCCTGAGGCCAAAGAGCGGGCAAGACGTGAGGCACTTTATCGCAAGCAAGAGCAAGTCTTCAAGGAGTATAACGATGCATTGGTTAAGAAATACGTAAAGATAAATCTGAAGGTCCTTGATCGCCTGGACTTTGAATCCGAAAAACCAGGGTTCGAAAACTTACTGAAAGATGGAAGAGTGATAGCCGAAATCAAGGGAGAGAAACCGATCACCGTGGGGGATTTGGCCACACAGATCAGGCAACAATTTTTTCATGGTGTGCAAAGGGCAATAGAAAGCAAGAGCGTGAACGAAAAAAAGATCCCGGTCCTGCAGGAGATGCTGCATAAGAGAGTATTCCGAAAGGAGGCACTTAGGCTTGGACTCGACAAATCAGAGGTCTATAAGGACAAAATCAGAGAGTACAAGAACTCTTTGATCTTTGGCACATTTGTGCAAAAAGCTATTGTCCCTGATGTAAAGCCTAAGGAGGAGGAACTGAAAGCTTATTATAACGAGCATATTAAGGACTATACCTATTCTGAGATGATGAAGATCAACAGCCTCGTCTTCGGCAAAAGAGAATTTGCTGAAAAGGCTCTGGAAAATCTAAGAAAAGGTACGGACTTTCAATGGCTGGCGGACAATGCAGAAGGCCAAGTCGATAAGAGTAAAGACGTTTTGAACTTTGAAGCGGAATTTCTCAATATAAAAGATTTACCAGAAGGCATTCGTAAATCCGTCTCAGGGGCCAAACCGGGAGATTTCAGGTTATACGAAAGCCCGAAGGGTTATTTCTATGTGCTTGCCATAAGAGACGTCATTCCTGCGAGGCCGCAATCATTTGAAGAAGCAAAAAAGATAATCGCTAAAGTTGTCTTCGATGACAAACTTAATAAAGCGGTGGAAGATTGGGCAGAAAAACTGAGGGCTGTATCAGATGTAAAGGTTTACCTAACCGACCGGAAATAAATGCAAAGGGCATGGAGCCTAGAGCATAGGGTATAGAGCATAGAGCGTCCTATGCTTTCAATAAAAGGGAGAGATCATGCTACGGTTCGTATTAAAGCATAAAGCCATCATCGTGGGAATACTTCTCTTGGTGGGCGTCATCTTTTTATACGCTTATGCCGAAGCGCAGCAGAAGAGGACGCTGGGGGGTTCTGGAACGGCAGGAAAGAAGTTTGTAAGCAAGAATTGCCTCGACTGTCACAAGAAGTTTGCCGATAAGTATCTGGGGATGAAAGACATACACGCCCCTGTGAAAGAAAAGAAATGCGAGGATTGCCATCTCCGGCACGGTTTAGTGCCCAAACTGCTTCTAAAGAAAGAAGGAAATGAAATCTGCTATCCCTGCCACAGCAAAGAGAAAATAGGAGTAAATAAGGCCAGTGTCCACACGGCTCTGAAGAGAGGAAAGTGCATCCAGTGTCATAACCCCCATGCCTCTCAGTCCAGCCACTTGCTAAAAGCAGAGGGTAACGAAGCTTGCTTCCAATGCCATAAAAAAGAGAGTTATGAAAAGAAAGTGGCCCATAAAGTGGGGGCAAAAGGCTGTACGACTTGCCATTTCTCCCATAGTTCTGACCAGAAAAACCTATTGGTGAAGGCAGAGACCCCACTCTGTCTTGGCTGCCATGACAGCAGCAAGGCTTCATTTAAGAAGGCTCACGAAAACTATCCGGTTAATCAGGCTTCCTGTACTATCTGCCATAATCCCCATTCTTCTTTGCAGGCAAAACTTCTGAAAATAAGTGTTCACGAGCCTGTCCTCTCGGCTCAATGTGACGCCTGTCATAAGCCAGCTTCCGATCCAAAACCTTTTGGCACCACAGAAACGGGAAGTAAGCTCTGCTACAATTGCCACGATGCTTCGAAATTGAAAGCTGGCGGCACGATAGAGCATAATCCCTTTAAAGAAGGGGAATGTTTAGCTTGTCACAGCGCACATACTTCCGAGCACCCTAAACTCGAACAAAAAGGAGTGAATGACCTCTGCGTCGATTGCCATAAAGAGCAGAGCGAGAAGGTCGCGTTCAAGCATTCCCCGATGACCAGTGGGAAGGGGTGTCTTTCCTGCCACCCACCTCATGCGGCGAAGAACAAAAATCTTTTGAACATGAAGAGCGATGAATTATGTTTTTCCTGCCATACAAAAACGAAGGGAGAAAGACCTAAGGTTTCCCATCCTCCTTTTGCTGAGGGAGAATGCAACTCATGCCATAACCCCCACGGTTCGGGTCTTAATAATATGATTAAGGATAGAATGGATAGGCTCTGTTATTCTTGCCATACGGATGCAGAAGGAAAGTTTTTAAAAACCTATACGCATCGCCCAGTGTTGGAGGCCAAGTGTGATGCATGCCATAGTTCGCATGGGTCCAATGAGAAGAATATACTGAAAGTTGCCGGTGCAAAAATGTGCGCCGCTTGTCATGGTGATCTCATGAAGGCTGAGACGAGTGGTACGAACCATAACCCTTTTGCAGAAGGGGAATGTCTAACATGCCATGTTGCCCACGGAAGCAATATTAAAGGAATGACCGTGAATAAAGAAAGTGTGCTCTGTTTCTCTTGCCACGATGATGTGAACAAAGGGCTCAAAGCTGCAAAAAGCCAACACAAACCCCTATTGATGGATCAGTGCACAAAGTGCCACAGCCCTCACAAGTCGAAATTGAATGATCTTCTTTTGGCAAAGAGTCCTGACCTTTGTCTCACCTGCCATAAAGACATGAAGAACAGGATGGAAAAAGAAAAGGCACATCAACCTGCTGTTAGGGATTGCGAGAGGTGTCACAAGCCTCATTTTTCAGCCCAGTCTTCTTTGATGAATCAGGCCATTCAGCCCTTATGTGGGGAATGCCACGACTCTAAGAGCGCAACGTTTGGCAAAGCGCATATCTATATCGATGCGGCGGTTATGAATTGCAGGAACTGCCATGACCCCCATGCTTCAAAAGACCCGAAGTTCTTTAAGGCGGTCGTCCATCCTCCGTTTGCGGGGAGATCGTGTGAGGACTGCCATATCGTTACGAAGTAAACTCGAAGCACGAAATGCGAAACTCGAAATAGATTCAAATGACTGAAAATGAAAATGTGAAACAGTACGATTTGGAGGATCGGACACTTGCTTTTGCGAAAAGGTCAGAGGGTTTGTCAAAACTTTACGGAAAACCACGGCAAATATTGAAGATGGAAAGCAGCTTATAAGAGCCTCCGGATCGGTTGGTTCGAATTACATTGAAGCAAATGAATCACTTGCTAAGAAAGACTTTTTCATGAGAATCAAGATCTGTCGTAAGGAGGCAAAGGAGAGTCGATATTGGTTGAGGTTGGTCGATGCCAATTCTGACCCCGATCAGGAGAACGAAAGGAAAGATTTAGAAAAAGAAGCTACGGAGCTTATGAACATATTTGGGTCTATTGTTCGCAAGAGCCATTGAAACTTCGAACATTGATTTTTTCGGGTTTCGAATTTGTTTCGAGTTTCGATATTCGAATTTCGGATTTCCTATTGGAGAGGAAGCCAAATGAAGCTACACAGTAAGGTCATCCCGTTAGCGTTTGTTGCTGCCGCCGTGCTGGTTTTTTCGATAGGTTACGCTCAGAACAAATTCAAACTGAAACCCGATGCAAAAGGTAAGCTGTGTTTGGATTGTCATGACAATTTTAAGGAAAAGCTCAAAAACCCGTTTATCCATACTCCTGTGAAATCGGGGGAATGCTCTGAGTGCCATAACCCGCATACCTCTTCTCACGGAAAGCTGTTGGATGCGGACCCAAACAAAATCTGCAATAAGTGCCATGAAGGGATTGTACCTAAGAATCCTAAGAGCGTACATAAAGTTGTTATGGAAGGCAATTGCGTGAAATGCCATGACCCTCACGCTTCAAAAAACAAATTTGTCCTTCTGAAAGGCGGGAATGAACTCTGTTTTGACTGCCACAAGAATATCGGCGATGCCGTGACTAAAGCGAAGTTTAAGCATAATCCTGTGGAGAAAGGGTGCGTCAACTGCCATGATCCACATGCCTCCACCAAGGGGAAATATCTGCTAAAAAATGATATGTTGGCTCTCTGCGCGAGCTGCCATAAGATGGACCAGCCAAATTTTGTCAAGCAACATATGAATTATCCCGTGACAAAGGCCGATTGCTCGTCCTGCCATGATGCCCACGGCTCTAATCGGGCGGGAATCTTGTTTGATAATGTGCATCAACCCGTTGCTAATAGAATGTGCAGCCAGTGCCATGAAGCATCGACTTCGCCTGATGCGCTGAAAACCAAGAAGCCTGGATTTGAGTTATGTCGCGGGTGCCACAGCAGCATGATGAACGATACATTCAACAAAAAGAAAATCCACTGGCCTCTGGTTGATAAGGTGGGTTGTTTGAACTGCCATGCGCCTCATGCCTCATCGCAGAAAAAACTTCTTCTGTCAAATATGAATGTGCTGTGCGGAAAGTGCCATATTGATACCGCGGCATCACAGGAAAAACTTCTCGAAAAAGAGAAACAAGAAAATGCTGCCGCGAAGGTCACTGCAGTCAAGGGCGCAATCACGCACGCCCCAATCAGGGAAGGAAATTGTGACGCCTGCCATTCGCCTCATGGATCTGATAGTGTTTTCCTTTTGAAGGGTCCTTCAATTGTTGAAAGTTGCGGAACCTGTCACGACTGGTTGAAACATACAAGCCATCCCATGGGCGAGAAGGTAGCAGATTTAAGAAACAAAAATCTGAAGATGGATTGTCTGAGTTGCCATCGGTCTCATGGAACAGGATACCCACATCTGATTCCGTTTCCAACGATTACGGATCTCTGCGTTCAGTGCCATAAACAATACAAGAGGTGATGAAACAAAAGAATAGTGTTTAGTGTCAGTGTCAGTTTTTGGTCATGACCATTCAAGAGGTGATAATCAGATGAGAGCCTTGTTAAGAATTTTATTGGTGTTAGCCATTTCGTCCTTTCCGATGAAGTCTTTCAGTGCTGAGACGGTAAAGTTTAAGTATCTTCAATCTATCTATTTTGATGACAGAGGAGGAGGCCTCAAACAGCCGGAAGGAGTGGCTTGTAATGAAAAATCTGATGTGGTCATCGGGGATACTGGAAACGATCGCCTTCTCCGGTATACCTTGGAGGAGAAGAACCTAAAGGCTGGCACCGAGATTAAAATTCCTGAGCTGTCCAATCCGATCCGGGTCCAAATGAACTCCAAGGGAGAAATCTTCGTTCTCGATGGAAAGAGGCGTCGCGTTGTAAGGCTAAACCCTGATGGTTCCTTCAAGGGCTATGTAGATCCCGAAGGGGTACCCTCCCCTTCAGCCTTTGTTCCAAGAAGCTTCAAAGTAGACAGGAATGATAATATCTACATCCTGGATATCTTTACGGGCCGTGTGCTGGTACTTAACCCTGAGGGCAAATACCAGAAGCAGATTCAATTTCCAAAAGATTATGAGTTTTTCTCAGACCTTGCAATCGATTCGAGGGGCAATATTCTGTTAATCGACTGCATTAAGGCAATGGTTTTTTCCGCCACAAAAGACTCCAACTCCTTTTTTCCTTTAACGAGAAGTCTCAGGGAATATTTAGATTTTCCTACGAGCCTGACCACAGATAAGAGGGGGACGATCTATATCGTGGATCAAAATGGAAGTGGCATTGTCATCCTCGGCCAGGATGGCTCTTACCTGGGACGGCAGTTGACCATGGGCTGGACTGAAGGTCTCCTTTATTTCCCCTCCCAGATGTGTGTCAATGAAAAGGGAGAGGTTTTTATCGCCGATCGAGGCAATAGCCGGGTTCAGATATTTACGTTGGTGAAATAGAAACAAATCATCGTTAGATTGAAATCCATATTTTCTTTCTTATCCCGCGAAAGTTTTATTCACTTTTTTGA
>Ga0326726_10001925_pt1 | contig 19288 bp, 14 predicted proteins | sample MHFenrmetagenome_2_FD_207603 | JGI IMG/M metagenome (GOLD analysis project Ga0326726, IMG submission 207603) | Lab enriched peat soil microbial communities from Michigan Hollow, Ithaca, NY, United States - MHF15MN | ecosystem: Environmental > Terrestrial > Soil > Wetlands > Peat | place: USA... | reverse complement strand
GGAGGAGAACCAGACCGTCGCGTCGATCACCTTCCAGAACTACTTCCGCATGTACAAGAAGCTCGCGGGCATGACCGGCACCGCCGACACCGAAGCCTACGAGTTCCAGCAGATCTACAACCTCGAGGTCGTCGTCATTCCCACGCACATGCCGATGATCCGCGACGACGCGGCGGATCTCGTCTATCTGTCGCAGGACGACAAGTTCCAGGCGATCATCGAGGACATCACGGACTGCCATCAGCGCGGTCAACCCGTGCTCGTCGGCACGACGTCGATCGAAGCGTCGGAGTTCCTATCGGGGCTCCTGAAGAAGCATAAGGTCCCGCACCAGGTGCTGAACGCCAAGTACCACGAGCGCGAGGCCGAGATCATCATGGAGGCCGGTCGCCCGGGCTGCGTCACGATCGCCACCAACATGGCGGGTCGCGGCACCGACATCAAGCTCGGCGGCAACCTCGAGGCCGAGCGTGCCAAGCTCGAGGCGCCCACCGAGGCCGACCTGGCCGCGCTCGAGAAGGACTGGCGCGAGCGCAACGCGAAAGTGCTCGAGATGGGCGGGCTGCACATCGTCGGCACGGAACGCCACGAGTCGCGGCGCATCGACAACCAGCTGCGCGGCCGATCGGGCCGCCAGGGCGACCCGGGCTCGAGCCGGTTCTATCTGTCGCTCGAAGACAACCTGATGCGGATCTTCGGCGACCCGGAGCGCATCAAACGCATGCTGTCGCGCGCGGGCATGAAGCCCGGCGAGGTCATCGAGAGCGCGTTGCTGTCGCGGCAGATCGAGCGCGCACAGCGCAAGGTCGAAGCCCACAACTTCGACATCCGCAAACAGTTGCTCGAGTACGACGACGTGGCGAACGACCAGCGCAAGGTCGTCTACGGGCAGCGGCAGGAGCTCATGGAGGCCGCCGATATCTCCGACGCGATCCGCGGGATTCGTGCGGAGGTCGTCAACGCGACCATCAGCGAGTACGTGGCGCCGCAGACTGTGGAGGAGGTATGGGACAAGTCCGGCCTCACGAAAGCGCTCGAGAATGAATTCGGCCTGAAGTTCGACGTTACGGCGCTGCTCGAGAAGGATCACTCCATCGAGGAGAATCGTCTGCGCGAGTTGATCGTCGCGGCCGCGGACGAAGCGTACGCGCAGAAGACCGGCGAGATCGGTGCCGAGATCATGCACGAGCTCGAGAAGGGCATCATGCTGCGGCAGCTCGACTCGCACTGGAAGGAGCACATCGCGGCGCTCGACTACCTACGACAAGGCATCCATCTGCGCGGTTACGCGCAGCGCAATCCGAAGCAGGAGTACAAGCGCGAAGCGTTCGAGATGTTCAGCAGCATGCTCGATCTCGTGAAGCACGAGACGATTACGATTCTGTCGAAGATCCAGATTCGCCGGCCCGAGGACGTGGCCGCCGTCGAGCCAACCGCGCCGGATCCGAGCACGCTGCGCTTCCAGCACGCGGCCGCGCCGTCGTTGGTCGCTCCGCCGCCGGAGGAGTCGCCGCCGCCCGGGTTCGGTCCCGCGCCTTCCGGGCAGCCGCTGCGGACGCCGCCGCCGGACGTGGAGCCGGTCCAGACGTACGTGCGCGAGCAGCCGAAGGTCGGGCGCAACGAGCCTTGCCCCTGCGGCTCGGGTAAGAAATACAAGCAGTGTCACGGCCGTCTCAGCTGACGTGACGGAGCAGAGACGCGTCCACGTGCTCGTGGGCTTGATCGCCGACGAGCATGGGCGCTGGCTCGTGAACCAACGGCGCGCGGGTACTCACATGGCCGGCCTGTGGGAGTTTCCGGGCGGCAAGAGCCAGCCCGGCGAGGCGCCGTTTGCCGCGCTGCGCCGCGAGCTCGACGAGGAGCTCGGCATCGATGTGCAGGATGCCGAGGCCTGGTTCGAGCTCGCCCACGACTACCCGGACAAGCAGGTGCGGCTCGACATCTGGCGGGTGAGGCGTTTTACGGGCGAGGTCACGGCGCGTGAGGGCCAGCGGCTGCGCTGGGTCACGGTCGACGAGTTCGCCGGGCTGCCGTTGCTTCCGGCCGATTGGCCGATCGTCGAGCGTCTTCAGCAGATCGCGAGCTGAAACCGCACGTCTTGGGTGACCTGGACAGGCCGTGCGTCGACGCCGCGCCAGCGCACGAAGCGGATCGTGAAGCGGTGCTGGCCGGCGCTGATCTCCGGGAACATGCCGGCGTTGGCCGGTAGCTGGACGCGTACGAGGCTCGGCTGTTCGCTGCGGTCGAAGCCGTGCTGGAACAGACCGCCCGCCGCGACCTGCTCCGCGGCTTCCGTCGCCTCGCGCGTGAGCCAGAGCACTTCCGCGACGGCGTCGCAGATGGGTCGCAGGCGACTCGTCCAGTCCTCGAGCTGCCGCCGTCGCTCGGCCGGCGGCAGGTGCAGCCAGTAGCCGTAGTCCGGCAGGTCGAACATGCAGGTGCCGCCCGGGATCGTGCTGCGATGCCGGATGGTGTTCAAAAAGTCACATTCTTTCAAAGGGTTGATCAGGTGCGGGCCCGCCTCGGCGAGCTGCTGACGCAGGTCGTCGATGTTGTCGATGAGCCCCGTCAGACGGCCCGGATCGACACCCGGCTGGCTCTTGAACCTGCCGAGCATGTCGGCATGCCGCTCGAGCTCTTTGACGACGTCCGAGCGGACGTCGCCGCGTCCCAAGATCGTCAGAATCTCGAGCAGGGCCGTCACGGCCGCTCGCGAGCTGAACTCGGTCGGCTCGTCGACGTGGAACAGGGTTTGCCCGAACAGAAACTCGACCCGCAGGAACGTGCGCATGCGTTCCGACAGCGGTTGCTCGAACGTCATGAGGCCGTGCTCTGGCGACGCAGCGGGGAGCTCGGCGGCGGTGTTCATCCGGCTATTCTGCGCGAGCGCCGCACGCTCGGCAAACTCAAGCGCGTCGTGCGGCCTGTGCGGCGTGCTCGAGGTAGCGCCGATGCAGCAGCTCGACCTGCGTGCGCGTGGCCTCGCGAGTGCCGCTGTTGTCGATCACGTCGTGCGCAGCCTTCAGGCGAGTGGCACGATCCGCCTGCGCACGCAACATCGCGAGCGCCTCGGGGCGCGGGATCGCGTCGCGCTTCATGAGCCGCTCGAGCTGCAGGTGCTCGGGGCAGTCGACGACCAGCACGCGATCCACGAGCTGCCGGAAGTCGGTCTCGACCAGCAGCGGTACTGCAACGATCGCGTAGGGGGTCCCCACTTCCGCGAGCTTCGCGAGCGTGCGCGCCCGGATCAGTGGATGCAGCAGGGATTCGAGCTGTCGCCGTTTGGCGTCATCCTCGAACACGAGCCCGCGCAACGCCGCTCGGTCCAGCTCGCCCGACGGCAGCAGCACCTTGACGCCGAAGGCCGCACGGACGGCCGCCAGGCCCGGCGATCCGGGTGTCACGACTTCGCGGGCCACGGCGTCCGTATCGACGAGCCCCGCGCCCAGCGAGACGAACACGGCTGCCACTGCCGATTTGCCGCTGGCAATGCCACCGGTCAATCCCACTACGAGCGGTGGCCGGCCGGCCGCATGATCCGCCATCGTCTCCACTCTCCGCGTCAGGCTCGCTGGTGGCGGCCGCGGAGGCCGGACACCGGCCGATCGGGCGCGCTCAACGAGCGAAAAACGACTCGTACATGTGCACGAGGCGCTCGCCCCACAGTAGGGCGATCCACCCCGCGGCGGCAAGATAGGGGCCGAAAGGAATTTGGGTCTGGCTCGAGCGCCCGCCGAACACGATCATGCCGATGCCGACCACGCTGCCGACGACGGCCGACAGCAGAATCACAAGAGGCAGCAGCTGCCACCCGAGCCACGCGCCAATGGCGGCGAGCAGCTTGAAGTCGCCGTAACCCATGCCTTCCTTGCCCGTGACCAGCTTGAACAACTGAAACACGGTCCAAAGCGCGAGATACCCGGCAATCGCGCCGATGACCGCCGAATGCAGCGAGGGAGCGAACACCGGCGTGCCGCCGACCGGCAGCGCGTTCACGCAGAGGCCGGCCCAGAGCAGCGGCTGCGTCATCGAGTCGGGTAGCAGCTTGTGGTCGAGGTCGATCAGCGTCAGCGCCAGCAACGTCCACGTAAGGCCGAGTGCGGCGAGCGTGTGCCAGGTCGGGCCGAACACGTAGGCCACGACGAGCCCGAGCACCGCGGCGCTCGCCTCGACCACGGGATAGCGCGGCGAGATCTTGAATCCGCATTTGGCGCAGCGGCCGCGCAGCCATAGGAACCCGAGCACGGGTACGTTGTGCTGAGGCGAGATCGCGGTGCCGCAACCCGGACACGCCGACGGCGGCCACATCAGATCGAAGCGGCCGCTCTCGGTGACGTGCGGCGGCGGCGTGAAAGGCTGCGACTTCAGCTCATCGCACTGCGAGCGCCACGCGCGCTCCATCATGATCGGGATGCGATAGGCGACGACGTTCAGGAAGCTGCCGGCGATCAGGCCGATCAGGCCCGTGGCCACGAACAACAGAACGGGCCAAGCCTCGAAGATCTCCACGGCTTGACCCGCGTGCCTAGACGACCGAACCCATCTTGAAGATCGGCAGGTACATCGCGATCACGAGGCCGCCGACGAGCACGCCCAAGACCGCCATGATCAACGGCTCGAGCAAGCTCGACATGCTGTCGACGGCGTTGTCGACTTCTTCCTCGTAGAAATCCGCGACCTTGCTCGCCATGGCGTCGAGCGAGCCCGACTCTTCGCCCACGGCCACCATCTGGTTGACCATGTTCGGGAACAGGTCGGTGTTCTCCATCGCGCGCTGCAAGCGCTGGCCGGTGGCGACTTCGTCGCGCATCTTGAGCACGGCGCCTTCGTAGACGATGTTGCCGCAGGCGCCGGCCACCGAGCCGAGCGCTTCCACGAGCGGCACGCCCGCCGCGAATGTCGTCGCGAGCGTACGTGCGTAGCGCGCGATCGCGGACTTGTGCAGGATCGCGCCGAGGACGGGTATTTTCAGCATCGTGCGATCGACGAAGTGCTGCACGCCGCGATTGCGTTTCTTGGCGTACAGGAAGCCCCAGACACCGCCCACGATGATGATGAGCAGCAACCAGCCCATCTTCTGCACGAAGTTCGAAATGTCGATGACCATCCGCGTGAAGGCCGGCAAGTCGGCGCCGAAGCCCCTGAACAGGGACTCGAACTCCGGGATCACGAAGATCAACAGGATCGTGGTGACCACCATTGCCACGACAACGACGGCGGCCGGATAGAACAGGGCCTTCTTGATCTTCTTCTTCAGGACCTCGGTTTTCTCTTTGTAGGTGGCGATCTTGTCGAGCAGGGTTTCGAGCGCGCCGGCTTGCTCGCCAGCGGCTACGAGGCTCACGAACAGATCGTCGAAATGCAGCGGGTGTTTACCGAGTGCGTCAGCAAGCGACGTACCGTTTTCGACGTCCGCCTTGATCGCCAGAATGAGCTTCTGCATGGCCGGGTTTTCGTGCCCGGCGCCGACGATGTCGAACGACTGCACGAGCGGAATACCGGCCGTCATCATCGTCGCGAGCTGGCGGGAGAACACCGCGATGTCCGCCGCGGTGACCTTGCCCTGCTTGCGGAACAGCATGCTCTGCTTGCGCACGCGGGTCGCCACGACTCCCTGGCGGCGCAATTCGGAGCGGACAGCCGCCTCGCTCGTCGCGACGACCTTGCCCTTGACCTTCTTTCCGGTCCGGTCTTTACCTTCCCACGCGAAGGGGAACTGGTTGGCTGCTGCAACGGTTGCCATGGTTCAGGGTCTCCAGCGGAGCACGGGTCTTGGGCGGTCGGCCTTCCTGGCCCACCGCAACTTATTCAACTGTAACGCGATTGAGCTCTTCGAGACTGGTAAGGCCGTCCTTGACTTTTTTCAGCGCCGATTGGCGCAGGTCGGCCACGCCATCTTTCTTCGCCGTTTCGGCGATCTGCATCGCATTGCCGCCTTCCATGATGATGCGGCCGAGGGTCTCGGTGACGGGCATGACCTGGTAAATCCCGACGCGCCCCTTGTAGCCGGCCGTGCACTGCGTGCAGCCCTTGGGGCCGAAGATCGTGATGCCGGCATCGATTTCCGCCTGCGAGAAGCCTTCCTTCTTCAGCGCTTCGGCGGGGATGTCGATGGGCTCCTTGCAGTTCGGGCACAGGCGCCGTGCGAGGCGCTGGGCGATGATCAGGCTGACCGAGCTCGCGATCGCGTAGGGCTTGACGCCCATGTCGACGAGACGCGTCAACGTTTTCGGGGCGTCGTTCGTATGCAGCGTGGACAACACGAGGTGGCCCGTCTGCGCGGCTTTGATCGCGATCTCGGCCGTCTCGAGGTCGCGGACCTCGCCGACCATGATGACGTCGGGGTCCTGGCGCAGGAACGCGCGCAGCGCCGCGGCGAACGTCAGCCCGACCTTGGGGTTCACGTTGACCTGGTTGATGCCCGCCATGTTGATTTCGACCGGGTCTTCGGCCGTGGAGATGTTACGGTCGGCCGTGTTCAGAATGTTCAGTCCCGTATACAGCGACACGGTCTTGCCGCTACCTGTCGGGCCGGTCACGAGGATCATGCCGTACGGCTTCGCGAGCGTGTCGAGATAGAGTTTCTTCTGACCTTCCTCGTAGCCGAGAGCATCGATGCCGAGCTGCGCGCTCGAGGGATCGAGCAAGCGGCAGACCACTTTCTCGCCGAACAGCGTCGGGCACGTGTTCACGCGGAAGTCGATGGCGCGATTTTTCGACAGCTTCATCTTGATGCGGCCGTCTTGCGGAATACGCCGTTCCGCGATATCGAGCCGCGCCATGACCTTCAGACGCGCTGCCACCTTGCCCGCCAACGCTACCGGCGGACGAGCGATCTCGGCCAGCACGCCGTCCTGGCGCAGCCGGATCCGAAAATGTTTCTCGTAGGGTTCGAAATGGATGTCGGACGCGCCCTTCTTGATGGCGTCCACCATGACCTTGTTGACGAAACGCACGATCGGCGCGTCGTCGATGTCCGAGCTGGTAACCTCGCCACCGACTTCCTCGTCGCCGGCCGAGACCTCGAGGTTCTCGAGATCGAAGTCGTTGTCGTCGTCGAGCGAAGACATCGTCGTGTCGACGGCTTCGATCGCACGACCGACGCGGGCATCGAGCTTGTCCTGCTCGACCACGACGGCCTCGATGCGCAGCGTGGTCTGGAACTTGATCTCGTCGAGGGCCTGCAGATTGGTCGGGTCGCAGACGGCGATGAACAGGCGTTTGCCGCGTTGCAGGATCGGCAGGATGCGGTGCTTAAGCAGCAGCTTCTCGTCGACCAGCTTGACGATGTCGAGATCGAGGTCGACGGCGTCGAGGTCGAGCAGCGGCACGCCGAACTCGTGGGCGGCCGCGACGGCGATCTGGCGGGGGTCGCCGAGGCGGTTCGCGACCAAGTGCGGCACCAGCTGCGTGGCCTTGCCCCCGATCGCTTCGAGGGCCGCCATCAGATCGGCTTCCGAAATGACGCCGTCCTGCACCAGTCGACGGGGCAGGCCAGACAGAGGGCCTTGAGTTGCGGTGACCGCCATGATCGTCGTTGCTATGCCGGGTCGTTAGCCACTTTTGACCATAAGCGCTGTACTTTCACCGCTGGCGGCAGGAACTGTCAACCGCACGCTTCTTCTTTTGTGACAAAGATTTGCGTGTGGTCCCTGATGCGCGGAGATCCGAGCCACTGGCCAAGTTCAGAGTCTGTAGCAGGCGGCCGTGGGGCGGTGTGACCGGCCTCACGACGTGCATAAGACAGGGGGCTAGCGGCAGCTGGGCGGCAGGAAGCGCACCTCGATCAACGTCAGGATCTGGACCGGCTCAGCGGCACCGCCTGCGAAGCCGAGCGGCTTAAGACCGGGGCCGGGCAGCTTGTTCCCGCAGAGCCACACGACTCGCTGATCGGCGGTCTCGAACGGGGTCAAAGCCAGCGTCCGGCCGGCAATCGCGTCGTCGGCGTTGCGGCCGAAGCGCACGTCGACCCGCCCCCTGACGACCTCCACGTCGTCGACGTAGTCGCCCCAGGCCTCGTCGTGCCCCGGGCCGAGCCCGACCGTCTGTCGGTCCGTAGGCGGGATTCCGGTGGTCTTGAACGCTGCGGTCACCCGGTCGCGAATGCCTTCCGTGCCGGCGATGCCGCTCACGATTTCGGCCCGAACCGCGTAGGTGCGATAGGCCGACACGCCGAGGGCCCCGATGATGGCCGTCACGGCCAGCACGGCAGCGAGCTCGACGATGGTGAATCCCGCCGTGGCTCGCGAGTGCTGTGCCGGCAATTTCATGTTGCGGTGCATCAGCGGCGACCGGAGCTTAGAAAAGCGAAGGCCCCTCACACTGTGAGGGGCCTCGCATTCGGGTAAGGTCGGCCACGCTTCAACAGCGGCCAGACCATGAACCAAGCCTAGCTTACGGACGGCAGGCCGACGGCAAGTACTTCACGAAGTTCGCACCGGCCAGCGTGCCGCCGCTGAAACCAGCACTGCCGTTCATCGCAACCGTCTTTTGGGGCGCCGCCGCGCCGCCGCAGTCCCATGCCACGGAGTTGTCCGGCGTCGTGAAAGGCCCGAGCTCCAGCGTCTTGCCTGTGATCTGCGCGTTGGCCTCGTTGCCGTAGGTGATCTGGATCACGCCTTGGACCACGTCGACGCTCGTGACGTACTTGCCGCTCGTATCGGTCCCTAACTGCGACATACCGGCTTCCACGCGGGTTTGCGGCGCCTTGCCGCGGTTCAAGAACGTCTCGGCAACCGCAGCCTTCGCCGCAGCAGCCAGGTTCATGCCTTCGGAGACCTGTGCGCGGATCGTGTAGTCCTGATAGGCAGGAATCGCGATCGCGGCCAGGATGCCGATGATGGCCACCACGATCATGAGTTCGATCAAGGTGAAGCCCTTTTGCAGGTTCGTCATTTCTAAAGCTCCTCTAGCGGTTTCAATGGATTCTCATCGCGGTGACGCGCAATGCGTCTGGGCGCAAATACTGCAAGCGGTATGCCAGCGCCCCGGCCACTATGTCAATTCCCGCATCGCTGCGCGGTTTTGGTCGCACGACCAGCGTTCGGCTGTGTGCGGCTTCGACATATTGCAGCAAGCGAACCGCGGGCCGAAGCCGCATTAGCGGCACAATCTGACCAAAATTGTCAGGGCTTTCGGTGGGTGGCGACAGGCATTCGGTAAAGGCCGCCGTTCAATCACTCGATGCTGAGCTTCTTGATGCGATAACGCAGCGCGCGGAACGTGATGCCGAGCCGCTTGGCCGCCGCCGTCTTGTTGTAGCGAGTCTGCTCGAGCGCGGCGACGATCGCGTCGCGCTCGATCTCCTCGAGCTGCGTGCCGAGCGGCGAATCGTTACCGAGGCTCGGTCGCTCTTCGGTCGGTTCCTCCTCGCGCAGCTGCAAGTCGGCCACGCCGATCTCTTTGCCGGAGCACAACGTCAGCGCCCGCTCGAGAATGTTCTCGAGCTCGCGCACGTTGCCCGGGAAGTGATACGCGAGCAGTGTTTCCTGCGCGTCGGCCGTCAGATGCGGCGTCGCCACTCCCTGTTCGGCGGCCAGGCGCGACAACGTGTGATGCGCGAGCATCAGCACGTCCTCGCCACGCTCCCGCAGCGGGGGTACGTGCACGCCGATCACGTTGATGCGGTAGAACAGGTCTTCGCGGAAGCTGCCTTCCGCGACGAGCTCGCTCAGGTCCTTGTGCGTCGCGCTCAGAATTCGGACGTCGACGGGGATTTCATTGGCCTGGCCGACGGGGCGAATGGTCTTCTCCTGGATCACGCGCAACAGCTTGACTTGCATGTGCAGCGGAAGGTCGGCGACCTCGTCGAGGAACAGCGTGCCGCCCTCGGCTGTTTGGATGAGCCCCATCTTGTCGGCCACAGCGCCTGTGAAGCTACCTTTCTTGTGGCCGAAAAATTCGCTCTCCATGAGCTCCGTCGGAATTGCGCCGCAGTTGATCGGCACGAATGGACCTTCGCGCCGCGGGCCGCTGTCATGGATCATGCGGGCGACGAGCTCCTTGCCCGTGCCGGACTCGCCGGAGATGTGCACGGGCGCCTGGCTGCGTGCGACCTTCGCGACCATCGCGCGCACGCGCTCGATCGGCGGCGATTTGCCGACCAGCCCGTCGGTGGCCGTGCTGCGTGGCGCAACCACCGTGCCGCGGAGCTTCAGCGCTGCCGTGACCAGTTTGCGCAGGTCGTTCAGATCGAGCGGTTTCGAGACGAAGTCGAACGCGCCGAGCTTCAAAGCGCGCACCGCCGCCTCGACGCTACCGTGCGCGGTGATCACCGCGACCGGCGTGCCAGGCACTTCGCGTTGGATCCATTCGACGAGCTCCAATCCGTCGCCGTCGGGCAGCCGCATATCGGTCAGGCACAAATCGAACGCCTGTTCCAGCAACGCTTGTTTCGCGCCCGCGACGTCGACGCTCGTGCGTGTGTTGATGTCCATACGTTCGAGCGTGATCGAGAGCAGCTCGCAAATGTGCGGCTCATCATCCACCACCAGGGCGATCGGCTTCATAGCGACTCTTCGCTGGAGTGCCAGCGATTCGGATCTGCAAACACTATTCGGAATGCGCTGCCGCCGCCAGGACGCGGTTGGTAGCGCAGCGAAGCGCCGTTACGCTCCGCGAGCTCGCGCGATATATAGAGTCCCAAGCCCGTGCCGCCGGACTGGGTCGTGTAGAACGGCTCGAAGATCTGTTCCACCTTGTCGGGCTTGATGCCTGGGCCGCGGTCCGCCACTTCGAGAAACGGGCGGCCGGATTGCTCGAGCACGCCGCACGTGATTTCGACGGCGATGGCGCCAGCCGCCGCACTCGCGTACTTGACCGCGTTGTCGCAGAGATTCCATAGGACCTGATGCAGGTGCGTCGGATCCATGCGCACCTCGATCTCGGGTGCGCTTTCCACGACGGACACCGCGCCTTCGTACAGCTCGAGCGTCTGCACGAACTCGCGCGCGAAGTCCTCGACCCAGGGCGTCAGCTGCAGGCGCTCCGGGCGGCTCTGCCCGCGGCGTGACAGCGCGAGCACGCTCTCGACGATCTGGCTGACGCGTCGTGCGTTCAGGCGAATGATGTCAGTGAGTCGTTGATCGTCCTTGCTGATGCTCGGTGATTCCGCGAGCAGCTGCCCGGCATGGCTCATCGCGCCGAGCGGGTTGCGAATCTCGTGCGCGATGCTCGCGCTCAACCGGCCGAGTGCCGCGAGCTTGGCTTGCTGCACGCGGTCCTCGATCAGCGACGTGTCCTCGAGGAAGATCACGACGCCGCTGCGCCGGTCGCCGCCTAGCGGCGCGAAGTGCGGTTGAAGGTTCGCGCCGTCCTGGGCGCTGAACGTCGGCGGCGGGCGGCTCGCCAGCGCAGCGTTGCGCCACGACGAGAGCTGCTCCGCGAGGTCGGAGGAAACCGTGGCGACCATCTGACCGCTCACGTTGGTTCGGACACTCAGGTGCGTGCTGGCCGACTCGTTGATGAGACGAATCTGATCGTCGCCGTCGACGACCACGATGCTCTCGCGCAAGTGTTGAATGATGTAGTCGTTCAGCTCGACGAGATTGCGCAGGTCGAGGCCGCGCTGTTCGGCCAGCGCCTCGGTCTCGACGATCCGGTGGCGCAGCAGCTGCACCACCGCGGTGATCACGAAGATCACGGCGCCCAAGATGCCGGCCGGCGCGAACTGCGCGCTGGTCGTAATGCCCTCGAATTGTGCGTACGTCTGTTCGAGCAGTAGCACGAGCGCTGTCACGGCTGCCAAGAGGAACGCGCGCTCGGCCGGAACGAGCAAAGCCAGCGTGCCGACGGACACGATTAGGACGCCGCCGAGGCCGCTCGAGATGCCGCCGCTCGCGTGAATCAGCAGCGTCATGCCGACAACATCGGTGCAAAACTGGAGGTGCGTCTGTAGTCTCGCGGTCAAGTAGCGGCGTTGCAACAGCACGAGCTCGACGCCGCCGATGGTCAGCAGGCCGACCAGTGCCTGCCACGCGAGCGTGGCGTTGCTTTCGCCGACGATTCGCGGCGCCGGTACGAGATAGAAGACGGTGAGTAGCAGGCCGGCGATCGCGAGCCTGAAGATGTTCAGCAGGATGAGGACCCGCCAGGCGAAGTCCCCCGTCGCCGGGTCGGCGTTTGGCCGGGCGTGGGAACTCGGACGTTCGGTGTCGAGAGCCTCGACGGCGGACATGGCGCGAATTCTACCCGATCGATGCGCGCCTTCGGTGTGTCACAACAGCGAGTGCGGCGTTTCGGTCGTGTCTACAGTCTGGCGATTCTTGGCAAGCGCGAGCATCAACCTGATTTCCGGGCTGGAGCGCAGATCTCCGACGACCTCCTTGTGCGTCTCGTAGAGGGCGATGGCGCGCTCGGATTCGTGAGTTGCAAGCCGGCCGAGCATCGCCGCTGTGAGCGCATAGAGCTTGCGATCACGGGCCGTGGTTCGGTCGAGCAGTGGCTCGCCTACGTCGGCCATGGCGCGGCCGTCGCGAGCCGCGACTGCGCTGTAAAGGTCGAGCCACTGCCGTGTGTCGGAAGGCAGCCGGTCGCGGCACGCCGGCGGCGCAGCCGCCGTCAGTAGCTCGGCCCCGGCGTCGGCGTCTAGATACGCCAGCGTCTCTCGCGCGAGCGCGTGCAGCGCGTCAGCCCAGCTCCGCTCGAACCCTGCCGCGCAGGAGGCGCGCAGCGCCCGGAGCAAATCCGTAAGCGCCGTATCGCTCCCACTCCCCGCGGGTGTGTCGCCCCTGAGAGCTGAGAGACTGGTCTGCGCGTTGCGGATCAGCTGCGTGCGCCGGAACGTGTTGTCCGCGGTTACGGCACTATAGTGAACGTTCGCAACACTCAGCATGTCGAGCAGCGGCAATGGCACCGTGCTCCAGGCCTGGAAGAGGGTCGCGATGTCTTCGCGAAAGCGCGCTATGCCCGCGTTCAGATCCAAGAACGGGAAGTAGTCGGAGTTCACTGGGACACGCGCATCAGCGAGCAGCGCCTCAAGAACCGCCCTCGAGCCGGTTCGTCGCACGAGCAGGTCGTCCGGTCCCCTCAAACCCACGCGCGCGAGCTCGGCTGCGAGCGGCGCGGCGAAGACGCGGTCGAACGATGGCTCCGGTAGGCGACCGGAACGTTTGGCGACGATGAGGATATTGACGTTGTCGGTGTTGTAGATGGCGTAATCTGCGAAGTGCCGGGTCAGGCCCTTCAGAACCGAGAGCGCGAGGTCGTCGTTGAACTCGTAAAGCTGCAGCCATTGGATCAGTACACCGTCCTCGGTGAGGTAGTTGCCGATCGTGCGATAGAACTCTTCGGAGAACAGGCTCGATACGCCGCTGACCCAAGGATTCGACGGCTCGGCGACGATCACGTCATACGCCTGCTTCTGTTGGGAGAAGAACGTCTTCGCGTCTTCGAGGTGGATCGTGCTGCGAGGGTCGTTGAACGTTCGCGCCACGCGATCGCCGAAGGTGCGGGCCGCCACGGTCATCGCGGCTTCGATCTCGACCGTGTCGACGCGCTCGATCGACGGATCGCCGAGCAGCGTGTGCGTCGTGAGCCCGGACCCGAGACCGATGTTTGCGATGCGGCGAGCGTCGGGCTTGTAGACGATCGGCAGTGTGCCGGCCATGACCATGGTGATCTCGTCGGACGCCGAACGGCGAGCCGGATCCATTTCGATGCTCGCGTCCGGTTTGCCGTTGGTGGCGATCGCGAGCTGGCTGCCTAGTGACGTAACGCTGATGCTGGCCGTTTTGCCGTCCTGATAGAAAAGCACAGCCGTCCTTGGGGCAAGCTCCGCCGTGCGGTACCGGTAGACCCCCGAACCAAGGCGTCGGGGGTCGAGCTGTACGACCGCCATGACGACCACCAGCGCAGTCGCACCGACCAACGCACCCTGCAAAAGCGCCCGCACGCGGTGATCCGCCCCGCTGCGCGCGAGCAGCACAACGCCGAGCACGACGTCGAGTGTCGCGGCGATACCGATGAGCTGCTTCAGGCCGAGCAGGGGCATCAGGACGTGTACGGCCACCAGGACGCCCGCGATGGCGCCGAGCGTATTCGCAGCATAGATCCGCCCGATCGCACGCTCTCCCTCCCGCTGCCGCATCAGCACGTGCGTGAACAGTGGCAGTGTCGTGCCGGCGAGGAAGGCCGTAGGCACCATGATCAGCAGCGTGATGCCATAGCTCAGGCCCGTAAACATCACATAACCGAAGTCGTTTTGCTTGAGGCCGAGCAGGATGATCGCCATCCAGTCGAACGACCGAACGTAGAGCGGCAGCGTCAGGATCGCCGTCGCGCCCATGAGCACCTGGACCCATCCCGAGAAACGAACCGCGTCTTCGATCCGATCGATGCGCTTCTTGATCCAAAGCCCACCGAACGCGAGCCCCGTGATGAACGCGCTCAGCATGAGCTCGAAGGAGTGTGTCGTGCTGCCCAGCACGAGGCTCAGCATCCGTAGCCACCCGATCTCGTACATGAAAGACGAGGCACCGGTGATCGCGGCGGCCACGAGAAACAGTAGAGCGAGGCCATCGCTTCCGGCCGCGCGCGCGGCCGAGGCGGAGGCCGCGATCGGCGCAGTCTGCGGATGCGGATCGAGCTTCGTGAGCACCCACACCACGAGTGCAAGCGCGACGTTGAGCAGCCCGGCCGTCATGATCGTGCCGGGCAGTCCGACCAGGCCGATGAGCCAGAAACCGCTCGCGAGCACGCCGACGGCCGCGCCGATGCTGTTCGTGAAGTAGAGCATCGCGAGGCTGCCGCCGTGGTGGTCCGGGTAGCGCCGGATCACCCCGGTGCTCATCAGCGGGAACGTCATGCCGAGTAACACCGACTGCGGCAGGATCAATGCCGCGGCGGCGGACCATTTCAATAGATTCCCGAGCGTCCCGGAGTCGATGCTCGGCAGGATCGACAGGTAAAACGTGTCCGACATCGACACGAAGGTCTTGTGGAACACGAGCGCGAGTACGCCGATCACTCCTTCGACGAGCGCGTACCACAGCAGCGGGGAGCGCCAGTGCTGCGAGAGCTGTGCGACGAGCCACGAGCCGATGGCGAGGCCGCCCATGAAGATCACCAACACGAGCGATTGGGCGTATGCGGCGTGCCCGAGAAAGAGCTTCAGATAGTGCGACCAGATCGACTCGTAGATGAGCCCCGAGAACCCCGAGATTGCGAATACCGCAAAAAAGACCCAGCGCGGTGCTGGTTTTGCCAGCGTGACACCGGTCGTCGAAGCAGACGTCTTGGAGCTCATAGGCGGAAACACCTGTCGAAGTGGCCGCGCAGATTATGTCCGATCGGATCGGCACCGAATGGACGCACTTCTCAGTTTGCGACGGTTACCTCCCCACGGGGAGCGCGGCGAGGTTTGCAACCGATCCCCGTTAGCGAGCGCGACTGCCGTCGCAATCATCGAGCGTGGCATCGCGAGTCGCTACTGCGGCGAGACATGAATCGGCAGCGAGATTTCACTCGGCGGTATCATATCGTCCGCGAGCGGGCACCATGTTTCGCCATCGCGAGCGCACCCGTAGAAGGCTATGAGTCGTCGAAATGGTCCGTCGCCTTTACGAGCGAAGACGCTTTCGGGGAGAATACGCCGCCCGCCGTTTGGCTTAAGAACCCTTCCGCATGAATCTTCACGAGTACCAGTCGAAGCAACTGTTCGCCGACTACGGCATTCCCGTACCCCAGGGTCAGGTCGCCAGCACGCCGGCCGGAGCCAAAGCGGCCGCGACCAAGCTCGGCGGCAACCTGTGGGTCGTCAAAGCCCAGGTGCACGCCGGTGGGCGCGGCAAGGCCGGCGGCGTCAAGGTCGCGAAGTCGGTGGGCGAGGTCGAGCAGCTCGCGAAGGGGATGCTCGGCACGCGGCTCGTGACGCACCAGAGCGGTGCGGAAGGCCTGCCCGTCGACCACGTCTACGTGGAATCCGGCTCGAGTATCGAGCGCGAGCTGTACTTGAGCCTCGTCGTCGACCGCGCGTCGGAGCGCATCGCGATCATGGCGTCCGCGGCGGGCGGCATGGACATCGAGGAAGTCGCGCACAACACGCCCGAGAAGATCCTGACGCTGACGCTCCACCCGGCCGCGGGCATCGAGGATTACCAAACGCGCAAGCTCGGCTTCGGTCTCGGTCTGACCGGCGCACAGCAGGGTGAGCTGCGCGACGTCCTGCGCAAGCTGGTGAAGCTGTTCCGCGAGTGCGATGCGAGCCTCGTCGAGGTCAATCCGCTGATCGTCACGAAGGAAGGTCACATCGTCGCGCTCGACGCCAAGATCAACGTCGAGGACAATGCGCTGTTCCGCCAGCCGCGGCTCGCCGCGATGCGCGACGCCGCACAGGAAGACGAACGCGAGCGTCGCGCCCGCGAGCACGATCTGAACTACGTTTCGCTCGACGGCAACATCGCGTGCATGGTCAACGGCGCCGGTCTGGCAATGGCGACCATGGACCTGATCAAGCTGCACGGCGGCGAACCGGCCAACTTTCTCGACGTCGGCGGCGGCGCCACGGCCGAGCGCGTGACCGAGGCGTTCAAGATCATCCTCACGAACAAGAACGTGCGCGCGATCCTCGTGAACATTTTCGGCGGCATCGTGCGCTGCGACACGATCGCGGAGGGTGTGATCACCGCCGTGAAGGAGGTCGGCGTCACGGTGCCGGTCGTGGTGCGGCTCGAAGGGACGAACGTCGAGAGGGGCCGCGAGATGCTGGGCGCGAGCGGTCTCAAAGTGGTGGCGGCAACAGGCTTGACCGATGCGGCTTCCAAGGTAGTGAAACTGGCCGGAGCCGCGGCATGAGCATCCTGATCGACAAGAATACGAAGGTCATCTGCCAGGGCCTGACCGGCAAGCAGGGTACGTTCCACACGCAGCAGTGCCTCGATTACGGTACGAAGGTCGTGGCCGGCGTCACGCCGGGCCGCGGCGGCGAGAAGCATCTGAACCTGCCCGTGTTCAACACGGTGGTCGAAGCGAAAGCCGCCACCGGTGCAACCGTCAGCATGATCTACGTCCCTGCGCCGTTCGCGGCCGACGCGATCCTCGAGGCGGCCGACGCCGGCGTCGAGCTCGTCGTCTGCATCACCGAAGGCGTGCCGGTGCTCGACATGGTGCGCGTCAAGGCCGTGCTGAAAGGCTCGAGCGTGCGCCTGATCGGTCCGAACTGCCCAGGCATCATTACGCCGGGCGGCTGCAAGATCGGCATCATGCCGGGGCACATCCACAAGCCGGGCTCGATCGGCATCGTGTCGCGCTCGGGCACGCTGACGTACGAAGCCGTGAACCAAACCACGCTGCGAGGCTTGGGCCAGAGCACGTGTGTCGGCATCGGCGGCGATCCCGTGCGCGGCATGAATTTCATCGACTGCCTCGCGCTGTTCGAGAAAGACCCGGCCACGCGCGGCATGATCATGGTCGGCGAGATCGGCGGATCCGACGAGGAAGCCGCGGCCGAGTACATCAAGAAGCACGTGACGAAGCCCGTCGTCGGGTACATCGCCGGCGTCGCGGCGCCGCCCGGTAAGCGCATGGGCCACGCCGGCGCCATCATCTCCGGCGGCAAGGGCACGGCCACCGAGAAATTCGCGGCGCTCGAGCGTGCGGGTGTAACGACCGTTCGCTCGCTGGCCGATCTCGGCGAGGCGATGGCCAAGGCACTGGGGTGAAGGTCGGCCTAGCTCAGGTCAACACACGCGTCGGTGCGATCGACGCGAACGCCAACAAGGTCCTCGATTACGCCGCGCGCGCCCGCAAGCTCGGGTGCGAGCTCGTGCTGTTCCCCGAGCTCACGCTGTGCGGCTATCCGCCGGAAGACTTGCTGCTGCACCGCGGTTTGCGCGACCGCGTGCACGCGGCGTTCGAAACCGTGCGGACAGGCGTCAGCGGCATCACCGTGTGCATCGGCTATCCCGAGTACGACGGCTCCTCCATCTATAACAGTGCCGCATTGCTGCGCGACGGCCGCCTGCTCGCGAATCATCGCAAACAGGCGCTGCCGAACTATGCCGTGTTCGACGAGAAGCGGTATTTCCAGTCGGGGCACGAGGCGACGATCGCCGAGATCGGCGGTGCCAGGTTCGGCCTCGTGATCTGCGAAGACGCGTGGGTGCCGGAGCCCGCGCAGGCGGCCGCGGCGGCAGGCGCCGCCGTGATCCTGGTGATCAACGGCTCGCCGTTTCACATGCATCAGCAGCAGCGTCGCGAGGAGGTGCTCGCTGCGCGCGCGCGGGAAACCAAGTTGCCGCTGCTGTACGTGAACATGGTCGGCGGCCAGGACGAGCTCGTGTTCGACGGCGGCTCGGTCGCTGTCGACCCGAACGGAGTCGTGCGTTTCCGCGCGCCGCAGTTCGACGAAGGACTGTACGTCGTCGAGCTCGACGTCGCCGGCGGCAAGGCCGCGCTGAAGCCGACCACGCCGGCGCCGGAGCTGCCGCTCGTCGAGCGCGTGTACCGCGCCCTCGTGCTCGGCACCCACGATTACGTGGAGAAGAACGGCTTCCCCGGCGCGGTGCTCGGGCTGTCGGGCGGCGTGGACTCGGCCCTTACGTTGACGATCGCCGTGGATGCGCTCGGTGCCGCGCGGGTACAGGCCGTCATGATGCCGTCGCGCTATACGTCGCAGATGAGCCTCGACGATGCGGCGGAAGAGGCACGCAATCTCGGCGTTCGCTACGACACATTGTCGATCGAACCGATGTTCGAAGCGACACTCGGCGTGTTGCGGGACTTGTTCGCCGGGCTGCCGCCCGATGCGACGGAAGAGAATATCCAGGCCCGCTGTCGGGGTGTGCTGCTGATGGCCATCTCGAACAAGCAAGGCAAGATGTTGCTGACGACCGGCAACAAGAGCGAGATGGCCGTGGGCTACGCCACGCTATACGGCGACATGGCCGGCGGGTTCGCCCCGCTGAAGGACTGTACGAAGATGCTCGTGTACCAGCTCGCGCGCTACCGCAACGGTTTGGGTCAAGCGATTCCCGACCGTGTGCTGACGCGTCCGCCCACGGCCGAGCTGCGCTACGACCAGAAGGACAGCGATTCGCTGCCGCCGTACGAGATCCTGGACCCGATCCTCGAAGCGTTCATCGAGAAGGATTACTCGGTGGATCAGATCACCGCGCTCGGCTTCGATCGAGCGACCGTCGTGCGCGTGCTGCAAATGGTGAAGAGAGCAGAGTACAAGCGGCGGCAGGCGCCACCGGGCGTGCGGGTCAGCGGTCGGGCCTTCGGTCGCGACTGGCGTTACCCCATCACGTCCGGCTACTGACTTGCGGCCTGATCAGAGCTTCGCGGTCGC
>Ga0326726_10001924_pt1 | contig 19293 bp, 17 predicted proteins | sample MHFenrmetagenome_2_FD_207603 | JGI IMG/M metagenome (GOLD analysis project Ga0326726, IMG submission 207603) | Lab enriched peat soil microbial communities from Michigan Hollow, Ithaca, NY, United States - MHF15MN | ecosystem: Environmental > Terrestrial > Soil > Wetlands > Peat | place: USA... | reverse complement strand
CCTGGAATCCGACGATGCCGCCCACGATCAGGACAACGACCACCACCAGAGCTATCAGCGCCCACGGCCTGCGCTTGACGACAACCATCGGTATCTCCTTTCCGCTGAGAATCGAAGAAAACGAAGAAAGCGAATTCTATTTTATACTCGGCTCGGGATGAGATACAATAGCCATATGCGGGCAAAATAGACGGACGGCACGCGACGAACGGGAGTTGACTGTGGAAAGAAAACCTCAGTTCAGAGACGATGGCGTACTGCACGCCACCATCAACGGTCACAGATTCCATCTCCGGCGCAAGGATCCGACGGAGGACAATCTTCTCTGGATCGACGGGCTCCAGCCGCCGATCGTCCTGGATCGGACCGCGGCGGAGTTCGTCACTCATCTCATCGAAGCGATGTGGCTCTATCAGCAGGGGGACGGTGACGAGTCCCAGGCCGTGATCGACTACGTCGTGGGCAAGATGGCCGAGAAGCACTCGAAGGGGTTTGCACCCTGGCGAAGAAGGGTCAGCCGCGAGAGAATCCTCGCAGACTTGAACAAGCTCTACGGCACCTTGATGTGCGTGGCCGGCGGCTCCTGTCCGGTGGAGGGCGGCCTTCGCCCCAGGGAGCTGAAATACGGGCGGTGGGTCGCCCCGGCGCGCATGGATCTCGCGGTGACCTACCGATGCAATCTGGAATGCCCGAAGTGCTACGTCGGCGACAGGAAACCGGATCGGGAGCTGAGCACGGCGGAGTGGGTGAGGGTGTATGAGATACTGTGGAAGGCGGGCATACCGCAGATCGTATTCACCGGCGGGGAGCCGACGCTCCGTGACGACATCGTGGAGCTCGTGGGCCAAGCCGATGAGTTCGTCACCGGCCTCGTCACGAACGGCACGAGACTCTTCGAGCTGGCTCAAGCCCTGAAGGATGCGAGCCTCGACTATGCCCAGGTCACGATCGAATCGTTCGATCCGAAGATACACGACCAGGTAACGTGCACGGAAGGCTCACATGCCAAGACCCTGACCGGCATACGGAAGGCCCTGGGCATCGGGATGCAGATCGTAACCAACACCACGCTCACAAAGACGAATGCGGCTTCATTCACGGATACTGTCAGGTGGCTGCACGGCCTCGGCATAAAGAACGTCGCCTGCAATACGTTGATTTGCAGCGGCCATGGCGTCGAGCACAAGAGGGAGAACGGGCTCGACGACAAGGCCCTCAAGGAAGTGCTCACGGCGGGATGTCGGGTCGCCGGCGAGCTCGGGATGAATTTCCAATGGTACTCTCCCACGTGCTACCACGAGGGAACGAATCCAATCGAGCTCGGCCTCGGCGTGAAGACCTGTTCGGCGGCTGCTCACAACATGACGATCCAGCCTGACGGCACGGTGCTCCCGTGTCAGTCCTGGCCGGATACGGTCGGGAACATACTGAAGGATGACTGGCCATCGATCTGGCAGCACACGACGTGCGTGAAGCTGCGGAAGCATCTCTTCACACCCGAGGAGTGCCGCGGTTGTGAATACGAGGCCTCATGCGGCGGAGGGTGTCCCCTGGACACGTCTCCCCGAACGAAGAGCCAGGGAGAAGGGGGGAGTGGCCGATGAGGAACGCGACGCTTCTGATTCTGATGACGTATCTCCTGACGATGGCCGGCGAGTCATTTGCCGGAGACACCGGAACGTATCGAATATTGGACTATGATGTCAGTTTGACCCCTCATTCCGACGGCACCGTCGCCATCGACTATTATCAGAGATGGCTCGTCACCGGCGGGCACATCCCCTGGATCACGGTCGGCACATCGAACGGGAGCTTCAGGGTAGTCAGCCACGCCGGCGCGGTGAGCAGCGCGTCGTCCGTGAGCGAGTCAGGCTGGACCGGCGTGCGGCTCGATCTCGATCAGGACTACCAGTCAGGGCAGACTTTCGAAGTCTCCTTTTCAATTGTCCAACGAGGCCTGTTCTACGCTCAGGAGAAGAACTACAAGCTGGACTTCACGCCCGGATGGTACGATCGCGCCACTATTGACACCATGAGCGTCAGCGTGAAGTTCTTCGCGAGCATGGAAACGGTCACTGCCGATCCCAAGCCGTCTTTCGTTTCAGGCGACGAGATGATATGGGGCAAATACCGCCTCGGCCCGGGAGAACATTTCTCGATTCACGTATCCTTCCCCGTCGGGCTGTTTCCGGCGGGAATAGCCAAGAGCAATCTGAAGGGTGTGTCCGGCGGGGGGAGCATTGTCGCCGTGGGCTTTCTCATCTTCGTGGTATTGGTGATTCTCATGGCAATGCGTTCCAGCAAGGGGCGCTATTCAGGCGGAAGAATCTTCTACGGGGGATTCTGGGGGGGCGGTGGTGCTCGAGGCGGATCGGGGGGCGGAAGATCCTCGGGCGGTGGCGGTGGGTTTGGCGGCGCATCCATGTCATGTGCCTGCGCGTGCGTCAGCTGCGCCTGCGCCTGTGCGTGCGCCGGTGGTGGTGGAGCGGGGTGCGCGAGGAAGCTGGAGCACACGTGTCCTATCTGCGGCAAGAGGAGGGGATGATGCGGAGAATTGCGCCCTGCCTCATCGTCGCGCTGCTGATCTTTGCGGCCTGCACGGGCGGCACTGACCGGTACGACCAGAACGTCTCGGTGCCGAAGGGGGATCCTGCCTTTCCGCCTCTAACGACTTCTTGGGTGATCGACAGGGCAGGCGTCCTTTCGGGCCCGGTGATCGCCGAGAACGATGCGATCTGCCAGAAGCTCCAGACGGATGGCGTCGCAGAGGTCACTGTCGTCTTGATCAACGGAGTCAAGCAGCCCGAGGACTGGGCGACTCACTACGGGCGCTGGCTCGGGCTCGGCAAGAAGGGCATGAGCACCGAGGGGGGAAACAGGGGCCTCGTGTGGTTGATACGGCCAGACGCCCGGGAGAAGCTGACCATTTCGGTGGGCAGGGGGCTTCCCGGCTTCACGACGGTCGACTACAGCCCCATCATCGACAGTGCGCTCGAGTATTTCAATTTCAATAATTTCGACGGGGGCGTTACGACGCTTGTCACCCAGACGGATCAGGTCTTGAGAAGGATAAACGGCGGCGGGAAGTAGCGAAGAAAGGAGCTCCAGATGACAAAGGGGTCGATCGGTATTGCCGCGGTGGTCATCATCCTCGTGGTGATAGTCCTGTCCTTTGCCATGTCGGCGGTCGGAGTATGGAACAAGCTCAATCGAGAGTACCAGGCGGTGGAAGGGGGCAAATCGCATTACTCGGCTGCCCTCAACACCTGTACCGAGAAGATCAAGGGTGTTTGGGAAATCGCAAATCAGTACATGAAGCATGAATCGGAGACGTTCATCGCGGTCACGCAGGCGCGAAGCGGGTACGACACGGCGAGAGAGGCGTTCGAGAAGGCGGCGACGGAGGGGAAGGGGACCGAGGAGCTGACCAAGGCCGGCTCCGAGGTCGTCAAGGCCGCCATGGCCTTCAGAATCCAGGTCGAGGCGTACCCGGCGCTTCGGGCCGCCGAGACGTCTCAGGAGAACATGCGCAACATGGAAGTATCGGTGAATGAGATCAAGACCGCCCTCGATGACTGGATCGTCACGATCAAGAATTACAACACGTACCGGGGCTCCGCGTGGCCGTCGATCGTGGGCAACTTCATGAAGAAGTTCCCCTCGGAGATCAAGTACTACGAGGGAGAGATCAAGAAGCTCGACGTCAATGAGTTGAATCCCGATAAGAAGTAGTCACGGATGGGGATAACGACGCTCGTGTAAAGAAGCCCGGCTGTCGATCTACCTGAGCACTCGGCAGCCGGGCTCTTGTTTGCGCACCGACGCAGCGGTCAGTCCCGATGAACCGCGGGCCCTACCTACCGAATTTATCCGGGAACTGCTTGACGATTCCGCTCGTCAGCGCGTCCGCGAACATAAGCATGTGCATGTGACCCTTGTCATAGAAACCGATGTCTGCCGTCCAATCCTCTTTTAGCCTCGATACAACCTCCCCTGTTGTGAGTTCAAGGTGTTTGTTCAACATGTCCGTCAGTGTCGCCTTGGGCCAGTTGGGATTGGCGCCACTGAGGAAAACGGCGATCGTGTCCGCATTGGCATACCACATCTTCTGGGCCTTATCCAACGCCGCCGTGTCGTTGGCCTTTGCCGCGGCTACGACTTGGGCCGCAATCATGATGTGATCCCTGAGCAAGGTCCCCAGTTTCTTTCCTGCCTCCGCTCCGTAATACGGGACGACGGCGGCGCCGATATCATCCTGGTTCTTGAGGAGACGCTGCGCCACCGCATCGGCATCCTTGAGATTTGCCAGGGCGCTGATGATATAATTGCGCGTGTAGACGATGTGCTCTTCCCAGAGCATTCTCATGGCGAGCCTCAGCTCGAGCCGGCTCTTCATGTGCGGGGGATTTTTCGCGGCGCCGCCCGCGGGGGTCTGCGCACAAAGGTCAAAGCCCAAGAGCGTCAGAATGAACGTGATCGAAATCGCGAAGCTGACCAGCCTTCTCACCGTCGTCTCCTCTCCTCGCCTGCCGCGATACTTGAATCCCGAGGACCACACCAGACTATTTTCGCATACAGGCGTGACAAGGCCTATTGGCGGTTTCCCCTTTCCATTGATGCTTTTCTACCGCGGGTGGAATTGGCACTCGACTGCCGGCCCGTTCATTATTCCACTTTTCCGAGCGGCATGATGTAGAGCGGTTCCTCCGCGCGGGTCATCCCCACTGCCTTCTTCATCCAGAGATCCGTGATCGCGCCGACCGCGCACGTGCCGATCTTCAAGGCGTACGCCTCGAGGTACACGTTCTCCGCCGAATGCCCGAGGTCCATGCAGACGTACCTGTCGCGGCCGCGCTGGCCGTACTTCCTCGTGTTGCGCTCAAAGACCGCCGAGTAGACGATCGCCGCCGCGGCGGTTTTGAACATTTCCTGATTGAAGGCCGCTTCGCTCACTTCTTTGCGCCGGTCCCCCTCGATGAGCCGCACGAGCTGGTGCTTCTCCGAGTTGTACCAGTAAATGCCGGCCGGCAGGCCCGTCACGTTGAATGCGGCGAGGTAGAGCTCGAGCGGATAGAGGGCCCCTGCGGACGGCGCCGTTCGTAGGCCACCGCGCAGAAAAGCCGGCATGTTGTCGAATGTCTTCGTGATGCCGTACGCCGCCCATAGGAGCTGGGATACGTCGGCGAGGGTGAGGGGTGTTTCGAGATAGGAGCGTATCGACCTCCGGTTCTTCAATGCCGCCTCCACGGAGACAGGCCCGTCGAAGCGCGGCGCCGGAAGATCGATCACGGGCCCGGTCGGGCGGGTTTCCGGAAAAGTCTTCTCGACCGAGTCCAGTTTCTGCTGCAGGGCATTCGTGACGGTCTGCCACTGAGCCCCGCTCCGAAGGCTCTCGAGATCAGGGTCTTGTTTCAGCTGATCCTTCTCGAGAAAGCCGGCGTCAATGGCCTTGAGGAGATACGAATAGGCCACGTCCGACTTTCCGAGGCGGGCGCTCACGCAAGCCGCGTTGTATAGATCGTTGTAGCTGAACTCGCCCGTCTTGAACGCCTTCTCGTAGAGCGTGAAGGCCTCGTCCCACTTCTGGGCTGCGAGCTTGGCTTCGGCCTCCCGCACGAGAGCGTCATACCCCTGCGCGAAGGAAGCGGAAGCGATCCCGAGAACGAAAAGGGCCAGAATAACGGTACGCATTCTCATCACGGTACCTCCTGATTGCTGACGTTTGATGATCGGATTCTACGCCCCGCGCTACCTGCGAGGCAAGACGTGCGTGCTCGTGTCGGGGGGAGCCGCCGAGGGTGTGCCGGCCTCCACCGGGAGAGCGCCGGGGCACGGGGCCTCGAGCGCAGGCTGGCCGGACGTTACCGTCTGAACGACGGCGGACGCCGCGTTGAGAGGCCGGTAGACCGCCTTCGGGTAGAGCCCGATTCCGAGACACAGGAGGGCGAGAATCACCATGACGACCGTCATGGTCGCCGGCGCCTCTTTCACCGCAGCGGCGGACACCGCAGCCGACGGCTTTCCCCAGAACACCGACTTCGCGGCCTTGAGCGCCACGAGCAGCGTTATGAGGCTCCCCGCGAGCCCCAGGATGACCGCCCACCAGACTCCGGCGTGCGCGCCGGCGATGAAGAGCGCGAGCTTGCTCTGGAAGCCGTTGAAGGGAGGCATGCCGGCGATGGCGAGCGCCCCCGCGAAGAAGCAGAAGACCGTGACCGGCATCTTCTTCGCGAGCCCTCCGAGATCCGAGATGCGCCTCAGCCCGGTCGAATACGTCACCGCCCCGGTCGCGAGGAAGAGGAGCGATTTCGCGAGCGCGTGGTTCAGAAGATGGAACAGCCCCGCGTAGATGCCGAGCGGCGTGCCGATACCGAATCCCATGAGCACGTACCCCATCTGGCTCACCGACGAGTACGCGAGCATTCGCTTCAGATCGTCCTGGGCGAGCGCCATGATGTCCCCGATGACGAGGGTGAAGACGCCGAGCGCGAGCACGAACATCGATATCGGCGCGAACCCGGGGTAGAACATGCTGACCGTGCGGACGAGGGCATAGATGGCGACCTTGAGCATCACGCCCGACAGGAGCGCCGACACGGGCGTCGGCGCTTCGGCGTGGGCATCCGGGAGCCACGGATGAAACGGCGCGAGGCCCGCCTTCGTCCCGAACCCGACGATGAGGAACGCCGATGCGAGAACGACCGTCGCGACCGGGAAGCCTCCCGCGACCGATCTCAAATCGGAGAGAAGGAGCCCCCTCGCGCCTCCGATGACGTGGGCGCCCGCGGCGTACACGAGGACGCATCCGAACAGCGCGAAGGTGATACCCACAGTCAGCAGCATGAGGTATTTGTAGCCCGCTTCCAGAGCGCGCTTGTCCCAGTAGAACGCGACGAGGAGCCCGCTCGTGATCGTGCTCGCTTCCACGGCGACGTACAGCATGATGATGTTGTTCGAGAGGCAGGCCCAGAGCATCGTGGACAGGAAGAGCATGAGCCACCCGTAGAAGACCGCGAGCCGCCGCGGCGTCGTCGTGTGCTGGGCCTCCCCGGGGGCGGCCTGGTGGCGCATGTATCTCAGAGCGTAGACGATCGAGAGGAGGCCGATCCCGGAGATCAGGATCACGAGCACGGCGCTGAGCGAGTCCGCATACAGCTGCCTACCGAACGACGTGAGTGCGCTGCCTCGAAACGCAGCGAGGCCGATCTCGTAGGATGCGACGAGCGCGCACGCCGATCCCGCGAGCGCCAGGGCCTCTTTCAGCCAGGACGTAAACCGGCCAATCGCGAAGATCAAAACCGCCGCCGCGGCGGGCGCGATGACAACAAGCGCGGGCAAAGCCGATTTTATTTCAGTGGGCATGCAGACACCTCTACCAGTGCAGTTCGGAAAGCTTGAACGTATCGGTCGTCTTGAACTTCTCCCGTATGCCGCCGATGATGTAGAGCAGGAGGTATACCGTGACGACCACCTCGGTGGCGATGCCGGCGAGCGCCGTTTCCTTGATCGCGGGGGCGAGGCTCACGAGGCTTAGGTGAACCCCATTCTCGAGAAGGCAGAGGCCGATGACGGTCTTGATCGCATCGCGCCTCGTTAGTATCGCGTAGATCCCGAGAACGAATATCGTGAACGCCACGGCGAGGTTCGTCTGCGCGAGCGCGGCGAACTCGCCCGTGACGTCGATGAAGAGCCCCGCATTCGCATGCATCAGCTTGAACATCGTTGCCAGGAGCGCGAGGAGGAGCACCGCGGACACTCCGAAGTTGATGAGGGGCTTCGTCTCCTGCTCCGCGCCCGCCGTCGCGCGCCAGAGGAACCACGGCACGAGCACGGCCTTCGTCACGAGTGCAGTCGCCGCCCAGAAGATGAGCGCCGGATTTTGAACCGAGTACGCCGCCAGAAGCCCCGTGACGAGGAGCGCCTGAAACAGGTACGCGATCGTCGCGTTGCGGAGGTTCCTCGCCTCCACGGCCGCGAAGCTCGTGATGATCATCGCGAGGCTGAGCGTGTGGATCAACGGGGCGCTGACACCGGACATGACTACACTCCTATCGCCGCGAACGCGAGCGCGGCCAACGCTACGAAGAGCACCCTGCTCATGTAGGTCATCGCCTGATCGATCCGGAGCCTGGGGCTGACCGCCTCTATGACCGCGGCAAGCACGAAGATCACGGCAACCTTCACCGCCGAGGAAACGAGCATGAGCGGCCACGGGCTGAGCGCCGGCCACGGAATGAATACTTGAACCAGGATGTAGGAGTAGATCGCCTGGCGCATGAGAAGAGCCATCTTGAGGAGCGCGAGGCTCGGTCCGCCCTGTTCCACGAGCGCCCCTCCGACGACCTCGCTTTCGGCCTCGGCGATGTCGAAGGGAAGCCTCCCGAGGGTCGCCTGGAGCGCGAGGAAGAGCGCGACCCCCGCGACCGCCATGGAGACGGAGGGCCCGGCGGTGAAGTTATGCGCGGACATATCCGGGAGGAGGAGCGATCTGCTCTTCACGGCGGCGGTGATCAGGGATGCGACCACGATCGGCTCGACGGAGAGGAGCAGCATGATCTCGCGCGCGCCTCCCATCTTGGCGAACGGGTTCCCGGAGGCGGACGCCATGAGGATGATCGCCGCCGCTCCGAACGTGAGGAAGTAGATCCACACGATCATGTCGCCGTTCAGTCCAGTGCCGGGGTAGGCACCCATCGGGGTCAGGAGCGCCACGACGAGGAAGGACGCGAATGCCGCCGCCGGCGCGAACCTGAAGATGGCGCTGGTCGTGCACCGCAGGTCCTCCTTGCCCAGGAGCTTCAGGATGTCCATGTAGGTCTGGGTCAGCGGCGGGCCCTTGCGCGAGTGGACGATGGCTCGCACCTTCCTCGTCACGCCGTCGAAGAGGGGCGCGAGCAGCAGGGCGAGGAGACCGTTTATCGCAATCGTTCCCGCATGCATGGCAATCTCCCGGATCTATCGTACGATCAGAAACAGTATGGCGATGACCAGCACCATGCCGGCCACCTGCCAGATCATGTACAGCTGCGGTATTCCCACGTGAGAGCGGCTGACCTTGTTCACGGCCCGCTCTCCACCCCGCACGAGCGGGTTGTAGAACCACGTGTCGAGATCGAAGGCGGAGCGGAGCCGCCCGAGGCCGGGCAGCCGCGGCACCGGCACGCGCAGATAGACCTTCGGGAAGGCCTCGTTGAACGGCGAGTAGAAGCCCCGCGCCCTGAACCGCAGGTCGTTCTCCGCATGCTCCTCTCCGCCGTACCAGCCCGGAACGGATCGCGCGCTCGAGCGGCCGAGACCGCGGATGATCTGGGCGAGCGCGAAGCAGACGAGAAGCACGACGACGGCCGCTATCGGGCTCCATGCCGCGGGCGCCTCTCCTCCGGCGCCGAGCGTGCTCATACCGCCGAAAAAGCCGTTTCGGTATATCGAGGGAAGGCTCGAGCTGAAGGCGGCGCTCACGAGCCTCATCGCCCACAGCGGTGCCAACCCGATCGCGAGACAGATGAGCGCGAGGACGGCCTGCGCGAAGCTCATCGTACCTGGGATCGGTCTCGGTTCCGTCCCCTCGGTCGAGGACGGCCCGAGAAAAGCCGTGCAGAAGAACTTCATCGAATAGGCGAGGGTCGAAAGGCTCACGAAGAACGCGACAACCGCCGCCGCGATGAACGGCGAGAACTGAAATCCGCCGGATATCGACGCCTGGTAGATGACCCACTTCGAGGCGAAGCCGTTCGTCGGAGGGAGCCCTGCCAGGCTGAGCACGCCCACGAGCCCGGCGGCAGCCGCGACGGGCATCACGCGGGAGATGCCGCCGACCCTGTCGAGATCGCGCGTGCCGGTGGAATAGAGGATCGAGCCCGCACTCAGGAACAGGAGCGACTTGTAGATCGCGTCGTTCAGGATGTGGAAGCCCGCGCCGAGGAGCCCGAGGAGCGCGAGAGATTCGAGACCGACGCGGCCGGCGAACGTTATCCAGATTCCGAGCGCGAGGAAGATGTAGCCTGTTTGACTGATGCTCGAGTACGCCAGAAGCCGCTTCGCGTCGTTCTCCCTCATGGCGGTCAAACCGCCGACGAAGGCCGAGAGCACTCCGAACGACGCGACAATGATACCCCAGGTCATCATCCCGCCCGCGGCACCCGCTCCGCCCAGGCCCCAGAAGACGCGCAGAACGCCGTAGGCTCCGAGCTTGATCATGACGCCCGAGAGAATGGCGGAGACCCCTGATGGCGCGGCCGGATGCGCGTCGGGCAGCCAGTCGCCGAACGGGTAGATGCCGGCCTTCGTCGCGAACGCGATGAAGTACAGGGCGAGCACCACGTTCCTGATCGAAGACGAGGCCCCCATCAAACCGGCCTTGTGCGCGCCGAACGCGAACGACCCCGTGAGGCGCCACAGGACGATGGCCGCGACGAGGAGCCCCGCGGAGGCTACGTGAGTCATCACGAAGTACTTGAACCCGGCGCGCGCGACCGCCGGATCGTCCCGCTCGAAGGTCACGAGGAAATAGGAGGCGAGCGTCATGAGCTCCCAGAGAACGATGAAGAAGAGCCAGTCCGCGACGCACGCGACACCCGCCATACCCGCGATGAAGAGCTGCAGAAGCGCGTAGAACGTCCCGGGGCTCTTGTCCCGATATATGCTCATGTACCCGATCGAGTAGATCGTCGCGGCGAGCGACACACCGGTGATGACGAGGAGGAACCCCGCCCCGAGGGGATCGAGCGATACGGCGAGCTCGCTTCCGAGGGTTGGCAGCCGGAATATGAGCCCGTAGGCGGCGCCTCCTCCGAGGAGCACCTTCCAGCCCGCAAGCCACGCGAACACCGTGGCGAGAGCGACGAAGACGGTCGCCGTAACCCCCGCCGAGCGCCAGGAGCGCATCACGCCGGAGACGATCGCCCCGACGAAGAGCAGCACGAATACGATCTCTAGGCTACCGACCATCTCATCCAGCTCCTCGCTGAATCCATCACGGCACAGCGATCAGATGTGAAACAATCGGAACACCCGCGAGCGGGATCAGGACCGTCGCGAGAATCATCGCTATCAGCACCCAATTCATGCTCGCCGGCACGGGAGCCGCTCCCGCCGAGGGCTTTCCGAAGAACACCCTCTGGCCGACCCAGAGGAACCACGCGAACGTTATGAGGCTCTCGATGAGAACGAGCACGAGAACGAGGGGACCGAAGGCCCCGGAAAGCTGCAGCGCCCCGGCGAGCACGTACATCTTGCTCCAGAAGCACGCGAGCGGTGGAATGCCCGTGAGCCCGAATGCTCCGACGAAGAACGCGACCGCGGCGATCGGCATCGCCCTGGCCAACCCCGAGAGCTTCGAGATGCTGCGCGTGCCCGTCGCGTACGCCACGACGCCTACCGTCAGAAAGAGGGTCGTCTTTGCGCACGCGTGCATCAGGATGTGCAGCACTGCCCCGCGCGTGGCCATCGGCGCGCCGAGGGCCCCGACGCCGAGTCCCAGGAAAATGTATCCGAGCTGGGCTATCGTCGAATAGGCGAGAAGCCTCTTCAGATCGTCCTGGAAGAAATAGAAGTAGAGGGCGACGAACATCGTTACGAGTGCGGCGATGGCAATGAGGAGCCCCATTCCCGTCGGGAGCGCCCAGCCCGCGGTCAGGAGCCTCGCCGTGAGAAACACGCCCGCCTTGACCATCGCCGCCGCGTGCAGGTATGCGCTGATCGGCGTGGGGGCCGCCATGGCGTCCGGCAGCCACGTCTGGAAAGGCACCTGCGCGCTTTTGGCCCAGGCCGCGATGAGGAACAGGCCGAACGCCCCCGCGCGGACGCCGGGGGACATCTGACCGAGCGCCGAGAACAGCATGGACCCCGTGGCGCTCGCGACCCAGACGAGCCCGGCGATGAAGAAGAGGCCGCCGAACGAGGTCATGATGAGGGCCTTCATACCGGCCTTGAGGCTCGCCGCGTCGTCGTAGAACGAGATCAGGGCCCACGAGCAGACCGTTGTCATCTCCCAGAATATCAGCATCTGGAGGAGCGTCGGGGAGACGGCGAGACCCGCCATCGACCCGACGAAGAGCATGAGCCAGAAGTAGTAACGCGCCTGGCCGGAGCCCGTCGCGTGGTCGCGGTTCGCCGGGGAAAGGTATCCGGCCGAGTAGACGGCTATCGCGAGGCCGATCGCCGTGGAGGCCAGCAGCATGATGAAGGCGAGGGGCCCGAGCTCGTAACCGAAGAGGCCCTGCGACGCGCCGGTCCCGAGCCACGGCATGGAGCCCACGAGCCACCGCTCGCCGGGCATGCAGGAGAGAGCGATGGCGGCCGCGGCCGCGAGCGCGCTCCCTCCAATCGCGACGAATCGGGAGGCCCGATCTCTCACCGCGAGGCACAGCATGGCGGCCAGGAACGGGATACCGACCACCGCGGCTACCAGGAAACTCATGTGCCGTCCTTCCTCGTTCGTCTCTGCGCGCGCGACATGCCTACGTTCGAGTCACCGCAGGCTTGTCTTTCCATTGAGCCAGATACCCCTCGAGGTCGAAGCCGGGAGGGATATGCTTCTCGTGCCGGGCGGCCACCTTCTTGGGCACGAGCCCGAGTGCGAGCGCCGCGCCGTAGATGATCGCCTCCGGCCTCGGCGGGCATCCGGGGATGTACATGTTCACCGGCACGACCTTGTCGGCGCCCCCGAGGACGTTGTACGTGTCGAACCAGATATTGCCGCCGACCGCGCACGACCCGACCGCGACAACGACCTTCGGATCGGGCGTCGCCTCCATGAGGCGGAGGAGCGCCGGAGCCACCTGCCTGCTCACGGAGCCCGATATGATCAATGCGTCAGCATGCCGGGGGCTCCCGACGAGCTTCATCCCGAGCCGTTCGACGTCGTAATAAGGGGTGAGGACGTCGATTACCTCGATATCGCAGCCGTTGCAGGCTCCGCAGTTCGCGTGGAACAGCCAGAGCGATTTTCCGAACATCTTCTTCAAGATCCCGTTTATCATTTCTTGTCCTCACGCTCCTCCCTGACGAGAGGTCTGAGCTGGACGAGATCTATCGGGGGCTTGACCGGGAATATCCCGTGTTTGTTCTCGTCGCCGGGTCCTCGGCCGCGCCAGCGCTTGCTGTGGAAGCGGTCGATCGCGTTGTCACTCTCGAAGCACCGGCCGCATCTCTGGCAGCTCGACATCCAGAGCAGCATGTCGGATTTCAGGTCGGATTTGTCGGGCGTGGCGGTCTCGAACTGCTCGGTCGGCCAGATCGCGTCCTCGGGGCACACCTCGTAGCACCGCGCGCACTGGATGCACCGGTCGAGGTGGAAGGTGATGCGAGCGACCTCGCCCAGATCCTCTATGACGATGCACCGGGGCGGGCAGACGTTCGCGCATCCGCCGCATCCGATGCACTTGCGGGAGTCGAACTCGATCTTGCCCCTGAACTTCGGAGGAACGTCGGCAGGTTTGAACGGGTACGGGAGCGTCACTCGGCCCGCGCGGAAGCATATGACCGCTTCCTTGAACTTGGCTTTGAACATGGTCGCTCCTCTTTCCGGTCTACCGCGGAGTCTTCCGCCTCGAAATCGCGTAGAGATCTTCCTTCGTATATACGCGGACCCGGTTCGTGTTGACGTCGAGCGTTTCAACGCGCTCGGTGCACGAGAAGCACGGGTCGTAGCTCCCGATGCAGATGGGCACGTCCGCGAGCTGCTGGCCGGCGATCATGACGCCGACGGCCTGCAGGTTCTGATACGTCGGTGCCCGCACCCGCCATCTCTCGGGCCGGTTCTCGGCCCCGGTGAGGACGTAGTGATGGGACTCGCCTCTTCCGGCCTCCACTGAGCAGAGACCTATCTTTCCCTCCGGAAGCTCCCGGTCTATCTTTGCCATCACCGGCCCCGCCGGCATCTCGGCGAGCGCCTTTCGCAGGAGCCGGATCGTCTCGAACACCTCGAGGAGCCGCACGATCGTTCTGGCCCAGCAGTCGCAGCCCTCCTGCACCTGTATCTGCACGCCGAGCCGCTCGTACGCCGCGTACGGATGATCGATGCGCGCGTCGATCGGGACGTTCGAGCCTCTCGCCACCGGGCCGACGACGGCGAGCGCGCGAGCGTTTTCCTCGCTCAGGACGCCGACGCCCTTCAAGCGAGCCATGAGCGTCGTGTCGATACTGACCGCGTCCACGACCGCCTTGAACTCCGCCTCGACCTTGTCCAGCACCCGGCGGATGTCGTCGGCGGCGCTATCGTCGATGTCGAACCGGACACCGCCGATGAGGTTCGACGAGTAATGCTTGCGGTTTCCGGTGAGGCGCTCCATGAGCCACATGACCGGCTCGCGGATTCTCCAGAGCTGCATGAGCACCGTGTCGAAGCCGATGATATGCCCCGCGAGCCCCACCCAGAGGAGGTGGCTGTGGAGCCGCTCCAGCTCGAGGAGAATGCTGCGAATGTAGTGTGCGCGTACGGGCGTCTCGATCCCGCACGCGTCCTCCACGGCCTGGCAGTACGCGCACGAATGCACCTGCCCGCAGATCCCGCAAATCTGCTGGGCGACGAAGGGAACCTGATTGTAGTTGAGCTCGCTGTCCGCGAGCTTTTCGACCGCTCGGTGGTTGTAGAATCCCCGGTAGTCGGAGCCGACTACGCGTTCGCCGTCCAGGAACAGTCTGAAGCAGGCCGGTTCCTCGAGAGTCGGGTAGAAGGGGCCGAGCGGCACCACGGTCGTCCCTTCCGGGCCCTTGAGCCTTTCGGGCGCGTTCCCGGGTGCTTTGGGGAAGCGCGTGTTGTACGGGTACTCGCGCCGCAGGGGGTGGATGTCCTGGGGGAAATCATCGGACAGGATCAAACGTCTGGGATCCGGATGCCCGGTGGGCACGATCCCGAGAAGGTCATACGCTTCGCGCTCCGACCAGTCAGCGGCGGGCACCTCCGGCGTCACGGAGCCGATCGCGAGATCCCCCACCGGCACGCCCGCGCTCAGCACGAGAAACTTCTTGTCCTTGTCGAAGGCGAGGATGTATGAGGCGCGGAAATCCCCGGCAATTCTTTGTCTGTCCTCGGCGACGGAGATCACGAACCGTCCGCCGAGGCTCTTGATCGCGTAGCCGACCACGGACGGGAGCTTCTCACGCGGGACCGTGGCGACGTACTGGTTCTTTACATGCTCCTCGAGGTTCTCCAGGACGCCAGGGAAGCGGGTCGAGAGCTCCGAGAGGAAGTTTTTTTCTTTTGCCATACCCGTCTCCGATCAGTTCCGGGCCCGCAGCCCCTCGCACAACATTCGAGCGAGCACTTCGACGGACGATCTTACGGCATCGGACATGACCGCTCCCGAGCTCACGACAGACGGCTGGACCGCCAGAAGATAGCAACGGCAGTCGAGTTCCATCTCCAGGTACTGCATCGTGAGCCTCAGCGGCGCCCTGTGCGTATCGTACCCGGTCGCGCGCAAGTCAGCCGCGGCCAGGAGAGCCGCGTCGCCCGGCTCGACGCCCAGGTCGACCGCATCCACGAACAGCACCGTGTTCGGAGCGATGTGCCTGACCCTCCACGTCTCGAGCTCCGGCGAAGAGCCGCCGTCGATCACGTTCTCCACGCCGAAGCGCTCGAGAAGATCGACGAAGAGCGGCCCCGCGCCGTCGTCGCCGTGAGCAGCGTCTCCCACGCAGACGATGGCGACTCTCCCCGAGAGCTTCGATGTCAATTCATCACGCAACATTCGGTCTTCCATCCGGCCTCCATGGGTGAGGCCCGGCCCTCCAGCTCAGACGATGAGCTCCGGCAAGGCCTGCATTTCCTCGTAGGTCATGACCGGTCCTTCGGTGCAAATATAGACGTGATTGATGCAGCAGTGGCCGCACTTCCCGACGCCGCATTTCATGTATCGTTCGAGGCTCGTCACGACCCGGTCCTGCGAAAAGCCCATCTTCAGGAGGTCGATCGTCGCGAACTTGATCATGATCGGGGGACCGCACGTGAACGCGACCGTCTTCGCCGGATCGAGCTTGACCTTGCTGAACAAAGTCGTGACGACGCCGACGTTGTCCCTCCATGCCGCGTCTCCCACGTCAACCGATTGCAGCAGATGGAGGTCGTCACGCTTTCCCCATTTCTCGAGATCGTACTTGAAATTCCGGTCGGCGGGCGTCCTCGCTCCATAGAGCAGCCACATCTCTCCGTAGTCGCGTCGGTTCGCGAGCATCTGGAGGATCGCCGGCCGCAGGGGCGCGAGGCCGACGCCACCGCCGACGATCAGAATGTCCATGCCTTTCGTGTCTTCGAGCGGCCAGCAGTTGCCGAGGGGCCCGCGGATTCCAACGCGGTCCCCGTTCCGGAGCGCGTGCATCGCCCGGGTCACGGCGCCCCGCTGCACGATCGTCAGCTCGAAGAACGACTTCTCGAGCGGGCTCGACGCAAACCCAATTGGGGCTTCTCCGGCCCCGAAGACCGTCAGCTGCACGAACTGCCCCGGCTCCCAGCTGAACGACTTCGCGTATTCTCTGTCCTCGAAGCGCAATTTGTAGGTCTTCGTGTCGGGAGTCTCGTCGGTGATCTCGTCCACGATCGCGATCGTGGGCACGTAGAGGTTCCCGCTCGGGTTCTCGGTGACGCCCCACATCCTTCTCGGTCTCGCGCCCGTGATCTTCATCGCTTACACCTTCGCGGCTTTGTCCTGAGGCTGAAGGTACGTATGCATCGATCTCCTGATGCGTTTCAGCACGCTCGGCACGCCCAGATTGGTCAGGCACGCGCTCACGCAGCGCCCGCATCCGGCGCAACCGTGCGTGCCGTCCCTCTGCACGTATTGGTAGCTGACCTTGTGATAGAACCTGCGCTCGACGCGGCTCCCGAATGTCGCTCTCGGATTGTGTCCGCTCGTCTCTCGCGTAAACCCCGAGAACTGGCAAGAGTCCCACGAGCGGCACCTGACGAACGATCCGTCTTCCGCCGGCCGATCGTCGACCGTGTAGCAGGTGCAGATCGGGCAGAGGTTCGTGCACGCGCCACACCGGAAGCAGGTCGATCCGAGCTCCTCCCAGATCGCGTCGGGGACCTCGTCGTAAGAGATGAAGTTGAGCGCCTTCGCGAAGTAGGCGGTCGTGTCGAAGAGGGAGTCCGCCTTGAGCTCGATGCGCGTTCGCTCGGCCAGATCGCCGGGTTCGGCAGGCCTCAAGAGATGCTCCCCCCGCTCCCCCGCGAGCCTCCCCTTGTCCGAACCGATCTCATAGAGGAATCTGTCGCCGAGATCAGTAAGCTGCACATCGTAATCGGCCTTGAGGTACGGCCCCGTGTCGCAACAGATGCAGAAGCACTCCTTCTTGGGGGGGCTATTGCACACGAGGCTGAAGAGCACCGTGTTGCGCGCGCGCGCCGCGTAGTAGGGATCGACGATCTGGGCGCCAAAGAACTTCTCCTGAAAACGGATCGCCTTGACGTCGCAGGACCGGATCCCGATTATCGCCTGCCTGGGTGTGTCGGCCAGATCCTCGATTCCGAGGTCTTTGCCGGCCCGATAGCGGAACATGTCCTCATAGTGCGGGAGCAGGAAGCGTTTCGGGGGGTACACGTCGTGCCCATAGTCCCAGGCGATCTCCTTCGGGGAGGCGACCACGTCGAACATGGCGTCGCCTCCGAAACGCATCTTCGGAGCGATGAGCCGCGTATCACGGCCGAGGCTCTCGAAGAACGCCGGCGCATTCGACTTCAGGAGGACACACGCGTTTGCAATCTTCATTTCACGGCCTCTATCTTGACCGCGCACGACTTGTACGCAGGCACGCCCGAAGCCGGGTCGGAATCGTACGACGAGAGGGCATTCGGCGAGTTACCTCCAAAGAAGTGCGGCACGTGCACGCAGCGGGATGGTATAGCGTTGCTCAGTATCAGCGTGCGCACGAGGCTGCCGGATCTGGAAGATATCCGTACGGGACGTCCCTGTTTCAAGCCGAGCCTCGCGGCCTCGCTTTCGCTCAATTCCGCAAAGGCCTCGGGATACTCGCGCGCGAGCACGGCGCTCCTCGCCGACATCGTGAGCGTCTGCTGGTGGTAGTTGATCCGGCTTGCGATGAGCCGGAAGGGATACTCCGGGTCCTCGGGTCTGCCGCCTGCCGTGATCGGGACGAGTCTGGGGTGCTCGGCCGCTCCAGCGCCGCCCGCGCCGCCGTCCCCCGCGCCGGGAGGCGCCCAATCCTTGTCCAGCGCCTCGTAAGACACGCCCTTATAGCTCTGCACATTGGCCGCAATCTCCGCCATTACGGAACGCGGGTCGGTCTCCATGGCGGTTCCGAGCGCCCCAGAGAGACCGGCGATAATCTCGAGATCGCTCTTCGACTCCGTCATCGGCTCGAACATCTTCCTCACGCGCTGGACACGTCCTTCGATGTTGGTGAACGTGCCGTTCTTCTCCAGGAAGGAGCAGGCTGGGAACACGACATCGGCGCGCTCTGCGGTCTCCGTGAGATAGAGATCCGCGACGGCGAGAAAATCGACCCTGTCCAGGGCCTCAAGCGACTCTTCCGTGTTGGGCGCCGATAGCGCGACGTTCTCCCCAAACACGAGGAGCGCCTTGAGCTCGCCGGAGGCGCAGGCGCGGATCGTGTTGACGGCGTTCAAGCCGGGCGCCGAGGGCAGCCGGCATCGCCACAGAGATTCCCATTTCCTTCTCGCCGCGGCGTCGGTGAGAGGAGCGTATCCGGGGAGCGTATCGCAGAGAAGTCCGACGTCACAGGAGCCCTGAGCGTTGTTCTGGCCCCGGAGCGGGAGCACCGTGCCCCCGAGGAGAATCGCGACGTCCGCGAGCGCCTTGACGAGGCGCGTGGAGTCGGGCTGCTGGAGCACCCCGAGACCGAACATCACGACGACGGGCGGGTGTTCGGCGAGCATGACCGCCGCTTGCGCGATGCCGTCGGAGCTCACCCCGCTCGCCTCGGCGGCGGCGCCCATGGTTACGTCGACGAGCGATCGCTGGAGCTCCTCGAAGCCCGGGGTCTTCGCCGCCCCTGCGACGAAGATGTTCCGGTCGATAATGGTCTTGATCAGTGCCCGTACCCACGCGAGATCGGCGCCGGGCCGCGGATGAAGGAAGAGCGTCGCTTGAGGCGCAAGCCTGGACACTCTCGGGTCCGCGACGACGATCGCGCAGCCGTTCTCAGCCGCATCCTGTATCCGGGACCCGACGTGCGCCAATTGCTCCATTACATTGGCCCCGACGATGAGCATGCTTCCGGAGCCGGGGAGCGAATTCAGCTCGAGCCGGGGAATAGCGGTTCCCACGGTCTCGCGGAGGGACGGGATGATTGAAGCATCGTAAAAGCGGCACG
>Ga0326726_10001923_pt1 | contig 19296 bp, 15 predicted proteins | sample MHFenrmetagenome_2_FD_207603 | JGI IMG/M metagenome (GOLD analysis project Ga0326726, IMG submission 207603) | Lab enriched peat soil microbial communities from Michigan Hollow, Ithaca, NY, United States - MHF15MN | ecosystem: Environmental > Terrestrial > Soil > Wetlands > Peat | place: USA... | reverse complement strand
GCGCGCAGAGCGAGTTCCAGGCGATCGCGTTTCATCGCATGCTCGGCATTCGCGAGTTGCGTGTATTCGACGTCGATCCGCTGGCCACAGCCAAGCTGGAACGTAATCTCCGGGCCATGCCTTGGCTCAGCGATCTGCGGGTGACACGCGCGACCTCGTCGTCCGATGCCTGCAAGGGCGCCGACATCGTGACGACCGTGACGGCGGACAAGCGCAAGGCCGTAATCCTCACGCCGCCGATGATCAGGGAAGGGATGCACCTGAACGCGGTCGGCGGCGATTGCCCCGGCAAGACGGAGCTGCATGCCGATATCCTGCGGATGCCGAACGTGCGCGTGGTGGTGGAGTACGAGCCGCAGTCGCGCATCGAAGGCGAGGTGCAGCAGATGGAATCCGATTACCCGGTCGTGGAATTCGCCGACATCGTGCGCGGCACCGCGCCGGGTCGCACGACGCCGCAGGACATCACTGTGTTCGACTCAGTGGGCTTTGCACTCGAGGACTACTCGGCGCTGCGCTTCCTGCATTCACTGTTACGGGAACAACGCGGCATGCACCGCGAGATCGATCTCGTCCCGGGGCTCCAGGACCCGAAGGATCTATTCGGCGGCACAATAGGGGGCGCGCGGGCACGGCTGCGGATCGCCGGTTGATGAGCGCGGCTATGGCAACCTTAACCAAGAGAGCCTCACTGATTGGTGCACCCACCGACATCGGTGCCGGCACACGCGGCGCGTCGATGGGGCCCGAAGCCTTGCGAGTGGCGCATCTGCAGGCGATGTTGGAATCGCAGGGCGTCGAGGTCATCGATCGCGGCAATCTCCAGGGGCCTGGTAATCCGAATCGGCCCCCGGTCGATGGCTATCGACATCTCGCGGAGGTCACCGCGTGGAATCGAGCGGTTCATGACGCGGTCCATGTCGAGCTGGCTGCCGCTAGACTGCCGATTCTGCTCGGCGGCGATCACTGCCTCGCCATCGGTTCGATCAGCGCGGTCGCGCGCCATTGCCGCGAGCGCGGCCGTCAGTTGCGCGTGCTGTGGTTCGACGCGCACGCGGATTCAAACACCAATATCCTCACCCCCAGCGGCAACATTCACGGCATGCCAATGGCCTGCCTGTGCGGTTATGGTCCGCCGGAGCTGATCGAGGTCGGCGGCAAAGTGCCCGCAATCTCACCCAGCGTCATCCGGCAGATCGGCATTCGCAGCGTCGATCAGGGCGAAAAGCGCTTCGTTCACGAGATCGGCCTGGAAGTGTTCGACATGCGCTACATCGATGAGATGGGGATGCGGCAGACCATGGAGGTGGCGCTCGCCGGCCTCGACCGGAATACGCACCTGCATGTGAGCTTCGATGTCGACTTTCTCGACCCCGACATCGCGCCCGGCGTTGGTACCACCGTCGCCGGCGGGCCTTCGTATCGGGAAGCGCAGCTGTGCATGGAAATGGTGGCCGACACCGGACTGCTCGCGTCGCTCGACATGATGGAGCTCAATCCTGCCTTCGACGTGCACAACCGCACGGCAGAGGTCGCGGTCGATCTGCTCGGCTCGCTGTTCGGCAAGAGCACGCTGATGAGGCGTGCCGACAAGAAAGCTGTCGAAATCAAACTGGCGAAGGCGTCCGGCGTTTGATTCCCCCGCGTGAAGTAGGGCACTGACCCAGGTGCCGGCAGTGGCTTGCCGCAGGCAGATAACTGTATATAATCACAGTACCTGTAACCGCTGCAGGTTCTCTGTTGAAGCTCAATCAAACAGTTACACCAGGTTCTGCCAGCTTTGCCAATGCTCATGGGCGCTTCGCTCGACACTCTGCTTTCCTCTGCCGCTCTATGGCGAGCGCAGGGAGCGATGCGTGTCTCCAGCGCCTGCGTGCCGAGTGAATTTCCGCTCCTCGATACACGTTTACCGGGCGGCGGCTGGCCCTGTCCGGGCCTCGTCGAAGTCCTGCATGCACACGCCGGTATCGGTGAACTGAGTCTTTTCATCCCTGCTCTGCAGCGGCTGATTGCTGACGAGCCAGGCCCGACAGCGCGCAGCATCGCGTGGCTCAACCCGCCGCACCTGCCTTATGCACCGGCGTTCGCCGAGCGCGGCATCGATCCGGCACGGCTACTGGTGAGCAAGGCACTGACACCAACTCAAACGCTGTGGGCTACGGAGCAGGCCTTGCGTTCGGGTGCTTGTCTTGCAGTCCTGGCGTGGATCGGGACCGCCAGCCTGCATTCGTTGCGGCGACTCAAGCTCGCCGCGCATGCGGGAGGTTCGCTGGGAGTGCTGTTTCGCCCGTTGGTGCAGCGTGCGCAAGCTTCGCCCGCCACGTTGCGTCTCGCCTTGTGGGCCGACGAAACGCGTCTGGCGGTCGAGTTGATAAAAGTACAAGGCGGCAAGGCCGGCATCGTGATGCTGGATCGATGGCAGCGATCCTGATTGTGCTTCGATGCCCGCATTGCGCAATCTGCCATTGTTTCCTTCCGGGCCTGCCGGAGAAAAAACCTCCAGGCGCACGAAGGCGCAGCCGCGTCCCGCGCTTGCTCCTCGCGAACCGCCCCACACGGCAACGCTCTCGCGCAACTTGGCGCACCGACTCTGGCTCGCGGTGCACTTGCCACAACTCGCATTGGAAGCCTTGCAAGAGCACTCGACTTCCCAGCGAGCACCGGGCATTCCCGTGGCCGTCATCGATCCGCAAAGTCGCCAGCAGACAATCCTGGCCTGCAATGAAAAGGCGTGCGCGGCCGGCGTGCGTGCAGGACAGTCGTTGAATGCCGCGATTGCACTGGAACCCAATCTCAAAACCTGCCCCCGCGACGAAACCCGTGAGCGCGCGCGACTCGTACACCTCGCCGCGTGGTGTCAGAGGCAATTCACCCCCCTAGTCAGCCTTGAGCCACCGGATGAACTGCTGCTGGAGGTGCAGGGCAGCCTGAAACTATTCGGCGGTGCGCGGGCACTGATGGAGCGCATGATTGCGGGCTTGCGCGAGCAGGGTGTCACTACGCGCTTGGCGCTCGCTCCCACGCCCACCGGTTCTCTCTGGCTGGCGCGCTCGCAAGTGAAAAGTGACGAGGCAACGACCGCAGGCGCTGCGATCATCGAAAAGCCGGGCGAGTTGGTTCGGCATCTTGCGACGGTTTCCATCGGGTGTCTGCGTTGGCCCGAGGAAATCATTGCTCTGCTGCTCAGCATGGGAGTGCGCACCGTCGGTGATCTCGCGCGCCTGCCGCGCGCGGGGTTTGCACGTCGCCTTGGCACCCGCTGGCTCGATGAATTGGATCGCGCATTCGACCGGCGTGCAGAAGCCCGGCGCGGATTTCGCAGCCCGGTGCGTTTCGACGCCCGTCTGCTACCCGATCACGAAATCGAAACCGCACAGCAGCTCGAGTCGGCATGCACGCCATTACTCGACCGCCTGCAGCGTTTCCTGCGCGAACGACAGGCGGCGATCGCGGTATTGGCTGTCGAATGCCAGCATCGTTCGCAGTCGCCGACCCGGATTCGCATCGGCCTCGCCCTGCCGAGCGGCGATGTCACCCATGTGCGTGGCTTGCTGGCCGAACGGCTGGCGGCACTCGCGTTGCCGGCGCCGGTCAGGACCTTGCGATTGCAATCGGGTGCGCTGCTTCCGGCGCTGCCCATGAATGGCTGGCTGTGGAAGCGGGCACAGGCGGAAGAGTCTGTCGACGCGTTGCCCCGGTTGATCGAGCGTTTGCGTGCACGGCTCGGCAACGAACAGGTGTTCGGCGTCTGTGCCGTCGAAGACCACAGGCCGGAATGGGCGTGGAGAATTGGCTATGAGAATACAGCGTCGCGCAGTGACAGGCCGCAACGGCCAGTCGAACGTCCACTGTGGCTGCTGACACGACCCCACAAGATCTCGCAGCGGGGAAAGAGACTGCGTGGGCCGGAACGCATCGAAACAGGCTGGTGGGACGGGCGGGAAGTCACCCGCGATTACTTCGATGTGCGTGATGAGAATGGCGCGCGGCTATGGATCTACCGCGAACGGCGCGCCTCGCACAGCTGGTATTTGCACGGCCTGTTCGGTTGAAGCGCACTCGCCACCATGCCATGCGCCTCGTCAACCGCTTACGCGGAGCTGCATTGTCTCAGTAACTTCACATTCCTGACGGGCGCCTCGCATCCCCATGAACTGGTCGAACGCGCCGTGGAACTCGGCTACAGCGGGCTGGCGCTCACTGATGAATGCTCCGTCGCGGGGGTGGTACGCGCATACGAAGCGGCAAAACGCGCATCGTTCAAGTTCATCGTCGGCAGTGAGTTCAGGCTCGTCGATGGCTTGCGGTTCGTTCTGCTGGTCACCAATCGCGCGGCCTATGGTCGCCTGTGTCGCCTCATCACGCGTGCCCGCCGTGCGGCGGACAAAGGCAGTTACCGGCTGGCGCGTGAGGAGATCGATCCGACCGATCTTGACGATTGCCTTGCGCTCTGGCTTCCGGGCAGCGAACCCAAGCCCGCATATGGGGAGTGGCTCAAGGCAATCTGTCCGGATCGCACCTGGCTCGCGGTGGAGCTCCTGCGCAGGGGCGATGATCGGGGTCGGCAGGCGATGCTGATGCGACTCGGCACGCAATTGGGTCTGCCACTCGTCGCGAGTGGCGGCGTTCAGATGCACGTGCGCGAACGGCGCGCGTTGCAGGATCTGCTCACCGCCATCCGGCTCAACACGCCAATCACCGAAGTGGGCTACGACCTGCAGCCCAGCGGCGAGCGGCATCTGCGCTCGCGAGCCGAACTGGCGCGTCTTTACCCGTGTGCGCTGCTCGAGGAGACAGTGCGGATCCTCGAGCGTTGTCGGTTTTCGCTCGAGGAGTTGCGTTACGAATATCCCGAGGAGCTCGTGCCTGCCGGCGAGAGCGCTTCGGGCTGGCTGCGCAAACTCACCGCAGCAGGTGCGCAACGGCGCTGGCCGCAAGGAGTGCCGGAGCATGTGCAGGATCTCATCGAGCACGAGCTCATCCTCATCAAAGAGCTGCGGTACGAAGCCTATTTCCTCACTGTGCACGACCTGGTGCGTTTCGCGCACAGCCGGGGGATTCTCTGCCAAGGTCGCGGTTCCGCGGCCAATTCGACGGTCTGCTACTGCCTGGGTGTCACTGCGGTCGATCCCGGACAGCAGAACGTACTGTTCGAACGCTTCATCTCCCGCGAGCGCAATGAGCCGCCCGACATCGACATCGATTTCGAGCACGAGCGGCGCGAAGAAGTCATTCAGTACGTCTATAACAAGTACGGTCGGCATCGTGCGGCCATTGCCGCCACACTCATTACTTATCAGCCGCGCAGCGCACTGCGCGATGTCGGCAAGGCGCTGGGTCTCGACCTGCTGCAGATCGAGCGACTGGCGCACGCGATGCACTGGTGGGACGGCAGCAAGGTGGCAGACGAGCGCGTCCGCAGTGCGGGGTTCGATCCACGCAACCCGCTGCTCACGCGGCTCCTGGAACGGGTGCACGAGCTGATCGGTTTTCCGCGCCATCTCTCACAACACGTTGGCGGCTTTGTGATCTCGCGCGGACCGCTCGAGGAGCTGGTACCGATCGAGAACGCCACGATGGCAGATCGCACCGTGATCCAGTGGGACAAGGACGACCTGGATGCGCTCGGCCTGCTCAAGGTCGATGTGCTCGCGCTCGGAATGCTTTCGGCCTTGCGCAAAGCGCTCGCGTTGCTGCGCGATTTTCGCGGTCGTGAATATACGCTGGCCTCGATCCCGCCCGGCGATCAGAGGGTGTACGCGATGATCCAGCGCGCTGACACAGTGGGCGTATTCCAGATCGAATCGCGCGCGCAGATGTCGATGCTGCCGCGACTGAAACCGGAGAATTTCTACGACCTCGTCATCGAAGTCGCGATCGTGCGTCCAGGACCGATTCAGGGCGACATGGTTCATCCCTATCTCAGGCGACGCAATAAGGAAGAGCCCGAGAGTTATCCGAGCGCGGCAGTCGAAAAGGTCCTCAAGCGCACGCTCGGTGTGCCGATTTTTCAGGAACAGGTGATGCAGCTCGCCATGGTGGCAGCGGGATTCACGCCCGGCGAAGCCGATGACCTGCGCCGCTCGATGGCGGCCTGGAAGCGACGCGGGGGACTCGAGCATTTTGAGCAGCGGCTCATGAGCGGCATGCGCGAGCGCGGTTATAGCGAGGAATTCGCGGCGCGTATCTTCCGGCAGATCCAGGGCTTCGGCGAATACGGATTCCCCGAATCACACGCCGCAAGTTTCGCGTTACTTGCATACGCCTCAGCGTGGGTCAAATGTCACGAGCCCGCGATCTTCACCTGTGCGTTGCTCAACAGCCTGCCAATGGGTTTCTACGCACCCGCCCAGCTGGTGCGCGATGCGCGCATGCATGGCGTTGAAGTGCGGGCAGTGGATGTGCTCGAGAGCGACTGGGACTGCACGCTCGAACGGCGCGACGATGGCGAGCCCGCGTTACGGCTCGGGCTGCGACTCGCAAAGGGGCTGTCGCAAGCCGCTGTCGAACGGTTGGTTGCGGCACGGCGAGTGCGAAGCTTCGAGAGCCTGCAGGATGTGGCGGAACGCGCGCGACTCGAACGCCGCGATCTCAATGCGCTCGCCGATGCTGGCGCCTGTGCACGCCTCGCCGGCAATCGGCATCGTGCGGTGTGGGAAGTTGCTGGCGTGGAGGGCGCGCTCCCGTTATTTCCGCAGATCAAGGTCGCTGAAGGCATTCCGATGCTCACGACGCCAACCGAAGGACAGAACGTACTCGCGGATTATCGGTCCCTGAGCCTGACGCTCGGGCGCCATCCGCTGGCATTACTGCGCGAGCACTTGCGGGCGCGCCACCTGCTCACCGCCCAGGAGGTCGGTACACTCGCGCACGGCACGCGCGTGAGCATGGCCGGGCTCGTCATCACGCGCCAGCGACCATCAAGCGCAAGCGGCGTCATCTTCATCACGCTCGAAGATGAAACCGGGCATGTGAACCTGATCGTCTGGCCGGGCATCGCCGAGGCGCAGCGCCAGCATTATCTCGAAGCCCGGCTGCTCGAGGTGCAGGGCGAACTGCAACGGCAGGGCGAAGTGATGCACGTGATCGCGGCGCGCTTCACCGACCTGAGCCGCTGGCTGGGCACCCTAGCCGCGAAGTCGCGCGACTTCCGCTGAGCTAGACTCCGAGAAACGATCGATACTGGCGATGTCCGCGGAGTGGACAAGTCCGTGCGTACCGAGGAGGCATACATGACGCAAGAAACTGCGGTGGTGGTGGGTGTCGGACCTGGGCTTGGTTCAGCGCTCGTCAGCGCATTTTCGCGGGCTGGCTGCACAGTTCTGGCCGCGGCACGCAAGCCGTCTGCGCCAGAAGGGCTCGCCTCGAAAGGCGGGAGCGGGCAGGTGATACCCGTGAAATGCGATGCAACGGACCCGGCTCAGGTCGAGGAACTGTTTGCCCGCATCGAACGTGAACACAGCCCGCTGCGCGTCGCGGTCTTCAATGCCGGGACGTTTCAAAGAGGGAACGTGGTAGAGACCACGCCCGAACAGTTCGAGCGCTGCTGGCGCGTCGGTTGCTTTGGTGGATTTCTAGTCGGCCGCGCTGCGGCACGCCTCATGATCAAGCAAGGCGCAGGCACGATCCTGTTTACGGGCGCGACGGCCTCACTTCGTGGTGGCGCCGGTTTTGCCAATCTCGCCTCACCCAAGTTCGCGCTTCGGGCGCTGGCCCAGAGCATGGCGCGGGAGCTGAGCCCGAAGGGAATTCACGTGGCGCACGTGATCATCGACGGTCAGATCCATTCGCAGCGCTACGGACAGCTGCTGGCCGAGCGCGGGCCCGACTCGTTGCTCGAACCGAGTGCCATCGCTGAGGCTTATCTCGCGCTGCACCGCCAGCACCGCAGTGCGTGGACGCACGAGCTCGATCTCAGGCCGTGGGTGGAGAAGTTCTGAGCCGCTGCCAGGCTTCGATCTCCTGCCGATGCGCCACATAGTGCTGAGCCATTATCGACGGAATTGGGCCGCCTTTCGCGACGTTTGAACGAGTCAGCCCGCGCTCTCTCCGGCAGCCGGGCGACTGGATGTTGCCGCGGGCTGCGGCTCAATACACGCCTGGCCCTGATGGCGCGGGTCGTTCACGTACGTACTGACCGGATAGTGCTTGAACTGAAGGACTGCGCCCGTCGAAATCATGCGGCCGAGTTGAGCGACATTATCGTTGCCCGGATCCAGCCAGCCGGCGAATTGCTCCTCAGGCAGAACTACGGGCATGCGATCGTGCAACTGCGCCAGGCCAGGAGCTGCCGTGCGCGTGAGGATCGAGAATGTGAGCAGCGGTTCGGCGCCGCGTTCCGGCCTCCAGCGCGACCACAGGCCGGCGAAACAGAGCGGTTGCAATCCCTCGAGGTGAATGAAGTGTGGGCGGCGTATTTCGCTGATCTCGCCGGTCGTCGTGTCGACACGCGACTCACTGCGCCATTCGTACCAACCCAGTGCCGGCACGAGGCAACGCGAGCCACGAAAGGCGGCGGACCACATGGGCTTGTCAGGAGCTTCCTCCGAGCGCGCGTTGATCGTGAGCTTCGGCGGCTTCGCCTGCTGCCACCACCCTGGAATGAATCCCCATTTCATCGCGCGTGCTTCCGGCCCGCTCGCACCCGCGGTGACTACCGAGAGCTGCATGCTGGGGGCCGCGTTGTAGATCAGATCGAACGGGTCGTGCCAGCGCACCTGCAGCGCGCGTTCCATCGCTGCCATGATGCGCGAAACGAATCGGGCGCACATGGGCTGCGAGTATAGCTGCGACTCGTGTACCGTAGGCCCCTTGACCGCATCGGTCTGGGGGTCGCATGCGAGCTACATTGCTTTGCGCGCTGCCGGCGGCGTTCGTACTGTTCTCACTGCCAAGCATCGGCGCCGACGATCCGCAGCTCGTGCACGCACGAGCCTTGCTCAAGCACGCGATCCTGATCGATGGGCATAACGATCTGCCCTGGGCGGTGCGCAGTTACGCAGCCGCGCCTGGCGACATCGTCGCCTACGACTTGCGCATGCGAGCACCGGGGCAAACGGACCTTCCGCGTTTGAAACAGGGCGGCGTCGGCGCGCAGTTCTGGTCGGTGTACATTCCGGGGGAAGGGTCCGGAAATTTTGCGCGCATGCAGCTCGAGCAGATCGACCTGGCGCGCCGGATCATCAAGCGCTATCCGGAGACCTTGCGCCTGGCCCGCTCGGTCCAGGAGATTCGTGCGGCCCATGCCGCCGGGCGGATCGCCTCGCTTCTCGGGATGGAGGGCGGCCAGGGCATCGAGAACTCGCTCGGAGCCTTGCGCGCCTACTACGATCTCGGCGTGCGCTACATGACCCTTACTCACAACACGCACACCGACTGGGCGGACTCGGCGGCGGAGAGTCCGCCGCGCCATCACGGCCTGACCCCGTTCGGCGAGGATGTAGTGCGCGAGATGAATCGCCTGGGGATGCTGGTCGATCTCTCGCATACTTCGGTCGAGACGATGCAGGACGCACTGCGCGTATCGCGGGCGCCCGTGATTTTCTCGCACGCCGCGGCGAAGGCACTGTGCGATGTGCCGCGCAATGTGCCCGACGACGTGCTGCGCGAGCTGGGGCGCAACGGCGGCGTGATGATGGTGACTTTCGTCTCCGGCTTCATCGATCCCGAGGTGGCGCGCGTCACCGGGCCCGCGATCGCGGAATTCAACCGGCGCGCCCGTACCACCACGACGGAAGCTGAGCGAACGGCGCTCTACAAGGAAGTCATTCTCAGCCTCAAGCTTCCGGTTACGACGGTGGCGCGGGTGGCGGATCACGTCGAGCACGTGCGCGATGTTGCCGGCATCGAGCACGTTGGTCTGGGCGGCGACTTTGACGGCAGCAGCTTCCTGATCGAGGGCCTCACCGACGTGTCGATGTATCCCAACCTGTTCGCCGAGCTCTTGCGGCGCGGCTGGTCGGACCACGATCTTGAGTTACTGGCGGGTGAGAACCTGTTGCGTGCATTTGCCCAGGCCGAACGGATTGCGGCGCAACTGCAGACGAGCACACCAGCCTCGATGGCGCAATTCCGCCCGTGACACGCGCTCCCGCGGCGAGCACCGTCCTGCTGACCGCAGTGGCGATGGGCGCCTTCGCGGCCAATTCACTGCTGTGTCGGATGGCGCTTGGCGCGCGGCTGATCGATGCGGCCAGCTTCACGGCGATCAGGATTGTGTGCGGTGCTGTGTTTCTGTCGCTGCTGGTGCTTGTGAGGCACGGGCGGGCCATGCGCATGCGGCTCGATGCCGTTGCTGCCGCCACACTGTTTGGCTATGCGATTGCTTTTTCCCTGGCCTACCTCGAGTTGTCGGCAGGCGCGGGTGCGCTGATCCTGTTCGGCGCCGTACAGGTCACGATGATCGTGGCTGGACTGGTACGAGGTGAACGCCTTTCGGCATTGGGCTGGGTGGGGCTGTTGGGTGCCTGCCTGGGACTGTTCCTGTTGCTCGCACCCGGACTTTCGGCGCCACCGATTCGCAGCGCCCTGCTGATGGCCGGGGCCGGAGTTGCCTGGGGGATCTACTCGCTGCGGGGGCGCGGCGGTGTCGATCCACTGCAGTCGACCGCGAGCAATTTCGTGTGGGCCGTACCGCTCACGCTGCTCTCGTTGCCTCTGCTGCGTCAGCCATGGCCAGCCACGACGCGCGGCATCATGCTGGCGGCCGCATCGGGCGCCATCGCCTCGGGCCTTGGTTACGTAATCTGGTACGCAGCACTGCGCCGTCTGCAGGCGATTCCGGCCGCGACCGTCCAGCTCTCCGTTCCCGTGATTGCAGCACTGGGTGGCGTCCTGCTCCTTGGTGAGCGTCTTACGCCGCGACTGGTCGTGTGTGCAGTCATCGTGCTCGGCGGAATCGCGACCGTTCTGAGAAGTCGCTGGGCGGCCCTGCAGCGCTAGTCCTGTCGCCAGCTGGCGACAGATCTGGCCACGATCGAGCTCGCCATGCGGCCGCTCGGGTCCGAGCCGGTGAAACTGCTAACCGCGTAGTATTCCCTGCCGGACCCACTGGCTAGAGTCCCGCGGCACATCTGGAGATTGAGTCAAACCGCGAGGGCGAGCCGTAATGGGGCTGTCGGAAACGATACTGGCCGCGATGATCGGTGCAGCCGCGACCATCATGGGCGCGACCTTTCAGCTGTTCATGGCCATTCGCGGGCGTGGTGGCAAAGCCGAATCCCGCCCCAAGCGCAGCGCTACGCGCTCGATGGTCAACCTGGCGGTGATCGTGCTGGCCTCTGCGGTCGGCGGCTTTGCCTATTCCGAGCTGCGTGCGGAGCGCGTGCGGGAAGACACCCTCCAGCTGCGCCTGGAGCTCTCCTCGCAGCTCAAAGAACTCGCCACGTCAACTGAGCGTCTCGAGCACCTGAGCAGCGAGCAACCCGTCGCATCGGTGACTACGGTCGCGCAGCCTGCAACATCCCCCGTTCCAGCCACCGCCGAAGCCATCCTGCGGCTGCATCCCTGTCGTGCCGAGCCGGTCAGTGTCGGTGTGGATTCACCCGCCGCCTGCGACGAAGCCACCGCGGAGCGCGTCGCGCTGTGCACGGCCGTGCCGGTGCAGGCGAAGCTCGCGGGAGTCGAGCTCTTTGCCAAGGCGGACGATGACCTGCAGCCGTGGGAACAGAGCAAGGTCGAGTTCAATCAGGATGCGGGCGGGACCCGGTTTGCCGATGCGCCGTACGATCAGATGCAGGGCACCGATCACCGCTCGGTCTGCGTCAACCTTGCTCATTGGAGCAGCGCTCACGGCCATGTCGCCCGGCTCCTGGTGCACTACACGATCAGCACTGCACCCGGAGTGCAAACCGCTGTAGCGCGCTCACAGTAGCTCGCGCGCCCGCGTAGAATCCGCGACTTCATCACTCGCGGAGGTCGCGTTAGCCATGGGCGAGCTGCGACTGCTTTCCGATCACCTCTGTTTTGGCGGCAGCGAGCGCTTCTACGCGCATCCCTCGGCCGAGTGCCGTACGGAAATGCGTTTTTCCGTATACCTGCCGCCGCAGTCGAAGTCAGGACCCGTGCCGGTGCTCTACTACCTTGCCGGGCTCACCTGCGCGGAGGAAACCTTCATGATCAAGGCCGGCGCGCAGCGTCTCGCCTCGCAGCTCGGCCTCATGCTGGTGGCGCCGGACACCAGCCCGCGTGCGCCACGCATGCCCGGTGACGATGCCAGCTGGGATTTCGGTTTGGGAGCGGGCTTCTACGTCGATGCCACGCAGCCGCCCTGGTCGCAGCACTACCGGATGTACAGCTACGTCACGCGGGAGTTGCCTGCGATCATCGGGCATGAATTTGCCATGCGCAGCGATGCCCAGGGCATCTTCGGGCACTCGATGGGCGGCCATGGCGCACTCGTCTGCGCGCTGCGCAATCCGCAGCAGTACCGCTCGGTGTCGGCATTCGCACCGATCGCGGCGCCGATGCGTTGCCCGTGGGGGCAGAAGGCCTTTCGCGGCTATCTCGGTGAGGATCCGAAATCGTGGCAGGAGTACGACGCGAGCGTGCTCGCGGCGCGACAGCGATTTGCGCACCCGATCCTCATCGATCAGGGCACGGCGGACAAATTCCTCGCCGAGCAGCTTTACCCGCAGGCGTTCGCGGACGCTTGCCGCAAGTCAGATACCGCGCTGACTCTGCGCATGCAGGACGGCTACGACCACGGCTATTACTTCATCTCCACCTTCATGGAAGACCACCTGCGCCATCACGCCGCACAGCTCGGTATCCCGGCGCGCTGATCGGTCTATCTTCGGCGCGCGTCAACCGCGATAATTCCGGTCGCGCCCATCACTATTCCAAGAGAGCGCCACTGTGCCGATCCGGGTCCCGCAGCTGATGTTGGCATGCCTCGTGGCAGCCGCCTGCACCAGTTGCTCGGGTTTCTGGTCCAGGATCACTGGCGAAACAGCGCGCTCGGAGCAGGTGAAGGCACAAGAGACAGTGCTGCAACAACAGGTCATGCGCTTCTCGGACCAGCTCGTGGAACGCGTCGGGGGCGCTCTGACGGGCTTCCAAAATGCTGCCGGGACGACAGCCGAAACACGCCTCGACATGCAACGATGGAAGGTGAAGCAGGCGAGTGCCGCTGTTCAGATCGCCTCTTCGCAGAATGCCGTGGTCGATGCGGTCGACATGGTGGTGCTGGTCACGCTCAGCCGCGGGGTCATCGAAGACAACTGGATATCGAAGTACGGCGAGGCCACCCGTCCTATTCTGGAGGCCTACCAGACCCAGGAGCCGATTGCCTGGAAACTGCTCGATGGAGCCGTAACGCCCGAGCAGCAGACGGAGTTGCGCGACGCCCTGGCGCGCTGGCGTGCCTCGAATCCGGACGTGGAGAGCGTCGCGTTCGTGCGGCTTGCCGACATCGCGCGCAAAGGCAAACGCACGAGCGACTCCGCGGGCCAGACGACGGGGCTGTTCGGTCTGCTGGGGCTCGACCCGATGGCGGGACTCGATCCCGCTGTGCGCGAAGTGGAGCAGAGCCGTATGCTGGCCGAGCGGACCGTCTACTACGCCCAGCGCATGCCGGGACTGATCAGCAGCCAGGCTGAGCTCCTGGCCTATCAGCTTGCGGTCGAACCGGAGACACGTGACGTACTGAGCGCCACGACGCGCGTGAGCGAGGCGTCGCGGACCATCGCGAACACGGCCGCCACGTTACCCGAATGGGCGAGCCGCGAACGCCAGGCAGCCATCGATCAGTTCATGCAGGCCCTGCAGTCGCAACAGGAAACCATGCGCGCGCTGCTCGTGGAGCTGCGCCAGACGCTGGAGGCCGGGACTCAGGCTTCCCAGTCGCTCAATGCGACCGTGGGTGCGGTCGATGCGTTGGTGGAGCGCTTCAAGCCCAAAGAAGCGGTACCGGGAGCGCCGAAGAAGCCTTTCGACATCAACGACTACACGCGCGCAGCCGCGGAGTTTACGGCGACCGCACGCCAGCTCGAGCAGCTCGTTGCGGCACTGGACCAGAATGTTCCCGGCGTCGCGGCCGCGGCGCAGAAGGTGACCGCAGGCGGACGCGATCTGGTCGATTACGCTTTTCGGCGAGCGCTCGCTCTGATCGCGGTTATGATCGTCGGCGGGTTCGGTGCCGTTCTCGCCTATCGCCTGCTGGTCACGCGGCTCACGCGCCGGGCTGCGGATCGACACGTTTCGGGGTAACTGTCATGCGCGCAGCGATGTTCTACGGTCGGGAGGATCTGCGGCTTGAAGACGTGCCCGAGCCCACTGCGGCTGCCGGCGAAGTGAAGCTGCGCGTGCAGTTCAACGGCATCTGCGGCAGCGACCTGCACGAGTACTACGACGGTCCGATTACCACCCGCTCCGACCCGCATCCACTCACGGGTGTGAAGAATCCGGTCATCCTTGGGCACGAACTGAGTGGAATCGTGGTAGGCGTCGGTGACGGCGTCGAGGATCTGGAGATCGGCGACCTGGTCGCGGTCGAGCCCGTCGAAACCTGCGGGCGGTGCCTGTTCTGCAAGTCGGGACAATACAACCATTGCGGTTTGCTGGCGTTCCACGGTTACAACCGCAAGGGCGGGGGCCTGTCCCAGTTTACCGTCGTGCGCCGCTCCATGGCGCATAAGCTCCCGCGTGGTATCACGCCCGCGCAGGGCGCGTTGATCGAGCCTATGGCGATCGCCTGGGCCACGGTCAAGCGCGGGCGCGTTGAATCCGGCCAGACTGTCGCGGTTCACGGCGCAGGCCCCATCGGTATCGGCGTGCTGCTGACGCTGCATCGATGCGGTGCGCGCGTCATCATGGTTGATCCATCGCCGGCCCGGCGCGCCGTGGTCTCGGCGCTGGGCGCCGAACACATCCTCGATCCGCGCACGATCGATGTCGTGGCCGCGATTCGCGATCTGACCGGAGGGCGGGGCGCGCACGCATCGATCGATGCCGCGGGTGTTCCGGCGGCGTTTCGCGCGGCGTTACTCGGCACCGCCGTGGACGGCAATGTCGTGGTGGTCGCGATCCACACGCAGCCGCTGCAGATTCAGCCGATGGACATCCTGATGTCGGAGACGCGCCTCACGGGCGTAGCCCTGTCCTGCGGTGCCTTTCCCAGTGTCATTGCCGAAATGGCGGCGGGCGCGTATCCGGTTGGAGGTTGGGTTGAAACGATCCCGTTTGGCCGGCTCATCAGCGATGGCTTCGAGCGCCTGCATCGGCAGGACGGGGTCAAGCTGCTAGTCGACGTTGCCGGCACCACCTGACGCGTAGCTGCAACCGCTACGTACAACGTTACGCGTCGCAATCTTCTGGCCGGTGCAGTATCACTGCGCCGCCAGCCGTGTATCTGTGGACCCGCGTTGAACGCGGCAGAAGTGAGAGTCTACGGCTCGCCGGCGGGGCGAAAACGCAGGTGGAAGGTCGTGCCGCGGCCGACTGCACTCTCCACCGAGATCCTGGCACCGTGCGATTCCGCGATGGTGCGCACGACCGCAAGGCCGAGGCCGGTACCGTTGTGTGCCGGCTTGGTGGTGTAGAAGGGAAGGAAGATCTGCTTGATCGTCTGCTCGTCCATACCGCGGCCATCGTCGCTGATCGAAAGGCGTACGTAGCGTCCTGGCGACAGTGCGTTGGCGTCGTCGACATCCAGGGGCGCGACGCGATCCTCGACGACTTCGATCGTGATGCTGCCGGTGCCGGGCTCGATGGCGTGCCAGGCATTGATGCAGAGATTCATCAAGACCTGCTGAATCTCGCGCGCGTCGGCCAGAATTGCGGGCACCGGCTCCAGGCGCGTACGGATCGACACGCTGCGCGGCAGCGCGGCCGACAGCAGGTCGATCGATTCACGTACGATCGCGCCCAGATCGTGGTGCTGCGGCGGTTCCATACCGCGGCGCCCGAAGCTGAGGACTTTCTGCACCAGGTCTCCCACCTGGCCCGCCGCACGCGCGATCTGGCTCAGGTGATTATTGGCGCGGTGGTCCGGCGGCAGAGCGTGCTGCGCCAGCTCTACCGCACTGAGGATAGGCGCGAGCGCGTTCCTGATTTCATGCGTGAGCTGGCAGGCCACCGTGCCAATGATCTCCAGGCGCTGCGCGTGCAGGACGTGATCTTCGAGCGGCGCATTCGTGGCGATATCGTGGAATGACCAGATGCGGCTCTCGCGTGCGCCGCCTTCCTGCGTCAGCGGCGCGGTGCGACACTCGATCGCCTGACCGTTCGTGAGCCTCCAGGTCCATTTGGCGGAAGCTGCGGCATCGAGCCCAATTGCAGTGACGGTCTCGAGCACGGACTGCGGCTCATCGACCAGGCGCAGCACCGCGTTCCAGACATCGGCTTCGACGTTGAGGCGGGCCGCCGGGTCGACCTGCCACAACTGGCGGAAACGATGATTGGCATGCGCCACCGTTCCGGCGTGAGAAATGATCACGATGCCGTCACCGTTCTCGTTGCCATACCACTCGAGGAGCAACTGGTCGAGGCAGGGATCGGCCGGGGCTGACTGTGCAGGGCCTTGCGCCACGCGCGCGGGGGGCAGGCGCGAAATACCGGCAGCCGCATCGCCCGCACGCAACGGAACAATCTGAGGTCGCGTGCGAGCCGCACCGAACGCTGAAGGTCTGATCGTGCCGCGCCTGTCAGTCATCATGACACCGGGGGAATTCCTAATGGCGCGCGAGACTAACCGCACGGCCGCGGTCAGCGAATACCCAGAGTCCCGTATCCGCCGGGAGAAAACTACGTAAGCGGGCCCGGGTGGCCTTCAGGCGTCGACGATGTGGTTGCGAACGGCGTAGCGGACCAGTTCGGCGAGAGAGCTGAAGTGCATCTTGCGCATTATATTGTTGCGATGTGTCTCGGCAGTCTTGACCGTGATACCGAGGCGACGCGCCACTTCCTTGTTGCTCCTTCCTTCCGCCAGCAATTGCACGATCTCGCGTTCCCGGGGGGAGAGGATTCCAGAGGCGGCCGGGGTGACGGCGGCGCCGGCTGCGAGGTATCCCTCGAGCACAAGGCGCGCCACCTTTGAAGTGAAATACGGTTTGCCGTCGAGCAGCGACTCGATCGCCGCCACGAGCTCGTGTCCCGCATCCGACTTCAACAGATAGCCGAGCGCACCCGCGTCGAGCACCTCGCGCACCACCTGCTCCGACTCGTGCGCCGTGAGAATCAGCACGTGTGTGCTGCCGGCTTGCGCGACGATGCGGCGCGTCGCCTCGAGCCCATTCTGTTCCGGCATCGCAAGGTCCAGCACCGCGACGTCCGGCCGGTGGCGCAGGGCGAGCTCAACCGCGGTTCTGCCGTCGCCCGCTTCCGCCACGACGCGCCAGCCCGGAACTTCCGTGACCACGGCACAGAGCCCGCGTCGCACCAGCTCGTGATCGTCCGCAATCAGGATGTCGGCTTTCTTCACGCCGGGGCCTGCGTCGTGATCGGCACCGACGCGTTGATGGAAGTGCCGTCGGGCGTCGACTCAACCGTGAGACTTCCCCCGAGCTGGCGCAGCCGCTCGCGCATGCCGGCCAGTCCGACGCCGGTTGCCTGCATCGCTGTCGAGCCCGGCGCAAGGCCGGCCGGAATTATTCCGCGTCCGAAGTCAGTGACTTCAATGGTTGCGTGTCCGGGCTCGATCTTCAGGCGCACGCGCGCGGACTTGCTGCCGGAGTGCTTCTGGATGTTCGATAGGGCTTCCTGCGTCACGCGAAACAGCGACAGCTCCCGGTCAGGCTGCAGACGTGGACCCGCGGCTGGCAACTCCAGCTCCACCGGTATCTTGCTGCGCGCCGTGAAGCCGTCCACCAGCCAGCGCAGAGCCGTCGGCAGCCCCAGCTCATCCAGTAGCGGCGGATGCAGCAGGTAGGACGCAGTGCGGATTTCCTGCGAGCACTGCCGGGCGAGCTGCGCACATTCGGTGAGCAGCTGGCGCGTTTTGGGCTCCGCTGGGCTGGCGGCGAGCGCGCGATCGAGTGTCACCTCGAGCGCTGCCAGGACCTGGCCAGTCGAGTCGTGCAGCTCGCGTCCGATGCGGCGTCGCTCCTCGTCCTGTAACTGCATCAGCTTGCCGGCCAGGATGCGGATGTCTTGCGCGGCACGCGCGCTTTCCGCGCTCGAGAATGCGTGTCCCACCTGATCGGCCAGGCCGCCGGCAAACGCGATCTCGTCCGGCTCCCATGAACGGCCACGCTCGTGCTGCTCCAGGCAGGTGACGCCGATCAGCTCTCCAGCCAGCCGGATCGGTGCATCAAGCAGCGCACCCACGCCCCACGGCACGAGGTAATCCTCGCGCAACGAGCCGGTGCGCGGGTCGGTGCGCGCATCGGACACGGCGACGGAGCGATCGGTGGTCAGCGCTGCGAAGTATTCGGGGTGATGTGCCGCCGTGAGCGCGATGTCGTAGCGATGAGTCTGAGTGTCGGCGTCAAAGCGATCGAGGCAGCGAAGCGTGGTGCGATCTTCATCGAACAGCCAGACGCTTGCGCTGTTGACGCCGAGTGTGCGTGCGCCACTTTCCGTGATCAGCCGCAGACCGGCGACGAAATCGCTCGAGGCAAGCAGCGGATCGGTCGCCAGGCGCAGCAGCAGAGCTGATTGTCTCTGCAAGCGCGCCGCCAGCGCCTGCTCGCGTTCGGCGCGCTCGCGGCGTGCCGTGATGTCCTGCATCAGCGTCTGCACCGCAGGTCGGCCACCGAAATCCACGCGTACCCCGGTGACTTCCACCCAAACCAGCGTGCCGTCCCTGCGGATGATCTGGATCTCGATAGGTGGGGCAGGTTCACCGCGCAGCATGATGGTGTGACTGCGTTCTTCCAGCAGCCGTACGCTGTCGGAGTGAGCAAACGACATGACCGACCGGTCGCCCCCTTCCTCGAGCGACGCGTAACCAACGAGCCGCAGCGCGGCGGGATTCGCAAACAGGCAGCGCGTGCCGTCGTGCACGAAGATGGCCTGTGGCAGCGCATTCACCAGCGCGCGATAACGCTGCTCGCTCTCGCGCAGCGCCGCGTCGACGCCCAGTTCGCCTGGGGAGGGCGATCGTGGTGCAGCCACTTGTTTTGAATCCGGTCGTTCCGCTGCCATTGTTCGTCGGCCCGGATGCAAAGTCACGAAATACCGGGACGCGAGGCAGGAGCAGTCCGATCCGGCCACTGGCGTGAGGGCTGTGCCAACTCCGGGCTGACCAACGTTCAATGACCGTGCTATCCGAAGATGTATCCCCGCAAACACTGCTCGCCCGAGTTGGTAGACCCTCGACGCCAGTGTCCGAATCGTCCTGCCTCAACCCCGTTGGGA
>Ga0326726_10001922_pt1 | contig 19306 bp, 14 predicted proteins | sample MHFenrmetagenome_2_FD_207603 | JGI IMG/M metagenome (GOLD analysis project Ga0326726, IMG submission 207603) | Lab enriched peat soil microbial communities from Michigan Hollow, Ithaca, NY, United States - MHF15MN | ecosystem: Environmental > Terrestrial > Soil > Wetlands > Peat | place: USA... | reverse complement strand
CATGCCGTAGGACATCCCTTCGGAGCGGATGTCGTGGTTCCCGCTGTCGAGGATGTAGGCCTCGTCGGTCCCCAGGGTGTCGTAGTTGCGGATGCTCGAGTCGCCGAAGAAGAACGCGTGCACCGCCGCATTCACCTTCGCGGCGACTTCCGCGTCGGTCTTGCCTATCTCCCGGAACAGGTTGCGGTAGACGCCGCTCCGCGTCACCGGGACCGCCGCGGAAGCGGCGCGGCCCGGAACCGGCGCGGGCTCGGCGCGCGGCGACGGGCGGCACGCCGGCGCCAGCAGGCAGGCGAGTGCCAACACGCTCCACGGCCGTCTCATGCCTTGCTCCGGACCGGCATGCCGCCGTAGTCCCGCACCAGCCGCTCGTACGGAGTGTCCATCAACGGACTCGACAGCACGAAGTCCGCGGTGGACCGGTTGCAGGCGATCGGCACGTTGCACACCACCGCGATCCTGAGCAGCGCCTTGACGTCCACGTCGTGCGGTTGCGGCTCGAGCGGATCCCAGAAGAAGATCACGAAATCGATCCGCCCCTCCGCGACGCCTGCGCCGACCTGCTGGTCGCCGCCGAGGGGGCCGCTCAGGAAGCGCGTGATGCTCAGCCCGAGCTCCTTCGCCAGCACCGCCCCGGTCGTCCCGGTGGCGAAGAGCTCGTGCGCGGACAGGGTGCCGCGGTTGTAGCGCGCCCACTCCAGCAGGTCGTCCTTCCGGTTGTCGTGGGCGATCAGCGCGATCCGCTTGCGGCGCTGCATCGGCAGTCTGCGATGTTCCACCCGATTCCTCCCGGCGGTCACTCCACCCGGTTGCGCAAGGTGCCGATGGGCGGCACCGTGATCTCGATCTCGTCGCCCGCCCGCAGCGCGAATTCGGCCGGCGGCACGATGCCGGTCCCCGTGAGCAACACACATCCGTTCGGGAAGCTCGTCTCCCGGAACAGATAGCGCACCAGCTCCTCGATGGGGCGCCGCATCCGCGCGAGCGTGGTGCTTCCCTCGCACGCGACCGCGCCGCCGCGAACCACCCGGAGCGCGATTGGGGTCTCCTTCGGCAACGGCTCCTCGTGGACCAGCAGCGCGGGGCCGAGCGCGCAGGCGCCGTCCCAGATCTTCGCCTGCGGCAGGTACAGCGGATTCTCGGCCTCGATGTCGCGGGCGCTCAGGTCGTCGCCGATCGTGTAGCCGACGATCTCGCCGCGCGCGTTCGCGCACACCGCGAGCTCCGGCTCCGGCACGCTCCACCGCGCGTCCCGGCGGACGCGCACCGGCTGCTCCGGACCGCGCGCCCGCCACGCGGCGCACTTGAAGAACAGCTCCGGCCGCTCGGCCACGTACACGCGGTCGTAGAACGACGCCCCTCCGGCGGCCTCCGACTCGTCTATCCGCGCCGTGCGGCTGCGGTCGTAGGTCACCCCGGCGCCCCAGATCTCCTGCCCGGCGGCGGGAGCGAGGGGCGGCGCTTCCAGACGCGGGCCGCGGGGACCGCGCGCCGCCGCCGCGCGGAGATGGTCGACGAGCGACGGGAGATTGACGAGCGTATCCCACTCCTCCCCAAGCCGAACGAGGGCGCCGTCCGCCTCGAGCACGGGGCCGCGGCTGGTGCGATACAGCTTCAGCGGACCATTCATACGCTCCTCCCGGCGTCGCGCTCGGGCGCCGCGGCGCCGTGGGCGGGCGCCGCCTTGAGACCGGCCTCGAGCACTTCCACTATCCGGTCCACGTCGTAGACGCAGCCGGCCCAGGTACCCCCGCTCACGCGTTGCAGCGCCGCCCAGAGGCGCGTGTCCGCCGGCAGCGCCGGATGGGTCGCCAGGCCCGGGTGCGGCCCGCGCTCGGCGAGCAGCGCCGCGCACCGCTCCGGGGGCAGGACCGCGTTCCCCGTGCCGATCAGGTTGACCGAGCCGGTGAGCGCCGTGCGGTCAATCACGATCTCGATCAGGTCATCGTCGCGCACCCGCCCGATCGGGCCGCCCTCGAGCGCCTCCGGACCGATGTGCCCGACGCACGCGCCGGTCGAGACGCCGGAGAACCGGCCGTCAGTCACGAGCGCGACATGCTTGCCCCACGGGAGGTACTTCAGGGCAAAGGTGATCTGGGCGGTCTCCTGCATCCCCGTGCCCGACGGGCCGTTGCCGATGAGCACGATCACGTCCCCCGGCTGAATGGGTCTGGATGCCTGCCCCTTGATCGCGCGGATCGCCTCGCGCTCGTCGGAGAAGACGCGGGCCGGGCCCCGGTGCCGGAAGACCTGGTCCGCTCCCACCACCGTCGGGTCGAGCGCCGTCGCCTTGATCACGGATCCGTCGGGCGCGAGGTTGCCGACCGGGAAGACCACCGTGCTCGTCAACCCGGCGCGCCGCGCGGCATCCGGCCCCATGATCACATCGTCCGGCGAGACCTGAGCCAGCGCCGCCAAGCGCGCGCGCGAGGCGCGCCGCCGCTCGCTCCCCTCCCACCACTCGAGCGTGGCATCGAGCGTGTCGCCGGTCGCGGTGAGCACGTCGCCGTGCAGTAACCCCATGCGCCTCAAGTGCAGCATCACCTCCGGAACGCCGCCGGCCATGAAGACCTGCACCGTCGGATGGTTGCGCGGCCCGTTGGGCAGACAGTCCACCAGACGCGGCGTGGCGCGATTGACGCGGATCCAGTCGTCCACCCGCGGCGGCGTGAGGCCGGCTGCGTGCGCGATGGCCGGAATGTGCAGGAGCAGGTTCGTGGAGCCGCCGAACGCCGCGTGCACGAGCATGGCGTTCTCGATTGCGTGCGCCGTCAGGATGCGGGAGATGGGAATGCCCATGGCGTGGAGTCGGACCAGCGCGAGCGCCGAGCGCCGGCCGAGCTCGTACCACGACGCCTCTCCCGAGGGGGCGAGCGCGCCGTGAGGCAGCGCCAGCCCCAGGGCCTCGGCCACGACCTGCGTCGTCGCCGCCGTGCCGAGGAACTGGCACCCGCCGCCCGGCGATCCGCAGGCGCGACAGCCCATGCTCGCCGCGTAGTCGAGGGTGATCAGGTCCCGCGCGAAGCGGGCGCCCAGACTCTGGACCTGTCCTGCGTCCTCCGCCCCCGCGGCCGGGAGCGTGACCCCGCCGGGCACGACCACGCCCGGCAGCTGGCCCGAGGCCGCGAGCGCGAGCAACGCCGCAGGCAGTCCCTTGTCGCAGGTCGCCACCGCCATGATGCCGGCCGCGGTGGGGAGCGAGCGGATGAGCCGCCGCATCACGATGGCCGCGTCGTTGCGGTACGGCAGGCTGTCGAACATGCCCGTCGTGCCCTGCGTGCGGCCGTCACACGGATCCGAACAGTAAGCCGCGAACGGAATCGCGCCCTGCGCGCGCAGCGCCTCCGCCGCCTCGCGCACCAGCAGGCCGATCTCCCAGTGGCCCGTGTGGTAGCCCAGCGCCAGCGGCCGGCCGTCGCTGCCGCGCAGTCCGCCAAGCGTGCTGACGATGACGAACTGCGGCCCCTGGAGCTCGGCGGCGCTCCAGCCCATCCCCACGTTCTGCGTGAGGCCGAAGATGTCGCCGCTCGGCTGCTCGCGGAGCATCGCCGGCGTGAGGGGGAGGCTGCCCGCCGGCCCTTCGCCCGCCAGCCGGCCGGAGGCTACCGCGTCCGCGGAGCCGAGCACGGCCTCGAGGGATGGCGTCGCCGACTTTGCGTTCATGCGGACAACCTTGTGGCGTTTGGCGCCGAATCGCCAGTCGCGACTTGCACAATCGCGCCGCGCGGGGCAAGAGTGCGGAAGGAGGAGCGATGGACTTGACCGGTGAGAATCTGATCGGCGGAGAGCCGGTACGCGGCGCCGGCGTGTTTCGCGCGGTGGATCCCGCGACCGGCGCCGCGCTGGAGCCGGCGTTCCAGGAGGGGGATGCCGCGCTGGTGGACCGCGCCCTCGGCGTGGCCGAGGCCGCCTTCGACGCGTATGCCCGGACGACGCCCGGAGACCGCGCTCGCTTTCTCCGCGCCGTCGCCGACGAGCTGCTCGGGATCGGCGAGCCCCTGCTCCACCGCTCGCAAGCGGAGACGGGACTCCCCCGAACGAGGCTGGAGAGCGAGCGCACCCGCACCGTGAACCAGCTCAGGCTGTTCGCCGACCACCTCGAGGAAGGCTCCTGGGTGGAGGCGCGCATTGATCCCGGCGACCCGGCGCGCACGCCCGTGCCCAGGCCCGATCTGCGCCGCATGCTCGTCCCGCTCGGGCCGGTCGCGGTGTTCGCCGCAAGCAATTTTCCCTTCGCCTTCTCCGTCGCCGGTGGAGATACGGCGGCGGCCTTCGCGGCCGGCTGCCCGGTCGTGTGCAAGGCTCACCCCGGTCACCCGGGCACGGCGGAGCTCACTGCGCAGGCCATCTACCGGGCGGCGCGCAGTGCCGGAATGCCGGCGGGCGTCCTCTCGCTCCTCCACGGCTGGAATCACGAGGTGGGGCTCGCGCTGGTCCGGCATCCGCTCACCCGCGCCGTGGGCTTCACCGGCTCGCTGCGGGCCGGACGTGCGCTGTTCGACGCGGCGGCGGCGCGGCGCGATCCGATTCCCGTCTACGCGGAGATGGGCAGCATCAATCCGGTCTTCCTGCTGCCTTCGGCGGTGGCCGAGCGGTGGGAGGCGATCGCCCAGGGACTCGCGCAGTCCATCACCCTCGGCGTCGGACAGTTCTGCACCAACCCCGGCGTGGTGCTCGGCGTGGGCGGACCCGCCTTCGACCGCCTGGTCGGTGCGCTTGCCGAGCGACTGCGGGGCGTCCCCGCGGGCGTCATGCTGTACGACCGGCTGAGCCAGGCGTACGCCGAGGGAGTCGCGCGGGCTCGGAGTCGAGGCGCGGCAGTGCTCGCCGCTGCGCCGCCCTCGGCCGGGCCGACCTGCGGCGCCCCTGCCCTGCTCGCCACCGACGTCGCGCATTTCCTGGCCGAGCCGGCGCTGCGGGAGGAAGTCTTCGGCCCGGCGTCTCTGGTGGTGACGGCGCACGACGTGGCCGATCTGGAGAGGGCGGCGAACGCGCTCGAGGGCCAGCTCACGGCCTCGATCCACGGCAGCGCTGCGGAGCTGGCCCAGCACGCGCCCCTCATCGAGGCGCTGCGGCGCAAGGTCGGGCGCCTGATCTTTAACGGCTACCCCACCGGGGTCGAGGTCGGCCACGCCGTGCAGCACGGCGGCCCCTATCCCGCGACCACCGATGCGCGCACCACCTCCGTAGGCACCGCGTCCATCGCCCGGTTCGCGCGACCCGTCTGCTACCAGGACTTCCCCGACGCGGCGCTGCCCCCGGCGCTCAGGAATCGGAACACCCTCGGCATCTGGAGGCGGGTCAGCGGCACGCTCACCCGCGAAGACGTGGCGGGCGGCGTCTAGCGCAGGGGGACGAACAGCGCCAGCAGCACGGTCGTCAGCAGGGCCGTCGTGCCGACGATCGTCAACAGCGGCGTCCAGCTCTTGAGGGTCTCCGCTTCACTCACGCCGCCGACCCGGCTGAACACCCAGAAGCCCGCGTCGTTCATCCACGAGCCAACCAGCGAGCCCCCCGCGATCGCCGTCGCGATGTAGACGGGATGGAACGGCAGCGTGACGCCGCGGATCATCGCCGCGATCATGCCCGCGGTGGTGATCATCGCCACCGTGGACGACCCCTGCGCGGTCCGCAGGACGCCCGACACGCCGAAGGCGACGAACAGCAGGGCGATGCCCGTGCCCTGCGTGCCGCCCAGCCGCACCAGGGAAGAAATGCCGGCCATCTGCAGCGTGGCCCCGAACGCGCCGCCCGCGCCTACGATCAGGACGATCACGCCCGCGCCGAGCAGCGACGACTCCACCATGCGGGCCAGCTCGGCGCGGCTCGGCTGGTGCGCGCGCCAGTAGAGGATCAGGGCGACCGCTACCGCGAGAAACAGCGCCACGTTCGGGTTCCCGAGCGTGGACGTGAGCGGCGTGAGCGCGTTCCACATCGCCGCGCCCGCCGGGACGGCGCTCCGCAGCGAGGCCACGACGGTATTGGACGAGATGAGCACCACCGGCAGGAGCACCGGGATCAGGGACGGCACCAGTCCGGGGAGAGTGGTCGGAGCCGCCACCTCGGGTACACCCGGCGCGAGCGGCGCCACGTCCACCGTCATGCGCCGGCTCAGCCAGCCGGCGAAGATGAGGCCGACCGCCGCGGATGGCAGCGCCACCACGACCCCCGCGAGCACCATGGTGCCCAAGTCCACCCCGAGCGCGCTCGCCATAGCCAGCGGGCCGGGGTGCGGAGGCACCAGCGCGTGTGTCGCGACCGCGCCGGCCGACACGGCGAGCAGGTACTTCAGGTAGTCGCGCCCCGTGTTCCGGTACATCGAGCGGGCGAGCGGGGCCAGCAGGAAGAAGATGGTGTCGAAGAACACCGGCAGGGACAGCACGAACGCCGTCGCGCCGAGGGCCAGCGCGCCGCGCTCTTCCCCGAGCGCATTCACGAAAGCGCGGACGATCCGGTCCGATGCCCCGCTCCCGGACATCGCGCTCCCGATGATCGCCGCGAGCGCGACGATGACGCCAAGCTGCCCCGCGGTTCGCCCGAACCCTTCCGCCACGACCGCCAGTTTCGTGGCCGGTTCCCCGGGGGCCAGGAGCGCCACCAGGATGGCCGCCGCCACCAGGGCGAGAAAGGCGTGCAGTCTGAGCACGATGATGGCACCCAGAACGACGGCGAAACCGAGCAAGAGAATCGGGAGCGGGGCCATCGGCTAAGGGGGGGTGGACACGGTGATAAGATGATAGTATGAATTGCACCGGCCGTTCAACGGGAGATTGGTCTCCTCGCCCCGGAACGCCCGTTTACCTTGCCGCGCGCTGCGGCGCGGCTGCCGGACCGGTTCTCGCGGGGCGTCGTGCTCAACCGATGGGAGGTCGGCACATGCGTCACCACCGTCTACCGCTACTCGCAGGTCTGGTTTCACTGGGCCTCGCGCTGGCCGTGGCCAGCTGCAGTGTCTCGACCAGTGTGGGCAGCTACTACGTCACGTACCGCGCGAATCTGCTCGGCGTCGCCACGATCGACTCGGTCCTCTACAGCCCGGGCACCGGGAAGTGCACGACGACGTGCAACGCGGATTCGAGCCTCGTCAAGGTGACGACCCCAGCCCTCAGCGCACTGGGAATCTACGCGGTCGAGTTGACGGTTCCGAGCGGGGCGACCCTCGAGGCGCACCTGTACGGCTCAGGCACGGCGGCGGGCACCGCGAAGTTCACGGCGGTCTGGATGACGGCCAGCGGGGCCATGCGGGGTGACAGCTCCACCTCGACCACCGCTGCCGCGACGAAGTTCACGATCAACGTCGCGAAGCGGACGCTCTAGGGCGCCGACTCGTCTTGCTCTGACCGGTGTGACGCAGTAGAAGACGATTGGCAGCGAGGGGCCGGCCCGCCGGCACGGGCGGGGCCGGCCCCTTCGTTTGCCTGTGAGCCGAAAAAGGCCTAGTGGTCGTCCCGCACTCCCGCTAGCTTCGGCGGCATGCCGCACACTGTCACGCTCGGCCTGGTCCAGATGGCGATGCGCCGGGACAAGGCCTCCAACGTCGCGAAGGCCCGGGACGGCATCGCCGACGCCGCCCGGCGCGGGGCTCAGATCGTCTGCCTCCCCGAGCTGTTCGCCTCGCCGTACTTCTGCCAGGTCCAGGACCCCGAGCTGTTCGAGTTGGCCGAGCCGGTGCCCGGCCCCACCAGCGACGCGATCGCCGCCGCGGCGCGAGAGCACCACGTCGCGGTCGTGACTCCGCTGTTCGAGCGGCGGGCCGCGGGCATCTATCACAACAGCCTCGTCGTGTACGGCCCCGACGGCGCGGCGCTCGGGATGTACCGGAAGATGCACATCCCCGACGACCCGCTGTTCTACGAGAAGTATTATTTCACTCCCGGTGACCTCGGATTCGTGACCGTGCCGACGCCGTTCGCGACGCTCGGCCCTCTGATCTGCTGGGACCAGTGGTACCCGGAGGCGGCGCGCGTCACCGCGCTCCAGGGTGCGCAGATCCTCTGCTACCCGACCGCGATCGCGTGGCACCCCAAGGAGAAGGCCCGGTTCGGCGCCGACCAGCTCGCCGCCTGGCAGACCATCCAGCGCTCGCACGCGATCGCCAACGGCGTGTTCGTCGCCGCCGTCAACCGCGTCGGGCACGAGGGGCCGGCCGACGGCGGGCTCGAGTTCTGGGGCCACTCGTTCGTCGCGGACCCGTTCGGCGTCGTGCTGGCCGAGGCGGGCGAAGGCGAAGAGACGCTGGTGGTGCCGCTCGACCTGTCGCGCCAGGAGGAAGTGCGCCGCAACTGGCCGTTCCTGCGCGACCGCCGGATCGACGCGTACGGCGGCATCACCCAGCGCTTCGGCGGCCGCGCGGCCCCCTGATGCCGCCGCGCCCCCTCCCCTTCAGCCTCGGCTACCGCATGCCGGCCGAATGGGAGCCGCACGCGGCGACCTGGCTCGCCTGGCCGCACGAGCCGAGCGACTGGCCGGGGAAGTTCGACGCCGTGCCCTGGGTGATCGCGGAGATCGCGCGCCATCTGCAGGACGCCGAGCGCATCCGGCTGATCGTGCGCAATCGCGCCGAGCGCTCGCGCGCCGCGAGCGCGCTCTCCCGCTCAGGCGTGTCGCTGCGCCGTGTAGACTTCGTCACCGCGGCGACCAACCGTTCGTGGACCCGCGACTTCCTCCCGCTCGGCGTGGTGCGGGGGCGCCGCGGCCGGCGCGAGCTGGCGGCCGTGAAGTGGCGCTTCGACGGTTGGGCGCGCTATCCCAACCACGCCGCCGACGAGGCCGCCGGCCGCCGCGTCGCCCGGCGCCTCGGCGTGCCGGCCTTCTTCCCCGCAGTAGCCGGGCGGCGCCTGGTGCTCGAAGGAGGCGCGATTGACGTGGACGGCCAGGGCACGCTGCTCGCGACCGAGCAGTGCCTGCTCACCGGCCACCAGGCGCGCAATCGCGCCCTCGGCAAGGCGGGCATGGAAGCCGCGCTCCGCGACTGGGTGGGCGCCGAGCGGGTGATCTGGCTGGGCAACGGCATCGCCGGCGACGACACCGGCGGGCACGTGGACGACTTCGCGCGTTTCGTCGCGCCGGGCGTCGTGGTGCTCGCCGAAGAGAAGAACCGCTCCGACCCCAACTACCGCCCGCTGCACGATGCCCGCGAGCGGCTCGAGCGCGCGCGCGATGCGCGCGGCCGCCGGCTCGAGATCGTGCGGCTCCCCATGCCGAGACCCGTGGTGTTCGATGGGGAGCGTCTGCCCGCGAGCTATGCCAACTTCTACATCGGCACGGGCGCGGTTCTCGTACCGACGTTCAACGATCCCTCAGACCGCGTGGCGCTCGGCATTCTCGCCGAGCTGTTCCCGAAGCGCACGGTCGTCGGCATCCACTCCACCGATTTCGTCCTCGGCCTCGGGACGATCCACTGCAGCACGCAACAGGAGCCGCTGGTTTAGCACATCCGGCTCCTTCGTCTTGACAACGGCGTGGCCGAGCCTAGCATCGCCGACGTATGGTGGGCTCTCCCACGCGCACGGCGCGACGCCTCGCGAGCTGTTGGATGCCGGCCTTGGTTCTCCTGTGCGTGGCGGCCACCGCGCAGGCGCAGCAGGTCGGACGCATCACCGGCACGGTGACTGCCGCCGGGGATGGCCGGCCGCTCGCGGGTGCGAGCGTCACCGTTCAACGGACTGATCGGACCGCCGTCACCGACTCGCTCGGGACCTACACCATTGGCCTCGTCCCGTCGGGCTCGCGGCAGGTGCGCGCCGGACATCACGGCTTCGCCGCCCAGATCCTCACGATCGTCGTCACCGCCAACGAGCCGGTCACGCTGAATTTCCAGCTGACGGCCGCGCCGACGCAGCGCGAGGGCGTGGTGGCGGCCGCCTACGGAAGCGGGGAGCGGCCTGATCTCACCGGCTCGGTCGCGCACCTCGATCCGTCCGACCTCCACGACGTCCCGCTCCCTGACCCGGCGCAGCTACTGCAGGCGCGGGCAGCGGGCGTGGACGTGGTGGGCACGGAGTACCGCCCCGGCGCGCCGATGGAGGTCACCATCCGCGGCATCCGGTCCTTCACGGGGAGCAGCCAGCCGCTGTACGTGCTGGACGGCGTGCCGCTGGTCGAGGGAGGAATCGAGGACTTCAACTCGGCACAGATCGCCTCGATCGAGGTCTTGAAGGACGCATCCGCGACGGCGCCCTATGGCGCACGCGGCGCGAACGGGGTCATCCTGATGACGACGCGCCGCGGCCCGACGGACGCGGACAGCGGAACGTCGAGCTTCACCTACGATCTCCAGTACGGCGCCCAGACCGCCTTGCGCCTCGTGCCTCTGATGAACGGCCGCGAGGCGGTGCGGGAGCGGCTCGATGCCTACCGGCTTGCGGGTCGCGACACGTTCCTCGCATCCGTGTTCACGTCCGACGAGCTGCCGCAGGTGTACTGCAGCTTGAACGTGCCGACCACGCCGGCGGGGGCGTACGACACGACGGCGGCCGGCACCTCAACCTATCGCGCGACGCATTCCGGCTGCGCGACCGGGACCGACTGGCAGCGACTGGTGCTCCGCACGGGAACGCAGCAGCGGCACCGGCTGGGCTACCATTCAGCGTGGGGCGCGGCCCGGCTCTGGCTCTCCGGAGCCTATTCCAACCAGAGCGGCGTTACCCTCGGCCAGGGTTTCCATCAGTACGCGGGGACCGTGAGCTTCGAGGACACCTTCGGCGCCTTGCGGATCGGCGTCACCGCCGTCGGCTCGCGATCCGTCGCGGACATCGGAGCGGACGCCCAGCTCTGGGGCGAAGTCACAGCGAACAACCCGCTCGGCCTGCCCTACGACAGCGCCGGGACGCCCTACCCCACGCCGTGCGGCGTCTGCACGCTGAAGGCCCGCCCGACGCCCGACCCCTTGCGGACGAACCCGCTGCTCGAGCAGCAGGGCTACGTCCACCAGCAGACGACCGACCGGCTCGTCGGATCGCTCTTCGCCGAGCTGCGGCTCCCCGCGTCGCTCGCCTACCGCATCACCTTCGGGCCAGACGTCCAGCACTTCGCCGACGGCCAGTCCCAGCGCGCGAACGTGGCGGTGAACGGCATTCCGGTCGGGAAGCCGCAGGCGGCGCTCGCCGTCCACCGGGCGTACCGCTGGACGCTGGACAACCTGCTCACGTGGAGCCCGGTCGCCGGCCAACACGCGCTCGACGTGACTGCGCTGTACTCGATGACGCGGAGCCGCTTCGAGTCCGACTCCACAGCCTCCAGGAACCTCCCCGACGACTACCAGCTCTGGTACAACCTCGGCACGTCGTCGCCGGCAGCGAGCATGTGGAGCACCGCGCGTGCCCATGCGTGGATGGGCCGGATCAACTACGCGTACCTGAGACGGTACAGCGCGACGCTGACGGGCCGCCAGGACTGCTCCAACGTGGTCCTCCGCAAGCGATGCGGCGAGTCGAGTGCGGTCGGCGTCGCCTGGCAACTGGGCGACGAGCGTTTCATGAGGAGCGTGCCATTCCTCTCGGGGCTGAAGCTCCGGGCCAGCTACGGCTCCACGGAATCGGCGCCCATGGACGCGGCCCAGGCGAGTGTCCTCGTGGGCCTGCCGGACTGGGAGAAGACCGAGCACCTCGATCTCGGCCTCGACGTCGGCCTGCTGGGGAACCGGATCACGGGCACCTTCGACGTCCACCGCCAGGAGACCCATAGCCCGCTCCCGGGGCGGACATTGCCGTCGCCATGGGGCTTCGCTTCGATCCCGGAGGGCGTCGGGACGAACGCCGGGTGGGAGCTGAACGTCAGCACCGTCAACCTGGCGGGCGATCGCGGCGGGCCGCGGTGGACAACCGACCTGAGCTTCACGCACAACCAGAACCAGATCACGAGCCTGCCGTACGGCAGCGACGACGCCGGCGATCGGTGGTTCGTCGGCCAGCCGATCAACGTCGCGGGCGACGCGCTCCACCAGGTCTTCTACGACCTCAAGTTCGTCGGCATCTGGCAGCTCGCGGACTCGCTGCTCGCGAAGCAGTACGGGCAGAAGCCGGGCGACATCCGGGTAGCCGACCTCAACGGCGACGGCATGATCAACGGTCTCGATCGCGCCGTCGTCGGCAACACCTATCCGCGGCTGATCGCGAGCGTCTACAACCGTTTCACCTGGGGCGCATTCGATATCTCGTTCCTGCTCCAGGGTCGCATCGGCTACACGTTCCTCGACTGGTTCCGCCTGGGGACCCAGCTCTCCGACCGGTTCAACAACCTGAACGTCCGGTACTGGACGCCGGAGCGGTGCGATGGCGGGCCGGACCCGACGAAGCTGGATCCGCCGGCCGGCGTGACCGCTGCGCAGCAGGCGGCGATTCCGGGCTGCACCGTGTGGTGGGCGCCCAGTGCCGGACGCGCGAGCCTGCTGTACAACGATTACACCTACTTCGCGCCGGACTACCGGGTCGGCACGCACTGGCGGGTGCGGAACATCACGTTCGGGTACACGCTGCCCCGCTCGCTCGTGCGGCAGATCCAGGGTGTGCGCTCCATGCGGCTCTACGTCGAGGCGCAGGATCCTTGGGTGTTCACCAGCTACTACGGGTACGATCCCGAGAACGGAAGCTCCTCGGGTCCGCCGAGTTACCGCACTGTGCTCATGGGCCTGACCCTGGGCTTCTAGCGGACCGCCCCGGCGCCGTCCTAGGGACGATCAATGATCCCTCAGACGCAGCAGGAGCCGCTGGTCTAGCTCCTGCCTCGCCCTCGTGCCGCGCGCGCGGACGTGATAAGATGACCGCGTGAGCCGGAACCTCGATCGCTCGGCCCGGCAGGCGCCCACCGGCACGGAGAGCGCCCCCGTGCGCTGGGGCGTGCTCGGCGTAGCGAACATCGCGGTGCGGCAGGTGATCCCGGCCATGCAGGCGAGCCCGCGCTCGCGCATCGTGGCGATCGGCTCGCGCGACCGCGCCAAAGCCGAGGCGGCGGCGCGCTCGCTCGGCATCCCGCGGGCCCACGGCTCCTACGAAGCGCTCCTCGCCGACCCGGACGTCGAGGCGGTCTACATCCCGCTTCCCAATCACCTCCACGTGCCCTGGTCCATCCGCGCGGCGGAGGCGGGCAAGCACGTCCTGTGCGAGAAGCCGATCGCCTGCTCGGCGCCGGAGGCGCGAGCGCTGCTGGCTGCCCGCGACCGCGCCGGCGTCCTGGTCGGCGAGGCGTTCATGACGCGCACCCATCCGCAGTGGCGGCGCGTGCGCGAGCTGGTGGGCGCGGGCCGCATCGGCGAGCTGTGCCTGGTGACGGGGCACTTCAGCTACTACCGCCGCGACCCGAACGACGTGCGCAGCAAGGTGGAGTGGGGTGGCGGCGTCCTGCTGGACATCGGATGCTATCCGGTCACGATGTCGCGCTGGCTCTTCGGCGCCGAGCCGCTCGAGGTCTCGGCCGTCCTCGAGCGCGACCCCGATTTCAAGGTGGACCGGCTCGTCTCCGGCCTGCTGCGCTTCCCTTCGGGTCAGGCGGCGTTCACCGTCGCCGGACAGGCCGCGCTGTTCCAGCAGATGCAGATCTTCGGCACGAAAGGCCGCATCGAGGTCGAGATCCCGTTCAATGCGCCCCCCGACCACGCCACACGCATCCTGGTGGACGACGGCCGTGACCTCGTGGGCGGGGGCATCGAGGCCATCACGTTCGATCCCGTGAACCAGTACACGCTCCAGGGCGACCGCTTCTCGGAGGCCGTGCGCGGACGCGGAGCCGTCCCGGTGCCGCTGGAAGACGCCATCGCCAACATGGCGGTGATCGACGCGCTGTTCCGGTCCGCCGAGTCCGGCCGCTGGGAGCGACCGTGACGCTCGCGGTGCTCGAGCAACTGCGCCGGCTGCGCATCGTCCCGCTGGTGGTCATGGACGACCCGGACCGGGCCGTCCCCCTCGCGCGGGCCCTGGTCGAGGGCGGCCTCCCCTGCGCCGAGATCGCGTTCCGGACGCGCGGCGCCGCTGAGGTTCTGCACCGCATCGCGGCGGAGGATTCCGACATGCTGGTCGGCGCGGGCACGGTCCTCACTCGCGAACAGGCCCAGCAGGCCCGCCGCGCCGGTGCCCGCTTCATCGTCTCGCCAGGGCTGCAGCCGCGCGTCGTGGACTTCTGCCGGGAGCACAACCTCCCCGTCATTCCCGGCGTCGCGACGCCGACCGAGGTCGGCGCCGCGCTGGAACTGGGGCTGCACGTCCTGAAGCTCTTCCCGGCCGAGCCGCTCGGCGGGCTGCCCTACCTGCAGGCCATCGCCGCGCCCTTTCCCGACGTGGAGTTCGTCCCGACCGGAGGGATCACGGCGGACAACCTCGCCGCGTACCTGGCGCTGCCGTGCGTGGCGGCGTGCGGCGGGTCGTGGATGGCCCCGCGGGCCTGGATCGAGGCCGGCGACTTCGACCGCATCAGCCGCTCCGTGGAGCACGCGGTGCTCCTCGCCCATCCAGCGGCGGCGGAGGGATAGGCCGTGCCCCATCGCGTCGTGACGCTCGGCGAGATCATGCTGCGCCTGAAGGCGCCCGGGCAGGAGCGTCTGTTCCAGTCCCCGCTGCTCGAAGCGACCTTCGGCGGCGCGGAGAGCAACGTGGCGGTCTCCCTCGCGCAATTCGGCCTCGATGCGGCGTTCGTGACCGTGCTGCCCGCCAACCCGGTCGGCGACGCGGCGATCGCGGTGCTGCGGCGCTTCGGCGTGGACACGCGGCAGGTGAAGCGCGCCGGCACGCGGGTCGGCATCTACTACCTGGAGACCGGCGCGGCCCAGCGGCCCAGCCGCGTGGTGTACGACCGCACGGGCTCCGCGATCGCGTCAGCGAAGGCCGCGGATTTGGACTGGGATGCCGTCCTCACCGGGGCGGACTGGTTCCACATCTCGGGCATCACCCCGGCGCTGAGCGCGGCCGCCGCGGAGCTCTCGCTCGCCGCCGTGACCGAGGCGCGCCGGCGCGGCGTGACCGTCTCGTGCGACTACAACTACCGCGCCAACCTGTGGGCGTACGGGAAGCGGGCTCCCGAGGTGATGCGCGAGCTGGTGCGGCTGGTGCAGGTGGGGATCGCCAACGAAGAGGACTGCCAGCGCGCGCTCGGTATCGAGAGCGACGTGGACGTGCGGGGTGGAGTGCTGGACACGGCGAAGGTACAGGACCTGGCCGAGCGGGTGCTCGCAGCGTTCCCCAACCTCGAGAAGCAGGTGATCACGCTCCGCGAGAGCCACAGCGCCGACCACAACGCGTGGAGCGCCTGCCTGCACGACCGGTCGCGGTTCCTGGTCAGCCGGCGCTACGACATACCCCACATCGTGGACCGCGTGGGCAGCGGTGACGCGTTCGCGGCGGGCCTCATCTATGGACTGCTCACATTCGCCGACGACGCACGGGCGCTGGAGTTTGCCGCCGCGGCCGGGTGCCTCAAGCACTCCGTGCCGGGGGACTTCAACCGGGTGAGCGTCGCCGACGTGGAAACGCTCCTCAAGGGAGATGCGAGTGGCCGGGTTCAGCGCTGACGCTGGTGCGGGCGGAGGTGGAGGGGCGGCCGCAGCGGTTTCCCCCAAGGGATTCGGCTTCAGGTGGACGATCGTGGCGCTGCTGTTCGGCGCGACCACGGTCAACTACATCGATCGCCAGGTCGTCGGCATCCTCGCTCCCACCCTGACGCGCGAGTTCAACTGGAGCGAGACCGACTACTCCACGATCGTCTCGTGGTGGACCGCGGCGTACGGCATCGGCCTGCTGTTCATGGGCCGCTTCATGGACCGGGTCGGCGTGCGGCGGGGCTTCGCGGCGGCTGTCACAACCTGGAGCCTGGCGGCGATGTCCCACGCCCTGGTGAGGACGGTCGCCGGCTTTTCGGCCGCCCGCGCGTTCCTCGGTCTGGGCGAGTCGGGCAACTTCCCGGGCGCGCTGAAGGCCGTGACGGAGTGGTTCCCCAAGAAGGAGCGGGCCTTCGCGGTCGGCCTCTACAACGCGGGGAGCAATGTCGGCGTGCTGGCAGCCGCGGTCATGGTGCCGGTGATCACCCTGGCCCTCGGCTGGCGGTGGGCGTTCATCGCCACCGGCTCGCTCGACCTGGTCTGGCTGGCCGTGTGGCTCCTGATCTACCGCGACCCGGGCCGCCACAAGCGGGTCAAGCCGGCCGAGCTGGCTTACATCCGCAGCGATCCCTCCGACCCGCCGGGCACCATGCCGTGGCTCGGCCTGCTGCGCCGCCGCCAGACGTGGTACTACGCCGTGGGCAAGGGCATGACCGATCCGGTGTGGCTCTTCTATCTGTTCTGGCTCCCGAAGTTCCTCGACGCGCGCTGGGGCGTGAAGCTGTCCCGGCTCGCTCTGCCGTTGATCGTGGTCTACGTGGCCGCCGATGTCGGCTCAATCGCCGGGGGGTGGCTCTCGACCGCGCTGATCAAGCGGGGCTGGAGTGTCAACCGCAGCCGCAAAACCGCCATGCTCGTCTGCGCCCTGTTGATCGTGCCGACAATGTTCGCGCCATCCGCCGGCAGCCTGTGGGCAGCCGTCGGCATCGTGAGCCTCGCCGCTGCGGCCCACCAGGGCTGGTCCACCAACCTCCTGACCAGCCCCAGCGACCTGTTCCCCCGTTACGCCGTGGCGTCGGTGAGCGGCATCGGCGGCGCCGCAGGGATGGCGTGCGCGTTCCTGTTCCAGCGCTACACCGGCGCCATCCTCCAAGCCACCCATGGGAACTACACGCCCGTCTTCGCGGTGCTCGGGTTCGCGTATCTGGCCGCGCTCGGCCTGATCCATCTCCTGGTGCCCCGCTTCGAGCCCGCCACCCTCCCGCCGGCTTGACACCCCGGAACCGGCGCGCCACGTTGGCTCCGGGTATGTGATAAGGTCAGTTGATGACCTCGGGCCGCGGCCCGCCCTCACGCCCGCAGCAGGCGAGGCAGCATGAAGATCACGGACATCCGGGCCACGCCGGTGACCGTCCCCCTGGTCGCCCCGCTGCGACACGCGAACGGGTGCCACTGGGGCCGGTTCGTGCGGACGATCGTCGAAGTCGAGGTGGACGAGGGATTGATCGGCCTCGGCGAGATGGGCGGCGGGGGGGACACCGCGACGGCGACCTTCCTCGGCCTCAAGTCCTACCTGATCGGACGGGATCCGGCACAGCTGGAAGACCTGCGCTACCGCGTCGCCAACCCCACAGCCTCCCTCTACAACAACCGGACCCAGATGCTCGCCGCGGTCGAGTTCGCGTGCCTCGACCTGCTGGGGCAGAAGTGGGGCGCGCCGGTGAGCGACATCCTGGGCGGCCGGCTGCGCGATCGAGTGCCGTTCGCCTCGTATCTCTTCTTCCGCTACGCGAACGGCGCGGACCGCTCAGGCGAGGTCCGCACCGTCGAGCAGCTCGTGTCCGAGGCGCGCGCGCTCAAGGCGCAGCACGGGTTCACCACGCACAAGCTCAAGGGCGGCGTCTTCCCACCCGACTACGAGCTCGGGTGCTATCGCGCGCTGGCGCAGGCCCTCCCCGGCGACCGCTTTCGCTTCGACCCGAACGGCGTCTGGTCCACCGAGCAGGCCATCCGGTTCGGGCGGGCGATCGAGGACCTGAACAACGACTACCTCGAGGATCCGGTCTTCGGTCTGCACGGGATGCGGCGCGCGCGCGCGCAGGTTCGGATGCCCCTCGCCACCAATACCGTGATCGTGGACTTCGAGCAGCTCGCGGCCAACGTGCTCGACACGGCCGTGGACGTGATCCTGCTCGACACGACGCTATGGGGCGGCCTCCGCGCCTGCCTGAAGGCGGCGGGGATCTGCGAGGCCTTCCAGTTCGGCGTCGGCGTGCACTCCTCGGGGGAGCTGGGCATCCAGCTGGCCACGATGCTGCACCTGGGCGCCGTGCTTCCCAACCTCACCTTCGCGGCCGACGCCCACTACCACCATCTGCGCGACGACGTGATCGCGGGCGGCAAGCTGCAGTACTGCCACGGCGCGCTTCCCGTCCCCACCGCACCGGGCCTCGGGGTCACGCTCGATCGCGACAAGGTCGCGGAGTATCACGAGCTGTTCCGGCGGCTGGGCTCCTATCCCTACGACCAGGACCCGCTGCGCCCCGGCTGGGCGCCGCTCCTCCCGAACGAGCGGTGGGCCGATCCGGCGGACGAACGCATCCCGGAGATTCCGAAATGATGTCAAGGCATGCGATCCGGCGAGCCGCCCTCCTGTTGTCCCTGCTGGTCTGGGGCGCGCTGCTCGGCCCGGCCAGCCCCCGGCTCACCGCGGAGAACGGGTACGAGCTGTGGCTTCGTTACCATCTGATCAGCGATCGGGCGCGGCTCCGCGAGTATCGGGCGGACATCACGCAGCTGGTGGTGGAAGGCGGATCGCCGACGCTGCAAGCGGCGCGCGAGGAGCTGGCGCGGGGACTGAAGGGCCTCCTCGACATCCCGCTGCCGCTCGCGGCCTCGGTGACGCGCGACGGCGCGGTGCTCGCCGGCACGCCGGCCAGCTCGCCCCTCGTGGCCTCGCTCCAGCTCGCGGAGGCGCTGCGGCGAGCCGGGAACGAAGGCTTCGTCCTGCGCGCGATGCACGCCGGCGGCAGGCGGGTGCTCGTGATCGCCGCCAATCGGGACATCGGGGTGCTGTACGGCGCGTTCCACCTGCTGCGCCTGCTCGAGACTCACGCCTCGCTGCGCGGCCTCGACGTCGTCAGCGCGCCGCGAATCCAGCTGCGCATGCTCGATCACTGGGACAACCTCAATCGCACCGTGGAGCGCGGGTACGCGGGTGCTTCCCTGTGGGCGTGGGACAGCCTCCCCGACCACCTGATCCCGCGGTACACCGACTACGCGCGCGCCAGCGCCTCTATCGGCATCAACGGCGCCGTCCTGACCAACGTCAACGCCGACGCGCGCGTGCTCACCCCCGTCTATCTCGCCAAGGTGGCGGCGCTGGCCGGCGTCTTCCGCCCGTACGGGATCCGGGTCTACCTGCCCGTGCGCTTCAGCGCCCCGGTCGAGATCGGCGGTCTCCAGACGGCGGACCCGCTCGAGCCGTCGGTGGCCGCGTGGTGGAAGGCCGAGGCGGACACGATCTACCGCTACATCCCCGACTTCGGCGGCTTCCTCGTGAAGGCCAACTCCGAGGGCCAGCCGGGGCCGCAGGATTACGGGCGCACCCACGCCGACGGGGCGAACGTGCTCGCCGACGCGCTCGCACCGCACGGTGGCGTCGCGATCTGGCGCGCCTTCGTGTACAGCAGCGAGCTGCCCACCGACCGCGTCAAGCAGGCGTATGACGAGTTCGTGCCGCTGGACGGGCGCTTTCGCCCGAACGTCCTCATCCAAGTGAAG
>Ga0326726_10001921_pt1 | contig 19307 bp, 18 predicted proteins | sample MHFenrmetagenome_2_FD_207603 | JGI IMG/M metagenome (GOLD analysis project Ga0326726, IMG submission 207603) | Lab enriched peat soil microbial communities from Michigan Hollow, Ithaca, NY, United States - MHF15MN | ecosystem: Environmental > Terrestrial > Soil > Wetlands > Peat | place: USA... | reverse complement strand
GGCTGTATACTACGGACTCGGAAACAAGGCCGGGGCATTTACCGAGCCGGCGGTCCGCGAGGCATTGGGCTACGATTTTCAGAGCAGTTGGATTCGCCGGTGGTTTCTACCGCAGAACATCTTTCGCTATTGGCTGTCCGACTTCACCCGCTCAGATATTATGGTGCAAGTCTTCAACAACAACCTGTACCACGACGCCACCTTTGCCGACCTTCGTCCGCATCCCAAGATCTTGATCAATTCGACCGTCCATAACGATCACACCCGGTTCACGTTTACGGATGAACGTTTCGCCACGCTCCATTCTGTGCTCGCCCCCTATCACGTCGCCAATGCCGTGAATGCGTCATCCGCATTTCCCGGCGCATTCCAGGACGTGACTCTGCAGTGGTATATGGAGCCGATGCAGTTCCTGCACCTCTATGACGGCGGTCCCATCGACAATCTAGGCGTACAGGCGATCACCCAATACATGAATCTGAACGTTTTAGGCACGACCCTCGATCGGCTGTTTCCCAAGGGCTGTGTCATTTTTGTCATCGACGCCACGCCATCGAGCGATCGTGCCGACCTCAACACGCGTGAGTCCGATCGTACATTCGTCGATTACTTCGTCGACACCAATGCGCTCGATGCCACGGATGCCATGTTGATCGAATCCCGCCGCTCCCTGCTCGAGAGAATGGGCATTCCGGTCGAGAAGCAGGATCGGGAGCCGAGGGGCCGGCTCCCGGTAAACGATCTCCGGCAATGCGGCTGCGAAGTCCGCCATATCTCGCTTCGGCACCTGGCCTATGCCAAAGTATCCGAAGCGAATGAGGAATTGGCCGAACGTGTGACGCGAATTAAGACGAAGTTTTGGCTTTCCGACGGAGAACAGAACGATCTCTTCCAAGCCGCCAAGGTCATCATGCAGATGCTCGACGACACACATCTCTTGTCGGAACCGTCATTTAAGGTTCCTTGTGCCAGTGGACCAACACAGAAACCACCAGCTTGAGTGGAAAGAGGCTGGTAGCCCGTTGGTCTCCTGTGCTCTCGGAACAGAGGAGAGGCTGGAGCCTGATGATCTTCTGTGCTCGCGCAACGCGCAGCCTTGCCACGGAAGAAGGATAAGGTTGAGGCTCAGGTTGTGCACTGACCAATCCGACTCGGCGTCTTTTCGACCCTCAACCTCGACCTGAGCCTTGGCCTTCCGATGAGACGCGCGCAGTGGAAGATCAATCAGCCCCCATCCCCTGAGAAGTGACGAGCGAGCTTGGAAGGATGGGAAGGGCACCCACGTTGGTCCTGTGCTCCCGGAACGCGCGCCTTGAGAAGGGCCTCGTTCGACGGCCGCAACTAGACCAACATGGGCGTCCTTCCTGGTGCGGAAAAGCAAGCGAGCTTGGATGGATGAAGGTCGCTCGATGCGTGCAGTAAAGGGCAACCTCGGCCACTCCTCTTAGAAGATGTTTGGAGTAGAGACAGGGATGGACGAGCGAGCCTGGAAGGGCCATTTCAGACTGTTAGAAAAGACTCCCGGTACCTTTTCTTTCTCACTCTATTAGCTTTCGTCATACTTCTTTGCATTGCCATAGGACTTTTCGACAGGATACTTGGCTTCGTTCTTGTTCAGCTTCGAGAGGACCGCTGCGTTTAGATCAATGCCTAGGTCGTGGCACAAGTATGACAGAAGGATTGCAACGTCGGCGATTTCATCCAAGACCTTCCCTCGGGAAGGTCTACTCAACAAGTGTGCAACCTCTTCCTCGGTTTTCCATAGAAATACTTCCTGCAACTCGCTGGCCTCAATAGCAAGGGCAGTGGCCAGTTCTTTAGGCTTGTGGAATTGTTCCCAGTTTCGCTTGCGTCGAAATTCCAGTAGAGCTGTCATGACGCTATCGTTTACCATTGGCGCCTTCTCCTCACTCACGCAAGATAGGTATTGCTGTTATGCCATTCTAAAAACTTTGACAAAGGCCTATCCTTTTCCGTTGCAGGCACGACCACCAGCTTTCGGCCATGCAGCGCGTAGTAATCCCGGCCATTCTCAAATTCTTCTTTGATCTTTCTGCTTACTTCGACAGAAAGATCGGGCGTGACTGACAAATAACCAGAATCAAATAGCTTGTGAAGGTCTGAGCGCAGCAGCAATCCGTTAGCCGTAACGTTTGGGCCCGACTGTGCAAACGGTTGGATGTGCGCGGCCTCAAGTGCAGGGAGAGTGCGTTCGCCAGTGATCGCGCAGCGTCGCGTGTATGCGTCTGTAACAAGAACTCGAAAGGCCCCTTGTCCGAGTCTAGCCCTGGTTAGGAATTCAGCACCGTACCTTGCGACCTCTTCGGCCGATGGGGAGGCGCCGTCTGCTCGAAGAGGAGGCTCCTTAGGAACTATTCTGTCAAGCCTATCTTGGACTTCCATCCATATTTCTCGCCCAATTCTCTCCTCACTCTCATAACTCTTTCCCTGGACAATGCTCGGTGTCCAATTGGATGGAGCGGGAATCCAATCTCGCCTTTGAAGAAAAAAAGGATTTGTCAAGATGGTGCAGCCGATGACCGGGTCATGCTCGCGAGGCTTGTTCGATCTGAATTTTTCAATCATTGCCCGCAGCGTTTCGAGAGAAGCAGCGCCATTCTTTTCTCCGAACGCTTCCCAAGTTAATGACAGCGGCAGATTGGAGTAGCTGACAAAGAAACCACCCCCGGCTATGAAATTATCCGGGCTGTGCAGCTTGAAAAGAAAAGGAGCACCAGGCGGGATTACCTGGAATGATCCAGACCCTCCAGGTCGCCAGAAGTTGACCTCATCAGGCTTACGGCTGGCAAGAAACTCGAACCACTTGTTGTCTGTTACACCGACATAGAACTTCATAGGGTATGAGGCCGCCGGATTGCGCGTCCCTCACCTAAATCACTCGCAATCAAACAGAATTCATAGAGGTCAGTTTCGAGATCGGCGGCGATTTCTTGGGCAATGATGCTAAGTATGATTTACGGTAAATGGCTCCTGACACTTTTCCCCTGCCTAGTAGCCAAGGGGTGGGCATGGGCCGCAGAATACCCCTTTCCCCATGAGAAATCACCCTGACTTTCAGGGGATTGTCGTACATCGTTCGTGAAGTGTGAGGCGTTTCCTGGATTTAACGAGATACGAGCGACGAGATACGAATGACGGTGAGCGGAACAGGAAGGGGGCAGACACCGATTGGCAGCGGAGACAGTCCCAGCCCACGATTGTCGCAGGATGAGCGATTGCCGAATGGTAGCTGCTCAGGTGGTTAGGCTGAATACTGAATGCTAAAAGCCTTCAGCCTATCTACCTGAATCGTGACGACGAACGATCATTGACGTTCTCCCAGCTGTGGCGTCTTGCGACAGTGACAAGATGCTCAGCGGGGTCTTTCTCACCAGTTGCGGTGATCTGTCGGCCTAGCCTCTTGCCCCTCTCTCCTAAGACATTGTTTGTGCGGATGTTTAGCTGCGTACACTGTCACGCTTGCCTGGCATCTTACTCGCAAAGTGTTCCCGCAGATTAGAAGGAAGGTGGGGGTGAGACTCGCGTGACAGGCGAGATCCGAAGTTCGAAGTTCTGGGTTCGAAGTTCCGAAAACCTCGAACTTCGGACCTCGAACCGTCATCCTTCGGACCTGTCGCGCTTTTCCCGCTAGTCTCGCCCGTCACGCTTGAGCCCTATTGGGCTATGGAGGCGATGCGATGAAAGCTTTACTGGTCGGAGTTGCGCTGTTGGCGTTTGCCGGGGGCGCAAGTTTGAAAGAGTTGAACGTGTCCCAGCCGGAGCGTGATGTGCTGAGCGGCAGAATCATCTATTCAACGATCTGCATCCGTTGTCATGGGGTCGAGGGGAAGGGGGATGGCCAGTTGAAGTTTACTCCTCCGGTCGCTGACCTCACCTCCATGGTAGTTCAGGAGAAACTGGATGCGAGGTTATTTAAGAGCGTACATGACGGCAAGAAGAATACCGCGATGGGAGCCTGGAGGGAAGCACTCACAGACGATGAGATTTGGGATGTGCTTGCCTATGTTCGAACGCTGGCTCCAGAAAGAGCCGGCGGCATGGGCAGCGGGCTTCGATGAGATCGCCGCTCTGCCGGATAGCGTTGGGGCTGTGGATCGTGACGATTGGGGTTGCCGGCTGGTTTTTTGTGCAGGGGTGGACGACGGAGGGCACAGATGGACGGACGGAGATTGTTTTAGCGCCGGCAGAACGAGACTTGATCCTGGGCGAGATGCGGATGCTCCTGAAGGCGGTTCATGGCGTGGTCACAGGCCTGGCCGGCCAGGATCAGGAAACTGATCGAGCGCAGATTGAGCAGGCGGCCCGCTCGGCAGGAATGGGCATGGCTGCGGACGTGAACCCGGCGTTGATGGCGAAGCTGCCGCTGCCGTTCAAACAAATGGGCATGTCGATCCACAAGGACATGGATGCTCTCGCGGACGCGGTTGTCCACAAAGAGAGGCCGCAACAGATTTTGCAACGGCTGTCGAACATGACCGCCCGTTGTACCGCCTGTCATGACATGTATCGATTCTCGACAGAACGTTAAAGGTGACCTGTAAGATGTGAAACGAGTTAATCGACGAGAATCTGCTAACGTGACAAGGGCGAGACACATGGAATCAGGGCTTGCGCGTCGTGCGAGTGAAAGTCCATATGGCTGAACAACAGGGCGAGCAGGCGGCGAGCAGTCTGTGCGATCAACTGCAGATCACAGGGGAGGAGCTGCATACCCGGTTGTCGTTTCTCTCCTTCGCTGAACAAGACGGGCGGAATCTGGTCGAGATCCGCGACGTAATCGCGTTGCATGTAGACGAGATCATCGAAGAGTTCTACGGCCACCTGCTGCAATTCGAGGAGTTGCGCGGGATCCTGTCAGACCAGGCGCTCGTGGAGCGACTCAAGGGGACACAGCGCCAGTATTTACTCAGCCTTGGGCTATCCGCCGACTGTGTAGAGTATGCGGAGGGACGGCTTCGAATCGGATTAACGCACGAACGAGTCGGGCTCAAGCAGAAGTGGTATTTGGGCGCGTACCACAAGCTCTTTGGGCTAATCTTACAACGGCTTGCAGTTCGTTATTCGGGAGACGCGAGCAGACTATCCTCATTGGTCCTCACGCTGAATAAGATCATCACGCTCGATGAGGTCTTTGTCGTGGAGACTTATTACCATGCGACGATGCAGCGTTTGGAAGACAGCCTGCATCAACTGAAGAGCGCCCATCGCCAGCTTGAAGACTTCTCCCGGCGGGACTCTCTCACGCCGGTAGACAACCGGCGCGCCCTGATGGAGGCGCTGGCCATGGAGTTTCACAGGAGCCGTCGCTATCAGCATCCGTTCGCACTGTTGTTTCTCGATGTGGATCACTTCAAAGAGATCAATGATCGCCATGGGCATGTGTTCGGTGATCATGTGCTGCTCCACGTGGTGCAGTCGGCCAGGGGAATCATCCGTCCGTCCGATATCATGGGCCGCTACGGGGGTGAGGAGTTTGTGATCGGATTGGTGGAGTGCGATCAATCCGGCGCCCTGCAGATTGCCGAACGCATTAGGCTGAAAATCGCACAGGAACAGTTTACGTGGGAACATCATTCCACCGTAGTAACGGTCAGCATCGGGGTCGTGATGTTATCTCCGGAAATCGATCAAGTCGAGACGCTCGTGACTCGCGCGGATCAGGCCATGTATTACGCCAAGCACAGAGGGCGGAACCGAGTCGAGTTGTACAGCGAAGCCTGTGCCTCGGAGAACCAACTGGGATGAACCGAGGCACCCTGTACACATGGCTTGACCTGCGATTGAACCACTAGCAGGATGCTGAAAAAGTCCGCCAGCAGAAGAACCTCCTGCTTATACCAGACTGCCAGTTATCTATGATTCGCAGACTTGACATGCTTGCTTCCGTTGCGCAGACTGGGCGGCGAAAGTGAGCCGGTTTTTCAAGAACAGAGTGGCTCCATGATTCGACGAATGAATACGCCATACGTTGCTCTGGTACTCTTCTTCATCTTGTGCCAGGTGACCGGCACGATGTGTGCCTTGTCCGATCTCTCGGTGGCGGGAGATGCGGCGCTTCTCGTGGAAGAGGAAAAAACCTGTCCAATGGATGGGGCCTCTATGTGCCCGCCATCACTTACCTCGTCCCCAGAACGTCAAACAAAGAGCAGTTTGGTCTTGGATATTGATCATGCGACGATCTTGCTCGGTTCTGCTGCCATGCGCACTGTTCCCTCGGCCCTGACGCGCGGTTCCTGGAGCAGCGCCTATTCTATCGTTCCCATCTCCATAGAGACTTCCTCGGTCCTCCGAATCTGACTCTACACCTCCAGTGCCTTTGCTCGCCGCGCAGCCGCTTGGGCTGAGCGGACGATGCCACATTTTTCTTCAATGATATCCAGAGGTGTTATCGTGAAACGATTACTCGTTCATATCCTGTCAAGGGCTTGCTCTGCCCTTGGAGTCTATGTTTTGAGCCTTATCTCAAGAACAAGACAAACGAACTCCGACTCCATATCCAGACGGCTGTTACTGAACGGCATAGCGGCACTGGCGCTGCTCGCCTCGTCTGAACTGCTCGTCCCCGCCTATGCTTTGGCAAACACCACCCTCAATCCCGGTTCACAAACCGCATTAAGTGGAGATGTTATCGATCTGACGATCGGCGAGCAGTTGTTCCGTCTTGACGACCGAACCGGGCCTGCCATGACAATCAATGGGACCATCCCCGGTCCCATCATTCGGCTGAAAGAAGGCCAACAGGTGACCATGCACGTCACGAACCGTTTGAAAGAAGACACGTCGATTCACTGGCACGGGTTGCTTCTACCGCCCGTCATGGATGGCGTGCCTGGTGTGAGCTTCGCGGGGATCAAGCCGGGCGCGACCTTTACCTATCATTTTCCAGTCAAGCAAAGCGGCACCTATTGGTTTCATAGCCATTCGGGCGGTCAAGAGCTCTTGGGGATGTACGCGCCGATGATCATCGACCCGATCGAACCTGAGCCGTTTCGCTATGAGCGTGAGTATGTGGTGATGCTCTCGGATTGGAGCTTTGAATCGTCCGAAACCCTATTCTCAAATCTGAAAAAGCAAGGAGGCTACTACAACTTCCAGAAACGTGCGGCGGGCGAGTTCTTGACTGATGTCAGGCGCATGGGTTTATGGACGACGATCAAGAACTACTTGATGTGGGATCAGATGCGGATGGACCCGACCGACTTCGCGGACGTTACCGGATACACCCTCACCTATCTGATGAACGGCTTGTCGCCTGCAGGCAACTGGACGGGGCTGTTTCGTCCAGGCGAGCGGGTACGGCTGCGATTTATCAACGCGGCCAGCATGACTTTCTACGACGTGCGCATCCCGGGTCTCACCATGACGGTGGTGCAGGCCGATGGGCAGAACGTCCAGCCCGTCGCGGTGGATGAGTTTCGCATGGGAGTGGCGGAAACCTACGATGTGATCGTCGAGCCTGCCGAGGACCGCGCCTACACCATCTTTGCCGAGACGATGGATCGTAGCGGTTATGCGCGCGGCACGCTGGCACCGCGCCCGGGCATGAGCGCGGAGATTCCTGCACGCCGGTCCAGACCGCTTCGAACGATGGAGGATATGGGCATGAGTATGGAGGGCATGGACATGGGAGGCAGGACGGACCCCCATGGCGGCATGGCAATGCCCGAGCTGGAGCCATCCGGCGATACCCAGAAGATGAAACTCTCTGACGATAATTCGCACAGAGAACATGATCATGGTGTGCAGCCCGAGCATGGTCTGCACACAAAGCCGGGCATGAATGTGGGCAATCAAGGCCGCTCGAAAATACCCGGCGCCGAGCCAGTCAAGCATGGCCCAGATGATCATGGTCCCGGCAATCAAATGGTGGCCGAGTATTCGCGGAACCGGTTGGGGGAACCAGGGAGAGGACTGGAGGGCAGTGGGCGGCGGGTGCTGCTCTACACCGATTTGAAAAGTCTTGTGCCCTATCCAGACCAGCGGGAGCCGGAGCGGGAAATTGAATTGCATCTTACTGGCAGCATGAACCGGTACATATGGTCGTTCAACGGCAAGAAATATTCAGAAGCCCCAGATCCGATCCGCTTTCGCTATGGCGAGCGAGTGCGATTGACCTTTGTGAACGATACGATGATGGAACATCCGATCCATTTGCATGGCATGTGGATGCACCTGGAAAACGGAGCAGGCGAATACTTGCCACGCAAGCACGTGGTTGTGGTCAAGCCGGCGGAGCGGTTGTCCGTTGCCGTCACCGCGGATGCCCCGGGACCCTGGGCGTTTCACTGCCATCTACTTTTCCATATGGACGCAGGTATGTTCCGCGTTATCGAGGTGTTGGAATGATGAGAGGAACAATCTCTCTTGCCAGATTCTCCGCAAGCTTCTGTGCAGCCGTTTTGGCCTTCTTGCTCAGCGACGGCATCGCCCTCACGATCGTCGCTGCACAACCTTCGATCGACTTCCCCATGACTCCAAAGAAGTCAACGGTGACTGATACGGCCCAACACGGAAAGGTGCCAGCCGGCCCGACCGCTTCCAAGGCCTCTGTGGCCGTCGGTTCTTTTGCCAAGCAGGAAGGCACGCGGTCTAAGTTTTTCCCGCCAGGCGACTGGCCTGCTCCCGTTAACGATCAGGAGCATCGTCTATTCACTCTCATCGACGTCCTCGAATACCGTCCGAGAACAGGTGGGAGTCAAGGGCATGATGACTACCGGTGGGATCTCGAGGGCTGGTACGGCGGGGACTACAACCGAGTCTGGTTCAAAAGCGAAGGGCAGAAGGACACCGCCTTCAAAGCAGACTACGACGTGGACTTTCAACTCCTGTATGGCCGGTTCATGCAGAAATATTACGATTTTCAGATCGGTCCACGCGTCGAAACTCAAACATTCCGCGGACGCAACGTGACCCGTGGGCTCGGCGTGATAGGAATCGAAGGGCTTGTCCCGTACAACTACGAATTCGAGTCTTCTCTGTTCGTCGATCAGAACGGCGCTGTGTCCGCACGGCTGGCGTTCACAAAAGATCTGTTGCTAACGCAACGGCTGATCCTCCAGACCCGCTTCGAGACCAACGCCGCCGTACAACGAGTCGAGGAATTCACGACCGGCTCCGGGCTCAACAATCTCGAATTCGGGGGGCGGCTGCGTTATGAATTCCGGCGCGAGTTTGCGCCCTACGTCGGTATCTCCCTCGATAGAAGTTTCGGCGAGACCGCTACCTTTGTGCGCCAAGAGGGTGGAAACCCGAGTCAGATTCGATTTGTGCTGGGTGTGCGGACCTGGTTCTGAACATGACCCCTGTACCCCGCATTTTTCATCACCGCTTTCGAACTCTCTCCTCTCGCCCCTTGTCTGGCTTCTGTGGCATCCCGCAACAATGACGATGTCGGCTCTGTGGCTTTTAGCTCCAGAGCGATCGGAATCTGACGGCTAATCGCGTGATTTGACAGGACAACACGACAGGCCGGTTTCCCCTGTTAGTGGCACGGTCTTGGCACAAGCGAGAGCTATGATGTGGCTGTTGCCGACTATTCTAGGGACAGTTTTGCTCCTGAGCTGTTCAGGTGAGAGGACTCGGGCTACGGTTGAAGAGCCTCGGGGGGCCGAGCAAACCGGCAGCACGCCGATAGAATTTTCTCCACCCTCCCCGGAAACTATTCCTGGTAGCCAACTGGGTGAACAGATCCGGCTTGGCTATAAGATTGTCGTCGACACACAGCATTATGCCCAACCCTATGTCGGCAATCGACTCAACTGTACCAACTGCCATCTCGACGGCGGGCTCAATCCGAACGCTGCCTCGTTTGTCGGTCTTGCCGCGGTCTATCCCGAGTACCACGCCCGCAATGCAAAAGTGAATACGCTCACTGATCGTGTCAACGAGTGCTTTGAGCGGAACCTGAATGGGCGGGCGCTTCCGCCGGACAGTTCTAAGCTGCAGGCCGTCGTGGCCTACATCACCTGGCTTTCACGCGAAGTGCCGAGCGGTGCGACAATATCCTGGCGGGGTCTCCAGTTCATTCAGTCACAGCGCCCAATCGACTCAGACAACGGGAAGAAAGTGTTTGCGAGCAAATGTGCCTTCTGTCACGGCTCCGACGGCCTGGGCACGATGGCGGCGCCGCCGGTCTGGGGGCCCCAGTCCTACACCATTGGCGCAAGCATGGCGCGGGTGAGTGTCGCCGCCGCTTTCATCAAATCGAACATGCCGCGTAGCTGGGGCTGGAGCCTGTCGGATGATGACGCCTACGATGTAGCGGCGTACATCAATGCCCAGCCAAGGCCGGATTTTCCAGGCAAAGTGAACGATTGGCCGAAGGGTGGCAAGCCTTCCGATTCGCCATACTAGGTGTGAGACGTGAAAGGTTAAACGTCAGGAGAGCCGCCATGAAACTCTTAGTCTCATATCATGGTGGAACTCGGCATGACATCACGAGCGGCAAACACCGGGTCGTGACGGATCAGCCGGTCGAGGATGGAGGGCAGGATGCCGGCATGAGTCCTGTCGAACTCTTCGTCGGTTCACTGGCTAGTTGTGTCGGTTATTTCGTGGGCCGCTACTGCGACCGCCATCAGATCTCGACCAAGGGATTGAGTGTCGAGGCGGAATGGACCATGGCGGAACAACCACATCGGGTAGGCCAGGTCACCCTGGCGATTCACTTGCCGCATCGCATTACGGCCGAACACAGCGAGCGACTCCTCAAGGTGGCGCATGGCTGCACCGTGCATCAATCCATCGCGGTGGCAGCCGGCGTGGCGATCGAACTCAATCCCCATCACCGCGTGGAGAAGCAATCGTGAAAGAAGAACCGGCATCCCGGTCTCTGTCGCGGCGAACCTTGCTGAAAAGGGTCGTCCAAGGACTGGGCGTTACACTCGCGCTGGGCCACGTGATCCCACGCGTGCAGGCTGAGGAGCGCGATGTCTTGAAGGATGAGACCGACCGCCTTACTGTGCGCGTGGCACGACCGTTGGATGCCGAAACCCCGGTGCAAGAGTTCGCTTCCTACCTCACGCCGAATTCCCGCTTCTTTGTCCGCAGCCACTTTGGCCCTCCTCCGGCAGAACTGCTCTCCGATCCGAACTGGAGGCTGAGTGTGGGTGGTATGGTGGACCGACCGAAGACCTTCACGCTCAAAGAGCTGAAACAGTGCGAAGAAATCGCCGTCACGGCTGTCGTGCAATGCAGCGGCAATGGTCGCGCATTTCATCGGCCCAAGGTCCCTGGCGTTCAATGGGAGCGTGGGGCGGTCGGGAATGCGCAATGGACGGGGGTGAGGCTGAGGGACGTATTAGCCAAGGCCGGGGTTCAAGCAGGGGCGCATCATGTGCAGTTCCAAGGAGCGGATCGACCAGTCGTGGCATCTGTACCGCTCTTCATCAGAAGTATTCCGCTGGAGAAAGCTCTTCATCCGGACACGATTCTCGCCTATGAGATGAACGGGCGTCCGCTCCCTTTATTGCATGGAGCGCCATTACGAGCGATTACGCCTGGCTGGATGGCGGATTCGTGCACCAAGTGGCTGACGGATATCACAGTGCAGGCCGAGGAGGCGAAGGGATTTTATATGCAGACAGCCTATCGTGTGCCGACGACGCCTGTGGAACAGGGCGCAGCAGCGAGCGGACAGTCGATCCCGGTGGAAGCCATGGTGGTAAAGTCACTCGTCGCTGCGCCGCAAGAGGGCGAGACCGTGAAGTCCGGTCTCGTTATTATTCAAGGCGTGGCGTGGGGCGGAGAAGTCAAGGTTGCGAAGGTCGAGGTGTCGTTCGACGATGGGAAAACGTGGGAGACAGCGCGGCTGGTGGGGGAAGATCATCCCTACGCGTGGCGACAATGGCAGTTCGTCTGGAAGGCCAAGACCGCCGGCATATTCACCATTCTCTGCCGCGCGACCGATGTACGGGGAGCGACGCAACCGGCAACGACTCCTTGGAACCCAAGCGGGTTTTTGTGGAATGGGTGGGATCGCGTCTCGGTGACGGTGGCTCTATGACGAAGGTTAGCGGAAGCATTATGTTCTCATTGGTGATCGGGCTTGCGGGCCTGGCCGTTGTGACGGCAGCGCAAGAGGAAGATATGGCAACGGTTAGCGCCGCGCTGGCGTTACGTGCAGAGGGGCTGATTATCGCGCGTTGTTCCGTCTGTCACAGCACTGATCTCATCGTACAACAGCGGTTGCCTCGCGCGCGATGGGAGGCCACGGTCGGGAAAATGGAACGTTGGGGTGCGGAGATTTCCAAGGACGAGACAGAACTGCTTGTGCGGTATCTGTCGGCGCGGTATCACCCGGGTGCACCGGATCGACTGCCGCCGCTCGACAGTGAATTGAGGAAGGCGGAGCCGCTTACGCAGAAAGCGGTGGCTGAAGGTCCGCTCACGGGGGTCGCGGCCAGAGGAGCCGGTATTTTTGAACACAATTGCCAGGCCTGTCATGGAGCAATGGCGATAGGCGGTATGGGCCCGAAGCTGGTGAAGATTCCAATTCTTAAACATGAGGATCTGTTTAGGGAGACGGTCCTGCACGGACGAGGGGCGATGCCTGCGTGGGGTTCAGTGCTGAGTCCTCAGGACATTGCCGATATTCATGCGTGGTTAGTGACGAGGTAAGGGATCAGACGAGGGCACTCAAGATGAAAGGGGACGCGATATGAAGTTGAGAAGAGGGGTTGTTATCGGAGGTGCGCTATTCGCGTTCGTGGGGCTGATGTCGTCCCCTCAACACTTATTTGCGAGCGATCAGCCGCGAGCGAAAGAAATCATTCAGCAGACCTGTGTGCAATGTCACCGGCTGGAAGGTCAGGCCGACTCTCGTTTCAATCTCAAGGCGCCCGACCTGATCTGGGCCGGCAGCAAGTATCAGCGGTCCTGGTTGATCCGGTGGCTGACGGGCAAAGAAGCTCCCTTGTATGCGAAGGGCTATCGATGGGATCTGACCGAGGCTCCATCCAAGCACCCGATGGTCACCGAGCCGGAGGCCAACGCCATCGCCGACTACTTTGCTGAGCACAACAAGGATTCGCGCGTGAAGGTCGGCGCGTTCGATCTCTCGAAGGTGACAAAGTTCGAGGCTGCGTTCGGCGGGATGGCCTACAAGGCGCACGCCTGCCTCGGCTGTCACCTGATCGAAGAGAACGGCAAGCTCATCGGAGGGCCGCAGAGCGCATCGCTCGTAGCGGCCGGGCAGAGGTACGACCAGGATTGGCTCTTTCGCTTCGGGCAAAACCCACAAGACTTCACGCCGCACAGCGGCGAGTTTTTGGCCGATGCGACGGAGCCACAGCTCCGCGCGGTGATCGGGTTCCTCATGGTGCAGGGCGTCAAGGATTTCAAGTATTATGAGCCCTGGACGAGCCCGGAGTTCGGGATGGCCAGCGTGGATCGGGGGAAGGTGATTTATAAAGAATATTGCTCGCAGTGTCACGGAGCGACTGGCAAGGGGGACGGACCAGCGTCTTCCGGCCTGGAACCCAAGCCGGCGATTCATGCCAATATTCCATTTGAGAAGCTTCCGAGTGAGTATCTCTACAACGTCATCAATCATGGCGGAGTGGCAATAGGCAAATCGCCGAATATGCCCTATTGGAATTTAACGATTGGTCAGCAGGGCGTGGCCGATGTGATCGCCTATTTGAAAGTGACGTTTAAGGGGGTGCCGGACATGGCCGCCGCTCCGAGCGGGGGGCAGGGAGGAACTTGTGTGCAACCACGCAAGACGGCACAGGCGCCGGACGAATTCTTGGCCAAGACGAATCCGCTTCCTGCTTCAGCCGGAACAATTCAGGCAGGGAAGACGCTCTACTTGAAGACAGCCCAACCTGTTGCTTGTGCGATGTGCCATGGAGAACAGGGTGACGGGAAGGGAATCATGGGAGCAGCCTTGGTGCCCACTCCGCGCAACTTTACATGCGGGTCGATGATGAAGGACATTCCCGATGGTCAACTGTTCTGGATCATCAAGAACGGCTCGTCGGGAACAGGAATGATGCCGTTTCCCGGGTTGTCTGATGAACAGGTGTGGCAGCTGATTCACTACGTCCGTTCACTGGCGAAGTAGGGGTGAGGTGTAGGGGTAAAGGGATAATGGGGTAAGGGATAAAGGGATAGGAAGCAAAAGAGCGCGAACGACGATCGACAAATGAGAAAGGGCTGAAAGATGCCGACCCCGCAGCCAGGCCTGCTTCCCGCAGGAGGTGCCCATGCCTATTTTCTGACGTTTATGGTTGTCGACGGCGCAGAGCGTAGAGCTGTGAACAAGGCGATTCGGAATATTTTTCCGGTAGTCCGGGGGTTGGCTACGAAAGCGAAGAGGGCCAGGCTTTTGTGTACAGTCGGCATCGGGGGTGAACTCTGGGACCGGCTCTCGCCGGCGAGACGCCCAGCCGGACTCCGTGCGTTTCGTGCCCTTAAGGCAAATGGGCGGGCGGCGCCGGCTACGGGGGGAGATCTTTTTCTGCAGATTACCTCTGGCTGTCATGACCTGAATCTTGACCTTGCGATGGAACTCGCGCGCCGACTGCAGCCGTTGGCGACGATAGCTGAAGAGATTCACGGATTCCGGTATCGGGACTCGCGGGACCTGACAGGATTCATCGACGGAATCGAGAATCCAAAAGGAAAGGCCAGGGCTCTTGCCGCTCTGATTGGAGACGAGGACCGGTCATTTGCGGGCGGCAGTTACGTCGCGGTCCAACGCTATATCCATGATCTTGAACGATGGCGCAGGTTGGACGACCGGGAACAGGAACAGATCATCGGAAGGACGAAACGGCGAAGCGTGGAGCTACCCAAAGCGAAAAAGCCCGAGACGGCCCACATCAGCCGTGTCGTGATCGAGCAGGAGGGCGAGGAATTGCAGATCCTTCGGCAGAGTTACCCGTGGGGGACAGTCCGAGAGGCGGGGCTCTACTTCGCCGCCTACACGAATTCCCTTGATGTCTTCGATTTGATGCTGGCCCGGATGATGGGAACGACAGGTGACGGGCTGCACGATCGACTCATGGAATTCAGTCAAGCCGTTACTGGTGCGACATTCTTCGTGCCCTCCATGGAGTCCATATCGGCTCTCAAGCCATGACGGCATTACGAACAGGGGAGGACACAATGGCGACATTTATAATTTCCGGCAGCCGGGGTACTGATGATCCTACCATGGCAACACTGCCATTCATGGCAGCGAAGGTTGCGAAGGAACAAGGGCACGAGGTTGTGCTCTGGCTTTGGAATGAAGCCGTGACAATCGGGCGTAAAGGAACCGCCGATCATGTGACGGGGGTGAATCTGACGCCGCTCAAAGATTTACTGGCAGCCGTGCAAGCGGCGAATATTCCCATCTGGGTCTGCGGGGCCTGCGCCGTGGCGCGGCAGATCGGCGCCGGGGATCTCGTCGCTGGTGCGACGATCAAGGGTATGCCGGACTACATCAAGGCCGTCGCGGAACGTGACCGCAACGTGGCATTCTGATAGCGCGGCGAAGAAAGGAAGCTCTGTATGGCAACCGAAAGTGAATCGACTGGAAAGTCAAAGGGTCGAGCTGGTCGGCGGGATGAGGCGGACATCGATGAGCGCAACGGGCTGGAGACCATTCCCACGATGGTGCCACGGGAAGGGGACGGCTATCGACTCCCGCGCACCGGATCTGTCGGACAGGGGCTGGGGCGTATCGGCGAATTGGGCAGCGCCTTGACCGAGGATGATCTCCGAAGGGTCAATACGAGAAAAGGTTTTATCCAATTGCTCGAGAACAAAGCTGTCGATATCGAGGAGGTGCGCAAGACACTGCTGTACGAGCAAGAGTTGCGGCAATTACAAGTTGAATTGGTCAGGCTTCATCGGTGGGTGCAGAACAACGGCGAACGAATCGCGATCCTGGTCGAAGGGCGCGATGCGGCAGGGAAGGGAGGCACGATCCGTCGATTCACCGAGCATCTGAACCCTCGCGCCATGCGGGTGGTCGCCCTGCCAAAACCGTCGGATGAGGAACGGGGGCAGTGGTACTTTCAGCGTTATATCCGTCAGCTTCCCAACAAGGGCGAGATCGTGTTCTTTGACCGTAGTTGGTACAACCGGGCGGTGGTCGAACCGGTGATGGGATTCTGCAGCAAGGAGGAGCACCAGCGGTTTCTGCAGCAGGTTCCGGAGTTCGAACATATGCTCTACGAAGACGGCGTGACGATCATCAAGTTTTGGTTCTCCATCTCCAAGGAGGAGCAGGCGAAGCGATTCGAAGCGCGCCGGCAGAATCCGCTCAAACAATGGAAGTTAAGCCCGGTCGATGACAAGGCGCAAGAGCTGTGGGACTCCTATACCCGGTACAAAGAGGAAATGTTCAGCAAGACGCACACGACATTCAGCCCCTGGATTATCGTCAAGGCCAACGATAAGCAGGCAGCGCGATTGGAAAGCCTTCGGTACGTACTGAATTTGTTGCCCTACAATGGCAAGGACGAAGCCCCGATGCGGCTGTCGCCGGATCCCAACGTGATTACGCGATTCCACCGCAAGATGGTAGTGCTGGATTTGTAACGGCTTGCGGGCTACGTTCCGTTCCGTTCTGGATTCTTCCGCAGTGGCATTTCTCCCCAGTTTCCTGAATCTACCGTTGCAAGACTCCCCACTCTCGCAGACACGATAGAGCGGGGCCGATATTTCCATTGCTGAACACTCTGTTAATCAAACACTATCTCGATCTCTTCATTTTATCCGATTGGCATAGAGGTTGCTGATCCGTACATACGAGCCGTCGAGGCAGCGCAGTTGCTTGATCAGAAGAACAAGTTGTTGCCACGTTACTATTCAACACCATTGAGGAGGTCGTCATGGCCACGCTATCGAGACCGGGTGTTCCTGCAGGAGGGTTTAAGACGATTGGACAAGTGCGTGCCACGAACGATCTTGTGTTTACTCGAAAACAGAATGCAATGGGGATCGCTGTTGAGTTACTTACGACGCATACGCCGGGAGCGCCAGTGGTCGACGGAGAGGGGAAGTTCGCCGGATTCATCAGCGAGTTCGACATCCTTCGGGCGCTGGAAGCAGGGAAGGATCTGAACCGGCTGGTCGCAGAGGACATTATGGCGAAAGACCGCATCGCTGTGACGGATGATACGAGTTTCGATGAAGCTGTGAAGCTCATGGAGGATAAGCGGCTTCTCAACCTGCCGGTCGAGAGAAACGGCAAGGTGATCCATTCGATCACGCGACACGATCTGCTGCGGGCCTGGATTGGACTTGGAGTCGACATCGAAGACAGTATTACCACGTAAGGTGTGTCTGTGCGCGGTGGTGGTCGACGATCCACATCAGCCAGCCAAAGGAGGAAGGTGATGAAGTCGAGGGCTTTTTTGTTGCTGGTCGTCGTGGTTTCCTTGGCCGTCCCTGCCGGAGCTGCCGAACGGCACATGATGCAGCAGTTGGTGCCGGACGATAAGCTGGCCGCAGCGCGCGCACTCACGAGCCCGTTGCCGAATTCCCCGGAGATCGTTGCGCAGGGCAAAGCGCTCTACAATGGCAAGGGCGCCTGTTTCAACTGTCATGGAAAAGACGGAGACGGCAATGGGCCGCTGGCAGCCCAACTGAATCCATCGCCTCGCAATTTCCAGCACCATGGATTCTGGCGCCATCGCACGGAAGGCGAAATATTTTGGGTGATCAAAAACGGGTCAGCGAATACCAGCATGGTCGGATTTGGCGGGCAACTGACGGACGAAGAGATCTGGGCTCTCATCCAGTACATCCGAAACTTCGGTGGTGAGCATGGGCCCGGCATGATGGGACGTGGAGAAGGTATGGGACCAATGATGGGGCCGGGAGGCGGTATGGGCGGCATGGGACCGGGCGGACGGAGAGGTGGGATGGAAGGCATGGGCGGACAGTAGACGGGCGGTTGTGAGGGCGACGTCCGCGGCCGATAACCGTAATGCGCAATTGTTAATGTGGGATGGTCAATTCAGATTTCTAGATTCCTGCAAATAAGTTGAATCCTTTTGAAGCTATGTGTCTCCCACAGTCAGTCGAACGTGTACGGTCTTTCTCGGCCTAGATGAGCTAGGCCGGGGCTCTCCGTGCCTTAACCACAGGAGGTCTTCATGATTCGAGCATTGAGTATCGCGTCGGTATTGAGTTTCGCCGTATTCTCTATGGGAGCTGCGTTTGCCCAGGAGCACACCCCTGCTCCCGCTGCTCCGGCGGCGGAGAAGAAGCCGGGCCCGGCGGATGGCTTTACTCTTCATGTCATGGCCCCGCACAAATTTGAAGACGGCACCGTGCACGGCCCCTATCACCATTACTGCAAGGGAATCTCGCCAGAAGTCTTGCAGTGTCTGTTGTTTGAATCGACCGATCCGAACGCACGGCTCACGGATGTCGAGTATTTTATCTCCAAATCGGTCACGCGCTCGCTGGTACCATTGAAAACCTGGAACAAGTATTATCATGACCATGACGTCGAGATCGCCACTGGTCGCGTCCAGATTCTCGACATGCCGGAGGCGCAAGCGAAGGAAGTCGCCGCTGTGGCAGCTCAGACAGACGGGATCATCTTTCATCTCTGGCCGGATGGAGCCAAGGCGCCCACCGGCGTGGTTGGCCACCCGCAGTCCGTCGGGCACAAGCACCGGACGAAGTAAGTAGACAGCGGAAATAAGATAAGCCTCGTCTGTCTGGTCTCTCTTGTTTATCTGGTCTATCTCGTTTGTTTGGTTGAACCAGACAGACCTGATAGACCAAACAGACCAAATGAACAAGATTGCTGGCGGGGGGAGCCTGGCAACAGGTTCTCCTCGTTTTGCCTCGATCTCATTTGAAGAAGGATCTTTCGTCATGACCAATCGAGTCAGGATCGCGTCAAGTATTTCACTGGTGGTTGGGGCCCTCCTGATTGCCGAGGGCATGACGTGGGCGGCTGACAAGGGTGTGATGCGCCCGCGGGTGCCACGCGATCAGATCGAAGCGGCTCGCGTCGTGACGAATCCACTCCCTGCCAGCGAGGAGATGATTGCGAAGGGCAAAGCGCTGTATGAAGGGAAAGCCTTTTGCAAGGTCTGTCATGGGCCGGATGGAAAAGGGCTTGGGGCAGATATTGCGCCGGGGAGTTTGAAAGGCCCCTTACCGAGAAATTTCACCGACAAGAAGTGGCAAGCTGCTCGAACCGATGGGGAACTGATCTGGATTTTGAAGAACGGCAGCAAGGGCACGGCGATGGCTCCATTTATTCCGCTCGTGCTGACGGAAGAAGAAGCCTGGCAGGTGCTGCGCTACGTGCGGTCCTTCGGTCAACC
>Ga0326726_10001920_pt1 | contig 19317 bp, 19 predicted proteins | sample MHFenrmetagenome_2_FD_207603 | JGI IMG/M metagenome (GOLD analysis project Ga0326726, IMG submission 207603) | Lab enriched peat soil microbial communities from Michigan Hollow, Ithaca, NY, United States - MHF15MN | ecosystem: Environmental > Terrestrial > Soil > Wetlands > Peat | place: USA... | reverse complement strand
CCGCAAAGGCCACAATCTCAAGGTCACCTACGAGTTCCTCAACCCGTCGAATCATCAGGCCGAGGACGAGCAGGAACGCTACAGCGCGGTCTGGGAGTACTCGCCGATTCAGTTCGTCCAATCGCGGGTCGGAATCCGCCGCTACAACGGTATCCCGAACATCCCGGCGAGCAACCGCAACGAGTGGTTCGCCGAGCTGCACGTGTATTTCTAGTGGCGGCTTTTCGGTATTGGGTCACAGCGCCGGGCGAGCCGTGCGCGCAGACTTGCCGAGCCCCGAAGGGCGAGGGCTCAAGTGTGGCGCAGCAAGGCTCGAAGCTCGTCAAGGACGGCGTGCAGGTGATCCAGGGCACGCCGACGGAGCCGATTACCCGCGCGACGCTGTTCCTGCGCCTCTGGCGTGCGCCGGGCCCGAAGAAGACCGAGATCACTCGCGCGACGCTGTCGATGGTCCGGCCGGGCCGCACCGACTACGTGATCAAGGAGCTGATCCCGGACATGGAGCTCGGCCCGCAGGCCGCGCTCGACAAGGCCATCGCGATCGCGAAGCGCGGCGACGTCGCGACGATCTACCTGAACGCGGACCTCGCGCATCTTCCGAAGCTGCGGCTCGCCGCGGCGGGCTGACCAATCGGCGTACTCTCGTCCCGTTCCGAGCTCGTTCCCGGTCGAGCATCGCTCGACGGACGCGGTGCCGCACGCGTCAGGTCATGAGCTGCTTGAACAGGCTCGACTCGCGTTTGAAGAACCCCTCGGTGTGGAAGCTGTCCTCGAGCTTCAGCAGCTCGTAGTCGAGGTGGTGGCAGAGCTCGTGGAGCAGCGTCCGCAAGAACGTGCGGAACGCGACCACGCGCTTGTGCCGAGCAGTCCGCATCCAGACGCGGATCACCGCCGGAGCACGCTCGTCGCCCGTTTCGTAGAGGCCGTGAAGCTCGCTCTCGCTCGTGCTCGGGCGCCGCGACAGGACCTTGACGCGCACGGGTGGCACCTCGAAGGCCGCGGCGATCGCCTCGGCGAGGGCTCGCGACGCACTCTCGACGCGTGCGCGATCTTCCGCATCGAGCGCTTTCTCGATAGTAGCGGTCAGCCGCGCGAACGCGGGGCGATTCGGGAGCGGTAACTTGACCGTTTCGTCGCTGAGACGGTACGCGGCCTTCTGGCGCGGCTTCAGGTTCGCGTAATAGGCGTACCGCACCGCCGCGCGTCAGCGGGCGGCGCTGAGTCGGGCGGGCGCGGTCTCTGCGTGTGCGGCGGCAGTGACCTGGTCCGCGCGGGTCGAGAGCTGGTCCCAGAGCTTCGTCGGTTTGTCGCTGAACACGAGATCAGCGGTCGCGGGCACGACGCGCCAGGCGCCGTGCTTGACCTCGCTCTCGAGTTGCCCTGCCGTCCACTCGGCGTGGCCGGCGAACATTCGGAACTCGTCCGGCCCCGTCGAGAGCCGCAGGATCTCGGGCAGCGAGTCGGGATCCGCCGCGAGGAAGACCTTGTCGACGATCTCCGGGCCGTTCACGGTCGCGGCCGCGAGCCCGCGGACGAGATAAAGGAGCCGGCTCGGGGCCAGCGGGCCGCCGCGATAGAGCTTGCCTGGGTAGCCGCCGAGCGTCGCCGCGATCTCCGGGAAGACCTTCGCTGGCGCAAGCGACGTGACCCGATTGATCACGACGCCGATCGCGCCGTTGTCATCATGGCGTAATACAAGTACGACGCCATGAGAGAAGTTGGGATCGGCGAGCTCCGGGCTCGCGATGAGCAGGGAGCCGTTGGCGATCTCCTGTGCGGCTGCGAGCGCGCCGGCGCCGAGCGCCGCGACCGCGACGAGCGCTCGCCAAAAGAGCGCGAGCCGGAATCGCGCGAGCCCTTTCGAGGCGCCGGCGCGAGCGGTCGGTGGAGCGACGTGAAAGAAAGGCATGGGCTCATGATACCGATTTCGCCACCGCCAGGTGTGTCGTCACGAGACTGCGAGTATTATTCGCGCCCCGTTTTGCCGGCCGCCGCGCCGGCGCCGAGGATGCGGGGCGAATTGAACGCAGATTCCACAACGTGGCCGAGCGCGCTCGGCTATCGGATGCCGGCAGAATGGGAGCCGCACGAGGCGACCTGGCTGTCGTGGCCGCACAACCGCGATAGCTGGCCGGGCGTGTTCGAGGGCGTCGAGCCCGCGATGGCCTCGTTCGTCGCCGCGCTCGCCGAGTGCGAGCCCGTGCACATCAACGTGCTCGACGCGGCCCACGAGCGCCACGTCCGCAAGGTGCTCGCCGCATTCGCGCCCGCCGAGCGCCTGTCGTTCCATCGCTTCCCCACGAACGACGCTTGGTGCCGCGACCACGGCGCGATCTTCGTCACGCGGCCCGGCTCCGACGCCCCGAGGCTCGCGCTCAATTTCGACTACAACGCCTGGGGCGGCAAGTATCCGCCGTTCGACCTCGACCGGAAGATCGGCCGGATGATGGCCGGGGCACTCGGCGTGCCGCGCTTCGCGCAAGGGCGCATCGTGCTCGAGGGCGGCTCGATCGAGGTGAACGGCGCGGGCGCGCTGCTCACGACGGAGCAGTGCCTGCTGAACCCGAACCGCAACCCGCAACTCGACCGCGCAGACATCGAGCGAATTCTCCGCGACGCGTTCGGGGTGACCGAGATCGTCTGGCTTGGGCTCGGCATCGAGGGCGACGACACGGACGGCCACATCGACGACCTCACGCGCTTCTTTGCGCCGCACTCGGTCCTCACCGTGATGGAGCCCGACCGCCGCGACAAGAACCACGCGCCGCTCGCGGCGAACCGGCGCCGGCTCGCCGAGCTCAACGTATGCGGCCGCGCGCTCGAGGTCGTCGAGCTGCCGATGCCCGAGCCACAGTACCTGGAGACGCAGCGTCTGCCGGCGAGCTACGCGAACTTCTATATCGCAAACGGCGCGGTGCTCGTGCCCGTGTTCGGCTGCCCCGAGGACGATGCCGCTTGCGCAATCATCCGGGGCTGCTTCACCGGCCGCCGTGTCGTGCCGGTCGATTGCCGCGTGCTCGTCGCGGGCCTCGGCACGCTCCACTGCCTCACGCAGCAGGTCCCCGCGGCCCCGTCCGCGGCGTCTCGATGAGCGCCCGGTATTGTGGCGCGCGGCGTGATTTCCTACTCTTCCACGCTTTGACGGGCGCGTAGACGCCCGAGGTATTCGTCGATGGGCGCGATCTCCGACTTCATCCGGCACCACTACCGGCACTTCAATGGCGCCGCGCTCGTCGACGCGGCCGACGGGTACGTCCGCCATCTCGCTAACGGCGGCGAGATGCTGGTGACCCTCGCGGGCGCGATGAGCACCGCGGAGCTCGGCTTGTCGCTCGCCGAAATGATCCGGCGCGGCAAGGTCCACGCGATCTGCTGCACGGGAGCGAACCTCGAAGAGGACGTCTTCAATCTGGTCGCGCACGAGCACTACGTGCGGATCCCGCATTACCGCCATCTCTCGCCGCAGGAAGAGGAACAGCTCCTCGACCGGCATCTGAACCGAGTCACCGACACCTGCATCCCCGAGTTCGAGGCGATCCGGCGGATCGAAGGCGCCGTGCTCGAAGAGTGGGAGCGCGCCGACCAAGGCGACCAGCAGTTCTTTCCGCACGAGTTCATGTACAAGATCCTGCGCTCGGGCGTGATGAAGCAGCACTATCAGATCGACCCGAAGGATAGCTGGCTGCTCGCTGCCGCCGAGAAGAATCTGCCGATGTTCGTGCCGGGCTGGGAGGACTCGACGCTCGGCAACATCTTCGCGGCGCACTGCATGGCCGGCGACCTGAAGAACGTGCACACGGTGCGGACCGGCATCGAGTACATGATGATTCTCGCGGACTGGTACCGGAAGAAATCGACGCAGGCATCGATCGGCTTCTTCCAGATCGGCGGCGGGATCGCGGGCGACTTCCCGATTTGCGTCGTGCCGATGCTCCAACAGGACCTGCAGCTCGCCGACACGCCGCGCTGGGGCTACTTCTGCCAGATCAGCGACTCCACGACGAGCTACGGCTCGTACTCGGGCGCCGTGCCGAACGAAAAGATCACTTGGGGCAAGCTGTCCGCGTCGACCCCGAAGTTCATCATCGAATCCGATGCGACGATCGTCGCGCCGTTGATCTTCGCTCACGTGCTCGGACAGTAGCTCGGAGGAGAGGAAAAGAGATGTCGACGCCCCAAAACAAGACCAAAGCCTCGCCCGCGGAATGGACCATCCAGGACGCCACCGAGCTCTACCGCATCTCGAGCTGGGGCGATCCGTTCTTCTTCGTCAACGCGAACGGCCACATGGCCGTGCGCGCACTCGACGAGGCCGGCACGACGATAGATGTCGTCGACGTCGTCAACGAGCTGCGCCGCCGCGGCGTGCAATTCCCCGTTCTGCTCCGCTTCCAGGACGTGCTGCGGGCGCAAGTGCGCCGCGTGAACGAGGCGTTCCGCACTGCGATCGCGGAGGCGAACTACGGCAACATCTATCGCGGGATTTATCCGATCAAGGTGAACCAGCTTCACGAGGTCGTCGACGAGCTGCTCGACGCGGGCCGCCCCTACGGCATGGGTCTCGAGTGCGGCTCGAAGGCGGAGCTCATCGCGTGTCTGCCGCAGATCGACGGCGACACGCTGCTCGTCTGCAACGGTGTCAAGGACCGCACGATGCTGTCGCTGATGATCGCCGGGCAGAAGCTCGGCCAGAACATCGTGCCGGTGATTGAGAAGTACTCGGAGTTCGTCGACTTGAAGGGTCTCGCGTTCAGCACCGGCTACATGTCGCAGCTCGGCGTGCGCGTGCGGCTCGCGACGCGCGGCTCCGGCCGTTGGTCCGAGTCCTCGGGCACGAACTCGAAGTTCGGCCTGAACGTCGCCGAGCTCATGCAGATGGTCAACGAGCTCGAGGTGAGCGGCCAGCAAGCGAAGCTCGTGCTGCTGCATTGCCACATCGGCAGCCAGATCGCGGACATCCAAGTGCTCAAGCAGGCGACCAAGGAGGTCGCGCAGATCTATACGCAGCTCGTGAAGCGCGGCTTCGGCTTGAAGTATCTCGACGTCGGCGGCGGCCTCGGCGTGAACTACGACAAAGGCCACCTCGAGGAGGACGCGGGCATCAACTACAGCCTCGAGGAATACGCGAACGCCGTCGTGTTCACGGTCAAGGAAGTCTGTGACTCGAACGAGGTGCCGACGCCGACGCTCGTCACCGAGAGCGGCCGAGCGCTCACGGCGCATCACTCGGTGCTGATCGTGCCGGTGCTCGGCGCGCACGCGAAGGACGACCCGACTCAAGATCTCACGGTGCCGGAAGGCGTTGCCGAGCCGGTGCACGCGCTGAACAAGATCCTCACGAACCTGCCGAAGACGCGCAAGCAGGCCGAGCTGCTCGAGGCGTTCCACGACGTCAACGAGCACCTCGAGAACGTGCGCCAGCTGTTCACGCTCGGCTATCTGCCGCTCTCGGAACGCGGGCTCGCCGAGAGCCTGTACTGGCGCATCTGCACGCTGCTGCTGCGGATGCTCAAGCGCAATCCCGAGACGCCGCGGCCCGAGATCGTCGAGCTCGAGGACCAGCTCACCGAGCTCTACCTCTGCGACTTCTCGGTGTTCCAGTCGATGCTCGACCACTGGGCGATCGGCCAACCGTTCCCGATCGTGCCGATCGACCGGCTCGACGAGCAGCCCGAGAAGCGCGCGATCCTCGTCGATCTCACCTGCGACTCGGACGGCAAGGTCACGCACTACGTGTCGACGCGCGACAACCGCTTCCTGCCGGTGCATCCGACCGTGAACGGCACGCCGTACTACGTGGCCTTTTTCTTGATGGGCGCGTACGAGGACATCATCGGCGACGCGCACAACCTGTTCGGCCGCGTGACCGAGGCGCACATCTACGCGGACGCCGAGGAGCCCGGCGACTTCTGGATCGAGAAGATCATCCACGGCACCGCGGTGCAGGACATGCTCGCCCAGGTTCAGTACTTCCCGAACGACCTGCACCGACGCATGAGCGAGCTCGTGCGCGCGAAGATCCAGGCGAATGTCGTGCGGCCGACGCAGGGCATGGAGATCCTCGACCAGTACATGGCGTGCTTCCAGCAGACCACCTACTGCGACACGCGCGACATCGAGCGCGACGCGTCCCGATGACCGGCCCGCGGGCCCGCGCGTCGCACGGAGCTGCGCGGCGATGACCGCGCGTCCGCTCAAGGTCGGACTCGTGCAGATGGCGATGGGCGAGGAGCCCGCGCCGAATCTCGCGAAGGCGATCGACGGCGTGCGCGAGGCGGCGCGCCGCGGCGCGAAGCTCGTCGTGCTGCCCGAGCTCTTCAGGTCGCGCTACTTCTGCCAGACCGAGGACGCGAAGCTATTCGCGCTCGCTGAGCCGGTCCCGGGACCGACCAGCGACTCGCTCGCCGCGCTCGCGAAGGAGCTCGGCGTGACGCTCGTCGCGAGCCTGTTCGAGAGGCGCGCGGCCGGCGTGTTCCACAACACCGCGGCGGTGCTCGACGCGGACGGCCGCTACCTCGGCAAGTACCGCAAGATGCATATCCCGGACGACCCGCGCTACTACGAGAAATTCTATTTCGCGCCGGGCGACCTCGGGTTCAAGACGTTCCAGACGGCGGCCGCGCAGGTCGGTGTGCTGGTGTGTTGGGACCAATGGTATCCGGAGGCCGCGCGGCTCACCGCGCTGCAGGGCGCGGAGATCCTCGTCTATCCGACCGCGATCGGTTGGCACCCGGCCGAGAAGGCCACGCACGGCGAGCACCAGCACGCCGCGTGGGAGACGATCCAGCGCAGCCACGCGATCGCGAACGGCTGCTTCGTCGTGGCGGTCAATCGCGTGGGCTTCGAGCCCGATCCGTCCTCCGGCGGCAATCCGCAAGCCGGGATCGAGTTCTGGGGCCAGAGCTTCATCGTCGCGCCGGACGGCCGCGTCGTCGTGCGCGCGCCCGTGGACCGCGAGGCGGTGCTCGTGGAAGAGATCGACCTCGCGGAGATCGACGCGAGCCGGATCGGCTGGCCGTTCTTCCGCGACCGGCGCATCGACGCGTACGCCGAGATCACGAAGCGCTTCGGCGACGGCGACTGACGCTCGCGCCGGGTGCCGGGGGTGTAGACTCGGCAAGCCACTATGGAGGACAGCCCATGACTCGTCGTCTCGCGTTCGCCGCCGCGGCTCTTGCGCTCGCTTCGCCGCTGTTCGCACCTGGCGTTTCTCGCGCGCAGCCCGCCGCGTCGCCCGATTGGAAAGCCGACGCGCCGGGTCGCGCGCACCGGATCGACGTCGCCGCGCTGCCGGCGCCGGGGCAGTCGTCCGCCGACTTCCCGCGGATCGTGCCGAAGCCGAACGACGCGAAGCTCGATCTTCCGCCGGGATTCAAGATCGACGTGTTCACGCGCGACGTGCAGGGCCCGCGCACGATGCGCGTCGCGCCGAACGGCGACATCTTCCTGGCCGAGACGAAGGCCGGCCGCATCAAGATTCTGCACGCGTCGGCCGACGGCTCGAGCGTCGCGAGCGCGGTGACCTACGTCGAGGGTCTCAATGGACCGTTCGGTATGCAGTTCTATCCCTCTGGCCGGCAGCCGCAATGGCTCTACGTCACTGAGATCAACCGCGTGCTGCGTTACGCCTACAAGGTCGGCGACGCGAAGCCGTCCGGGCAGCCCGAGGTCGTCGTGCCGCAGCTCGCGGACTCGACGCAGGGCCACTCGACGCGCGATCTAGTGTTCTCGCTCGACGGCAAGCGAATGTTCGTGGCCGTCGGCTCGCAGTCGAACGTCGCGGAAGACATGCCGAAGAAGTCGGCCGCCGACATCAAGACGTGGGAAGCCGAGCACGGCGTCGGCGCCGCCTGGGGCAACGAGGCGAATCGCGCCGACGTGCTCGTGTTCGACGTCGGCTCGGGGAAGCCCGGCAAGCCGTTCGCGACCGGCATCCGCAACTGCGTGGCGCTCGCGATGCAGCCGACCGGCGATCTCTGGTGCACGACGAACGAGCGCGACGCGCTCGGCGACAACCTCGTGCCCGACTATTCGACTCGCGTGAAAGAAGGCGGCTACTACGGCTGGCCGTGGTACTACATGGGCAATCACGAGGATCCGCGCCACGCGGGCGAACGCCCCGACCTCGCGGGAAAGACAATAACGCCCGATGTGCCGTACCAGGCCCATTCGGCTGCCGTGGGCTTCACGTTCTACACGGCGAGCAATGGCAAGTCGGCGTTTCCGGCCGAGTACGTCGGCGACGCGTTCGCGGTGTTCCATGGCTCGTGGAACCGCGCGAGCCGCACCGGCCACAAAGTGGTCCGCGTGCCGATGAAGAACGGGGTGCCGACGGGCGAGTATGTCGACTTTCTCACCGGCTTCATCAGCGCGGACGGCAAGCCCTGGGCGCGGCCGTCGAGCATCACGGAGCTCGGCGACGGATCGCTGCTCCTGAGCGACGACGACGGCAACTTGATATACCGGATCTCGTATTCGCATTGAGCACGCGACATGAAATTCCTGCGTGACTTCGTAGTGAATGCGGTCGTTGGCGGACTGCTCGTCCTGGTCCCCGTCTACATCGCGGTTCTGCTGCTCGGCAAAGCGATGCAGACGGGTGCCAGCGCCGTGAAGCCGCTCGCGGATCTATTGCCCGCGTGGCTGCCGGCCGAGCATGTTCTGAGCCTCGTGCTCGTGCTGCTGCTTTGCTTCGCGGTCGGGGTATTGGTGCGCACCTCGAGGGGCTCTGCTCTGCGCGCGCAGCTGGATCGTTCGGTGTTCGGCAAGCTACCGGGGTACGAGATGCTCCGTTCGCTGAGCCAGCAGGTCGCGGGCCGAGCCGACCAAGCGGGCTGGAAACCCGCGATCGCAGAAATCGAAGACGCGCTCGTGCCCGCGTTCATCATCGAGAGGCTCGACAACGGGACCTACACCGTCTTCGTGCCTTCGGTCCCGACGCCGTTCGCGGGCGCGATCTATGTGCTCACGCCCGACCGCGTCCACGAGCTCGACGTGCCGGTCGCTCAGGCCGCGCGTGCGATCTCGCAGTGGGGTATCGGCACGAAGAGCTTGATCGAGAAGATGAAGCCGCGCGGCGCGGCCTGAGGCGCGGGCCTCGCCGACCTCGAGCGACGCGCGATCAGCACCCTTGTGGGGGTTGCGACCACTGCAGGCCGTCGCTCGCCTTGTGGATCTCGCTCAGCAATATCGAGACGTGAGCGCCGTCGTCGGATTGCTTGCTCCCCGTGGCCACGACGTGGTCACCGACTTTCACCGCTTCCTTCTGCACGCCCGCGAGGCTCAGCTGTTGGATGCTGCGCCAGACCAAGTCATAGGTCGTGCCATCCGCGGCTTTGATCGACAGCTTCACGTGGGGATTGCCCCACTCGATGCGTTGCACGTCGCCCTCGATCGTGTAGAGCTGGCAGCGATCGAAACGCGGTGGGTGGTGCGCGCCGGCGGAGCTTGCTAGCCCAAGCAGTGCCAGGGCCGAGATCGAAGATCCGAAGAATCCACGATTCACGATTCCCCTCCATGCCGCGGAGGCGGCTCGGGGTTGGCTCGTATGGAGTCTAGTCCTACGGCCGATGGTTCGCGAACCGGCCGCCGTGTTTGTACACTCGCGCGATGCCCAAGATGCCCTCGCTCGACGCCGAACGCGCGTCGCAGCTCGCCGCGCAGCTCTATGCGAGCTCGATCGTGCCGACGCTCGCCGAGTACATCAAGATCCCGAACAAGTCGCCCGGCTTCGATCCCGACTGGGAGCGCAGCGGTCACATGCAGCGCGCGATGGATCTGATCGTCGCGTGGTGTCGCGCGCGGCGGATCGCGGGAATGCGGCTCGAGGTCGTGCGACTCGCGGGCCGCACGCCGCTGCTGTTCATCGAGGTGCCGGGCACCGTCGACGACGCGGTGCTGCTCTACGGTCACATGGACAAGCAACCCGAGATGACGGGCTGGGCCGAGGGCTTGGGTCCTTGGCAGCCGGTGCTGCGCGGCGACAGGCTGTATGGTCGCGGCGGCGCCGACGACGGCTATTCAACGTTCGCGTCGCTCGCGGCGCTCGAGGTGCTGCAAGACCAGAACATTCCGCACGCACGCTGCGTCGTGATCATCGAGGGTTGCGAGGAGAGCGGCAGCGGCGACCTGCCGGCCTACATCGAGCACCTGCGCGAGCGGATCGGCACGCCGTCGCTGGTCGTCTGCCTCGACTCCGGCGCCGCCGACTACGAGCGGCTCTGGTCCACGACGTCGCTGCGCGGGATGGTGATCGGCAATCTGCACGTCGACGTGCTGCGCGAAGGCGTGCACTCGGGCGAGGCGAGCGGCGTCGTGCCGTCGAGCTTCAGGATCGCGCGCTCGCTGCTCGACCGGCTCGAGGACGCGAGGACGGGCCGGATCTTACCCGAGTGGCTCTACGCGGCGATCCCCGAGCAGCGCGCGGCGCAGGTGCGCGCGATGGCGGGCGCGCTCGGCGACGGCATCGCGAATCACTATCCGTGGCGCGGCGCCACTCGGCCCGTGACCGACGACGCGGCCGAGCTGATCTTGAATCGCACCTGGCGCCCGCAGCTCGCGATCACCGGTGCCGGCGGCCTTCCGTCGCTCGGCTCGGCCGGCAACGTCCTGCGCGCGGGGACAGCGCTGCGCGTGAGCGTGCGCTTGCCCCCCGGGGTCCATGCCGAGCGCGCGAAGGAGCGGATCGCGCGCTTGCTGACGGAGAACCCGCCGTACGGCTCGGACGTGCGCTTCGAGTCGGCCGAGGCCAGCGACGGCTGGAACGCGCCCGCGCTCGCGCCGTGGCTCGAGGCCGCGCTGAGCGAGTCTTCGCAGGCGTATTTCGGCGCGCCGGCCGGGTACATGGGCGAGGGCGGCACGATCCCGTTCATGGCGATGCTCGGCGAGCGGTTTCCGGACGCGCAGTTCCTAATCACCGGCGTGCTCGGTCCCGAGTCGAACGCGCACGGGCCGAACGAGTTCCTGCACGTCCCGACCGCGCGCAAGCTGACCTGCTGCGTCGCCGCGACGATCCGCGCGCACGCGTTGCGGTAGTTGCGGTTAGCGGAGCGCGGCGGGGCGCAGCTCGGCGTCGAGGCTGCGGCCGCGCCGTACGACGATCTCGGGCAGCGCGTCGACGTCTTCGACGCGCGTGCGGAAATTCACGATGCACGCGCGCAGGTACTGCGCGCCGTCGATCACCGCGTTCGACACGAAGCACTCGCCCTCGCGCTCGAGCGCGTTCAGCAGCGCGGTGTTGAGCGTGTCGAGGTATCGGGCCCACGCCTCCCCGCCCGCGCGGGCGGCCGTGGGCCGGTAGCGGAACGTCGCGATGCTGAGGCTCTGCGTTCGCGCCTCGAGCTCCGTGTGTCGCTGCGCGGCTTCGAACAGGCGGCGCGCGAGCGCGATGTCGTCGCGAATCATCTTCTCATAGCCTGCGCGCCCGACGTGCTTGAGGCAGAGCCACACTTTCAGCGCTCGGAAGCCGCGCGAGTTTTGCGGGCCGTGCTCGTAGAAGTTCGTGACGTCCTCCGCGCCGTCGAAGTGGTAGTAGCGCGGCCGATAGCTGAACGTGTGCATCAGCGCGGCTGGGTCGCGCACGAGCGTGCACGCGGCTTCGAGCGGCATGTAGAGCCACTTGTGCGGATCGAGCGCGACCGAATCGGCCAGCGCCAGAGCCTTCAAGTCCGCCGGCGCTTCGGCGAGCGCGGCGGCCGGCGCACCGTACGCGCCGTCGACGTGGAACCAGATCTCTTGGCTGCGCGCGACGGCCGCGATCTCGGGCAGCGGATCGATCGCGCCGGTGCTCACGCTGCCGGCGGTCCCGACGACGAGGAACGGCCAGCAGCCGGCCGCGCGATCGGCGCCGATCTGCCGCTCGAGCTCGTCGACGCGCAGGCGCTGCGTCGCATCCGTCGGCAGCCAGCGGATCGCGCTCGTGCCTAGCCCAAAGAGATCCGCCGCCTTCTCGATCCAGGTGTGCGTTTCGTGCGACGCGTAAACGATCAGGCGGCGCGCGTCGGCGCCGACGCCGTCGGTGCGCAGATTCCACGGCGCTTTCGCGTGCCGCGCGGCGAGGAAGCCGAGGAAGTTCGCCATGTTGCCGCCGCTGACCATGATGCCGCCGCACGGCGCGCCGAAGCCGACGAGCTCGCCGAGCCAGCGGACGACCTGCGCCTCGATCTCTGTCGCGACGGGCGCCAAGTCCCACTTGCCGACGTTCGGATTGACGGCGGCGGCGAGCAAGTCCGCGAGCGCGCCGAGCGGAGCCGCCGACGACGTGATGTAGCCCATGAACCGCGGATGGCCGTTGTGCAGCGAGTGATCGCAGAGCAGCGGCACGAGCGAGTCGAGCAGCTCGCGGGCTGGGGCTCCGGTTGAGGGCAGGGCGCCGCGGCCGACGAGATCGCGGATCGCGTCCGACGTCTCGCCGCGGGTGACGGGCCGCTCGCGCAGCGAATCGTAGAACTCGGCGATCCGATCGACGAGCCGGTGGCCCGCCGCGCGAAATTCATCCGCGCTCATGTCGAGTGACGCGCGCTCATCGCGGCCCGGGCCGCTTACTCTCTCCGCCATGGTTCGCGCTCCACGCAGCACCGTTGCCGCCCGCGCCATCATGGCATAATCGCCGCGAATCTCATGTTCACCGTTCGCCGCTATCCCGACGCCCGCGCTTTCCTCGCTCGCGCCGAGCCATGGTTGCTCGACGCGGAGATCGAGCGCGCGGGGCCGCTTTCGAACGCGCGTCAGGCGAGCGCGGACGACTCGCGCTACGAACGCCCGATGTACTGGGCGACCATCGAGGACGGCGACAAGATCATCGGCTGCGCGTACCGCACGCCGCCTTTTCGCGTCGGAGTCTCGGCGCTGCCGAAGGACGCGCTCGCGCCGCTCACGCTCGACCTCGAGAAGGTGTACCGGCACGTCAGCGGTTTCAGCGGCATCGATCCCGCCGCGAGCGCGCTCGCCGATATTTGGATCGCTCGCCACGGCGGCTCGTCGGCTATCGTGAGCCGGTCGTTCCTGTTCTCGCTCGGCGAGCCGACGCAGCTCGAGGTACCCGCCGGCACGCTGCGCGCCGCGATCCAACGCGACACGGCGCTCGCGAAGGACTGGGGCGACGCGGCCGCGCAGGAGTCCGGCATCGCGGCGCTCGACGGCAATCTCTGCTCGCGGCTGATCGGCGCGGGCCAGCTCTATCTCTACGACGTCGGCGGCGCGCCACGTTGCCTGCTCGGCGTGCTCCACAACACGGCTCGGGCGGCCTCGCTCGCGATCGTCTACACGCCTACACCTGAGCGGCGGCGCGGCTACGCGCGCGCGGGCGTAGCAAGCTTGAGCGCGCGACTCGCGGAGCGCGGCGTCGCGAAGCGCTACTTCCAGTTCGATCCCTCGAATCGCGGGGCCCAAGCGCTGGCCCAAAAACTCGGCGGCGAGCTGGTCCAGGCCGGGGTCGACATCGACTTTCGCTGATTTCCCGAGCGCTTAGCGCGGGTGTCGCCGAGCGGCACGCGCAGCGCTAGAATCCGGTCCATCAGGTTGACCGCGCACATGAGAGGTCTACTCCTCGCTATCGGCGTCCTCGTCTTGCTGGAGGCGTGCACGGCCTCGAGTACCCGCCGGTCCGAAATCTCCGACGAAGAGCTGCTGTCCGGCAGCGCGCTCGACCCGAGCTTCGCCGTCTCGGCGCCCGTGATCTCGATCGACGACGCGTTCGCGCTCGACGACGAGATGCAAGAGTTCGTGCGCCAGATCCGCGACGTCGGCGGCGACTCTTCGATGAAGGTGATCCACCTGCTCCAGGCGATGAAGCAGCGCGGCCTTTTCTCGCTCGAGTACAACGAAGCTTTGACGCACACGGTCAGCGGCACGTTTCACGAGCACCGCGGCAACTGCCTGTCGTTCACCATGCTGTTCATCGCGCTCGCGCGCGAGGCCGGCTTGCATGCCCGCTACCAGCTCGTCGACGTGCCGCCGCAATGGAACCTCGACTCCGACCTCGTCGTGATCGCGAATCACGTCAACGCGGTGATCAACTCGAGGACCGATAAGGATTTCGTGATCGACTTCAACAAGGCGAATTTCCACGGCGATTTCGTGACGCACAAGATCGACGACGCCTATGCGGCGGCGCTCTTCTATACGAACCTCGGCGCGGAAGCGATGCTGCGACGCGACTATCCGGAGAGCTTCACGCTGCTTCGCGAGGCGGTGCACGCGCGCGCCGATGTCGCGCCGCCTTGGGTGAATCTCGGCGTGTTGTACGGCCGGCAAGGTCTCTACGACTACGCCGAAGCCGCGTATCTGCGCGCGCTCCAGATCGCGCCGCAAGAGCGCTCGGCACTCGCGAATCTCGCCGGTATCTACGAGGCGATGGGCGACACCGAGCGCGCCGCCGAGTACCGCGAACGCGTGCGCCGCTACCAGGACATCAATCCTTACTATCACTACGCGCGCGCGCAGAAGGCATACCGTGAGGCGCTGTATGAGGACACGCTAGCCGAGCTACGGCGCGCGATCCGACTGCGCAGCGACGAAAGCGTGTTCTACGCGCTGCAAGGGCAGGCGTTCACGGCGCTCGGTCGCGACGTCGAGGCCGCGAAGAGCTTCGCGCGCGCGAGCGAGAGCCAGCGACAGGAATCGCTCGTGCGGACGGAGGCCAAGGCGAGCTCGGCGCCGGGCCGTCTCCCGCACCCTTCGTACACCACGGGCAACGCGGTTTTCCAGCCCGCGCGGCCCGACGTGCTCGTCCAGCTGCCAGACGACAAAAACTGACCCGACTCGGAAGCCTTTTCAGTAAACTACTCGCCAATCAGTTTTTTGCCTTCCGAGGTCATCCGCATGCGCTCGAGAATCGCGGCCTTCTTGGCCGGCTCGTTGCTCCTCTGCGCGCCCGTGTTCGCGCATCACTCGTTCACCGCCACCTACGACGAGAACACGACGATCAAGATCGAGGGCGAGCTCGTCCAGTTCATGTTCCGCAACCCGCACGCGTTCGTCGCAGTGATGGCTCCGGACGAGAACGGTCAGATGCAGCGCTGGGGTGTCGAATGGGGCGGGGCGGGCTCTCTCGCCGGGCAGGGCGTCACGCGCGACACCCTGAAGGCCGGCGATCACGTGATCATCACGGGCAACCCCGGCCGCAACGCAGAGGATCACCGTATCCGGATGCGGTCGCTGCTGCGGCCGTCTGACGGTTTCGGCTGGGGCCAGAACGGCGAGACGTTCGACTAGCCGCGAGCCTCAACTCTTACCGGCGGCGCGCGCGATCGCGTCGGATATTGCGCGTCGCGCGGCCTCGGCGTTGCCCCAATCGCCGATCTTCACCCACTTGCCTTCCTCGAGGTCCTTGTAGTGCTCGAAGAAGTGCTCGATCTGGTGCAGCGTGATGATCGGGACGTCGGTGTAGTTCTTCACGCCCTCGTAGCGGCGCGTGAGGTGCGGTGAGGGCACCGCGATGATCTTTTCGTCGTGACCCGCGTTGTCCTCCATCACGAGCACCCCGATCGGCCGGACGTTGATCACGCAGCCCGCGACGAGCGGCCGCGTGTTGCACACGAGCACGTCGATCGGGTCGCCGTCCTCCGACAACGTGTGCGGCACGAACCCGTAATTGCCGGGATAGGCCATCGACGTGTAGAGGAAGCGATCGACCACGAGCGTGCCGGCTTCCTTGTCGAGCTCGTATTTGATCGGCTGGCCGCCGAGCGGCACCTCGACGATCACGTTGACGTCGTGCGGCGGGTCGCGGCCGATCCGAATCGCCTCGATGCGCATGCGGCGTCCTCCGTTCGCTGCGGGCAAGTCCTGTTCTGTCGTCGCGCTAGCCGGCGAAGCGGTGCATCCCGCCATCGACGTGGATTACTTCGCCTGTGATATAGCGCGCGAGCGGCGAGGCGAGGAAGGCGATCAGGTACGCCATGTCCTCGGGCTCGCCGAAGTAGCCGATCGGAATGTTCGCGTCGATGAACGCTCGGCGGTTTTCGGGCGTCGGATGCAGCCGTTCCAGGATCTGCTCGCTATTGATCCGCCCAGGCGGCAGACAGTTCACCGTGATGCCGTCCGGCGCGAGCTCGCGCGACAGTCCCTTCGCCCAGTTGTGCAGCGCCGCCTTCGCGACCGACGCGATGTTCACGCCGGGCGGCTCGTTGGCGCCCGTGACGTTGATGATCCTGCCCCAGCGCTGGGCGCGCATGGTCGGGATGAACGCGTTCGTGAGCCGGCGCACGTTGTCGAAGTTCAGAGCGACACCCTCGCGCCACTGCTCCTCGGTCGCGTTCCACTTCACGGGCCGCGAGCTGCCCGCGTTGTTGACGAGGACGTCGAGGCCGCCGAGCTCCTCGAACACGTGCGCGCGGACGCGCTCGGCCGCGCCGTCGGACATCAGATCCTCCACGACGACGAGCGGTCGCGCGCCCGTTTCGCGCTCGATCTCGTCGGCGAGCTCCTCGAGCAGACTCTCGCGGCGCGCGACGATCGCGACGCGGCAGCCCTCGGTCGCGAGCACTTTCGCGGTGCCGCGGCCGATGCCGCGGCTCGCTCCGGTGACGAGAGATATTTTTCCGCCGAGCTGAAGATCCATCGTGGGGTTGCCTTGCGCTCCGCCGGAGTCTAGCAGACGCCCCGCCGCGACCGTTCGCTTCAACGCAGGTACACTGCCGCGATGAGCACGGCCGTGGGGGAAGGCGCGCGCGAGGACGTCGCGCCTGCGTGGTCGCTGCGGCGCGTCGTGACGGCTGCGGTGATCGGCAACGTGCTCGAGTGGTACGACTTCGCGGTCTACGGTTTCTTCGCACCGATCCTCGCGTCGCAATTCTTCCCGGCCGGCGACCGGGTCGTATCGCTGCTCGCGGCGTTCGCCGCGTTCGCCGTCGGTTTCTTGATGCGACCTGTGGGCGCCGCGCTGTTCGGCTACGTCGGCGATCGCTACGGCCGCGCGCGCGCGTTGTTCATGTCGATCACGATGATGGCGATCCCGACCGTGCTGATGGGCCTGCTGCCCACGTACGCGACGCTCGGCGTCGCGGCGTCGGTCCTGATCGTGCTGCTCAGGATGTTCCAAGGCATGGCGGTCGGCGGCGAGTTCACGAGCTCGATCGTGTTCCTCGCGGAGAACTCGCCGGCGCGAAGGCGAGGCTTCTTCTCGAGCTTCTCGATGTTCGGCGCGACGTTCGGCACGATGCTCGGCTCCGCAGTGGGCGGCCTCCTGACTCGGCTGCTGACGCCCGAGCAACTGTCGAGCTGGGGCTGGCGCACGGCGTTCGTGTCCGGCATCGCCGTTGCGATCGTCGGCATAGTGCTGCGGCGCAACATGCTCGATAGCCCCGCGCGGCCGCCGTCGATCTCGCCGCTCGTGCTGGCGTTCCGCGAGCACAAGTTCGAGGTGCTGCGCGTGTTTGCGCTGAACATCGGCACGGCGACGACGTATTACACCTTGTTCGTGTATGCGGCGACTTGGGTCGCCGAGAAGACGCCCATGGGCCGCGCCGCGGCGCTCGACATTACGACTTCGTCGATCCTCACGTTCCTCGTCGTGTTGCCGATCGCGGCCTGGGTGTCGGATCGCGTCGGACGCAAGGTCGTGATGCTCTGCGGCATGACCGGCTGCGCCGTGCTCGCGGTGCCGCTCGCGACCGCGATGCACGGCACGAGCGCGCTCACGATTGCGGCCGCGCAGATGGCGTTCTCGGCGCTGCTCGCGATGTCGATGGCGCCCATCCCGGCCGCGATGTGCGAGACGTTTCCGCACGGCGTGCGCGTGAGCGCCGTCAGCGTCGGCTACAGCCTCGCGTACGCGCTGTTCGGCGGAACCGCGCCCGTAGTCTCGGTTTGGCTGATCGCGAAGAGCGGCAACGACATCGCATTCGCGTGGTACATCGCCGCGGTCACGCTGCTGTCGATCGCGGTGGCGATCGGTACGCGCGACCGGAGCCGCTCGCCGCTCGGCTGACGATCGCGACCGACGGGCCGTTCGGGCCGATCGGTGATTACGCTCCGCGCTCGACGATGCGCGTCGAGTCGCGAATCACAGCACCATCAGGTCCTGGCTGACGATCACTTCGCCCGCGAAGCCCGCGGCGCGCACGCCGTCGGTGAAGTTCGTGATCGCGTAATCGAGGCCGCCCGGTGCACGTGCGCCCGGCAGGAGGTGATAGAGCACGACCGTCTTCACCTTCGCTTTGGCCGCCATTCGGCCGACGTCGGTCGGTGTCGAATGGGTCTCGGCGACGTGTCGCGCGATGCTCACGGGATTGCCCGCGGCCTCGGCTTCCCTCGCGCGCGCCATGTTCGCGTCGTACATGCTCTGCGCCATCACCTCGCAGACGAACAGGTCGGCGCCCTTGGCGAGGCCGACGATGTTCTCCGAGTAGGCGGTGTCGCCCGTGAACACCACGGAGCGTTCCTTCGTGTCGAAGCGATAGGACAGCGCACGGTGCGACATCTTCTCCGCCGAGCGCGGCGGGTAGTGCGCACTCTCGACGGCGGTCACGGTTACACGCTCGTCGGCAAGCACGCGCGTGGGCGCCGCGGTGGCCGCGACGTCGTGGCCATGGAACAGCGTCGCGGGATCGACCGTGCGGCCCTCGTCGACCGTCCGGATCTCGGCGTTCACGCGCAGGAACGCGATGGCCGCGTCGACGAGCCGCGCAGTGCCGCTCGGTCCGTAGATCTCCGTAGCCGTTTTTTTCGCGCCGCCGGTCCACTGATGCGACAGCAGCGCGGGCAGGTCGGAGGTGTGATCGTCGTGCAGATGCGTGAAGAACACCGCGTCGAGCTGCTGATAGCCGATCGTCGACAGCACGAGCTGGCGCAACGAGCCGTAGCCGCAGTCGACGAGATACGGCACGCCGTCGACGACGACCGCGCTCGAGGTCTCGGCGCGGTCGCGCTCGATGCCGGGGCCGCCGTGCGTGCCGAGCATCACGACGCGCGTGCCGGGTTGCGGTGCGGGCCGAGGCGGCTGCCCTGGCGTCGCGGGCGCGCCAGTGGCGGCGGGCCCGCCGGTTTGCGCGAGCGCCGTCGCGGCCGCGAAAGTCGCGACGAACGGAAGCGCCGCGCTCGTGCCGGCGAGCCGCGCGAGGCTCGCAAGCGCACGCCGGCGCGCGCGCTCTGCCGGCGAAAGCTCTGTGTCGTGACTGCTCATCGAATCGCTCAGCTCTAAGTTGCGTGTCGGGGGTCGAAGGTCGCGGACGCTAGCGCGTGTGTAAGACCAGCTTTTGCGCGCGCCAGTTCAACAGCTCGGCCACGTAGACCTCGTTCTCGGACGTGCACGCGAGCTCGTGAATCCAACCGAACTTCTTCAGCGTCCTGCCGGTGCCGCCGAGCCAGCCCAGCACC
>Ga0326726_10001919_pt1 | contig 19320 bp, 16 predicted proteins | sample MHFenrmetagenome_2_FD_207603 | JGI IMG/M metagenome (GOLD analysis project Ga0326726, IMG submission 207603) | Lab enriched peat soil microbial communities from Michigan Hollow, Ithaca, NY, United States - MHF15MN | ecosystem: Environmental > Terrestrial > Soil > Wetlands > Peat | place: USA... | reverse complement strand
TTCACTTGAGACTGCGCGTCAATTGCTCAAATCAGCCGGATTTTCCTGGAATGCCTCCGGCCAGCTGGTTGACCACTTGGGGCAATTGGTCGAGTTCTCCATTGTGAGCAGCTCTTCCAACGCGCAACGCATGAAGATGGCCACCCTGCTGCAGGACGATCTCGCCCAACTGGGGATGCAGGTCCACGTAGTCCCGTTAGATTTTCGCGCCACGATTGCTCGCGTCTTCCAGAGCTTCGACTATGAAGCGGCGATCATGGGCCTTGGTGGCGGGGATGCCGACCCCAACCCGGAAATGAACGTTTGGCTTTCGAACGGCAGCACTCATCTCTGGCACATGGGCGAGACGCAGCCCTCTACCCCTTGGGAGCGCGAAATCGACCAGTTGATGAACGAACAAATGGTGACGCTGAATTATCAGAAGCGGAAAAAACTGTACGACCGGGTGCAGCAGATCATCAGCGAGCAACTGCCATTCATTTTCCTGGCAACGCCGAACATCCTGGCGGGGGCAAAGGCGGAGATCGGCAACTTCCAGCCCGCATTGCTCGACCACTACACACTGTGGAACGCAGATGAAATCTATCTTCGCAACACTGAGAGAGCAGGCCTGCGGTGACGACGGCTGCGGCGAAGGCACAACTCGAACCGAGGAAGCCTTCGTCCGACGACCGCCTGATTGCGCTCTGCCGCAAGGGCGATCAGCAGGCTTGGGCCGAGTTGGTGGACAAGTACAAGAACCTGATTTACTCCATCCCTCTCAAGCTCGGGATGTACGACGATGCCGCCGATATTTTTCAATCGGTATGCGTGGACTTGCTCTCCGACTTGCCTCAACTGCGGGAGCCGCGCGCTCTCCCCAAGTGGCTAATGCAGGTCTGCTACCACAAGTGCTTGGAACATCGGACCAGGGCGAAACGACAGGTGCAATTGGAGGGTGAGGACGCCGAAAACATCCCTGCGGAGGGCACCGGCGTGGCTTTTCAGGAGGAACTGCTAGCCCAACTTCAGCGCGAGCAGATGGTTCGCGATGTTATGACGGAATTAACGCCGCGCTGCCAGCGCATGGTTCGCATGTTGTTCTTCGAAACACCGCCCCGCCCTTACCAGGAAATCGCGGAAGAACTCGGTATGGCTACCGGATCCATCGGCTTCATTCGCGGCCGCTGCCTGGTGCGCCTCAAGAAACAACTCGAGAAGATGGGGTTCAAGTGAGTGTGCAGCCAGCTCCGCGCACTTGGTTCGACGCCACCATCGACCAGTTGATGGCGCTGGACGATGCCCGCCGGCGGGAATTCGTCCGTTTGCGTGCCGAGCAGGATTGGGCTGGATTCGCGACCGCGCTCGCAGAGCGAGTCCGTGAAGAAGTCCGCGTCGATACATCCCGCGCGCAGCAGTTAGCCGATCTAGCCACCGCTGTCGCAGAAGCCATCGGTAACCGGCTGGCGTTAGCCAAGAGTCTGCGCGCGAAGGCAAACGCGCTGTACGCGCTCGACCAGCATACTGCCGCCATCGAAATGCACAAGCAGGCAGCAGCGCTGTTTGAGGCCGAGGGCGACGAAGCTGAACTGGCCCGTACCCTGAGCGGATCTATCCAGCCTTTGCTCTTGCTTGGCCACTACGATCAGGCCCTGGCCGCCGGCGACCGAGCTCGCCAACTCTTCACCAAGCAGGGAAACACGCTGCGCCTGGCGCGTCTCGACATCAACATCGGAAATATCTATCACCGGCAGGACCGCTTCGCTGACGCGCTCGTTTGCTACGAGCGAGCCTATGACCAGCTGGTCGCTCACGACGATGCCGAAGGCATGGCGGCGGTTATGAGTAACTTGCCGCTGTGCTACATGAATCTCAACCAGTTTCCGCGAGCGCTGGAAATGTACCGAAGAGCTCGCCATCACTGCCAGCAGAAAGGCATGCCGATTCTGGTCGCCTATGCCGACTACAACATCGCCTATCTGTATTTTCTGCGAGGGGAATACGGACGCGCTATCCAGATGCTGCGCGAGGCTTCCCAGAGCGGCCAGAGCGCCAATGACGCTTATCAAGTCGCGCTCTGCAGTCTGGACCTGTCGGAAATCTACATCGAAGTAAATCTGATTCCCGAAGCGTCACAGTTGGCTCGGCAAGCCAATAAGCATTTCCAGCAGTTAGGTTTTGGATACGAAGCTGCCAAAGCGCTTGTCTTCGCCGCGGTCGCCGCCAGCCGCCAAGGGCAGGCGTTTGAAGGGATCAAGCTCTTCTCTACCGCTAAAGAGTTGTTCATTCGCGATCAGAATCACGTTTGGCCGGCGCTGATCGACTTGTACGAGGCCCTGGTTCTGTTCAACGAGGGCCGGTTGTTTGAGGCTCGGCGGCAGTGCATCGCCGCCCGTGACTTCTTCAGCGCTTCCCCCATGCGAAGCAAGGCAGTGCTGGCCGAACTGTTGCTGGCCCGAATCGCGCTGCGCATGAACGATGCTGCGACCGCGCGCGGAAATTGCCAAGAGGCTCTCCAGCAGGTTGGGAAGATGGAATCCCCCATGCTGACCTACCAGGCGGAGTTCCTGATGGGTGAGGTGGAAAGGGGTAACGGAAAAGCAGGCCTTGCCTATCAGGCTTACCGCCGTGCGCGAACCGCGCTGGAAACTCTCCGCGGAAACCTGCGCGGAGAAGAGTTGAAGATCGCCTTCTTCCAGAACAAGCTCGAGGTCTATGAAAACCTCGTCGATCTCTGTTTGAGCGCGACCGGAGGATTGGAGGAAGCATTCGAGTACATCGAAATGGCGAAATCGCGCAGCCTGATGGACCGACTGCTGCAGCCGATCCATGTGCCAGCCGAGTCCGATGCCGGACAAAGTGACCTGGTCCGCTCGATTCGCAATCTGCGTGAAGAACTCAATTGGTACTACAACCTGATCGAACGCGAGCAGTTGCGACCGGAGGAGCGTTCTCCCGAGCGCATTCAGAAACTTGAGCAGCAGGCGCGATCACACGAGGACCACTTGGTGCGGGCGTTACGGGAAGCGACTCTAGACGAGGCTAGCGAGGCTGGGGTGCAGATGCCCAGCGCCGTCTCGTTGGAGCGAATTCGCTCCCTACTGCCCGCCGACACCGCAGTGGTCGAGTACTTCCGCATCCAGGATCGTGACGTTGCCTGCGTTTTGACTCAAGACGATTTACAGATTCGTCAGGTGACCGTGGAGTCACGGATAAAGAAGCTGCTGCAGCTATTTCAGTTCCAGCTCGCGAAATTCCGGCTTGATCCGCGATATGTGAAGGCATTTGAGGATGCCATGCTGCAATCCGCGCAGGGACACCTGGCAAGCCTTCATCAGGAACTGGTCGCGCCGATCGCAGACCTGCTACAAGCCAAGCATCTCGTGTTTGCTCCCCATGGATTGCTGCATCACATTCCGTTTCACGCACTCTACGACGGAGAGTCTTATCTGATCGATCGATTCTCAATCTCGTATGCTCCCAACGCGAGCGTTTATGCGCTCTGTCGGGAGAAGACGGCAAATGTCTCTGGAGGTTCATTGATTCTGGGGATCTCCGATGCGCAAGCACCCTTGATTCTGGAAGAAGTCGAAGCCCTGCGCACGATTCTGCCCAACCCGGAGCTGTTTGTCGGCGAAGCGGCGTCCGAGGTGGTCCTCCGGAGCCGCGGCCCGTCCAGCCGGATCGTGCACATCGCCACCCACGGATATTTTCGCCAGGACAATCCGATGTTCTCATCCATCCGGCTCGGAGAATCCTACTTGAGCCTGTACGACCTGTATCATTTCAGGCTCCCAGCCGAGTTGGTGGTTTTGAGCGGGTGTGCCACCGGCCGCAATGCGGTAACTCCCGGCGACGAACTCATGGGAATGGTTCGCGGTCTGCTGCAAGCCGGGGCACAGTCTCTGATGCTCAGCCTGTGGGACGTTCACGACGCCAGTACCCGCGATTTCATGATTGCTTTCTACACGCACTTGGCGCAGGGTATGGCCAAGCCGTTAGCCTTGCAATCAGCCATGGTCAAACTGCGCGACTCCCACCCTCATCCCTATTACTGGGCCCCTTTCGTATTGATAGGAAAGGGGTAAGCGGCCCGAAGGAATTTTGTTACTGCCCCTATATTTTTCGCCACCCATGTCCCCCTTATTGTTCAGAAGCAAATCTCCTGATTGAGGCCAGCGAATGGAGCATTTTTCAGAGCAGGTTTGGGCCGACTACGTACGTGGCATCGGCCAGCCGAAAATGAGCTTGGAGATTGAGACTCATTTGGCGACCGGATGCCCGGACTGTACTCCCGTCTGTGGCATGTGGAAGAGGGTGTATTCGATCGCCACCAGCGATGCCAGTTTCGCACCTCCCGACGACGTGGTCCGGGTGGTCAAGCAGGAAATGGCGGCCAGACAATTGGCTGAGCCCAGCCCGTGGACTCTGGCCCGGTTAGTGTTCGACAGCTTGAATGAACCCCTGGCCGCCGGAGTGCGCTCCGGAGCGTTTGATGCCCGTCAGCTGATGTTTGACGCCGAGGGCACTATGGTGGACCTGGTTCTCGATACGCGGCCTCAATCGCAAATGATCACTTTGGTGGGACAAGTTGTTGACAAGCACGGAGCCAAGGTCGCGCCACGCCAGGTCAGGGTCGTACTTTGGACCGAAACCAGCCAGCCTGTGGCAGAGGTCTCGGCCAATGAATTTGGGGAGTTTCAGTTGGAGTTCCCAGCCCAGGACCGGCTGAGGCTTTCGGTCGAAATTGTGGGCTACAAGTACATTCGCATTCCCCCGCTGAATCTGACCTCTAACGTAACCCGCTCGGTTACCGAAGACCGCAAAAGCGGTTACTAGAGAGATTACGAGCTGATTACACGTGTAATTAGCTCGAAGGATTCGGAAAACGTAGAATTTTTCAACACCCGCGCCATGGAGCGCGGCCCGCTGGGGGGCGGGATGAGCATATGAAATGCACAAAGAAATCAAGTCGCAGGCGACATTTCGTGCTTTGCGCATTGCTGCTGTTCGGCTTGCTGTCTGTGCCGGCACAGGCGCAAACCCGTCTCATCGTGCGCGACTCGCTGGGACTGCCGGGACTGAACCTTTCCTGCGCGTTGCTAGGATGCCAGGTTCTGCAAGGCTTGGGCGATCCCCAGGGACAGCTCTTTGTGGTAACTTTCCCCCGAATTCTGGATCCGGTTACTTCGCTATTGCGGCTGCAACTTGGAGCAGGCATCTTAAGCGTCGAAATCGACCAGATCGTCAATACCCAGTCCGGCAATGCCGGTCCACCCCCCTCTTACTTGACGGATAAGACTCCAACACCTTATTACGGAACAACTGTGTGGCACGGGTATGTTGTGCAGCCCGCCACTCAACTGATTCAAAATAATTCGGCACATTCGAGCTACAGCGTGGGTGGTGCTGGGGTGACTGTTGCAGTTATAGATACCGGCGTCGATCCCACTCATCCAGTATTGAAGCTGGTGTTGGTGCCCGGCTACGACTTTACGCGGAATCAAAGTGGCGGCTCGGAACGAACCGATGTCAGCGGGACGGCCCCGAATTCGAGTTCAGCCCAAGCCACCTCAGTCAACCAGAGAACGGTTGCGGTCCTCGATCAGCGCACGGTCGCCGTGCTCGACAACCAGAAATACGCCGCCTTCGGGCATGGCACCATGACCGCGGGGCTGGTACATCTGGTCGCCCCGCAGGCCAAGATCATGCCGCTGAAGGCGTTCCACGCCGACGGCACCGGTTACGACTCCGATATTCTGCGCGCCATCTACTACGCGGTGAAAAATGGTGCCCGCGTGATGAACATGAGTTTCAGCTACAGCAGTTCCTCGCCCGAACTGGCCACAGCCATCCGCTATGCGAACAGTAAGGGCGTGATTTCGGTAGCGTCAGCTGGAAACGATGGTCTGAAGACCGTCACATATCCGGGTGGCCTGCCGGGAGTGGTCGACGTGGCTTCTACGTCAAATGATGACATTCAATCGACGTTCACCAACTACGGCGCACCTCCGGTTTGGCTGGCGGCTCCCGGCGAAGGCGTCGTCACCACTTACCCGTGGAGCACTTATGCTGCGGGTTGGGGAACTTCGTTCAGTACTCCGCTGGTAGCCGGCACCGCGGCCCTGATGATGGGCAGCCATGGCAACTGCCCTGCGCCGCTCGTGCGCGCTGGCTTGGCGCGAGCGGACTGGATCTCGGATCCAGATCTTGGGTTTGGCCGGCTGGATACCCTTAACGCAGTGCAAGCCTGTCACATTTATTGATCGACTATGAGCTGCAACCTTGGCGCGGACATCGAAAAATCTCTGTTGCTCCTCCGGGTGAAGGAACTGGAGGAGCAACACTCCGCGCTTCGCGATTCGGCAATCTGCGCTTTTAACCAACTGCTAGATTTGAAGGACATCAGCACTGGAGTTCATAGCACTCGGCTCGCCGAGTGGGCGCTGCGCGTGGCGCGAAAGTTGAACGTCCCGGAACAGGACTTGTATCAGGTCGAAGTGGCTGCGCTGCTGCATGACGTGGGCAAGATTGGCGTACCAGACGCCATTCTCAAGAAGGCCGCCCCGCTGACCGCGGAAGAGCGTGCCGCAATTAACCGGCATCCCGAATACAGTTGGTCCATTCTGCGTCTGTTTTCTGGGCTGGAAGAAGCCAGCCTTTACGCCTTACATCATCACGAGAGTGTGGACGGAAGAGGTTATCCAGCAGGCCTGAAAGGTCACGACATTCCGCTGGCTTCGCGAATTGTCTGCGTGATCGATGCCTACGATGCTATGGTCTCCAACCGCTGCTACCGCAAAGGCCTACCTCATGACGAAGCCATCCGTCGCCTACTAAACAGCAGTGGAACCCAGTTCGACTGCGAAGTTGTTCAGATCTTTATTCCCATCGCTGAGCAGGACGCCTCCGACGTCTTCGCAGCGGCAGGAACCAGCGCGACCGCCGCTCTGTAAACACAATGTGAGGGGAGCCAGGAATGCCCCTGTCTTTGTGTACCCTCAATTGCGCTAGCCTTAGAACTCGCCTGCAGGAGGGGCTCTCTAACCCGTCACTTGACATGCTGGGCGACCCACGCAGCGGGAATAAGGTCTGAGAGGCGCCGGACTCGTAGATCGGCGAGTCCGGGAAGAATCGAAGCCGAGTAGTCGCGCACCGAAATCTTCAACCGGCGACAGAGCGCAACAAGCAAGCCGAGAGAAACACTAATTGCGTTCATCAAGGTGCTCCTCTTCAAATGGGGAGCGATGTGAGCCCGCTCCCCCACTTCTTCACTTCTTGCCGGTTTTACGCAGCCTTGCCGGACGCCTTGGCTTCGAGAGTCTTCTCGCTGCCCACGTTAACTTTGATTTGCTTGGGCTTGGCTTCCGCCTTTTTGGCGAGCTTGATCTTCAGCACACCCCTGTTGTAGTCCGCACTCACTTGTGCCGGGTCCACGGAGCTGGGCAAAGTGAACGAGCGGGTAAAGCTTCCGTACCGCCGCTCGACGCGACGGAAGTTCTCCTCTTTCTCTTCCTTCTCGATCTTGCGCTCGCCATGGACGGTGAGGGTATTGCCCTCGACGCGGACATCAATGTCTTTTTCGTCGATGCCGGGGACTTCAAGCTTCAGCGTGATGTTGTGCTCGTCTTCGTAGATGTCCACGGGCGGTGCGAAGCTGGTGGTTGTTAGCGCCTCTTCCGGCCCTTCTGGGCTATACGACTCGCGGAAAAGACGATTCATACGGTTCATGCGGTCTTGCATGGTGGAGAATTCACGGAGAGGCTCCCAACGGGTCAATAGTGTCATAACGCAGTTCCTCCTTCGGGGAATCTAAGGGGGGCAAATTCAGATGGGCTGACTTAGTTCAGAGGACCTGAAAGAGTAAGAAGAGGTAGCTTGCTCAATTACAATGCTAGGCTTGTACGCCTGCGTTGTCAAACACTCTCCAGATATCCGCTCTCTGGCGTTCAGACGGACGTTGCATAAGGCGTATGATCGGAATCACCCGACGAAAATCGACTCCAGCAGCATGTCAACGGAAGACGTCGTCAAAGCACTTGGCGAGCCCTTGAAGACAACCGTCATGATGCCGTCAAACGGCAACAAGCTCCTCGCGCACATCGTCGGTATAGTCCCCGCAACTCGCATCACCGTTAAGGCCCCAGTGACCAACGTGTTTTAGGAAACGCCTCATCTCGACAAACACGACCGGAAAGGTTCTGCCAGTGGTGGGCCGCAAGGCCTGCCACTCGGCCGGAACTGGAAATAGAAGTTTGCACATATCGCACCTACCCCTAACTTTTAATCTACCTCTGGTCGGACCACCTAAGCCATTGACCCACCAGCCTCAGCATCTCCGTCCTCTCCAAACGCATCCAACCAATCAGAGGCACTTATATGAAGCGATTTTCTCTCCTGGCGGCCATCTTGATCGTCGCGACGACACTCTCCGCCGTGGCCGCACCCAGTCCCACGACCGCGAACGTGCCAGCGTTTCCGGGGACTCTAGCGAATGCGCGCTATGTCTACGTTGCCTCCTACGACGGAGATCAATTCAACCCGAACTTGCTTCCCGAAGATCGGAACGCGATCGGTGCGGTGCAAAGCGCCATTCAGAATTGGGGCAAACTGACGCTCGTGTACCAGCCCTCCGAAGCCGACATCATCATTTTGGTGATGAGCCGACCCTCCGAGGATGTACTGGCGGTATACGACGGGCACCAGGGGACGAGCGGCAATTTCCTCTGGCGCGTCATGGGCCGCGAGGGCCTCGCATCGGGCGAGACTCCGCTTGTCACCCAATTTGAAAAGGGCTTTGAGAGCGTGCAAAACCACAAGTAAGGCGCTGCGCGGGTCGCCGCGCCCTGAGAACCTGTGTAGCGGGCAAGATTTATCGACCATGTTTGCGGTCGCGTTGCAGCCGGCATCGTTCGGCTTTATCTAATTGATGGCGGGGAGTAGGGCGGCGTTAACAAGGCGGAACCAGCGATTGGTGCTTCGCCAGACTACGATATTCTCGATCGTATCTATAGATAGCTCAGCCGTCGCGCGGAAGATTGCAAAGGGTAAAGTAGCAGTCTTAGCCTTTGTGTATTTCTGCCACACAACGAAACTCCTGGTCTGTCAAGTTAGACTGGCGTGTGATTTCGTGGCTTAGGAGCTCCGAAACACCAAGCCCGCAGTGGCTCCAGGAACGCACCTTCCCCCGACCGGTGAATCGAAATGGCGCCAAGCGCCAATAAGGACTTCCGAATGACCAAAGGCGCCGGAACGATCCGGGCTTTTTATGTTTCTGTTGACTCACGCTCACTCCCAGCGCAGACTTTATTTGAATCACCCTTCCTAAAAGGGCACGCCCGTTTCGGGAGTGTCATATGTATCGCCCACCTTCGTGGCCGCCCGGCTCTTGCCGACAAAAAGGTTCTGCTCATCGACCGCTGCCAGGCTACGCGCGAGGCGCGCGCTGCCGTCCTGCGAAGTCACGGAGTCGAGGTGCATGAAGCCGAGACACTCTCCACAGCCCGCTTTCTGTGACAACCCAATGTCTACGATCTCGTCATGCTCGACGTTCTGAGGTATTCCTAGGAAGAGGCGCTAGAATTCTACGAGCAGATCAAGGGCGCAAGTCGCCGACAAGAGTTCGCCCTTCCCGGTTGGGGTCCCAGTCTACCTGTCGCGTTCCTGGCCCCGCGAGATCGCCATTTATGACACCGCGTGCGGACAGTGGAGTGAGACAGTAAAGCGCTTCCTGGTACCTGCTTAAACTCTTTCCCTACTGCAACATCTCGGGGGATTTAGACTCTCTCCCCTCTTATGCTCGAATGAGTGTAACGTTCTCCTACCGCCCAGCGTAATGGGCGGGTACACGCGCTGTTTTCGCATCCGTGCTATCGCCCTATCTCCGCAGCGGGCGATCACCTGCCTTAATGGCCCCCGGCTACTTGGGGAGCTCCGCTTTACCCGTGATGTTGAATTTGCCGATTTGGACAGACGCAGATGCCTGGGGCTGCGCACCACCCAACGAAACGGTGTATTCGCCAGGCACAATCACGCGATTGCCGTTAGCATCCACTTGACCCAAAGAGCGCGGATCGATCGTAAGGCTGATGGGAGCCGACTCGCCCGCGGCCAAGTGCACGCGCTTGAAGCCCGCGAGTACGCGGAGAGGAGTCTCATAAGCCTTGGGCTGTGTGAGATAAAGTTCGACGACCTCGTCACCCGCCACCGCGCCTGTGTTTTTCACATCGCCTTCTACCGTGACAGGATCCCCGGCCTTGACCTCGGAGGACGCAATTTTCAAATTGCTGTAGGTAAAGCTCGTGTAGCTGAGCCCGAAGCCAAACCCGTACAGCGGCTTGTCAGAAAAATAGCGATAGGTGCGGCCTCTCATGGAGTACTCCTCAAACGCCGGGACCTGACTCAGCGACGAATAAAACGTTAACGGAAGGCGTCCCGCAGGGTTGTTGTCCCCGGCCAGCGTCTCGGCGATGGCCGTGCCGCCTTCTTCCCCCGGATACCAGGCTTCGAGAATTGCGTTGGCGTGCCGCTGTGCCCAGTTGACGGCCAAAGCGCTGCCGTTTTGCAGGACAACAATCAGCGGCTTGTCGGTGGCGCCGAGCGCTTTCAGCAGATCCTCCTGCGCGGCCGGTAAGTCGATGGAGGTACGATCGCCGCCGGTGAAGCCGACCAGCTTCACAGGCATCTCCTCACCTTCAAGTGAAGGAGAAAGTCCAACCATCGCGATGGTCACGTCGGACAGCTTTGCCGCCGCAACCGCCTCGTCGCGCAGTACAGCCGCGGGTGCCTGCCAAGTGAGATCAATGCCGGCGCTCCCTGTGTGGTGAAAGTATTCCAGACGGATAGGATGCGGCTGTGTATCATTGAAACGCACGGCAGTTTCGACAACCGCGCCACGCTCGCCGGTCTTGTTGCTATCGCTTTCGACCAACACTTTTCCATCAAGGTAGAGCCGGAATCCCTCAGCGTTTTGGCAGGCGTAGCAGTAATTTACCCGGACACCAATCTTGTATTCTCCAGCCGCTGGCGGAACGAAGGTGCCGCTCCAGCGCACGGAGTAGTCATTGCGCTGGAGGCCATCTACAGGAACCACCTTGTCCCAGTTGAAATTGACATTCCGGTCCGTGCGCGTGAGCACAGGCTGTCCGCTCAGGTCTTGGGAGCTGAAGTACTCGCCGGTGAGGCCGTTGCCAGAGCCGCTGGCGGAATGGAGCACCGTGTGCTCAATCGGCATGGCGAAATTTTCAGCCAGGGTTGAGCCTTGCGCATAGGTGATGTGCGCCGAAGAGAAACGCTTTTCGATTCCATCGAGCGGATAGACGGGCGCGGGCGGCGGCCCGTTGTAGTTTCCTTGCAGAGACTGAACTAGCTCGGCGGTTGGACCGACTACAGCGATGCGAGCAATGCCAGGTTTCAGAGGAAGCGTGTGGCCTTGATTCTTCAGCAGCACGATCGATTCCCGTGCCGCCCGGAGCGAAAGCTCCCGATGCTCAGGCGAGGTGACGTCGCTCATGGCAATACGGCCGTAGGCGTAACTGGAGGGCGGATCAAACATGCCCAGTTGGAATCGCGCGCGGAACAGGCGATGCAACGCTTTGTCGAGATCGGCTTCCGTAACGAGGTTCTGATGAACCGCATCAACAAGGGCAGGATAAGCCTGCCCTTGTCCGAAGCCGCATTCGATATCGGTGCCGGCATTCAGCGCGGCCGCGGCGGCGTGGGCCATATCTGGAGCATAGTGATGTCCGGTGTTCACATCCGCGACCGCAGCGCAATCGCTGACCACATAGCCGTCAAACTTCCAGGCATTGCGCAAGTGGTCGCGCAGAAGCATGGGGTTGGCGCAAGCCGGCGTGCCATCAATCGCGTTGTAGGCGCACATTACAGACTGGGCGTGAGCTTCCGTCACCGTAGCGCGGAAGGCAGGCAGGTAGGTGTCCTCAAGATCGTGCGGCGAGGCATCCACATTAAAGCCATGGCGCAGAGGCTCGGGGCCGCTGTGCACCGCATAGTGCTTGGGAGTGGAGACTACCCTGAAATACTTAGGGTCGTTCCCCTGCATGCCAGTGACAAACGCCACGCCCATCCGGCCGGTGAGAAAGGGATCTTCTCCGTAGGTTTCCTGGCCACGCCCCCAGCGCGGATCGCGAAAAATGTTGATGTTGGGTGCCCAAAAGGTAAGACCGAAGAACATTTCATGATGGTTATTCCGCATGGCTTCGTTGTACTTGGCGCGTGCCTCGGTGGAAACGACCTCGCCCATGGTATGTACAAGGTCGGTATCCCAAGTGGCGGCCATTCCGATCACCTGCGGAAAATTTGTCGCGTAGCCAGCAAACGCGACCCCGTGCAGACCTTCGTTCCACCAGTCGTACTTGGGAACGCCAAGCCGCGGGATTGCAGCCGCATGGTCACGCATCTGCGAAACCTTCTCTTCCAACGTCATGCGGCCGATGAGATCGTCAAGGCGCTGCTCCAAGGGCAGCGCTGGATTCATATACGGAAAAGCTTGCGCGGCGGGTTGCTGCTGAGCGTGTGCTGAAAGTGCTGAAAGCGGTAGTAGCGCGAAGGCGGCAAAGAGGCCGAAAAAGCTGCAGAGTGCGCGAGCGTCGAGATATGACATGTAGATAGCCAGCTCCTGCTGATGAGTTTTGAAGAGGACGTGCCATTATATGCAGCAGAAGTTAGATTGCATATCCTGAAACATCCCGCGAATCGAGCCAGCGGCTCGGTTCGAAAGATGTGCATCGCATCGGGCGCAAGGTGATTCTCGGGCTGAAGAAGTGATCGGAGCGGTCACGGCCGGCGAGGAGGAAACTCGTATTCTGCGGGCGTCGCCCGGCAGCGCGCTCCTCTCGAGCCAAGGAAACGACCCACGATGTGCAGCGCATCCCAATCGAGTACAGCGTCTCGTTGTTGCGGCTGACCGCTACACTGCTTCCGTCGTATCAGTCCGCAAGTCACCGGCGTTCCATCGGTCACGGCTGATCCATAGCACGAGACTAAGAGTAGTCACCGCTGACCGTTCGAGTTCCTTCGCTTCTCGACACTACCACTCCATGACTTCGTAGAATTCGATCCAGGTGCTTTCGAAGAAATGCTTCTGCTTATTGGCCAATTCGCTGTGTTCTGGGTTCGTTTCAAAAAGTTTGAGGGCAGCTTCGGCGGCAGCGAAGTTTTCGAATCGCGCCTGCCAGACTACGGTGTTGCCGGGGTCGCGGCTGGAAATCGGGATCAGCCTCTCGCCTCGGGGAAGAACTCCGCGATGTTCTAACTCCGCGAACTGCTTCTCGAGTTCCATGAACTCCTGTTTTTTCGAATGCTGAAACTGCTGAACCAGTCGTAGAACAATGGCCACAATCCCTCCTCAGAGATGACCCTCACTAACTTGTGACTGTCTCCGCTCCGGCTGTCTCTTCTGGAACGTCAAACGATACTAACTCCGAGCGGAAGCCACGGGTCCGGATCGCTCCGTAGGCAATGCCCAGCAGCATCCAGATTGCGCCCGCAATCTTGGCGGGCCTGCTCAAATTCAGCCAAAGCAAAAGGCATATCGTAAAACCGAGCACCGGCACCAGGAAGCTCGTCAGCGTCCTTTGACGCTCGCGCCAGAAGTATCGAGTGAACGAGGCAGCATTGACGCCCATGAATGCAAGCAGCGCGCCAAAATTCAGGAGCTCGGCGGCGCGTTCGAAGGTCAGCACGGTAGTGCCTGCGAGCGCGAGCACGCCCACAAACACGACATTGTTTTGAGGTATGCGACGCTTCGGCTCAATGGCGCCAAAAAAGGACTTTGGCAACGCGTTGCCTCTTCCCATTCCGTAAAGCAAGCGGGCCGCTCCTAACTGCGATCCCATGCCGGAGCCAACGGTCGCCACCAGCAGCGTGATATTGATCAACGTGAATAACCATGCCCCGGCCGCGCGACCGGCCACGTGGACAAAGGCTGTGTCCACGTCGGGAAAATGCTGCGAACCCGGCCACACCAGCTGGGCAGAATAGACCTCGACCGAGGCCAAGATTCCGGTAATAAGGCAAACCAAAACGGTCGCCAGCAGAATATTGCGCTTGGGATTCTCGGCTTCTTCGGAAAGAGTGGAGATGCCATCGAAGCCGATGTAGGTCAAAACTGCAAGCGATGTCCCGCCCAGCACTGCCGGAAGCGTAAAGGTTTGAGGGTCGTAGAAAGGACGCGTGAAAAATGCCAGGCCGTCGTGCGGCGTTCTGAGAACGTATCGCGCCGCGGCCGCCAAGAAGATGACAATCACAACGCCCATGCCTGCGGCCAGCGTCTCATTGATTCGAGCCGAAGTACGAATGCCAAACAAATTCAGCCCGGTGAAGAGGAAAATGAAGAAGAGCACGAAGGCGGCGTAGGGAACTTCAGGAAAGAAATTGAGCGCGAACTTGCTGCACAAAATCGTGCACACGATGGGATTGAGCATGTAATCCATCGCCATACTCCAACCCGTTACATAGCCGAGCGCTGGATGAATCTCCGATCCGACGTAGGTAAATGCGGAGCCGGCACTGGGATAAGCCCGCGCCATCCGCCCGTAGCTAATCGCAGTAAACAACATGGCCACCATGGCGATGAGCACGGTGGTTACGGCGTGGCCATGAGCCCGCTGGCTCATCACTCCGAACACCGGCATGGGGGCCGTCGGCTGAATGACGATCATGCCGTAGAGAATCAGATCCCAAAGGCCGAGAGTGCGTCGAAGGCGCGGGGCGCTTGTCGTCAAAGTCGCTTGAGGATCTGCCATTGTGTCGATAGTCATGTCCAGAGGGCGCAGAATCCCGTCCCCTGGGAGGTGAAACCCCGCTAGAAGAAAAACTTCAATGCCAGCTGAACCAGCCTGGGATCACGCGCCGATTGGGCAAAGCCCCAGGAGCAGTTTGCATTCAGATTATCGATCGGGCAGCCGCTTTCTCCAGGGGCAAGATCTCGATCGTGATCGGTAGTCGGGTCATCGAACAAGAACTTTCCGGGGAACGGCTGTGGGTTCACATGATTCCAGATGTTGAACAATTCGGCCCGAAACTCAAAGTGATATCTCTCACTCAACGGGAAGTTCTTGAAGATCGAAAGATCCCAGTTCTGGAATCCGGGCCCGCGAATGATGTTGCGCCCAGCATTTCCAAATGTACCCGCCACCGTGTTGGTCTCGAATGCACAGGTGTTGAAGATAGTCCCCGGTATGCAGGGGGTAGTGTTGGGATCTCCGACGCGGTTGGGACGCGCAGCATTGGCGACGTTGCCGCCGCCATCGGAGTTTGAGAGATTGGTGGAGACATCCGTGGGCGTGAAGTAGTTCCCCGTTGATGCAGAGATAATTCCTGCAAGTTGCCACCCTCCAATAATCTGATTCAGAATGCCAGTCGCGTTCCCGCCAAAGAGCTGACCTTTACCGAAGGGCAAATCATACGAATAGCTGAACACGAACCGGTGACGAATATCGAAGTCCGCGTTGCCATACTCGAGGTTGGGAAAACGCTGGTCGCGAAAGTCCCCGGTGGCAAACGACCCCAAATTCGCGCTGGAAGCGGTATCGAGGGCGTGGCTGTAGGTGTAAGACCCCTGGAACTGCAGCCCGTGTGATAGTCGTTTCTCCAACCGCGCCTGAAGAGAGTGGTAGTTAGAGAAGGCGTTGGAGCGGAAAGTGGCGATGGTGGTGTCGAACGCAGGATCGCAGTTGTCCGGCGTGTCCAGTTCGCAAGGACCTGCGCCGGGCAGAGATTTCTTGACAGGCCGTCTCGGTGCAAATGGCGCCTCCTGATCTGCGGTCGGCACGGCCTGGTTGCCATTGTAGAAGGCAAACAGCTTGAGGCCTCGTGACCCGGCATACGACACTTCGAAAACCGTGTCGGCAGGTAGCTGGTACTGCACTCCGAAATGCCATTGCTGATTGTAGGGAGTCCGTAGACGCGGATCCAGGGAGAATAGAAGGGGAGTATTGGGATCACTCAACGAGTCCAGCGGAAAGCCATTCGCCATGACGTTGAAGTTGGGAATAGAACAATCGACCTGTCCTACTTCTTGGTTCGCTGACGGGGCGCCGCAGTTCGCATTGAAGGACTCGATGGAGAAGAAGGGGGGATTAAAGCCGGTGCTGGGATTGGAGAACGGACCGTTCTCCTGGCCGCCGTAGAAAATACCATATCCGCCGCGCAGAACCGCCTTATTCGTCAACTGAAAGGCAAAGCCCACACGGGGAGCGAAGTTGTTGCGATCCGGATCGATGAGGCCGCGGGAGCCGGTCCGCAGAATGGGAATGCTCTCCCCCAGGATCGGGGTGAGCTCCATGTGTTGCTCCTTGGGGACAATTAGGGACTGAGAGGCGAAGTCGAAAGTGGCCGCCTCATCATGCGCTTCCTTGATGGGACTGAAGTACTCGTATCGCAACCCGAGATTCAGAGTGAGCCGGGGCGTGATCCGGAAATCATCCTGAAAGTAGCCGGCGTAGATCTGGCGGCGGTAATCCACATTGTGCAGGCTCGTGATCAAGCCGAAGTCCGGGATACCCAACAGGAAGGACCCGAAGGCGGCCCCGCCGCTGCCGGGTGATGCCGGGTTATCGGTGAACTCGGTGCCGAAGCCCAGGTTTCCGCGGGAAGCGGCCGGCTGAAAGATGGTGAACTGCTCGCGGCGAATTTCAGTGCCGAGCTTGATTGAGTGCCGGCCACGAATCCAGGTCAGATTCTCCGCGAGTACGTAAGTGTTCTGGATTTCCTTGGATGGAAGAAACGTAGAGCTGCCGATGATGGCGGTCCCGTCGCTGAAGTCGATCTCCGGAAGCCCGCCATTGAGTGGCCCGAAGGGAATTCCGGGATAGTTGATTCCGTACTGAGGATCACCCGCAATGTCCTTGTCGAAATTCAGCTGGAACCGATGAGAATTAATTCGGTTGTAGCCAACACGGAATTCATTAATGAGGTTTGGCGTGAACACGTGGACTTCGCTGATCGCGATACTGCGATAGGAATTGTCCTCGATGCCGTCGAAGAAGCCGCCGCCGTCGAGCACATTGTTGAAGGGAGCTGGAATCGTGCTAGGTTGGTCTTCGTAACTGAAGCGAACGAAAAAGTCATCCTTCTGAGCAATTTTGTGGTCCACGCGGATGTCGAAGTTATTGCGCGTCTCTTTTCTCACGGGGTTCACGAGAAAATTGGCGCCCGCCAGTTCGGTGTTCGGCGAGGGGAACAGAGCGGCTAGGCGCGCAGCCAGGGGGTCGATGAGGCCGGCATCAAAGACATTTAGGTTGCCGTTGGAAGAAATCGGCACGCCGCAAAATCCATTTGGGTTTAAATCGGTACGGTCCGTTTGCGTCAGTCGTGTATTGAAGATTTCACCGACAAAAGTCACCTTTCCGTTGCAGTCGAGGGCCTGGCTGCCCTCGATGAGTTCGCCAGTTGCGGGATCCAGCTGGGGCGCAATTTGCCCTAACAGGGAGCCGCTGAAGTCGCCCGCAATCATCTCCGGCGTCGGAATGGAAAGCAGGATAGGGATAGCCTGCCGCACGCGAAGTCCTTCGTAGTCGCCGAAGAAAAAGGTGCGGTTCTTGATGATCGGCCCGCCCAGCGTGAAGCCGAATTGATTTTGCTTGTAGGGTTGGCGTCCGAACTGGTCGAAGGCATTGCTGGCATCAAATTTTTCGTTGCGAAGGAATTCGAATACGTTGCCGTGGATCTGATTTGTCCCCGATTTGATCACTGCGTTCATCACCGCCCCATTGCCGCGGCCGAACTCGGCACTGTAGGCGTTGGTCTGGACCTTGAATTCGGCAATCGCATCCACCGGAGGTTGGATAACAAACGTGGTCTCATTGAGCACATCGCCGAGATTGGCGTTGTTGTCCACACCATCAAGTAGAAAGTTGTTTTGCAGAGCGCGGGCGCCGTTGGAGCTAAAAGCGAACGATTTCTCCGCGCGCGATCCGGGCTCGGCCGGAACGACGCCCGTTCCCAATTGTGCTAATTGCGCGTAATTGCGGCCATTGAGGGGGAGCGTAGAAATTCGCTTGGCTGTCACAACCTGACCAAGATCTGAATTCTCCGTTTCCAGTTGTGGTCCCTGCGAGGTCACCGTGATTTGCTCGTGGATCTCTCCCACGCGCAACACAACGTCTACCGAGGGCCGTTCCTGAACGTTCAGTTCGACTGGGCCCACCACCGTTGTTTTAAATCCCGCTTTCTCGACAGCGACGCGATAATGGCCCACTTTCAATGGGCCCGCAACGTACTCGCCGCTGGCGTTTGTTGCGGTGGTAAAAGAGGTGCCGCGATCCGCATCGGTGACTGTCACCTTGGCTTCCGCGAGGACCGCGCCGGATGCGTCCTTTACGGTACCGACAATAGTGCCGGAATCTTTCTGCCCCCAGCCCACAGCTGCCAGCACAATCACGAGAAGGGATGCACAACAGACATGTTTAAGAGAGCGCGTCATCACCGACCTCCTTGCGAAACGACCCGGCTTGGACCCGCTTCAGGGTCAATTGTCAAGCCAGTAGCCGACATCACAACTGTAGATTGGTTTCTAGGAGCAAGTGCTCGTCAAACGAGACTTTCAGCGTTGGGTTCTGAGAATCGATCACACCCAACTGTCTGCCCCGTTCATAGTCAACGACCGCGTAGCGGCCGGGCTTCAGTCCTCGCAACTCGATTTGACCAGACCACTGCTTTTGTTTGTCGGGTGCGTAGAACGCGTAATACATCCGATTGTCTTTGTCGATCGCATAGCCTTCGGGCGTATCGTAACCATACGTGTAGAGATTGAGAAACTTCCCGCGAGAGAGCATTTTCGCGTTGTAGAGATTGATCCACTTTTGCCAATGGGCTTGCTTCTCGGACGTCAATTCCACGATCTTGAATTTCGGCCCATAGTCTGGCCAAGTGAACTTGGTGCCGAGCACTGCGCCGACGCCGACTTCAGACGCGAAGTCGCGTCCCTTATCCACTTCATGCAATGTATTGCTCAGGACAACTTCGGTGAGTTCGACGTGGTCGCCGTATACAGCTGCTTCCGGGCCGAGCAAGGCTTTGTACATCTTGGTGCGAAGCCGCACCTGGCGCGAACCCACCGGATCGGCGGTGACCGCCTGATCGATGTACGGCAGCCATGCGAGGCTGGGCGGCGTCCCACAAGGACATGCTTGCGTCACGCTGTCCGGCTTCAGCGCGCGCGTAGTTTCGAAAATGATCTTGTAAACGTCGCCGACAGCCTGGATGGAATCATTCGGCGATTTGTGGTGATGCTTCGGGTTGTAGCAAGCCGGGACGGTGTAGGAAAAATCCAGCTTGTGACCGTCGAAGTCCCAATTACGAATGAAGCGCTCGGTGAGC
>Ga0326726_10001916_pt1 | contig 19330 bp, 16 predicted proteins | sample MHFenrmetagenome_2_FD_207603 | JGI IMG/M metagenome (GOLD analysis project Ga0326726, IMG submission 207603) | Lab enriched peat soil microbial communities from Michigan Hollow, Ithaca, NY, United States - MHF15MN | ecosystem: Environmental > Terrestrial > Soil > Wetlands > Peat | place: USA... | reverse complement strand
TCGCGCTTGCCTGGGGGTGCTCAAGCTGGGAAATATCCTCGCCATTGCTCCTGAAGGGACGCGTTCATACAATGGACGGCTGCAATCCGGGCAGCCCGGAACCGCATTGATTGCACTACATGCCGGGGAACCCATCCTGCCTGTCGCCCATTGGGGTGGGGAGGCATTTAGTTCCAACCTTAAGAAATTAAAACGTACGGATTTCCATTTTCGTGTTGGAAAACTTTTTTATGTGGATACCCACCGCGAAAAAGTGAATGGGCGGGTCCGCCAGTTGATGGTCGATGAGATCATGACTCAGATAGCACTTTTAATGCCTGACAAATATAGAGGAAAATATGCAAACTGTGATCCGCCGTCACAAAAATACCTTCGATTTAAATGAAATGGTCGCGGGATGCATTGAACACCCGCGATTTTTTAATCCCGGGGAGTGTATAATCCGGGCTGGCAGGCTGTGGAGAATTTTTTTGGAGCTTAATGGTCAAAATTATTTTACGCGATCAAGTATATGAAGTCCATTCCGGTATGACCCTGTTGGACGCTCTCATGAAAAGCAACATCCTTCCGGAAGGCGTATTATGCACGCGGGAGGGCGAATTGATTGCTGAAGATGAGATAGTGAAAGATGGTGATGTTATTAAACTGATAGCCGTGATTTCAGGAGGTTGAATGAAGTGCCGGGCTTGCGGTCAAAAAGCCGTGGTGAACATGCGCCAGCATAAATTGGCGCTCTGCAAAGACCATTTTCTGGAATGGATCCCGGAACAAACTGAGCGATTCATCGAGAAATATAAGATGTTTACGCACTCGGAAAAGATTCTTATTGCAGTCTCAGGTGGAAAAGACTCTCTTTCACTTTGGGATATCATTCACCGCCTGGGTTATCAAGCCGATGGTTTGTATATCTGCCTCGGTATAGATGAGGGTATTAATTATTCGTCGGAGTCCCAGCGGCTGACCGAAAAATTTGCTACTGGGCGAAGTTTGAATCTGCGTGTAGTAAACATTCAGAAGGAATATGGCGCAACTATCCCGGAATTTTCCCAAAAATCCCATCGAGGCAGGGTCAAGCCGTGTTCAATCTGCGGCCTGGTTAAACGTCATGTTATGAATCGCGTTACGCGTGACATGGGATATGAGGTTTTATTAACCGGGCACAACTTGGATGACGAGGCAGCCGTCCTTTTCGGGAATACGCTTTCTTGGGCAGGTGAGTACCTGCTCCGACAGGGACCTGTGCTACCCGAAACTACGGGCTTGGCGCGCAAAGCTAAGCCGCTCTTCCGTATCTATGAGCGCGAGATGCTGGCGTACGCCCTCTTGCGCGGTATTGAATATATTTACGACGAGTGCCCGTTCTCAGACGGTTCGACCTCGATTTACTATAAGCAACTGTTAAATAGATTGGAGATCGATCGCCCAGGAGCAAAACAAGCTTTTTATTTGTCCTTCCTGGAGGCTCGCAAATCTGGTTTGTTTGCAGAGCGTGAATCTCTCCAGGCCGAACTTCACCTCTGTACCAATTGTGGACAGCCAACTTCTGCGCCGGGGCTTTGTTCATTTTGCAGGATGATGAGCTGTTGAGTTGGTTGATATGGATAGGCGTTATCGTTATCTCGATTTGATCATGGCTGTCTTCGTGACGGTCTTGGTGGTCAGTAATATTGCTTCTTCTGCGAAAATTGTCGACTGGGGATTTAATATTTTTGGCATCCGTATGGCCTTTGATGCTGGTACACTACTTTTTCCGATCAGTTATATATTTGGTGATATTCTCACCGAAGTATATGGCTATAAAAACTCACGCCGGGTGATTTGGGCAGGATTCGCATGCCTGGCGCTCAGCGCAGGGATATTCTGGATCGTCAACATTCTCCCTGGCGAAATCCAGTGGCAGCAATATGCTGGCAATGCAGCCTACCTGGCAATTTTGGGTGGCATGTCAAGTGGTGGGATCGTACTGGCAAGTCTGGCGGGATATTGGTCGGGAGAATTTACTAATTCTTTCGTCCTGGCAAAAATGAAGATCATGACCCGCGGACGGTGGCTTTGGACGCGGACGATTGGAAGCACGATTGTTGGTGAAATGGTGGACACATTAGTATTTATCATTATTGCCTCCTTATTCCACGTTTTCCCTTGGACCTTGTTTATAACACTGGTAATAACTAACTATCTCTTTAAGGTCGGTGTCGAAGCAGTAATGACACCGGTAACCTATGCCGCCGTCAGCAGGTTGAAGAAAGCAGAAAGCGAAGATTATTTCGATCTGGAAACAAATTTCAATCCTTTTCATGTATAAGGGATGGGGAGCAATGAGCGACTAGCGGATGGGAATGACAGTGACTCTTGTTTAACCCCTTTTGTGTTATTAATAAAAAACATGAAGGAAACAGCGGTCATTGGGTTTTGATCGCTGTTTTCTTATTTCATTATTTTGATTATAACCAATTTATTTTTAAGATTGATCTGAATAGTACCTTCTAATAGATGATTATGCTGTTTCAAGATAATGTTGCACTTCCCAATCAGTTACGTTAATACGGAACGCGTCCCATTCATCCCACTTGGCGCGTGCGAAGGCTTCGTAAAGGTTCTCGCCTAATGCAGAGCGGACTACTTTATCTTTTTCCAGTTCGCCCAGGGCTTCGGCTAATGAACCGGGCAGGGAGGCGATGCCCAATTTTGCACGCTCGGTCTCGTCTAAGTGATATACGTTGATATTGTTAAGAGGTGCAGGTGGTGTTAGCTTGTTGTCGATTCCGTCCATTGCTGCAGCTAGGATGACCGCAAAAGCCAGGTATGGATTGGCTGATGGATCCGGGAAGCGCAGTTCGGCGCGCATCGACTTGACCCTGCCATCTGTGAATCGGGGAATTCGAATCAGGGCGGATCGGTTTATCTGCGCCCAGCCGATATAAACCGGTGCTTCGTAACCGGGAACGAGGCGCTTATATGAATTGACGGTCGGTGCAACGATTGCAGCTAGGGCGCGCGCATGGATTAACTGTCCGGCAATGAACCCGTGAGCCAGGGGAGAAAGATGATATTCATCCTTGTCATCATAGAACAGGTTATTACCCTGGCGGTCGAAAATGGATTGGTGGCAGTGCATCCCCGAACCATTTATCCCGAAAACGGGTTTGGGCATGAACGATGCGATCAAGTCGTGTTTGGCGGCGATTGCCTTGACCGTGTATTTAAGGGTCAGTACATTGTCAGCTGTACGTAATGCATCTGCGAAACGGAAGTCAATTTCATGCTGACCTATGGCCACTTCGTGATGACCTACTTCTACGTCCAGTCCCATGCTGTTGAGTGCGTCCATCAATTCTGTGCGGACGCGCACGGCTTCATCATCGGCAGAAAAATCGAAATAACTGCCCACATCGTGTGGCACCGGGTGGATTCCCTCACCCCCGTTGCGCTTGAACAGGAAAAACTCAGGTTCCGGACCTACATTATAAATCCAGCCCCTCTCTGTCAACTTGGCAAGGATTCGTTTCAATGCCCCACGCGGGTCACCGTCAAAGGGTTGTCCGTCGGGAGTGTATATGTCGCAGAATACGCGCGCCCGGCGCGCTTCGGCTGGGCTCCATGGGAGGATCGCATAAGTATCGGGGTCGATCACCAGACGCATATCGCTTTCTTGGATGCGTGCGAACCCTTCCACCGAAGACCCATCAAACCAGACACCATCCTCCAGGGTTGACTCCAGTTGTTTTACCGGGGCATCCACACTTTTAACTGCACCGGTAACATCTGTGAACTGGTACGAAATAAATTTTACGTGATCCGATTTAACTCGAGCAATTAATTCTTTTGGTTCCATATTTCCTCTCATGAAAATTTTTAAAAAAGAGACTATGATCAGACAAACAAGTTTGTGTGAATTATAAGTGAAATAAGCCGGACAGCACCTGGTCATGGCGTTTGGATGGAGGGGGGTCGATGCCTGACTCAGACCGGGTGCGCCGGCCAGGGCTGGATGCTTTTTTCGTGTGATGACCCTGGCATCCGACCATGCTGCAGATTTATATCAAATTTATTTTTCATAAGTTCTCCATAAATAAAAAGACATGCCCGGAGGGGGCATGCCTTTTGGTTTAAAAGCGTGATACTGGCAGCCCTTCCATGTTTTTACAGGCATCCTATGCCTGGTCACTGCGCTGACCTTTGTCCTGTCCGTTACTGGATAGTTTTGGGTTTGGGCAGCAAATACAGTTTTTTTTAAACCGTTTCGCTGCCTAGCGCTTTTCCTGGAAGGGAGAAAGGAACCTGTGATCAGGCTCCGGAGGCATCCGCTGATCTATCCGATTTTCGACCTCCTTCTTCATTCCCGCTCCCACGTGTGCGTAAAAAAATGAAGAATAGGCCTTAACCTCTGCTCGCACAGAGGAACCTCCACCTCGTACTCCCGGTCATTTCGGGAGCCAGCCGCTTGTTCTCCGAATTAAGTTGTTTAAGATAACCCCGCTTATGCCGTGTGCTGCAAGGTTCTGAACCTGCTTTCGCAGGTCGGAGCCCTACCCGGCAAATCAGCCTTGGCCGAAGCCTATCGCATCCTTGTCGCGAGATTGGACCCCTTTTTGTGGGTGTTGGCTCAGAACGGAGGTGCAGCATCGCGAGCACAGCAGGGTGAATGTTTTATACCATAAAGTCTGAGGGGTGTGTAGGGAAAGATTAAGGGACTCTTGGGAGCTTCACAGGCATGAAGCGAAGGAGAGAGGGCAAAATAATAAGTTCACCCCCGCTTTTCCTTTGTAGCTTTATGGATATACCCTATTGATCATGCGTGGGAAGGCAATCGTTTCTCGGATGTGCTCGATTCCGCAGATCCAGGCCACCGTCCTTTCGACTCCCATTCCAAATCCGGAGTGAGGTACTGATCCATAACGGCGCAGGTCCATGTACCACCTGTAGGCAGCTTCCGGCAGTCCCTGCTCATGAATTCGCTGCAGCAACAAGTCGGGGCTGGACATGCGCTCTGATCCACCGATGATTTCACCGTATCCCTCTGGAGCTAGCAGGTCTACCGACTTGCATATCTCAGGCCGGCCTGGCCAGGGCTCCATATAGAAAGCTTTAACTTTGGTAGGGTAACCATAAACAAATAGGGGTTTTTCGTATTGGCTGGTCAAGAGGGCTTCGTGTGGTGCCCCAAAATCCAAACCCCAATCGAATTTTAGTAGTCCCTTTTTCTCTGGATCGCTTTCTTTTTTATAACTTTCTTGGATTACTTCGGTAGCTTCGTCGTAGGAGATGCGCGGGAACGGTGCCTCGATTTTTGTTAACTTCGCCAGGTCGCGTCCCAGGCTTTTCAATTCAGGCTGTCGATCTCGAAGGACCCTCTTGACGATATGAGTTACAAACTGTTCTTCTACCTCCATTAACCCATCCAGGTCGCAAAAGGCGATTTCAGGTTCGACCATCCAGAACTCGGTCAGATGGCGCCGGGTCTTGGACTTTTCTGCACGGAAGGTCGGGCCAAAGCAATAAACTTTTCCAAAGGCCATGATATTCGCCTCGTTATATAGCTGGCCAGATTGGCTCAGGTAAGCTTTCCCTTCGTCGAAATATTCTGTCTCAAATAATGTGGTGGTACCTTCCACAGCCGCGGGGGTGAGGATGGGAGTATCCATATTAATGAAACCATTGATTTCGAACCACTCTCGGATGGCAGAGATGACCGTCCCTCGAATGCGCAGGATTGCCCACTGGCTGGGCATGCGGATCCACAAATGGCGGTTGTCGAGTGCGAAGTCCACTCCGTGCTCTTTGAGCGCCATCGGATAGTCCTCGGCTGCAATCTGGATGATCTTTATATCCTTGACACCAATCTCGAATCCGCCAGGGATGCCAGGTGCGCGTTTGTCCTCACGCACTATTCCGGTGACGATGACCGAGGATTCCTGCGGAAGACGGGTGAGTTGGTTAAAAATCGTTTCGGGCAGGTCATCTTTGAATGCCACACATTGGATAAACCCGGAGCCATCCCGTACAAGTAAGAAAACCAGCTTTCCCTTATCTGTACGGCTGTACACCCAGCCCTGTACGGTGACTTCCTGACCGGAATATTTATCAATTTCTTCCACGCGAATGATGGTCATTTCTCTCTCCATGTGCAACAGGGGGATTCCCTTCTTCCCCTACTCTGTTATTTTTAAATGCAATTCCTTCAACTGCCTCTCATCTGGATACGAGGGGGCATTCGCCATCACGTCCCGAGCCGCCTGGTTCTTGGGGAACGCGATCACCTCCCGGATGTTTGGCTCATCAGCAAGTAGCATTACCAGCCGGTCAATGCCAGGGGCTATCCCGCCGTGAGGCGGTGCACCATACTCGAAGGCCTCCAACATATGGCCGAATTTAAATTGGGCTTCTTCAGCTTCTATCCCGAGCAGGCTGAATACTTTTGACTGGATATCGCGTCGGTGGATACGAATCGAACCGGAAGCCATTTCGTAACCGTTGCACACCATGTCATAGGCTTCTGAAAGGATTGAAGACGGATCACTTTCGAACCGGTCAAGGTGCTCGAGGCGGGGCATGGTAAATGGATGGTGTGCCGCATCCCACTTCTTGAATTCTTCATTCCACTCGAACATCGGGAAATCTAGCACGAAGGCAAAAGCCATCGTATCAGGATCGGCGAGGTTTAAGGCATCCCGGAACCATGTGCGTAAAACTCCCAGAACTTTATGGACGATTTTTGAGCTGTCGGCTACGAAAAGGATCAGGTCTCCGATGGCTGCACCTGTTAATTCAGTTAATGCAGCAATTTCAATTTCGTTGATAAACTTGCCTCCTGAACCTTTCGGACCTTCTGAAGTCAACGCCAGAGTTATCAGCCCCTTTGCCCCTGATTCTTTGGCAGCTGTCGTCAATGCATCAAGTTGCTTTCGGTAATATCCGGCACATCCCTGTGCAACAATGCATTTAATTACCTCCCCGCTTTCCAAAGCGGATTTAAAAACACCGAAATCGCTCTTTCTGAAAATCTCACTGGCATTATGAAGTTCCATCCCAAACCGCAAATCTGGTTTGTCCGTACCGAATCGTTCCATGGACTCGGTGTATGTCAACCGCGGCCATGGCGATGTCAATAATTTCTTTTGGGAAGCCACCTCCGGGAGCATGGCCGTGAACAGGCGCTCGGCCAGATCGAGAACGTCGTCACGATGGACAAAGGACATTTCCATATCGAGTTGGGTAAATTCCGGTTGCCGGTCACCGCGTGCGTCTTCGTCGCGGAAGCAGCGTGCAATTTGGAAATAGCGCTCCACTCCGGCTACCATTAGAAGTTGTTTAAGTTGTTGTGGGCTTTGGGGTAAGGCATAGAACTGCCCGGGATATACCCGTGATGGCACAAGGTAGTCTCGCGCCCCCTCCGGGGTGGTTTTAAACATCATCGGTGTTTCGACCTCGATGAAACCGCGTTCTGATAAATATTGGCGCATGAATAAAACCACCTTGTGACGGAGAATGAGGTTGCGCTGCATTCGTTCACGTCGTAAATCGAGGTACCGGTATTTTAGCCTCAGGTTTTCGTCAATCTCTTCATCGTCCCTGCTGACCACAAATGGCATCGCCTTGGCTTCATTTAAAACCGTGACAACTTGTGCTTCTAACTCAATCTCGCCCGTTGGCATTTTTGGATTAAACTGGTCCACTGGGCGCATGCGTACACTGCCCGTTACTTGCACAACCCATTCATTTTTTAGTCCCTCGATGGTTTTTGCCGCTTCTGGGAATTTATCCGGGTTGGTGACGATCTGGGTAATTCCAAAGCGATCGCGCAGAACTAAAAAAACCACCCCACCGAAAGTGCGGAAGTTGTGTACCCATCCAGCCAATGTGACAGTCAGGCCGGCATGGTTAGCGCGTAATTCCCCGCAGGTATGAGTTTTATACATCCATGCCTCCAATGGTAAAACACAATTGATGTCGCCTTGATGTAAAAATCTAAAAAGCCGAAAAGCCTACCCATGGATTATGCTCGTGATTATTTGTGTTCAATGTACCGATTATTTTCGATTACAAAACAAATCGCCCTCCGCATTGGCGTTGGGCGACGAGGTTATTTTGAGTGTAGTTTATCCTTGCAATCTTCGCCCAACGACGCGAGGCCGGTTATCGTGATCGTCATTATTGTTGGCGAAGCGGATTGCTGTCATTCTTGCCTCAGGTTGGCGGTATTATAGCACATACTATCTACATGGTCACAACAGGAAAATGTTGTTAGTCCGGCACAACTCGACCATCTCTGCGGGCCAGATACCCACCTGGACTTCGCCAATGTGGGCTTTCCGCAGGAAATACATGCACAGCCGTGATTGTCCAATCCCGCCGCCGATCGAGAGAGGTAGGTCGCCGTTTATTAATCGACGGTGAAAAAGTAATTCTTTCCTTTCCTGGGTGCCGGTTGCCTCCAATTGCCTTAGAAGGGCTTCGCGATCGACACGTATCCCCATGGAAGAGATCTCATACGCGCAATTCAGAACATTATTCCAGATGATAATATCGCCGTTCAGACCTTGGAAACATGTCTTGGTTTCGGTGATCCAATCATCATAGTCTGGAGCCCTTCCATCGTGAGGAATTCCATCAGCCAATGGAGCGCCAATTCCGATGATGAAAACAGCTCGATATTTTCGGACTATTTCTTCCTCGCGCTCTCTTGGGTTTAGATTAGGATATTCGCGCTGCAAATCCTCCGAATGGATAAAGGTGATCTCATCCGGCAATTCGGGTTTGATAAATGGATATCGATCTGAAAGGTGGAATTCGGTGCGCGTGATCACGCTGTAGATCTTGCGCACGATCTCCTCCAGAAATGAAATTGTCCTTTCTGCAGGGCTGATTACTCTTTCCCAGTCCCATTGATCTACATAAAGTGAATGCAGGTTGTCCAGGTTTTCGCTCGGACGAATGGCATTCATGTCGGTGTAGAGTCCGTACCCGTGTTGGATGCCATAATCTGCTAGCATCATGCGTTTCCATTTGGCGAGGGACTGCACGATCTCTGCGGTCTGCCCTTTCATACCGTCGATCGGGAATGAGACCGGTTTTTCGATCCCGTTGAGATCGTCATTTATGCCGGTCCCTTTCAGTACGAACAATGGCGCAGTTACGCGGCTCAATCGTAGTTCTGCAGCCAGGCTGACTTCAAAGAAATCCTTGATCAGCTTGATGGCTTGTTCAGTCTGTTTGACATCCAGGCTTGGGCTGTAACTTGAAGGAATGAGTAGGTTTTTCATGGGATCTCCTTTATGGGAAAATTGGTAAAAAAAATCGCCCTCCGCATTTGCATTGGGCGATACCTAAGGATTTTAATTCCTTAACTTGGCAAGCTTCGCCCAATGGCTTTAGGCCGATTATCGTTATTGTTATTATTAGCGAAGTGAATTTGAGCCATTCTTGCCTCAGATTTTCGGTATTATAGCACAACTATAGTCATTTCCAAATATGTTGGATCCCAATATATATGTTTCTTTTATAAGATGATTTCAAAAGCAGATTTTCAAATTCCTTGCTTTCTTTTCTTCTAGAGGTTCTTTTTTATTTAGATAGATAAATTTCAAAAAAAGAATGGTCTGACTTGGAGAGGTAATTTCCAATTTTTTCGGGGTCAAAATTGGCAAGCGATTGATATGAATCAGCGGTCAGTGTATATGGGTGATCAAATTCAAAAGATGTAGACATGTTGATATTTACCTTCTGACCGGCTAATTTTTGAGCGATTGTCGGTGGCGATAAATAATAGCTAGCTGTTCGGTATATGGAACGATTGATCTCATAAATGGGAGTGATCGCTCCGATGCAAAGTAAGAGGATCACTGCGGCCTTGGATTTTGTATCCGGCAAACTGAGCGTTTCCGCAGACCACACGCAGAGCATGAATAGAGTCGGTATCGATGCTCGCATGCAAAAATCGTTTGTATTCCCGATCGTGATCAAAGGAATTACCATCAATAGTGTTCCGGCCAAATACCAGTTGAGATTGGCTTTATTCCTCTCTTTTAAGACCCACCATAGGATCATTCCTTCAAAAAGGATGAAAATTGCATACATGAGCCATCTGATGGCTGGCATTTGGACCGCGGACTCCTGTGAAGCTTGTATATTGGAAATAAAATAAAAAAAGGAAATTCCCAGGATGATCCCCCCACCGAATACATTTTCGAAAGTAAGTAAAGCCCCAATGTCTTTAAATAACCGTGAAAATATAACTCCTATCTTTTGGATTTTCGATCTGGTATTGAAATTCTCGGAGTCCATCAGCTTTTGTGGAATTTTAAGTACCACGTAAGGGAACATTCCCAGGGCAGGAAGCGGGGCATAAAAGCAGCACAAGCTCCAAACCATTAGAATAATTCTCCGATCACCGGTAGCAACTAATAGCGCCATGCATAACCAGGCAGGGATGGCTTGATTGAAAACCCAGAAGAGTTGTGTTGTAAAAGACGAATATTGGAAACTTGGCATCCACCATTCGAGATGGAAGATCGGGGGCCAGAGAAAGTTATTCGTGCCAGGTACGGCAATGATTCTTATTAATGAGCCTAGAGCGTCCATCCCGCTAAAAAATATTAATATTACGATCAAATATAGAGGCGTCAGCTTGATCTTAGTCCCTAGAAGAAGAATGGTCAGGATGATTCCCAGAACTGTCCAAATATACAGGGCAATGTTTGCAGCCAGCCATCCGGCAATTTTCCCCACCAAGGCTGCAGGTAGCCAAAAGCCTGTGTAGTAAACCAAATTGTAGGGAATGGATGGATCGGTGAGATCGGTGTAGTATTTTACTGGCCAGGAAAAGTTGATCAAATCTCGAAAAACAGCATTTCTGGTATGAAAATCTATATTTTGAAAGGCAAACCCACCAACTCCGGACAGTGCCACCCATACCAAAACGACAAGGATTGTAAAAATTAAATTTCGCTTCGATATTTGACTGAATTGGTTATTATGACCCGCTGCTCTCCAAATTTTAATTATTAACCACAAAAAAACGATGGTGATAATAACGGAAATATACGTTCTCAAATATCCCAGGCAAAAAATCAAAAATGGGATCAGCAGGTAAAGGACACTGATCCTTTTTATCCAAATTAATGGAATGGTCAGGTTGCTTGACCGCAATCTATAGATGCTCCGGGGTAGCTATTGATGGTTTTTCAAAAATGGAAAATCCTTGAAAGCTTAATCATAGTTTATCACCGATTGCGGGTACATTTTTTCATCCCCGAATTATGAATGTAAGGTAGAATTCCATCGGAATGTCCCGCACTCTCAATACTATCACTACGATTACCCTGGTCATCCTCGCCCTCGCCATCGTTATTGGGTTATCTTGGGCCAACGCTCGTTTTGCCAGCCAGCACCCCGGAGAGAAGGATTTTTTTGTCCCCTGGTTGGCCGCGGGCACCCTTCTTCAGTATGGAAATAGTCCCTACAGCGAACCCGCAGCTCAGCGCGCCCAGGTAATTTATTATGGACGCCTTGCCACCCAGGGAGAAGATCCCCTACGGCTGAGCGTTCCCTTCCCGGTCGAACTCTTTTATTTCCCGTTTGCACTCATCTCGGATTATGCTCTTGCCAGGGGTCTTTGGATGACCTGTCTGGAAATTGCCATGGTTGCACTGGCCATCTTATCCCTAAGATTGACTGGCTGGAAACCAACACGCCCCCTTTTGCCACTATTTCTTGTCTTTCCGATTATTTGGATTTATGGGCTGCTTCCATTGATTAGCGGAAGTGCTGTTATATTTTCTTCGCTTGCAATCGTCGGTCTCCTGTTGGCAATACGCGACACGCGAGACGAGATGGCCGGCGCGTTACTCATTGTCCCTTTTTTACAACTTGATATTTCCCTCCTCCTCGTAATATTTATCCTTTGGTGGGCTGTCTATAATCATCGTGGTCGCCTTATTGCAGGATTCCTGATGACGCTCACGATTTTTCTGGCAATCTCGTTTTTCATTTTATCGAATTGGTTTTTACCGTTCATCAAAGGATTTTTTTCTCATGTTACCTTTTTATCAGCCCTCTCACCCGGTGGCATCTTCGCTTCCTGGTGGCCGGTGGTTGGTCCTCGATTGGGCTGGCTGTTGACTGGTCTCATTCTGATTGTTCTTTTTATCGAATGGCGCAGTGTTCGCCATAAGGATTTTCGCCACTTTCTCTGGACGTGCAGTTTGACCCTGGCGATCACACCCCTCCTTGGTATTTCGATCATCCCCCAGTATTATGAGCTGCTTTTCTTTCCATTGATCCTTTTCCTGTCCATTTTGGCAGAACGCTGGTCGCGCCCGGGTCGTTGGGGGTTGGCAGCTTTTGTCTTAATCGCCGTATTTTTAGGTTTCTGGGTCATTACAGAAGGTTTATACCTTGCTCGATCTAATGCAGCCCTAAACGAAGTTCTGGTGCTTGTTTTTCCTTTCTTACTCGTGGTTGGTCTTTATTGGATGCGCTGGTGGGCTGTTCGTCCCCCACGCACCTGGAGCGATAGTCTTCCATGACGTGTAGGATGTATTTACTCCTGGCGTTTCTGGGACTGGCTGTTGCGACCGTGGTCGCTTCCCTTCAGCCTTCACCTGGGTATATGGACGCAGATTATTACTTTGCTGGGGGTCAGCAACTTGCCACGGGTCATGGCTTTACCGAACCTTATCTCTGGAATTATCTGGATGACCCCGCCGGTCTGCCCCATCCATCGAATACCTACTGGATGCCTTTGGCATCCCTCCTAGCTGCCGCTGGTGCAGTGTTTTTAAAATCTGCATCCTGGGCTGCAGGTCGGGTTGGTTTTCTCCTGGTCGCCGCCTTGATCCCACCTGTAACAGCCGCGCTTGCCTGGTCTTTTTCCAACCGGAGAGACCTGGCTCTCACCTCCGGACTGCTTGCGGTTTTCCCGGCTTTTTATCTCCCTTTTTTGCCGGTAACGGACACCTTTGGTCTGTATATGCTTTTCGGTGGGCTTTTCTTTCTCGTCCTCAATCGCAAATCCTCCGCGATCAACTCTTTGCTTCTCGGTTTGCTTGCCGGATTGATGCATCTTGCTCGGGCGGATGGCTTGCTCTGGCTTCTTGTCGCCTTTCTGGTTGTTCTTTTTGTTTTGCCCAAACCGCCTAATCGCCGGTTCTTGTTTATTTTATTTTCCTTCCTTCTGGTCCTGGCCGGTTATCTTTTGATCATGATGCCTTGGTTTATCCGTAACTACACTGTTTTTAGTGCGCTGTTGGCTCCTGGTAGTTCGAAAACGCTTTGGCTCACTTCTTATGACCAATTATTTGGTTACCCGGCGAGCGCGATTACATTTTCAGCCTGGTCGCAGTCCGGTCTGTCGGCCATTTTACGAGTCCGTCTATGGGCGCTGGGGATAAACCTTTCCAACTTGATATCAGTGCAGGGAGAGGTAATCCTGCTCCCCTTGATTGGGTTGGGTTTCTGGCATTTGAAAAAGGACCGTCGTGTTCAATTGGCTGGAGCAGCCTGGCTATTGATCTTTGCTGCCATGACTTTGGCTTTCCCCTTTGCTGGTGCACGTGGTGGCTTCTTTCATTCGGGAGCTTCGGTTCAGACGGTTTGGTGGGTGCTCGCGCCCATCGGTCTTGATCGGCTGATTGTCTGGGGCAGCCGAACGCGCGACTGGAACCCAGGCAGGTCCGGTATGCTATTCCGATCTGGTCTGGTGGCAATCATTGCGCTTTTAACGGTAGTCATCGTCTATGTTCGGGTCATGGGTGGGGGTGGCAGCCAGCTGTGGGGTCACGAAAACATTTCGTATAACCACATAAAGGATGTATTGGTATCTGATGGGATGACTGACCAGTCGATTGTCATGGTTGCCAATCCTCCAGGGTTTTATCTGGTTTCCGGCAACTCTTCTATTGCAGTCCCTGATGGAGACATTACCACTCTGCTGACCGTTGCGGGTCGCTATGGCGTAAAATACTTGGTTTTGGAAGCTGGGAGCACGCCGACCGGTTTGATACCTGTTTATGATAATCCAGAGTCATGGGCGGGTTTGGAATATCTTGGGAATGTGGAGGTGGCGCGTGTATTCCTCGTCCACCCCTGATTCTGTGTTAAAACGTTGGGATTATTTGCTTATTCTCATTCTTGCGTTGATAGTTCCCTTGGTAGTTGCCGCCCTCCAGCGCGTACCCGGGTATATGGACGGCGCTTATTACTATGCGGATGGCACCCAGTTGGCCTCAGGAAAAGGCTTTCAGGAGCCGTTTATTTGGAATTATCTAGATCACCCTCAGGGTCTTCCGCACCCTTCGAATGCTTACTGGTATCCATTGGCATCTCTTATTGCCGCTGGTGGGATGGCACTTACCGGGACCATCAATTTTATTTCAGCCCGTATAGGGTTTTTAATGATGGCAGCGCTCGCGCCCCTGGTTTCCGTCGCACTGGCATTTCGGATTACCAGGCGGCGTTCATTGGCGTTGCTTTCAGGAGTCCTTGCAATTTTTTCTGGGTATTATCTGTCTTTTATTGCCACCACTGATAATTACAGTCTTTACCTGCTTGTTGGTGCTGTTTATTTTCTCGTCCTCGAGCGGTTGACTCTCCCAAAATCGGTGTTACTGGGCTTTCTGGCTGGAATCCTTAATCTTGCACGTGGTGATGGGTTGCTCTGGCTGCCCTTGACTCTGCTGGTTGTATCGGTTATCACATACCGCCAGTTTGCCGTGGCTCCCATTCAAACCCGAATCATCCATGCAATTGGGTCCGGATTATTAAGTCTGGCAGGGTATTTATTGGTGATGGGGGGTTGGATGGTTCGTAGTTTCTTGGTATTTGGGTCAGTGTTTCCTCCTGGCAGCGGTTATACCCTTTGGATGACCAATTACAACCAGATATATTCTTTTACACCTGAGATTTACACTTTTCAATCCTGGATGGCACAAGGATGGCAGGTTATCTTAAAGGTGCGTGCTGAAGCTCTTCTGCAAAACATGAGTACCGCCTTTTTCGCTCAAGGTTTGATAGTCTTATTTCCTTTGACGGTGATCGGGATTTACCATTTCCGGCACATGGTTCGTATCCAGGTGGGACTATTGGGCTGGTTTCTCCTGCTTTTATTAGAGAGTCTTCTGTTTCCCTTTGCCAGCGTAAACGGTGGATTTTTTCACGCGGGAACTGCGTTCCAACCGTTATGGTTTGCACTTGCCCCGGTTGGTCTGGAAACTCTGGTGGTCCGCTTCTCGAAAATTAAAAGCCCGCTTCCGCAAAGGGCTGCACTTTTTCAATTTTCTCTGGCGGTCTTTGCGATCCTGTTCAGCGCGATTCTAGTCAAATTTCGCGTCATCGACACGGGCTGGAATGAGGGTGAATATCTTTACCAAAGCGTGGATAGTTTCTTGGTGGACCATGGCGCTCACACGGATGAGATCGTCATGACGCGTAACCCTCCTGCGTATTTCATAATGACTCAACGCCAGGCTGTCGTCGTTCCCTATGGTGATGTTCAAACGCTCCTCGACGCTGCGCGAAAATATAATGTTGGTTATGTAGTCTTGGAACGCAAGGGGGCAGTCGAAGGTCTTGCCAATTTATATTCCCACCCCGATCTATATCCTGCTTTTGATTACTTGGGAAAGCTCGATGAAACTATTATTCTCCACGTCAACTCAACTCGATAAAAAACCGATGGAAAGGCGCACCTGGCTAATTCTTTTTTTGGCGGTTCTGGTAAGTCTCTGTGCATATTTGGCATTTTGCGCAATCTCATATCGGATTGGATTCCCCTTGGACGATTCGTGGATTCATCAAACCTTCGCCCGTAACCTGGCATTGCGCGGGGAGTGGGCTTTTATTCCGGGACAACCATCGGGTGGTTCGACTGCTCCACTTTGGTCCGCGCTATTGGCAGTCGGTTTTTTGGTCGATCTCTCCCCCTATATATGGACTTTTTTCCTCGGTGGACTCCTGCTTTTTTACCTGGCTTTTTTTGCTGAGTTAAGCATGCGGACCTTGGTAAAGGAATATCGGGGAGTGATCCCATGGGTGGGGTTGCTGGTTGCATTTGAATGGCATATGGTATGGGCGTCTGTTTCGGGGATGGAAACAATCTTGCATGCCTTGATCGCGTTTACCCTGTTGATATCGCTGATTAAAAGGTCATCTCAATGGTTGCTGTTGGGTGCATTAGCGGGAATCAGCGTGTGGGTACGTCCGGATGGGATTACTTTTTTAGGTCCGATTATTTTTACCATTCTATTCTCAAATTCAAATTGGAAAATGAGGTTGCGTTCTCTCTTTTTAACTATCTTCGGCTTCGCCATATTCTTTTTACCTTATTTGGTCTTTAATTTGGTCCTTGCCGACACTGCATTCCCCACAACATTCTATGCCAAGCAGGCGGAGTATTCGAACTGGCAGCCAGGGTTGATATTACAGCGGATGGGTGAAGGCGCCTTGCAACTATTGACCGGTTCAGGGATTATCCTTTTGCCGGGTGCATTGATTACTGCCTGGTGGTCAATTCGAAATAAAAATTGGGGGTTTATTGCTGCAATGCTGTGGGTGATTGGTTATTTTGGCATTTACTTGTTTCGTTTGCCGGCATATCAGCATGGTCGCTACCTTATGCCTGTAATGCCCATATACTTTTTTATTGGTTTGTTTGGTATATATCTGGCGTATTTGGATTGGAACGGAAATAAACGGGTATGGTGGTTTATTAAAACCGCCTGGGGAAGTGCGCTCGCATTGGTGTGTATTGGGTTTTGGTTTTTAGGAATGCAATCTTACACCGAAGACGTTCAGATCATCGAATCCGAGATGGTTGACACCGCTAAATGGGTGGCAACCAATATTCCGGGGAACGATTTGGTAGCCACGCACGATGTTGGTGCACTTGGATATTTTGGGGATCACAAATTGGTGGATATGGCTGGACTGATCTCACCAGAAGTCATACCATTTGTTCGGAATGAAGCTGCCTTGGCCAATTATTTGGACTCGAAGGGAGTGAGTTATCTGGTCACCTTCCCGGATTTTTATCCGCTTCTCACTTCTGGTTTGCGACCCGTATTTTCTACCGGGTCACCTTTTTCACCGGCTCAAGGAGGGACAAACATGGTGGTATTCCGGTGGTCGAGTCCGTAAATGGTTTTCAAAGCGGATCATTGGTTTCTTCTGCCACCGAAAAAGGGTCTCCACAGAACCGAAAATTGTCGCCTTGGGTCACCTGTGCTATACTCTGATTTATCCTGTTCAAGGCAGGAAATTAATGGAAGACATCACAATCGTTGTTGTCGACGATCACCCGTTGTTCCGGCAGGGGGTTGTCAATACGCTATCCCTTGAGCCCGGTTTTAAAATTGTTGGTCAAACTGCAAATGGCGCAGAAGCGTTGTCGATGATTAAAACCCTGCGCCCGAATATTGCTGTAGTGGATATAAATTTACCTGGAATGAACGGGCAGCAAATTACGCATCAGGTTGTCCAGGATAAGCTCTCAACGCGTATAGTCCTTTTGACTGCATATGATGATCATGAGCAGATCATTCACGCCGCCTGGGCAGGCGCGGCCGCTTATTGTGCCAAGGATATAGATCCAGTACGACTTATCCAAACAGTTAAAGAGGTCGCCAACGGGAAATTCGTTATCGAAAACCATGTGTTTAGCCAGGATGAGTTGGAGCATTGGCTTGATGGGGAGATGGAAGTTGCCCGTCATCTTTATAGTGAACCGGGGAGTCCTTTCCATCCATTATCAGACCGCGAGGCAGAAGTCCTCTCATGCGTCGTAAAAGGTATGAGTAACAAGGAAATAGCTGCATCGCTTGGCATTAGCAATCAGACGGTAAAAAATCACATTACTTCGATTTTACGAAAATTTGGTGTTGAGGATCGTACCCAGGCCGTTGTTTTTGCACTGAAACGGGGATGGGTTAAATTGAATGATAATGTCTCACAGGAGTGAAATATGACAGTACCTGAAATACCCCCAACGACAGCTGCCTCTGAAGACCCCCAGGTATTAATACAGTCAGAAATGGATGATACTAATCGGGCATTAAAGGAAATTACCTTGATGCTCGAACAAAGCCGCGTTGAGGTGGGGAAGCTGACCCAGCGCAATGCCGCAGTAACCGCGAATTTGCAGCAGATTCAAGGGCAAGTCGGTAAAATCCCAGGTGAAGAGATTCGCACTGTTTATGATACTGCCATGGAAACCCAGCAGCGATTATTCGTCATGCGCGGCCAGTTGGAAAAATTGCAGGGGGACCAGGCGCACCTTGAACGGTACGTTGGGATGTTGGATCGCCTAAAGAACGCAGTCAGCGCTGGAGGAGATATTGCTGGGAAGAACGATCGGAACGCTTCTTCCAATGTTGAAATGCTGGTGAATGCTCAGGAAGCTGAACGTCAACGCCTGTCACGACAGATGCATGATGGCCCTGCTCAGTCGTTATCGAATTTCATCTTGCAAACTGAGATAGCAATGAGACTGTTCGATATCGATCCGGTGGAAGCCCGCAGTGAATTGGGCAATTTAAAAGTTGCTGCGATGAGCACTTTCCAAAAGGTGCGTAATTTTATTTTTGAACTCCGCCCAATGATGCTTGACGATTTGGGTCTTTCTCCTACACTCATTCGCTATGCCGACATGTTTAAAGAACAGGCTGGTGTGGAAGTTAGCGTTACCGTTACCGGTAGCGACCGTCGGATGGAATCTTATGTCGAAGTGATGGTTTTTCGCGCCATGCAGGAATTGTTGAGTAATGCGGTCGACCAGAATCAGGCTACCTTGGTTAAAATCCAGTTGGATATGGGAGACATCGCAGTGAAGTTGTCAGTGGATGATAATGGAAAAGGTTTTGATACAGATGCCTTGGGTAAGGATGAGAACTTAGCTTTGAAACTTATTAAAGAACGCACTGAAATGCTAGCAGGGACATTTGAGATAAACAGTTCTCCCGGGAAAGGTGCCAGGGTTACATTGTCAATTCCGATTAAAAGTTAATATTGAATAATTGCAAGGTAACTGTAATTAATATTTCTGGTCTCTTGAATTTAACTGCTTTATAATACTGCTATCTCTGAATTGGCTTTCAGCGAAATTCAAAACGGAAAGGAGGTGAAATCCAATGTTATTTGCACCGAAAGAAAAAGGCCAGGGCTTAGTCGAGTATGCTTTAATCCTTGTTTTGGTTGCTGTCGTCGTAATTGCTGTTTTGTTGATCCTCGGCCCGGTCATCGGCAACGTATTCAGCAAGATTAACAACTCTCTCACATCTGTTCAATAAGCGCAATCACGTTCGCTTAGCTGACAAATGGTACTCTGGGCAACAGAGTA
>Ga0326726_10001915_pt1 | contig 19337 bp, 17 predicted proteins | sample MHFenrmetagenome_2_FD_207603 | JGI IMG/M metagenome (GOLD analysis project Ga0326726, IMG submission 207603) | Lab enriched peat soil microbial communities from Michigan Hollow, Ithaca, NY, United States - MHF15MN | ecosystem: Environmental > Terrestrial > Soil > Wetlands > Peat | place: USA... | reverse complement strand
CGACGGATATCGTGGCTGGCCCGATGCGGCGCCGTTCGATGCCATCATCGTGACCGCCGCTCCGGACGAGGTGCCGAAGCCGCTGGTCGATCAGCTCGCCATCGGTGGCCGGCTCGTCATCCCTGTCGGCGACAAGAATCAGACGTTGAAGGTGATCGAGCGCGGCCCACGAGGGACGACCACCGAGACCCTGTTCGACGTCGCGTTCGTGCCGATGACCGGCGAGTCGCTGCGCGAGCGACGCGGATCGTCGTCGAAGTAGGCGCCTCAGCCGAGCGCGCCGAGCGCGTACGTCCGGCCGTAGCCGCGGGACACGTTTTCGATCCGCACGCTGATGGTGCCGTCGGGCGCGTAGGTGTAGGTCTCCGCGATCTCGAGGTCGATCAGGTCGGGGCGATGCTCGTGCGGCACGCCCGACAACTCGCCGCGCTCGGCGAGCGCCGGATCGTACGGGAAGTAGATGTCGGTCCACGGGACGAGGTCGTGTAGCGGCTGGCCGGCGGCGTCGAGCGCGCCGCACTCGAGAAACCGCAGATGACCGACGGCGTGGCGCGGGTGGTAGCGACGCTCGACGACCAGCGGGCCGTCGGCCGCCTTGCCGATCAGCGAATCGAAGATCTTGTCGGCGCCGCTGGCGGCCTCGCGCCACACGCCGAAGTGCCGCGTCGCGGCTTCGCGGACGAGGAGCGCGGCATCGGGATCGGCGGCGATCGCGAGCCCGATCGCGGTCGCGGCGAACGGCTGCGGCGCGAGCTGCAGCTTCTTGCCGAACCGCGCGCGCAGCTGCCGAGCGACGAGGGGAAACGAGACCCCGCCGCCGACGAGATAGATCCCGCCGAGCTCGCGCGGATCCTCCGGATCGATGCCGCGCTCGCGCAGGCGCTCGAACAGCGCTTCGGTCTGCGCGAGCGAGCGCTCGATCAGCGGCTGGCACCCAGCGTAGAGCTCGGCGACGTCGATCGTGGTGCTTCCGTGCGTGCCGAGGTCGACGAGCAGCTTCTTCGACGTCGGGCGAAGGGTCTCCTTCGCCTCGCGCGCGAGCTCGAGCTCGCGCGCGCCCAGCCGCGCGCGATCGAGCGCGAGCGCGTTGCACGCCGCGGCGAGCACGAGCTCGTCGAAGTCATCGCCACCGAGTCGCGCGATGCCCTCGGCCGCGATCAGCTCGAACCGCCGGCCCTCGAGTGACACCGCCGAGCTGTCGAACGTGCCGCCACCGAGGTCGTAGACGACGACGTATCGCTTCGGACTGCGCTTGCCGAGCTCGCCGAGGTGATGGTGGGCGAACTCGATCGCGGCCGCGGTCGGCTCGTTGAGCAGGCCGATCGGCGCGAAACCCGCGCGCCGAAACGCCTCGAGCGTCCACCAGCGCTGCCTCGAGGCCGCGTTCGCCGGCACCGCGACCATCGCCTCGAAGGTCTCGCCAACCTCGAGGTTCGAGCGCTCCGCGATCGCGCGGCGCAGCTCCGCGAGGAACGTCGTGACCAGCTCGAGCGCCGTGATGCCGGGCAACACGAGGTCGTCGGGCATCGCGGCCTGCGCGATGCGCTTGATCGATCGAATCGCGTGCTCCGTCTCGCCGGCGGCCAGCGCGCGAGCCGCGGCCCACCCGACGAGTAGCTCGCCGCGGCGAATCGCCGCGAGTCCGGGGACGTGGTCGCGAAACTCGCCGCCCTCGTCGAAGGCGACGATCGGATGGTTGCCGTCGCGGGCGACCGCGACGACCGTGCGCGTCGTGCCGAAATCGATCCCGAACCTCATGGGTCACGCGTAACACGATCTCGCGGCGGGCGCGAACTCGGCGATGTTGCTGCCTATTCGATCACGACGTTGTTGATCGGCTTGATGCTCGCGCCCGCGGGATACGCGTAGCTCACGGCCTGGGTCGAGAACAGCCCGCTCGCGGCGCTGCCCCAGCCCCAGACCACGAGGCCGAACGGGTGCGCGCTGCCGGCGACGTGCAGGCCGTTGTTGCAGTTGCCGACCGACTGGAAGTTGCCGGTGACGAGGTCGACGCGGGTGTACTCGATCGTGTCGCTCGCATCGATCGGCTGCCAGCCGGTGACGGTTCCGACGCAGTCGAGCGTGACGTCGGCGAACGCGCCGTTGAGCTTCTCGCGCGTCAACACGAGGTCGGTCTCGGGGTAGGTCGGATCGGTGAAGAACGTGTACGCCGACAGGTACTGATCCGGCGGCACGATGTTCACGAACTCCGGGTCGCCGCGGCAATCGGATCCGCTGGGATTGAGGACCTCGCAGCCGGTCATGTGCGCCGACATGTAGAACGGATGATCGGCATCCTGGCTCGCGACCGTGAACGGACCTGGCGCGCTGAACTCGGCGATCTGGCCGAGGCTCAACGCGGTCGGTGCCCCGGGCGGGGTCGCCGGCGAGTACGTCAGCGTCGTGCCGTCGACACCGCCGACCACGCGCCACGGCACGGTCTCTTCCTGACCCTGGAAGCGATTGCGGTAGCGCACGGCCGCGTAGCGATTGCCCATCGCACGAACCGGCGGAATCTGCTGGTGCGCCGCATCGCACGCCGCCACGTCGACCGGAATGTTCATGCAGCTCGCACCGCCCCACACGCCGATCGGTTTGTCGGACGTGATCGGGCTGCCGGTGAGCTCCGCGTTCTGCGTCATCTGCATCACCTGGCCCTTGGCCAGCACGTACGACGCGCTCGAGCCCGCGGCTGCCGCCGGGATCCCGGTGCCGGCGACGATCGCCGCGGTCGGGCGGATCATGATGTTCGTCGCATCTTGCTGCGCGACGAGCTCGACGAACGGCTGGCCCGCGATCGTGCTCTGCTGGAACGCATCGACCGCGACGTAGTTCGTGTCCCACGCCGAGGTCGGCAACAGCAGCGTCGCGCTCGTCACCGCCGACGCGCCACCGCCGTACGGGAAGATGTCGTACGCGACGACCGGCGCCGAGGTCGTGATGTGAAACGCCTGGCCGAGCGCCGTGCCGTGAACCGCGGCGTCGGTCGCGGTGTACGCCGCGGTGATCCCGGATGGACACGGCGTGGTGAGGAGTCCCTGGTGCGCGGCGAGGAACAGGATCGCGACCTGGTTCGGCATCAACATCCCGCCCATGAGCGGTGCGTACGTGAGGCCCTGACCCTGTCCGGTCGGAACGCGCGCGAAGCCGTCGATCTGGAACTGCTGGCCGGCACGCTCGACGTGGATCGTGACCGGCGCGGTCCACGTGTTCGCGATGTACACCGCGTAGCACGAGCCGTTCGTCGTCAGGTACGAGTCGGGATCGACGGCGTAGTAGTCGCAGCCGACCGAGCTCGTGTTCGCCGCGGCCGACTGACACGCATCGACGCACGTGCCGTCCGCACAGCCGAGACCATCGGAACAGGTCTGCACGACGTTACCGGCGCAATCGACGACGTCGTGCAGATCGGCGGAGCACCTGTTCGACATGCAGCCGCTGCCGTTGCCATCGCCGTTGCCGACGTCGTCACCGCTGCGCTTGCTCGGTCCACACGCGGCGAGCACGATCGAGACGCACACCAGGCTTCGCATCATCGCGCGCACCGTACACAACCGCGCCGACGATGACTACAACATGGCGAGCGTCGCCACCGACGAGGAGGTGCGCGTTCACGTCATGTGCACGCGCGCTGCACTTGAAGTGCTGACGTCGTGCCGAATCGTGTGCTGCTAGCGCGTCCGCGCCAGGTACGCATCGGCCGCCGCCATCATCGCGCGGGTGAACACCGGGAGGTCCGGCGGCCAGCGCGAGGTGACGAGATTTCGATCGATCACGACGTCGGCATCCCGCCACGTCGCGCCCGCCGCACGAATGCTCTCCGGCACGCCGTCGTGCCAGAACGACGTCAGCTCGCGGCCGCGGATCGCGCCGGTCGCGGCGAGCAGCCACGGGCCGTGGCAGATCGATGCGATCGGCTTGTCGCTCGCGAGGAACGCGCGCGCGATCGCCTGGGCCTTCGGAAGGTCGGCCACCGTCCGCGGCGCGCCGTCGGGAAACCCGCCGGGCACGATCAGCAGGTCGTACGCGTCGGGATCGACGGCGTCGATCGCGAGATCGGGCTGGAGGGCGTAGTGGTGCTCGCCGCCGATCCACGTGCGTGCCGGCGCGGCGATGTCGACGCGGGCGCCCGCTTCGAGCAGCCGGAAGTACGGCACGATCACCTCGGTATCCTCGAACTTGTCGGCGGTCACGATCAGCGCGCGCAGGCGCGACGTGTACGTGGCCGGCTTGGTCATCTGCATCCGCATGGTCATTTTCCCGGCTTGAGCTCGACGACGAGGTTGTGTGCATTTGTCTTGCCAATGTTCTCGACGGCGTGCGGCCCGGCCGGCAGGAACAGCGCCTGGCCGGCCTTGATCGGGAGATCCTGGCTCTTGCCGTCGGGCCCCGTGATCCGGAACATCGCATCGTCGATGATGTACACGACGTGATCGGGGTGCGAGTGCATCGGGGCGCGCTGGCCCGGCGTGAATCGGACGTCGAACACGCGGACGCGATCGTTCTCGAGCAGCAGCTTGTAGACGTCCTTCGCGACCACGGCGGGATCTCCGGGCGTCGCGGCGGCGGGCGCCTTCTTCTCGGCGGCGGGCGCCTTCTTCGGGGTGTCGGCGTTGGCGGTGGTGCAGGCGGCCAGTGCGAGTGCGAGCAAGAGCTTGGTGTGGGTCATGATCAACAGGCGTGACCAACCCGGGAACGTTTCGTTCCTGCTACGAACTGCGCGGATTCGCTGGCGAATATCGGCAGTAGATCCCGGTGCGAATGCACCGCTCGAGGTGGGATCCGAGCACCGGGCTCACCACCGCGATCCGGCGCGTCGCCTCGGCGAGCCGGCGTTGCACGTTGCTCCGCGCGCGCTCGGTCGCGTTGGGCGCGCGCCGGCCGCGGCCGCCGAGCCCGACCGCGGCGACCAGCTCGGCTTCGAGTTGCTCGAGCTCGGCGCGGGCCGCTTCGGCGCGCCCGAGATCGTGGCGGTCGTCGGCCTCGTCGATCGCCGCGCGCAACTCGCCGATCCGCCGGCGATACGCCGCACGCGCGTCGGCGTCGATCACTTCGCCGGCGTCGCCCGCGTCGATCGCCTCCGCGGACAGCGACGCGAGGTCGAGCACGTGGAGCTCGCGCTCGGGAGCATCCACGAGCCGCGCGAGCAACTGCATGCCGCGGCTGTCCTTGAGCCGGTGGGTCTCGCCGGCGCCCGCGATCGACCACAGCTCACCGTCGCGGCGCAGCTCGACCGCGATCGGATTCGGGCTCGCGCTGGGGGCCGGCGCGCGCGGTGCCGCAGGTGTCTCGCGGACCGCCGCGATCCGTCCCGCGAGCTCGGGCAGGCCGATCCGCTGTGCGCCGGACGCGGCACGTGCGAGGCATGCGAGGCCGCGCTCGTGCGCGCCGGCGGCGATCAGCGTGGCGCCGCGCTCGTACTGCAACCGGGGGAGGTGAAGCCGGAGGTTGGCACGCGTCGCGCGATCCTCGGCCTCCGCGAACCAGTGCTCGGCCTCGTCGAGTCGGCCCCGGGCGCGCGCGAGGAGCGCGAGCGCGCGCTCGGTCGGGCCCAGGCAGGTCATCGCGAGCCAGCTCCACGCCGCGATCCGGCCCGCGATCGGCTCGACGCGCGGCGTGACCGCCTCGGCGAGCTCGACGTCGCCGAGCGCGTCGACGATCTCGGCGAGCAGGATCGAGGTCGGGGGATCGGCGGCGAACGCGACCACCGACTCGCGCGGCGTGGCCGCGAGCGCCGCGCGGGCGTCGTCCAGTCGGCCGGTTCGGACGTGGACCAGGGCGAGACACAGATCGGGCACCGGACGCTGGTGAAACAGCGGCGCTACCTCGCTCCACCGCGCGCCGAGGTCCGCATCGCGGTCGCGGAGCAACGCTTCGAAGTACGCGCGCAGGCGGAGGCAGCGCGCGATCGGCGGATCGACGCGCGGGCCGATCAGCGCCTCGGCACGTGCGACGTGCCCGGCGACGTCGTCGAACCGGGCCTCGCACAGCGCGCGCATCGCGCGGAGCAGCGCGACCGGCCACTGCCACCGCGCCGCGAGCCCGGCGGTAACCTGCTCGAGCTCGAGGAGCTCGCGATCGGCGGCCAGCGGATCACCGAGCGATACGTGGTCGAATACGAGGCGCTGGCGGGCGCGGATCGCGATCGCGACATCGTGCTCGGCGAGCCCGAGCGCGAGCGTCTCGCGATCGACCTCGAGCCGCTCGTTCGGTTCGCCGACGTCCTGCAGCGCCGCGCCGGCGCTGACCAGCACCTCGAGCCTGCTCGCCGGATCGAGATCGTGTGCCGAATCGATCGCGCTGCGCGCCATCGCGAGCGGCACGGTCGGATCGAAGGCCGGCTGGAGCGCGCCGGCGAGCCGTGCTTCGACGAGCGCGCGCGACCGCCCGGCGGGCAGCTTCGCGCGCGCCTCCTCGAGCACGGCGACCAGCAGCGGATCGACGCGTGCCGGCCGCAGCACCGATCCGTACGCGAGCGCCGCCCGCGCGAGGAGCTCCGACGACCCGAGCCGGCGCGCGCACGCCACGGCCTCGTCGAATGCTTGCCGGCCGCCGTCGTCGTCGCCGGCGCGCAGCCGCGCGGCGCAGGCGACCACGAGTAGCTCGGCGCGCATCGCGGGATCTGGCGCTGGCACGGCGGCAACGGCGGCGAGCGCCCGCTCGATGATCGCGATCGCGTCGTCGAACGCGAGCCGTCGCACGCAGCGCTCCGCCGCCGCTCGCGCGGCTCGCACCGCATCCGCGAGGCTCGCCGGACCGGCGGCCAGGTAGTGGTGTGCGATCTCGTCGAGCGGCGCGTCGTCGCCGGGCACGCGGCCGAGCAGCGACGCGATCGCGCGGTGGAGCTCGGCGCGTCGCTCGGGCGCGAGATCCTCGTGCACGGTGTCGCTGACCAGCGCGTGCGTGAACCGATAGCTGCCGGTCGCCGGCTCGAGCAGGCCTGCGCGCACCGCCTGCTCGAGGGCCGCGTCGACCGGGGCGCCGACGAGCTCGGCGAGCACGGCCGGGGAGCCCTCGCGTCCGAGCGCGGCCGCGGCTTCGATGATCGAGCGCGCCGCGGGATCGATCAGCGACATCCGCTCGTGAATGGCGGCGCGCACGCTGTCGGGGATCGGAACGCCGCCGTCGCGCCGGGTGCGTAGCACGCTCAACAGCTCGCACGCGAAGAACGGCAGACCGTCGGTGGCGCGATACACCCCGTCGACGGCGGCCTCGTCGGTGACGCCGAGAGCATGCGCCAGCTCGCCGAGCTCGGGGCGCGCGAGCCGACCGAGCGTCAGCGTGCGGCCGTGACGCGCGGCACGCGTCAGCTCGAGCGCCGCGTCCGCGACGAGCCGCAGCTCGGCATCGCGATACGTGGCGATCACGAGCACTCTCAGGTTCCGCAGCTGCGTGGCGAGAAACCCGAGCAACGCCAGCGATGACCGATCGGCGGCATGCAGATCCTCGAGCAGGATCAGCGTCGGGCGATCGCGTGCCACGTCGTCGCAGAACCGGACGACCGCGTCGAACAGCTCGAACCGGTCGAGCGGCAGCTCCGATGCAGCCGACAGGGCCGGGGGCACGCGCGAAGCCGTGGCCAGCGTGCGGACGACCTGCGTCCACGGCCAGAACGCCGGCGTGCCACCACCCTCCCACGCACGCCCCCACGCGATCTGGAATCCCTGCGCCGCGGCGCGCCGCGCGAGCTCGTCGGCGAGTCGGGTCTTGCCAATGCCCGCCTCACCGGCGACGAAGACGAGCCGGCCGAGCCCGGCCTGAACGTCCGCGAGTGCGCCCGTGAGCTCGGCGAGCTCCAGATCTCGGCCGACCAGCGGTCTCACGACGGCGCAGGCTACTACATCGACGCGCTGGCATGTGCCGGTCGGCTCGACTGCCGTTCTGGAAGGGCGCCCGAGGCACGCGGCTGTCGAGGTGACGATGGTCGTCACCACCGCGGACCAACCGCAGCGGTACGCTCTCGTTCGAGGACCGAAAGGTCGCGTTCACGGTCAGATGACTCGGTGCTCTCGCGAGAACAGCCGGCGGTGCCGGCACCACGACCCACCACGTGCATCGACGCATACGCGAGCGGCGGTCAGTAGGGGCGCGGCGGCACGATCGTCGGGTACTCGCCTGCTTCGTCGCCGTCGAACACCTTCTCGATCACGAGCGCGCCCGCGGCAGTGCGGCCGCGGAGCGCGAAGTGATATGGGTGCGTGGACTTCACGTAGGTACCGACCGCAGGTCCGAGGAACACTTTGAGGTGCTCGCGGGTGCCTTCGACGCCGCCGCGATCGTCGACGAACTCGGAGAACGGCTCGGCCTTGTACTGGAACCCGGTACGCGGGAACGTGGCGAGCACCTGCTTCCCGTCGGCGACGAGCTCGAGGTGATCGATGTCGCCGAGCGGGCCCTTCGGTGGACCGGTGTACGTCGACGGGGCGTCGTGCTTGATGTCGACGAACAGGCGATCGTATTGCTTCGGTCCGACGTAGACCTGCTCGGTCCACGACCCGCCGGGCTTCTGCTCGCGCGGCTGGTCGATATCGAGGAGGACGTCGAGCGCGAAGTCCTCGACCAGTGGGTGTTCGGCCACGCCCGCGTCGCGCGCGTGCGCGATCGCCGGTGGGCGCATCGTGCCCTCGCAGTCGTAGCACCGCTGCTTTCCACACGCGGTCAGGCTCGACACCAGCAAGATCACGATCGACGCACGCATCTGCATGTCCTCATTGTAAGGGTTCGCTCCGTCACAGGTCGGCAGCTCGCGCGCTTCGGCACAAACAATCTTCAGGGCTACGGCGCGGCCGCGATCGCGGGGACGATGGTCGGCGACGACGAGGTTCGCCACTGGGTCGGCTCGAGAGCTTAGCGATCGCCCGATCAGATCTGCTGCGTCTTCTTGCCGGCCTTCACCCAGCCGGCGATCCCGTCGGGCATCACGTACACGTTCGCGTAGCCGAAGCTCTTGGCGCGCACGGCGCCAACATGGCAGGCGTGTCAACCAGCGTTCGCGCAGTAGAAGACGAGCTTCGTGGTCTTGTCGGCCGGCAGCTCGCTGGCCGCGTAGCTCTCGTCGTCGGTGACGAGGATCGCACCCGGCACGACGCCGGCGCGTTTGCGTGTCTTGTCCGAGTTGCAGTCGACGGGGCGAGCCTGATTGGTGGCGAGCGCGCGATCGAGCTCGTCCACCGTCATCGTCGGAAGGTTGTCCTCGACCTCGGCGCCGGGCGCCGTGTTGGACTTCGAGCAGCCGGAGACTGCGGCGAGCGAGAGCGCGGCCGCGACGAGGATCTTGCGCATCCAGCCAAGATACACCGTCAACCGCTAGCTGCCGAGTGCGCCGGCGCGTACGCGCGCGGGCGTGAGCGGCTGCACCCACACCCGTGCACCGCAGGCCGCCACGGCGTTGGCGATCGCGGCCCCGAAGGGCACCGCGCCGGGCTCGCCGACGCCGGTCGGTGCCGTGGTGCCGTCGTCGGTGAACACGACATCGATCGAGCTCGGGGCATCGTGAAAGCGCGCGATCGGGTAGTCCTCCCAGTTTCTCGCGAGCACGCGACCACCGTCGTGGCGAAGCTCCTCGATCAGCGCCCAGCTCGTCGCGTGGACGATGCCGCCCTCGATCTGATTGCGCGCGCCGTCGGGATCGATCACGGTGCCGCAGTCGAGCGCGCACCACGCGCGGCGAACGTGCACGGTGCCGTCGGTGACGGCGACCTCGGCGACCTCGGCGATGTAGGTGTCGTTGTAGATCGCGCACGCGAGCCCGAGCCCGAGGCCGTGGCCGCGCGGGCGCCGGGCCCAGTCGCTTCGCTCGGCCACGCGTTCGAGCACGCGCACGAGGCGGCGGTCGTCGAGGTTACGTAGCCGGAGCTCCAGGGGATCGGTCCCGGTGCGCGCCGCGAGCTCGTCGATCGCCGATTCGATCGCGAACACGTTCGACGAGGCAGCCAGCGAGCGCAGCGCGGCAGTCCGGATCGCCGCGGGCACGATGCGAACCTCGACGTGTGCCGCTGGCAGGCGATACGGCGGCATGGCGTTGCGCGCGCAGGTCATCGCGATGATCTCGTCGGGCAGGTGCACGAGGTCGCCGAAGTAGACGTGGGGGTTGGTCAGGATGTCGCTCGCCCACGCGACGATCCTCCCGCTGGCATCGACCCCGGCCTGCACCCGCGCGGTGGTCGTGGGACGGTTCGGCGCCGCGACCAGCTCGTCGGCACGAGACCATTCGACCTGCACCGGGTGGCCGACCGCGCGAGACAAGCGCGCCGCCTCGATCGCGACGTCGGCGCTGTTGTTGCGGCCGAAGCTGCCGGCCGCGCGCTCGGCGATCACGCGCACCTGTGGTGGTGCGACCCCGAGCAGCCGCGCGACCTCGTCGCGAACCCCGAACGGGCGTTGGGTGGCCGCGTGAACGACCGCTCCGTCGGCGCGAACATCGGCGATCGCCGCGCTCGGCCCGAGTGGCGCGTTCGCGACGTGCGGGAGCTCGTACGTCGCCTCGACGGTCACCGCCGCGCTGGCGAGCGCGCCGGGAAGGCTCGCATCGTCGCGCAGCACGAGCCGGCGTTCGGCCGCGGGCGGGACGGCGCCGGCCGACCACTCGGCGACCAGCGCGCCGACGGCGGCGCGTGCCTGCGCCGGTCGCTGGGCGATCGCGCCGACGAAGTCACCGTCGCGGTGGATCGCGACGACGCCCTCGATCGCGCGCGCCGCGCGGTCGTCGAGAGCGACCAGTCGCGCGCCCTGGACCCGCGGATGGAGCACGCGTCCGTACAGCATCCCCGGCAGCCGGAGGTCCGCGATGAAGCGCGCGGCCCCGGTTACGATCGCACGAAGATCCTCGGTAGGCGTCTCGAGCGCGTCGTGCGGCGGGTGCACCACGCTCTCCGTGATGTCGCCGACGAGTGGTGTGCCTGCGACGAGCTCGCTGTAGCTCGCACGACGACCGTCGGGCGCGTGCACGAATCCGTCCGCCGTCACGAGCTTCTCGATGGAGAGTCCCCAGCGCTGCGCCGCGCGCTCGACGAGGCACTGCCGCGCGAACGCCGCCGCCTTCGCGAGGAGCGCACCATCGGTCCGGATCGACAGCGAGCCGAACGTCCCCATGTCCCACGGCGCGGTCGCCGTATCGCCGAGCTCGACGCGGACGAGCGCGATCGGTACGCACAACGCGTCGGCGACGAGCCGCGCGAACGCGGTCCGGATGCCTTGCCCCAGCTCGACCTTGCCCGAGACGACCACGATCGTGCCGTCGGGCTCGATCCGCAGGCGCTGTTCGAGCCTCATCGCTCGCCCCCCGCGCGCCGCACCGCCGCGATCACGCGCCCGTACTGGCCACATCGACACAGGTGGCCATCGAGCGCGGCCCGGATCTCGTCGTCGGTCGGTGCGGGAGATCGGGACAGCAACGCGGTCGCCGCGATCACCATCCCGCTCGTGCAGTATCCGCACTGCATCGCGCCTTCGGCAACGAACGCCGCCTGTAGCGCGCTGAGGGAGTTCGCGCCGGCGAGTCCCTCGACCGTGACGATCGGACGCGCGCCGACGTCTTCGATGCGCATCATGCAGGCCGGAGTCGATCGGCCGTCGACCAGCACGCAACACGCGCCGCACTGACCTTCGCCGCAGCCGTACTTCGCACCGAAGAGCCCGAGCTCGTCGCGCAGGGCGTCGAGCAGCGCCGTGCCCACCGGCACGTCCACCGCTCGCTCGGTGCCGTTGACCGAGAGCGCGAAGCGCGTCATTCGGCCTCCCGTGGCACCCACCCCGAGGCGGTGCGCACGTACCGTCGCTTGACCGCCGCCCACGCGATGCGATGCGCGATCGCTTCATCCGTGGCGCCGTAGCGCTCGAACGCGTGGTTGAACGCCTCGCGGTAGATGTCCTGGGCGTGGCGGGGTAGCGCGTTCCGGATCGGGGCCGGCAACTTCGCATTGGTGGCGTAGGGCATGCCGCTAGCCCATGCATCGCTCGCACCCGCGCACGGTCGCGGATTTGCGCAAATCGTGCGGCGCCTGTGAGTAACACGTCGCATGGACGTGAGGTTCGTGTGAGCCGCCGCCCGTCGCCGGATGACGACCGTAGGCTGCCATCATGACGCGTTCGCATCCGCTCGCTATCTCCATCGCGCTCGGTGCAGCGATCAACCTCGCCGGATGCAGCATCTTGTACCCGATGCCTCATGCGCGGGACCCCGAGACCGGACACTACGAGTGTCCGATCGGTCATCCCATCCGAGCCACGATCGGCGTGGTGGCGACCTCGGTCCTGGCCGCGAGCGCGTTCTACGCGGCGGCCCACTACACGCCTCCGCCCCCAAACATGTACGGCTATCCGACCGGCATCGACGTCGGTGCGGGATTCTACCGAGTCGTCGGCTGGACCCTCGTGGCGGCGGCGGTCGTCGAGACGCTCGGCGCGATCGACTCGTGGTCGAAGCACGCGCAGTGCACGCACCTCGAAGAAAATGAAGCCCGCGCCGCGGCAACCGGCTCGAAGCCCGCCACACCCGATCCCGAGTTTGCGAACCTCGTGAAGACCGCGAAGGGCCGCGCGGCCGCCGGCGATTGCAAGACGGTCCGCGTGATCGCAGCGCGCGTGAGCGACCTCGATCCCGAATACTACAAGACCGTGTTCGCGGTCGATCCCGCGCTCGCCGCGTGCGATCTGCCGTGACGTCTACTTCTTGTCGTCGGGCTTCGCGGCCTCGTCGGGCTTCACGGCCTTGTCGTCGGGCTTCGTGGCCTTATCGTCGGGCTTCGCGGCCTCGTCGGGCCTCGCGGCCTTGTCGTCGGTGGGGCCGGGCTTGGCCTCGACTGGCTTCATCGCCGCCGGCTCCTCCTTCTTGTCGGCGGCCTTCTTGGGACATCCGAACAGGCACAAGCTGGACAGGGAAGCGATCGCGAGCACGGTGAGCTTGGTCATGGATCCTCGACGGACCGTGTGTGGCCCGGTGCTTCAAACTCTGCGAGGCCCCCTCCACCTCGGCGATGCATCTTTTGTATTTTGAAACGCGCCGGTCGCTGCAGTCGTGTAATCGCGCGATGACGATCGACGGCAGCCTGATTACGACACGCGACGTTTCGCGGTCTGCTAGTCAGGTGAGGGCGACGACGAGCTGGCCCCGGTCGTAGAAGCCCTGACCATCCGATTGGGTCAAGCCGGTCGACAGCGACGGCAACACGGACCACAGCGGGCCGATCAGGTCCCAGGTCACCTGCGGATCGCGCTCGCCGTCGAGGACGCGAAGCGTCACGATCGCCTGCGCGTTGCGCAAGCGGGCGATGGTCTGATGGGCGGCCGGATTCGCGACGCGTGACAGCTCGGCGATCTTCGACGCGAGGTCCTCGGCGAACAGATCGCTGCCGGACGCGCAGATCTCGATCTCTCCGAGCAGCTCCTTGCCTCGCATCAGCTCGCCACCGTCGATCTTGAATTGCGGATCGACGCCGATCAGCGCACCCCCGATCGCCTTGAGGCTGAGGAGCTGGTCGGCAAAGTAGCGCACGTAGTAGCTCACGACGCCGAGATGAACATGTTGTGCTGCAGCTCGCAACAGGATGCTTTAGTCTGCGTGCGGACGAGGGACCCATGAGCGCGCAGGAGCGATACGAGCGCAGCCGGGCCCTGTTCAAGCGCGGCGACCACGCCGCCGCGCTCGCCGCCGTTCGCGAGGCGATCGCCCTCGATCCCGCGATGTCCGAGGCCCACAACTTCGCCGGCTGGATCCTCCTCGAGTTGCCGTCGCGCACGGCGGCAGACCTGAACGACGCCATCGCTTCGTTCCACGAGGCACACCGGCTGGCGCCCTTGGATCCGGTCGTGGTCACGAATCTGTGCAACGCGCTCGTGGCGGCTGATCGCGCCGGCGATGCGATCGCGCTCGCAGAGCGCGGCGTCCGCACGAACGACGCCGACGCGCACAACTGGCTCGGCTGGTACTTCGCGCATGCGGGCAACGATCTCGCACGCGCGTTCACCCACCTGACCGCCGCGACCCGTGCACGTCCGGGCTGGGGCGTTCCATGGCTCCATCTCGGGCTCGCGCTGGAGAAGAGCGGCGCTCCACGTGACGCGTGGCTGGCGTACGACAGTGCCATCAACTGCCGTGACTCCCACGATCCGGCGCTCGCTCGCCGGCGCCGGAAGGCTCTCGAGCAGGACATGCGAGCGCGCGGGGAGGAGCCGCCACGACAAGTCTGGCGTGGGATGGATGGCAAGCCTCTCGGTCCGGAGTACGACGCGATCGATCGCGCCTTCCACGAGCGCCGCTTCGACGACGCGATCGCCGCGATCGAGAAGCTGGCGGCGGTCGACTCGATGGTGACCGTCTACACGATCGGCCTGACGGAGAAGGCGGCCGCGGTGGCGTATGCGAACGGACAGTTCGACCTGGCCCGACGGCTCGCGGATCTCGCCGAGCGTGGCGCGGTCGAATTCGCATCGGGAGCGACGAGCGGGGCCGAAGGGCTGGGGCGCACTCACGATCTTCTGGAGCTCCGGCGTCGACTCGCGAGCTGGCGCTGACACTCATCAGCTGTGTGTAGCTCACAGGTCGTGAGTCGCGAGGAACCGATCGATCACGGCGTGGACCTCACGCGGTTGCTCGACCTGCACGAGGTGCGTGTGATCCGGAAACACGACGAGCTCGCTGCCTGGGATCGCACGCTGCATGCGCTCGGCCGAGGACACCGGCGTCAGCTGATCGGCGCCGCCGGCGATGATCAACGTCGGAACCGTGATGGTCTCGAGCACGTCCCTGGCGTCGTGCTCCAGATACGCGGCCGTGACGTTGCCGATCAGCTCGGCATCGAGCTCCGCGACATGCGCGAACAGGCCGTCGAGCACCGACGCCGGGCAATGCTCGCGATGCGCGCCTCCGGACAGGTATGCGAGCTCGCGTGCGAGGCGCAGCCCGGTGCGGCTGCGCAGGAACGCGAGCAACCTCGTGGCAACCATGCGCTGGCGGCCCAGGCTGCGAAACATGCCGCTTGCGGCGCGACGGAGCAGCGGCGAGCTCGAGATCCGATCGAGCGGGTGCCCCGGCGTTCCGCAGATCAACACGAGCGCGCGAACGGCAGTGGGATGTCGGCGCCAGAGCTCGAGCGCGACCTGGACCCCGAAGCTCAGGCCGACGACGATCGCCGGATCGAGGTTCGATGCCCGCCACACCGCATGCGCGTCGTCGGCAAACTGCGCGACGCTGACCTTGCGGTCGCGAGGCGCGGCCTGCCCGCCGTGACCGCGATAGTCCCACGTGATGACCGGACGCTTCGCCGCGTAGTGCGGCGTGAAGAATTGCCAGTGGTGGGTCGATGACACCAACCCGTACGCGGTGAGCATCGGTTGTCGATCGAGCTCACCCTCGATCTGGAACGCGAGTGACTCTCCGTCGGAAGCATGCGCGAGCCGGCTTGCTGATGCCACGGCGACGAAGATACAGCGACTTCGGCGGCAGGATCGGTCATACGACATCGGCGTACCGCGTAAGGACCGTCACGAGGTCGCCACCGCGCACCCGGTCACGACGAGTCAGGACGATTCCGGACGACCTCGGGTGCGCTCGCGGTTCGTCCCATCATGATGTCCGCGTCGAGGTCGAATGTGTACGAACGCCGCCTCGCACTCGCGCGGAGCCTGCACCGCAAGCGATCGAACACGCAGCAGCGCGCGCTGGAGCTTCGCGTCGCGATCGACACCTGCCGCTCGTCTCTGCGCACGCTCGATTCACGCGTGGGAGCGCTCGCGCCCACCAGTGGCGACGTGCGCGCCCTCCAGGATCGATTGCATGCGTGCGCGACGCATCTCGAGCACGCACTCGTGAACCTCGCGACGCTGGCGAGTGGTGTGCGATAGCCCTTGGCGTGCAGGAATTTCGCACCGCCACATGTAGGCGTTGCATCACGAACGATCCCGAACGTCATCGCCATCACCGTTCCATCTCCCAGAGAACGAAGGAGATTGCACTTCGTCGAGGATCGGCTCTAGTGATCAGAGTGATCGTAGATGGCCTCGCGTCGCCGAGCTCGCTGGAGCGCGGCACTGTCGCTGATCCACCCTGGGGCGTCACCCTTGCCGCGATCGGGATCGCGGGACGAACCGGCGAGCTCACGGTGCGCGATGCCGGTGGCAAACGATTCACGATCGCGTTCACGCATGGTGTCGTGGTCGGCGCGACCTCGCCACTCGCCGCCGACACGGTCGCGCGCATCGCGCAGAGCGAGCACCTCGTCACGTCGAGCCGGATCTCCGAGCTCGCGAGGCACCGGCGCAGCACGCGCCGCGACGAGCTCGAGGGCTTTGTCGACGACGCGGGCCTCGCGCCCGCCCAGATCCAGCACCTGAAACGCCGCGTCCTGTTGCAGCGCGCGCGGCGCACGTTCTCGATCGGAGACGGCACGTTCGAGCTCCAGGATCGGATCTCGATCCCGGTCGTGCTCGGAGCCGGTGTGGATGTGCGCGCGATCGTCTACCTGGGCGCGCGGCTCGAGCTCGACGACGATCGGCTCGCGACCGACCTGCGCCGGTTCGGCGCGCGGTTCAAGCTGATCGCCGACTCGGTCGAGCTCGCACGCTTCGAGCTCTCCGACGCCGAGCGGCCGATCGTCGACGCGTTGCGCGAGGGCGCGAGCCTGCCCGAGATCGAGGCGCGGCATCGCGACCTCGATCCGCGGATGGCGCAGGCGGTGGTGTACGCCCTCGTCTCGTGCGGAGCTGTCGCGCCGGTCGACGCGGGCATGCTCACCGCGACAGCATCGCCGACGCTGTCGCGCGTGCCGACGCCACACGAGCCCACCGTGACGCGCGCGCCGACCCCGCGCGAGCCCACCATGACGCGCGTGCCGACCCCGCGCGAGCCCACGATGTCGTGCGTGCCGATGATCATTCGCAACGATCCGGAGATCGCGTTCGCGCGAGCGCCGACGCCACGCCGTCGCCCGACCATCTCCCCGACCGAGCCGTTCATCGAGGTCCGGCCAACGACGGTGCGTCCGAACGCGCTCGGCGTGAACGAGGTCCGGGCGCTGATCGTGGAGCGTAGCGTGTTGTTCGAGCGCGGCGTCGATCACTTCACGCTGCTCGGGGTTCCGATCGGCGCGTCGGTCGCGGCCGTGCGCGAGGCGTACCTCGAGCTCGCACGCTACCTGCGGCCAGAGCGCCTGGCGGGATTCGGGTTCCGCGACCGCGGGTTCCGCGCACGGTCCCTGTTCGCCCAGATCTGCATCGCCCACACGGTGCTATCGGATCCCGCGCGCCGCGCCGAGTACATGACCGAGCTGCGGCAGCGCGGCGCGAGCCTCGACTTCGGGAAGCTCGCGGAAGAGGCGTTCGTGCGCGGCGAGAGTGCGCTTCGAGCCAACGAGCCCGAGCTCGCGGTCGCCGAGCTCCGCACGGCCTGCGAGCTCGATCCCGACGACGTCGAGTACATCGCGCAGCTCGCGCGCGCGGAGCGTGCCGTGTCGGCCAAGCGCTCGCGCGACCGCTAGCTCAGCGTCCGGGCGAGAGCCCGCGCGTGCCGTGGGGCAACAGCTGGCGCAAGTGCCAGCCCTGGACGTGCAAGCGCGTCTCGGCCGCCCAGCGATCGCGGCTGCTCGCGCGCGCGAACGAGCCGACCAGGCCGACGAACACCACGTTGACGAGCAGGAGCGCGATCCCCGCGAACGTGGGGTTCGTGGGGTGCAGCACGGCCGATCGGATCAGCATCGTGTCGCCGTCGAACGTCCAGGTCTCGCGAACCAGCCCGAGCTGCTCGCATGCGAACGGGATCACCATCGCCGCGATCACCCAGGTGTGGACGATCCAGGCTCGCTGGAGCAGCCACGGGATCGCGTAGAACGCCGTCGCCACGCCGGCGATCACGACCGGCGTCAGGACGAACGGGCTCGCGATCCGCGAGATGGTGATCGTCAAGATCAGCGTCGCGAGCAGCGAGACGGCGACGATCGGGCTGCCGCGCCGGTACGCGAGCCCGGTCACGATCGCCATGCCGAGGACCGCGGCGAAGAAGGCGGAGAGCTGCGGCCAGCTCGTCACGTCGACGAACGGCACGATCACCACGAACGACAGCACCGACACGAAGCCGAACATCGCGGCCCGCGCGCGCACGCGATACGAGGCGCGCTCGGCGTCGCGCAGGCTGTCGACCAGTGCCGGTGGCATCGCGGTCGGCGGCTCGACGATCAGCTGGGTGACGAGATCGGCGGCGGCGATCGATTCCGGATCGAGCGCGAGGGCACGCCCGGCGGCATGCACGGCGTCGCCGCGCCGCGCGGCATCGTTCGACGTGAGCGCGGCCCGCGCTTCCGCGAGCTGCTCGGCCGCGAGCGAGCGCCGGCGTTCCAGATCGCGATCGCCGTCGAGGTAGCGCTGCACGAGCTGCCCGAGCTCGCGCGCAGACGGCCGCCCATCCGGGTCACCCGCGAGTGCGGCGACGCACGCGGCGTCGAGCTCGGGCGCGATCGCCCGGTCCGGCCGGCGCGACGATGGCGCCTCGGTCGGGTGCGCGATCGCGTTCGCCGCGCCGCCGGTGCCGCGCGGATGGAGCGGCTGTCCGGCGAGGATCTCGAACAGCACGCAACCGAGCGCGTAGACGTCGATCTTGGGACCCAGCGCGTAGCCGAGCGCCTGCTCCGGCGCCATGTAGCCGGGCGTGCCGAGGACGGAGCCGACCTGGGTCTCGCCGCCCTCGACGGCGATGTCGGTCACCGATTCACTGCCGGCAGTTTCGGCGAGCACGCGCGCGACGCCCCAGTCGAGCAAGTAGACCTCGCCGAAGTCACCGAGCATGATGTTCGAGGGCTTGATGTCGCGGTGAACGACGCCGTGCTCGTGCGCGTACTCGACGGCGAGGCAGATCTCGGCGAACGCACGGAGCAGGCGCTGGGGCGTGCGCTCGGTTCCGATGAGCTGGTCGAGGGTGGTGCCGGCCAGGCGCTGCATCGTGAAGTACGGCCGCCCGCTGACGTCGCGACCGACCTCGTGCACCGGCACGATCGCCGGATGCTGCAGCCGCGCCTGGATCTTCGCCTCGCGGAAGAACCGGAGCTCGGCGTCGGGCTCGGGGGCCGGCGTGTCTCGCATCCGCTTGATCGCGACCTCGCGCCCGATCTGATCGTCGGCCGCCAGCACGACCTCGCCCATCCCACCGCGCCCGAGCAATTCGACGAGCGTGTAACCACCGGGTACGGCGCGCAGCGGCTCGCCGACCGGCGGGGGCTCGGTCGTCACCGCACCGCCGACCTCGGTCACCGTCTCCGGCTCCTGACGAGGCTTGCCCATCCTCTCCGGGACGGTGTCGAGGTCGTCGTGCTTCGGGCTCATGCCGCATCGTAACGCGGCGCAACTCGAGCTTG